>Ga0268298_10003636_pt1 | contig 15578 bp, 19 predicted proteins | sample WWTPWeurt_MetaG_FD_194462 | JGI IMG/M metagenome (GOLD analysis project Ga0268298, IMG submission 194462) | Activated sludge microbial communities from WWTP in Nijmegen, Gelderland, Netherland - WWTP Weurt | ecosystem: Engineered > WWTP > Aerobic digester > Activated sludge | place... | reverse complement strand
ACAACACCCTTCCGCATGGAACAATCAACGCTTATACTGCATTCATCATTTTTTCGACGACACCCTACATGACACAGACCAAACGCTGGAACATCCCCCCTCTGATCACGCCCGAAGCTGATACCGCTCTTAGCAAATTTCCGCCCATTTTGCGGCAGATCCTCTTTAACCGCGGATATTCCACAGACGAAGAAGCCCGAGCCTACCTCAATGCCAAGCCGAGCACAGACACAAACCCCTTCCAGATGACCGGAATGCGCAAAGCGGTGGACAGGATCCACGCCGCGATCCAAAATCACGAAGCCATTGCCATTTATGGCGATTATGATGTGGACGGTGTGACCGCAACCGCTTTGATGGTGGAGATCCTTCAATTTCTTAAAGCGGATGTGCGCGGGTACATCCCCAACCGTTTTGAAGAAGGCTACGGACTCAACAACCACGCACTGGATGATCTAAAGTCTCAGGGCGTGAAAGTGGTCATCACCGTTGACTGCGGCATCCGCTCGCCGAGTGAAGCGCTTCATGCGCAAAGCATCGGTCTGGACCTGATCATCAGCGACCATCACCACCCTGCCGAAGGCGACCTCCCTCCTGCATACGCGGTTATCAACCCCAAACAGCACGGCGATGTATATCCCGATAAAGATATGGCCGGGGTGGGCATTGCCTACAAGATCGCAGAAGGCTTGTTAAGAGATGGCGACAAGGAATTGAGTAGTGAGAAGCTCTACACCCTAAACTCACTGCTGGACCTGGTTGCGCTCGGCACGGTCGCAGACCTTGCCCCGCTGGTCGGGGAAAATCGCATCCTCGTCCGCAAGGGACTCAGGCAAATGCGGGAAACCACCCGGCAGGGATTATTTTCTCTGGCAGCCGTGGCTGAAGTTTCACTCAAGAAGGTCAATGCTGGGAACATAGGTTTCTCGCTCGGTCCGCGCTTGAACGCCGCGGGCAGGCTGAAGGAAGCGCTTGCCGCCTACGAGCTGCTGGTCACGAAAGATGCTTCACGCGCCGGTCAACTGGCGCAGGAACTGAATATTCAAAACCGCGACCGGCAAAGCATCACCCGCGAATTGCAAAAGCAGGCGGAAGAGATCGCCATGGCAGACGACCCCAATGCCTTTTTGCTTTTCGCCGCTCACGAGGAATTCAATTCGGGAGTAATCGGTCTCGCCGCGTCACGCCTGACCGAAGCCTATTACCGCCCGTCGGTGGTCGCATCCAAAGGCGAAGAAGAGACCCGCGGCTCATGCCGCTCGATCCCGGAATTTCACATCACCGAAGCGCTCGATCAATGCGCGGACCTGCTCGTCCGGCATGGAGGGCACGCCGCCGCGGCTGGCTTCACCGTCCGCAATGAAAATCTGCCCGCGTTGGTTGAGCGATTAAAAGCCATCGCCGCCGCGCAACTTTCCAGCGTGGACCTCAAGCCCACGGTCAACGCAGATGCGGAAGTCTCCCTGGTGGATATGCGCCCGGACTTGTTCGAAAAATGCCTGCGGTTTTTAGAACCCACCGGGTATGGGAATCCCAACGCGGCTTTTGTGGCACGCAACGTGAAGGTGAAGAACTCCCGCACGGTCGGCGCGGATGCAAAACACCTCAAGCTTACATTGGAAGATGAAAACAAACATCCACACGATGCCATAGGTTTCAGGCTCGGCGATTGGCAAAAGAATATGCCCCCGCGGGTGGACATCCTCTTCACCTACGAGCCCAACGAATTCAACGGCAAGATCACCTATCAACTAAATCTGAAAGACCTCAAAGAGGCTGGCTCGGCAGAATAAAAAGAGCGCACCGTTGGGTGCGCTCTTTTTATTCTATTTTTGCACGGGCAGTTTCGCCCGCCGCCAGGCGAGCATCCCGCCTTGCATATCGAAAACGGTATAGCCTTCCTTCAACAGCACCTTCGCGGCAGAACTACTTCGGCCGCCTGAGGCGCACACACAAACGATCTCTCGCGCCTGAGGAAGCTCCTTCATGCGGCGATGCAATTCGTTCAAAGGCATGAGCTTTGCGCCTGCGATGTGTCCCTGACGGAACTCCTCAGGCTGGCGCACATCGATCACCAGCGGATGCTTACCGAACTTCAACTTCTCGCTCAATTCCTCTGCGGTCAGTTTGGGCACAGGCGGTCCAAACAGGTTGGAAAGAAAACTCATTTTACACTCCGAATTTTTTTATTTTCTGCGATACATTCGCATCAAACGGTCACCGACGATCTCGATGCCCCGCTTGCGTGAAAGCAATCGTGTCAACATAAAGAAGCTCAACCGGTTGCGGAAGCCAGAGATCAGGCTGGGCTGCTTTCCGAGAACCTGCAAGGCTTCGACCGCCACTTCACGCGGCTGCATAATGTAGGCTTCGCCCAAGTCCGGGTCGCCGGCGTGAATGGCGGGAGTCTCGGTGGAGCCGGGCATCAGCCCAAGCACATCCACCCCATGCGGGCGCATTTCATACCACAGCCCCTCTGCCAAGGTGAGGATGTATGCCTTGGACGCGGCATAATGTTGAACGAGCGCCGATCCCTGCAAAGCAGAAGCGGACGAGATGAGGATCATCCCGCCTCTTTTCTTAACCTTGAACTGGCTGCAAAAATAATGGGCAAGCTCCATGCTCGAGCGGACGTTGACCGCGATCAATTTTTGATGCTGGTCGAGTGACAGGTCTACATAATCGCCGATGATGCTGACAGCCGCCGAGTGGACGACCAATCCGACATCCAATTTTTGGGTACCTTTGATGACCGCCTGCATAAAATCTGGCGCGGAAAGATCCACCACCAGAGCGCGGGCATCGACATTGAACTTATCCTTTAATTCCTTTTGGAAAGTCTTTGTATCTTTTGAGTTGATGTCGAGCAGAATGGGGTTCACGCCACGCTCGGCAAGGACTTCTGCAAATGCGCGGCCAATGCCGCTTGCGGCGCCGGTGATGAGAGCGTATGAGCCGTATTTGGAATCAGGGTTTGGCATGATCGTCCCGTATTGTAATCGACTATGGTCCCCAGCGAGGCTGGTAGTCGCAGTAATCGTTGCTGGTCAGGCGGCGCAGGTCTGTGCCGTCGATGCGCATGATGTAGATCTCACAGCCGTGATCGTCATTTGGGTGGTCGTAATAAGCCGTGAAGGCAACCCACTGGCTGTCGGGAGAAATGGACGCGCCCTGCGCGTTGCCACCGGGGGGAGATAACAAACGCGCGTTCGAACCGTCGGGTTCCATGATGTAAACATCGCGCTTCCACGGCTCGCCTGAATAGGTCACGATGAACTGTCCATTGGGAGCCCAATCGCTTCGTCCGCGAATGGCAGGCAGACCGCTCTCCACCTTGTGCAGTTCCTTGCCATTGACGCGGATGGTGTACAACTGGATCGTTCCATCCATATCAGAAGCGAACAGAATGTATTTCCCATCGGGCGACCAAGTGGGGTCCCAACCCAGAGCGCGGGGAATGTTACCCACGTTCTCGCCGTTGCGGTCCATGATCCAGATGGCGTTCTTGTCGGAAGTGCCGGTGGAGAATTTGAAAATAATATAGTCGCCGTTGGGAGAGATCTCGGGCGCGTTCAAAATTCCCAGTTTCTTCGTCAACTGTTTGAAGCCGCCTGAAAGATCCATTTCGTAGATCTCGTACACATTCGCTTCCAAGAAAGCCGCGTACACTACACTCTTGCCGTCAGGCGCGAGGGATGGATAGTAATGCTGTCTGGTGCTGTCATTGGTCAAACGGCGGAAGCCGGTCCCATCGGCATTGATGATGCAGATCTGGTTGCTGGCTTGCACTTTGAAGATCTGGCAGGTGAAAACGATCTTGCCGGTCGGCGGATTGCCCGATGAAGAGGTCGGCACGGAAAGCGTTGAGACGGCATCGGTCGGCTGGACGGGTGTGGGTAAATTGAAAGAGACCGTGGGTGTTTGGGCAGGGTCGGCGGTGGCGGCGGGATTTGCCGAAAGCGGAGTGGATGCCGAAAGAGTGGCGAACAGGTCAGGGGTCGGGGTGGATGCGCCGCCCGCATTGCAGGCAAGCGCCAGGACCAGGAGTCCGATCAAAAAATAAAACGGCTTTCTCATTCCATCTCCTCAGCGAATTCAAGAAAGAACTCTTCGCCCGCCAGAACCTTCGCGCCCACGCCGCCACAGAACGGGCAGGAGACTTCGGTGCGAGGCGGATAGTACAAGCCAAAGCAAGCCATGCATTGATGTTCAGCCGGGATGCGCCGAACGGTGAGCGCAGTTTGCGCGAAGGCGGAAGAATCCCACTGGGCATGGATCAGGTCATCGGGAAAAGCGACCAACTCCCCCACTGCAAGCCGAACAGACTTATAGCGTTTTGGCTGGCGTGAGAGATGGTCGATGATCGCGGACAGGCGCGGGTTTGTTTGCATGGCTGGTGATTATAGCCGTAAAAGATCGGGGGGCTATCCGCCTGCGATCTTGACCTTGTAACCAAGCTTCTGCAGAACCGCCGCGATCTTCTCGCGGTGTTCGCCTTGAATTTCGATCACCCCGTCTTTGATCGTGCCGCCTGTACCGCATTCCTGCTTTAACTTTTTGGCGAGGGCTTTCAGGTCTTCTTCTGAAAGGATGAGTTTCTTGACGAGTGTGACAGCCTTGCCGGCGCGCCCGCTGGAATCACGGTGCAGGTAAACGGTCTGCTGTTGCGGCGGCAGCGATCGGGAATGAGCGGAGTCTTGCGATTGTTTGCGCAGGTCTCCCTGCTCTGAAGACCAAACAGTGCGATCATGGTTGGGCATGGGTCGGTTTCCTCGCTTCTATTTTGCCATAGAGTTTCGATTATGATACGGAATATTTTAACGTGAAGGAGATCCCCATGAGCGCATTTCTTAAAAATCTTGAAATCAAGCAACTCAAGCAATCTGAAACAGATACCTTTATGGCGATGATCGAAATGTTTTACACTGTCTTTGAAGAAGAACCCGCCATTGGAAGCAAGGCCCACCTGCAGCGCATGTTGACCGATCCGCGCTTTATTGCGATCGCAGCGATCCATGAGCACAAAGTGCTTGGCGGGTTAACAGCCTACGTCCTGCCGATGTACTATTCGGATTCTTCAGAAGTTCTGCTGTACGACATGGCGGTAAAACCCGAGCACCAAAGAATGGGCATCGGCAAAGCGCTGCTTCAGCAATTGCGGCAGTATTGCCAAATGAACGGGGTCGGGGAATTTTTTGTGCTGGCGCACGCAGAAGATGAACACGCCATCGAGTTCTACCGCTCCACGGGCGGAAGAAGCGAGCAGGTGGTTAATTTTGTGTACGCGGTGGATGAAGACCAACCCTAAAAGATAAGCGGTAAAATACCTTTCATTAAATAAACGAGCAAAGGAAATTGACATGACACAATCCTACGATGCCATCATTATTGGCGCGGGCGTGGTCGGCACAAGCATCGCTTTTCACCTCGCCGAGCGCGGACTCAAACCTCTGATCGTCGAGCGCAGGACGGTCGCCTCCGGCGCGACCGGTCACTCAAGCGGATTGGTGCGCATGCACTACGACCTCAGGGCTGAGTCTGAGCTGGCATTCGTCAGTTTCAAACAATACTTCAGCAACTGGCGTGAGCGCGTGGGCGGCGAGTGCGGATTCATGCAGACCGGATTTTTGCAGATCGCCAAACGCGAGCACGAAGACAAGCTGCGCGGCAACGTCGCCAACCATCAACGCATCGGCATCAACACCTCCGTCATCACGGCAGACGATGTGAAGAAACTCTTCCCAGATCTGTTGACCGATCAGTTCGACTTTGCCGCTTACGAACCTGACTCGGGCTACGCAGATGCGACCCTGACCACCAACTCGATGCTGGAAGCCGCCAAGCAGATGGGCGCGACTCTGATCCAAAACTGCGAGGTGACCGGGATCCTCGCATCAGGCGGACGGGTGAGCGGGGTGACCACGACCCGGGGCGATCTCTCCGCCCCGATCATTGTCAACGCGGCTGGAACCTGGGCGGCGCACATCGGCAGGATGGCCAGCGTGGACATCCCCTTCCAAACCTGGACGCACGATGTTGCCTTTCTACATCGCCCGCCATCACTCGGCAGGTTCCCCGCTGTGATCGACGACACCATCAATTGCTATTTCCGTCCCGAGGGCAGCGCGCTGATCCTCGCGGCTGGCGAAGACGAGTCTCTGCGAAATGAACCGCCCGACGCCGAAGACCAGACCCCTACGCCCAACTTCCTCGACAACCTGATCGATGCCATGTTGAAGCGCATTCCCAAGCTGGAGGAGAGCGGCTTGCACTCCATCCATGTGGGCAGGGATGGAATCTCTCTCGACCAGCGACCCATTCTCGGCGCGGCGGGACCGGAGGGCTTTTATCTCGCGTGCGGCATGAGCGGGACTGGCTTTAAGATCTCGCCGGCAGTCGGCGCAAGCATGTCCGAGTTGATCCTCGATGGCAAGCCCAAAACAGTGGATATCTCTCCCTTCCGCTTTGAGCGGTTCGCCGAAGGCCAGCTGCTCAAAGGCGAGTTCGAGTACGGGCATATTTGGAAGTAACAAAAAAGTCCCAAAGGAATTCCTTTGGGACTTTTGCTTTCATCGGGCTTATGCCAGTTCGTACTTTGCCAATCCACTGCGGGCGATGTCGAACATCTCTTTCAGCGGGCGGATCAATGCCAGCGCGTAGAGTACAAAAGCGACCCCGTAGATAATTCCCTTGGCGGGTCCGCTGAAAATGCTGACCCAGACAAGCACACTCCCAAGGTTGGCGGCGGCGAGGCTGCCCCATCCCCCACCCAACTGCGGATGTTCATCCTTGAGAAAGAAGCGGCGGGCAATGAACGGGATGAGGGCAATGCCAAATTGCAGCACCCAGCCATAGATCAAGGCTTGAGGCGCGGTCGATTCGATGGGACCCGGCTCAATGAATCCGAGCAGGATCGTGGGCGCCATCAGCACAGGAAGCAAAATCCAAATGTACGAAGAGACAAGATGCCATCCGCCCGCGCTGCCTAGTTTTCCATTTTGATTCAAGGTGCGGATCATCGAGACGAGCAGTGTGATCGTTGCTGAGATGTGCAGGACCAATCCCGCCACGGTGGGAGGCAGACTTCCGCCCAGCCACGGTCCGAGTACCAGCCCGAACGCGCCGAGGGTCATGCCCCAAAAAATATATGCTGTTGCATTTTTTGAAGCGAGCGGTTTGCCAGTGACCATCGGGATGAAGTCCACGAGCAAGCCTGCGAAGACCAGCGACATGAATCCCCACGAATTGGCGTGGATGTGCGCTTCGAGCGGCACTTTGATGTAGAGCGCATCGCTCCAGTTGAGGAACAGACCTGTGCCAATAATGATTCCGACCAGCAGGTAGAAAATCCCCGTGATGTAAAACTTAAGGCTGGCGGGCGCATCGCCGCCGCGAATGCCCCACAGTTGCAGAAGCAGCATCAATGCAGAAATGAAAATGAGCGTGCCGCCTGTGAAGATCATCGGGTGGTTCACACCTGCGAACCCCGCCACCAACGCAACCAGACCCGCGTTGAGCGTCAGCCAGATATCCCAGCGCATGGACGGTCGCGCTTTTTTGGAAAGCGAAGCGGTGAGCAAAGGCAGCAGACCAAAGACCACCTGCGAAAGAATGCCCAGCGTGATGAAATGAACACGCACCCAGCGCAAAGCAGGGAAGGCGCTGAAGATGTTCATGCTGACGAGCGAAGCATCCACTGCGGCGAACAAGGCAATAAAGATATAAAGTAAGGTAGTAAGCAAATATGGGATCGGCATTTTATTTTCCTTTTTATGTTTTCAAGAAGAAGCAAAAGAGTAAGGGAACAATTCCTGCGGGTTTATTTTCCGTACCACATGCGCAAGAGTAGATTGTCCTTGAGCATGAACTGGTGATAGAGCGCCGCGCCGACATGCAGCAAGACCAGCAAAAGCAGGGCAGGCGCAATGAAGCCGTGCAGCATGCGCGCCGTAAAGTCGAAGAAGTCGGCAGGGAGCGGAGAACCCGAGCCGCCGAAAACGATCGGCGCAAGTCCCGCCTGCATCGAAAGCGACAACCCGCTCACAGTCAAGAGAAAGACCAGCAGGTAAAGCGCGTAATGCACCGCTTTGCCGATCCAGTCAAAAAGGGCGTTGCCCGCTGTGGCATGATCGGGTTTGGGAAGTTTCAGGCGGGTGAAAAAACGCACCACGATCACAACCAGCGTAAAAATTCCCACGCCCATGTGCAGCGCCAGCGGCGTGAGTTTGTTCACATCGTTCGGCAAACCGCTCATGGATTTGCCCATCACGAACGCGGCAGCCACCAACAACACGACCAGCCAATGCAAGGTCACCTGAACGGGATGATATTTTTTGGGGTTACTTTGATTCATTTTTTACTCCTGTAAAATTATTTTGGTCCGCGCATTTGAAAATACAATAAAGCCAGGATCACCAGCCAGACCATGATCCGAAAAGCCATGGCAAACAAACTCTGGGTGGCAACCACATCACGAAAGCCCAGGAAAAGCAGAGCGGTCGCACCGGCGTGAATGCCAAAGAACAAAATGGAAGAGATCATGGCGTAACGGCTGCCCCTCCAAATAAGGATCGTGGGAATAAAGACCGTCAGGATGCCCATCACAAAGTTATAAACAGGCAGCCAGCCCAGCACAGAATACCCGGGGTTCCAGCCGCGCATCGCCATCGCGCCTGCAAAAATAGACATGGACCCGACGACAAAGGCAAGCACCGCCGCAGAGGTCAACATGGGTTACGCCTCGCCTTTCGAGCCAAGGAACACCACCCGCGTCTTCGCGTTCATGCCGCGCCGCGCGCCGCTCGGCACAACCACCGTCGCGCCGGGCTTGATGGCAAAAGCCTCATCATCCACCATCATCAGCCCTTCGCCTTCGAGGAAGTGATACATCGCCGCTTCACCGGGATGAACTGGAATTTGCCCGCCTGCCTCCAGACCCACCACCAGCGCCTTGAACTTGGGCGTGTCAAGCAAAAACTGCGGCTTGGGACCATCCGCCGCAAAGACCGCTTTTGAAATTGTTTCAGAAAAATAGATTTGACTTGTCTCAGACATATCGTCTCCTTTGATATGCCTGACTTTACTGGAAGTCCCCGCTTCACGCCCCGACTTTTGTCGGGTTTTTCAACCCAATCCTTGATCTCCCCGTAACATGGCTCGCTCCGCCAAGCCCGCGCGGTTGAGAATGCGAATGTGCTGCTTGTCCATCTCGATCAGCCCGGCCTTCGTCAGCTCGCGGATGACCCGGCTGAGCACATCGGGCACCGTCCCCAAATGTGACGCCAACTCGGTCTGATTCGTCCAACGGCGGCGCTCGATCAGATCGCCTTCAGCCTGATCCAGCAATAGTTTAGCGTAGCGCGCCTCGACCGTCTTGAGCGACAGATCCGCAGCCAGCGTGACCAACCCAATGATCTTATCTGCCATGTTGGCGATGATCTGCATGGCGGTTTGCGGGTGCGCCAGAACGATCTCTTCCAGCGCCGAACGCGGGATCAACCACAACCCCGATTCTTCCAACGCAACAGCCGTTGCCGGATTCGGACGTTTTGCAAGCACCCCCACTTCGTTGAACATCTCTCCTGCGCCAATAAAACGCAATACCTGCTCCCGTCCATCAGGCGATGCCTTGAGCACCTTCAATGAACCGTATTGCAGGTAATACAGATTGCTTTCGTGATCTCCCTCCCAAAAAATGACCGCATTGGGCGGAAACACCTTCCACACAGATCGTTGAGCCAGGTCAGCCAGGGTCTCAGGGTCCAACCCTTGCAGGAACTCAAATGTTTGCAGACGTTTTAACAGCACATTGACTTTTGTCATCTTACCCGAACCAGCCTTGCTTGCTTCCTGCTGACATCAACACTCTCAATCTCCCAGCCAGCGTTTGCCCATGCACGCTTATTGACGTGATTGCCTTCTGTCTCATGATCCCACCATCGTTGGTCTTCATACGCAGATGCTGGCAACTTAGTATTCAATATTTTTTCGATCTGTTCAAAAGAAAGAGCAACTTCTTTTTGGTTTGCGGGTAAATCGCGCAAGTAATCCTCGAGCGGAGTATATTTGCCAGCCATCACTATTCCTTTCTTTTCAGAAGTTTCCTCAACAAAAAGTAAAGCGCAAAACCAGTTGGGATGAGCACAAGGAGACCGAATACTCCAACAAAGAGGATCAGATCCCCAAATGCGAACATCCCCGATGAGGCTTGTAATACCGCTGGATCCACAAACAAATCGTTGACATATACGGCACCGTAGGCAACCAGACACGCCGCCACATATCCGCCGATTACAAGTCCAAACTTTGCAAGTCTGCTCATCTTTGACATTACAACTCTCCCTTAAACGCCCACTCCCGATGGTCGCAGCACGGACGGTATCCCACTCACTACGCTCGGGGACGATGACAACGTCCGCCCCGCTTCGCGAAACGGGCGCAATTCCTCCCCCGTAGCGGACTGCGCCTCTCACACGAAGTCCCCGAGCCGCTTCGCGTCGAGTGGGAGCAATGCCAGCCACGCTTTCAATTTCTTGTTGCCTCGCGAAAATCTTGGTGAGACTTAAATAGCGAAATTGCCCTCATCTCGCGAGATTTTCGCTCTGCAATTTGGAAACTTCGTCTTGCATACAAGGATTGCAGGTTATAAATCAACAGCGCAACAATTATCCCAATAGCGAGCAAGATTAAATTGGGACTGACGCTATTTACAAATAACATATTTCCGATAATCACGATTACCCCAACTGCAATTCCATTTATCACCATTGGAATCCGATGGTTACTCGATTGCCATTGATATGACGGAAACTCATGCGATATAGGCATCAGTATATAAGGTTGTATTTGAGGCACTCGCTCAGCAAAGTAGGCACGTATACGATTGATCGAGCGAATATAATCAACAATTAGGATACTACGATCTACTACTTGTTTAAAAGTAATTACCCCGATTAATAAGAGAGACAGTACTCCCGCCTCTGCGATAGTGAGGAAATTCTCAGTGCTAACATTGAGCCGCGAAAAGAGCCCAAGACCAGCAGCCAAGGCTGACGCAAAAGTGAGAAGAGAGTCCACTCTCTTGTCTGCAATAGCAACACTTTGTTCTTTGAATGACCTTACAGCATTAAACTCTTCTAGCAAGAATTTGACCCCTATATCTGATATGGTTTCTTTTTTTCCAGGTTTTCCTCTTACTTCTTTTATTTTCGGCATAACATTACTCTCCCAATTATCTCTTAAACGCCCACTCCCGATGGTCGCAGCACGGACACTAATCCCAATCGTTTTGCACCCTAATCGCGTAATCCATTTGAAAGCCTCGCAAGATCGCCAAGCCTACGGAGCTGATGGCTCAAGTATAAATCACGCCGCAGGAATCCAGCATCGATCAACGCATTCCGCTCACTGGAAGGGTGATCAACACCCGGGTACCTGATCCCGGTTGGCTCTGAACCAGGAGACTGCCCTCGATCAGTTCGGAACGTTCTTTCATTCCCAGCAAACCAAAATGACCGCCCAGCGCAAAGTCTGTGGGAGTTTCAGGCATGACAAATCCCTGTCCATCGTCCTGCACTTCAAGACGAATTTCGTGATCCGCGAAATGAATGGCGATTGACGCATGAGATGCCCTGGCGTGCCGCTCCACATTATTCAAGGCTTCCTGGGCTATGCGATATAAAACCAATTCAATGTTTCGATCCAGCCGCCGCTCCTGACCGGTACTGTGAAATATCACCCGCGGAGACTTGATCTCACGCGCCAGCATTTCAAGTGCGGTCATCAATCCCAGATCGTCAAGATAGATCGGGCGCAATGCGCGGATAATGCGCCGCAGGTTTTGAACGGTATCTTCGGCAAGGATCTCTAATTTTTGAAGCGATACCTTCCCCGCTTTATCCTTGACCGATCTCTCCGCCAACTGCACGCGCTGTTTCAACGCGATCACCGACTGGATCGTATCGTCGTGCAGTTCGCGTGCCAGCCTCAAACGCTCTTCCTCCTGCGCAGAAGTGATCGCGCCAATATAATCATGCAGTCCCACCTGAGCAGACTGCACTTTGCGCGCCATCTCGGTTAATTCCTGCTGAAGATGTTGAACCTCAGAAATGCCGCCAACCGGCTCATTGATGGAATCGAAATCTCCTGCTGCCAGCGCAGCGGCTTTGGCTTCCAATTTCTGCAAAGGCTGAACGATCTGTTTTGTGCCAAACCTGAAGGCGATCACAGCCAGAATAAAGACAGGTATAAAAACCAACGGCGCCATTTGGGTGGCTTGCAAAGACGGGCTGACTACATGCCCCCACTCCTCTTCAGAAATCAATGCCCAGCCTGTCACGGAGATCGGGCTGTACGCAATCACATGCTCAGCATCGGACAGCTCCACATATTGCGTGCCGCTTTCTCCGAGCAAAGCCTCAGATACGCCAGGGTGATCTTCAGGCAGGCTTTCATGGGCAAGCGATCCGCTCACAAAAAGCAGCCGGCGTGAAGAGTCCATCAAAAAAATTGTGGCGTGGTTCTCTGCCGGATACGCCGCAGAAAGAACCTCCGATGCCAGAGCGGCGGGTGTGAACGCGCCAACAATGGTCATATCTCTAAGCGAAGAGTAAATGGAAACAAGCACATAGACTTTTCCCGAAGCAGGGTCAGAAAAAGTGGGTGAGAAAACAACATCGGGATTGGAAGAGGATGCCAGCGTGAGGGTTTGTCTGTTTTGGGAAACCCAGTTCCAAAATGCAGAAGGCAGTGTGGTTCGGATCATCCTTCCGGTCGAGTCGAAGTAGGCAATTCCTCCGTCAAAGCCGGCGTACAGGTCCGCATTGATCGGGTCTCCATCCATTGAATTCGCAAGCAGGGAAAGGGTATCTGCGCGATGATACAACTCCGACTCAAGCGCCGCAGCCGCTGACCGAACGGCGCGCTCATCGCGCTCGCCTACCAGAGATCGCATATCACGCTCATGTAAAGAGACACTGCCAATAACCACCGCCAAGAGCAGGAGAGTGAGAGGCAAAATTGTGACGGCAAAAAGCTGGACGAGTCCCCGCCAACCAGGAAAAAATTTATTCTTCATTCATCAACCTGCGCGATCAGCCCAAGCGATACGCCGCGCATAACAGCCTCAGTACGGCTGTTGGCTTGTAATTTGGCAAAGATGTGGGCAAGATGTCCCTGAACGGTGCGATTACTAATCTTCAGTTGAACGCCGATCGCCTTGTTGGTAAAGCCTTTCGCGGTCAGGCGCAAAACATCCAATTCCCGGTCAGTGAGCGATTCGAGTTCCTTTTTTTCAGGGACGTTGAACAAGCTGGTCATGATCTTGCGAGTGACGGCGGGGTCAAGCACTGACTTGCCCTCGTGCACATCACGCACGGCTTGAATTAGATCATCGGTACTCGCTGTTTTGAGCACATATCCGTGCGCGCCCGCCTGAAGCACCGCTTTGACATAGGGCTCATCATCGTAGGCGGTCAGGATCAAGATTCCGATCTGGGGCATATGCGCACGCGCCCAGCGGGTCACTTCAATGCCGCTCACCTCTGGCATTTGAATATCGAGCACGGCCACATCGGGCCTGTGCTTCTCGATCAGTAACTGCGCAGTTTTTCCATCGCCCGCTTCAGCGATCACACGAATATCCCGGGCGCTCTCAAGCAGTTGGCGGATCCCAGCCCGCACCATATGATGGTCATCCGCCAGCAGCACCTTGATGGTGGTTTTTATCTTATGCAGGGGTTTCTCCATTTCGGAAGTATATCGCTTTTCAATTCGGAGTTTAAACAATTCAACCTCTCAGCCTCACCACAAGGTTTTGCAACTGAAAGGTTGAATGTTCTTTTTTTGAAAATTTAACCAGACCTGGTCGCCTACATTGGCATGGAATTTCCAGTGAACAAGGTGGGGTCCAGCATCCCGAAGATCATGGCGACATGTGCAACTACAAGAAAGACCGCCACCAGAGTTGCGTGAAGTTTCAACTGGGCAGGTTCATCGAGATTTTTTCCGATCAATCCCAGCCCCATCAGTGCCATCCCACCGAGAGGCACGATCCCCAACAGGTAAAACCCAACTGCGATCACATCTGCAATTCCGCGCCAGCCGCCGCCCATGGTTAGCGGGATCACAGCGGTCGTGAAAAGATAAAAGAAGACACCCGTGAAATAGATCCCGATGATGATGCCAGCGATCTTGTTCCAGCGCCTCAGGCTTTGATTCCCATCGCGGTTGAGCAGAATGAACAATTCAGTAACCGCTATGAACTCCGCAAAGATAACGGGGATCGCCATGAAGATGATCAGGTTCCAGGGTTGATTGGTGGCGAGCAGTTCCATGTAGTGGGTCATTGTGTTTTCCATGTTTGATTTCTCCTATTTGGAATGATGATTAATTTCGACCTTAGTTTATTTAACATCATCGATTCATAGAAGAGCCATGTAGCCCGACACCCTATAGGCCAAATGGCTTATGCCGAAACTCATGGTCACTGCGCTCGCAGCGTTTCGTCTGCTTTTTGGGTTTAATGGATTGCTTTGAATGTAGTAAAGAATCCCGCCTGGTGTTGAAATCGCTTCCTGCTGACTTATCCCCTTTTATTCTAAAAAAGCCTAACTCAGGCTGGTCTATAAGCATTTTCAACCAAATGGGTTCCGCATAAAAGTGAAAATAATTTATTTGTAAAATCCTATCAAGTGCGGAAATATTACTTTATCATCTCATTATTTATCCTTAATTTTTTATTGATATTGATTATCAGTGGTTGCAAATCCTTGCCTGCGTTTACTTGAGATACTGAAATTATTCATTCCCCTGATCCGGTGCAGTCATATCTGAACGCCAACTCAAGCGCTGCCGCCGCTCCCGCGCACCGTCTGCGAGACAGGCTCCCAACGCATCACGCGGATTCAGCAAATGCTCCACCCGCTTAATGCTGGCATTTACACCCATAATTCACTCGTCCTCTTAGCGGTATCAGCTGGGGCTTCTTCACAATAGTCCCTTGCAATAGAACCTGCAAATACGCCGAGGATATAGATTGATGGTTTGGTTGGGTCTTGACTTGTCATCTTATCCGTTGAAAAGGTCCTGGCGGGTAATAAAGCCATTTATTCCTCGCCCAATTCATCTGCAATGGACTCGAATTGCACCAACGCAGCCTGTAGGTCTTCGACAATCTCCAATGCCAGCACATCAGGATTTGGCAGATTAGCTAAATCCTCCAACGATTCATCTCGTAACCAGAAAATGTCCAAGTTGACCTTTTCTCGTGCCGTAATCTCTTCGTAGGTAAATGCACGCCAACGCCCTTCTGGATTTGCCTCACTCCACGTGGCTTTACGCTTGTGGCGATTCTTGGGGTTATAGCATTTAACAAACTCATTCAAGTCATCTCGTGAGAGCGGATTGGTCTTAAGGGTGAAGTTCATGTTGGTACGCAGATCGTAAATCCAAAGCTTTTCGGTGGATGCCTTTTCACCGCCTGTACGCCGATCAAAAAAGAGGACGTTGGCTTTGACGCCCTGAGCATAGAAGATACCAGTCGGGAGTCGCAGCAAAGTGTGGACGTCACACTCTTCCAG
>Ga0268298_10003635_pt1 | contig 15582 bp, 17 predicted proteins | sample WWTPWeurt_MetaG_FD_194462 | JGI IMG/M metagenome (GOLD analysis project Ga0268298, IMG submission 194462) | Activated sludge microbial communities from WWTP in Nijmegen, Gelderland, Netherland - WWTP Weurt | ecosystem: Engineered > WWTP > Aerobic digester > Activated sludge | place... | reverse complement strand
TTCGAACCCCGGTCGTGGCCTTGAAAGGGCCGCGTCCTAGGCCTCTAGACGATGGGGGCTTTTTTTGAGCGGGCGAATTCTATCACTGCACTCTGAGGCCGTCAAGCAATTTCAGCTTTGAGTTTCCGGTTTCACCCGTTGATTCAACAGCGCCATCAGGTCGATCTGATTGCGGTTTATCAACATGCCGGCGCTTTCAACACGCAGGTTCGGGAGCAGGATCGCAGTCAGTGTCGCATTGAAGATCGGCAGGAACTCACGCGTGCCCTCAGTGATAAGCGAGGTGAAGTCAAACCTGCCAGGCAATTCCATGATGCCTTCAATTTCAAACATTTGTGTGGTAACGCGGATGGGATATTCGATCACGCTCGTATATCCGCCGCGCACTATGGCGTGTGGACCCAAATCTTCGCGACGCGACAGGCAAACCGCGTAGACATGTTTCTTCATCATACGCACCAATTCAAAATGATCGACAAGTTTCGTTGGCATGTGCAGGCGCGCGAGACGCGCATCACTGACATCCATGGCGGAACGGGTGGGATCGTTCAACATGCCCATGGCGCCATGATTGGTGACCATGATCTTGCCGGCCACGCGGTAACCGGAAGTTAAAATATCAGCGGAGAGATGACGATAAGTGCGGGGAGAGGTATCCATTGACATACTGAAATCACCTTTTCAGTTAAGAATCATGGATCGGGCGATGTGCGCCATGATGAGGACGGGGGGCAAGCGGCGCGCGGCGGCGGTTCGTGGTGGGCTTGCCCGCATTCGGGTCAAGCAGCATATTCAACCACTGGATGGCTTTTTCATCATATTCGCGTTTGCCGCACACATCACAGATCCAGGCGGGAAAATGCGGCACGGTGATTAGTTCTTCACCAAGCCAGGTAAAGTAGGTGAGATGCCGCGGCTGCATGATGCCGGCGTGACATTCATAGCAGGCGTTGGAGCGAGAGATGGTATCGGGTTCACTCATATAAAATCCTACTGCATAAAAGAATTGACGCTGCGCGAGGAATTATTAACTGCCGCATAAGGCGATTGGGCCCATGTGATCAATTGAGGATGCTCTAGTACATCCCAAAAAGGCGGCGGCCAATAGATCAAGACCGCCTTGCCCACGATCTGATCAAAGGGCAAAAGTCCCCAATCTTTTGAATCATTCGAATTGTTGCGGTTATCACCCAGAACAAAAAGCTGTCCATCCAGAACCTGCCAGTCACCGGAATAGGCAGGGGCGCTTGAAATATACAACTCATTCAAAACCTGTCCATTCACTGAAACCACACCGTTGTGAACACCCACAGAATCTCCGGGCAGGCCGATCACACGCTTGATCAATTCCTCTTCCGGATTCATCGGGAAATGGAACACAATAATATCGCCGCGCTGTACCTCGCCAAACAAATAGCTCATTTTACTGACCAGCACAAACTCGCCGTCTTCCAGGGTTGGCCGCATGCTGAACCCATCCACGCGAACACGCGCCGACATGGCGTTGATCGCTAAAAATAAAATAACAGCCAAAGCAAGCGTTTCAATAATATCAAGCGCAAACCTGCCCCAATTTATTTTTTCCTCTCCCGTCTCCGGTAACTCAGCACCTTCCACCTGCGTGGCGATGGGTGCATCCAACTGCTCTTCCTGGTTTGTGGTTTCCAAACATGCCTCCAAATCTTCGTCGAGATTATACATCTCTTTTTTCGAAGTTGACTGGTTCTTAAGTCTTACCCCAGGCGAAAAACGTGGGAACATGCAAGCAGCGCTCATTACGGCTACGCGCCGCCTTGTCCAGTTCTCTCATTTTCTGGATTTCCTGCCCTGTAACCGAGCCTTCCAGATCAGATTCGATCACCACCCATTCATTTTCCCAATCTTCGGCAGAACGCATCACAGCCTGACTTTGAATGGGTCCGGTTTCAATAAGTTTGATCCCCGCCTGATAGAACGTCTCTGCAAGCTGCGCGCCAAATTTTGGATCTGCCCCCTGCCGCCGCAATGCCTCAGTCTGCCACTCCCCCAACAATTTAAGCCCGGCTGGTTCATCCACGCGTCCACTGTAATCTGGTTCAGCCAGCGCCAATACAGCACGGCTGACGCGCGCCATCTCGCACACCACCTGATATGGATCTTTCACCCACAGCAAAAGAAAATGACAGTATGCGATATCAAAATATTTATCCGGGTATGGCAGGCTGTATCCATCGCCGCGCGCAAGAAAAACTGACGGAGCGTGGAGCCTGCATTCACTGAGCGCAGCAGGATTGAAGTCAAGGCCATGAATGGCGGCGGGGGTATTCAGTTCACGCAGGACTGCGCCCGTGCCGCAGCCAACCTCAAGCACAGATCGCGCATTCGCCAATCCCGCCTGTTCAAATAAGTAGACTCTCAGGTCTCGAGTCCATGCGGCTTGCTGGAGATAACGTGAATGCCAGTTCATCCTTCGCAAAATTTCTGATTATTTCTACGCAGACGGTCGGGGGCTTCCCACCAATTCAGGATAAAGTTTACCTGCTCATCGCTCTCAGGCGAGCGCGCAAAATACGGATTATTGGGTCTGGTCTTGAATAACTTATTTACCTGAGCCGCGGCTTCTGCATTCGTTGCCCCATGCCGCACAAGATAACAGCCAACCACCATGCCGGTCCGCCCGATCCCGCCCCAGCAATGGACATAAACACATCTTCCACTATTGATCGCCAGGTCAATGGCATCCAGAATATCTGTCATCATATCCGCTGAAGGAGTACTATGATCACGGATAGGAAAACGCTGGTAGCTAGTCGTGATGGCAAATATCTCGCCCTGTTCTTTTAGGATGGGTTCGTATGGCGCAAGCTCATGAGATTGGGTCAAGTCAAAAAATGAGGTAACTCCTGCTTCAAGGAACAAGTCCATGCGCTGACGGGTGGATTCAATACCATAAGTAGCGGGATATTCACCCGCCAGGAATCGATTTTCTTCGACCCAATAGGATTCAAGAATGGGGATTTTGGTCATAGTCTTATTGTGGAAAAGATACACAAAGATTGTTGACGATCTTTAAGCGCAGGTCAACCAGCTCGGGGTAATTATAAAAGAAGAGTATCTTTTGTTCTGCGATGGTATCTCCTGCGGGCTTTTCGCCAAAGACAAAGAACGAAAAAGATTCCGCGATATCCTCCGCGGGATGGGTGACAGCGTAATCAGTTAAGAATTGGTCTTGGTAATTGTAATAAAATTCATCAAGGCGTTCGTAATATTTATCATCATTTTCCTCCAAATTGATCGCATCCCATTCCTCATAAATATCCCGCCAGAAACGATCATAGAACTGATTGATATAAGAATCGCTATTGGAACAGCCTTCACCGGGAAAAAAGTTGGGACAAGCGGACACTTCGTTCAGATAAACATCATTGTCTTCAGGATTGTTAAAGATAGCCTCACTTGGCGGGACTTGATCCGGGCCTAGAGTCAGCAGATGCGCAAACTCGTGGACAAGTGTGTAACTGAGATAGTCATACTCCTGTGAGTCGGCAATATCCACTTCCAATCCCCACAAGGCTGGGTCATTGTAGGTCTGAGCAACAGCAGCCAATACATTATCCTGTCCATCTGTCATCACGGAAAATTCGGCAAGATCCTGCCTGCCTTCGAGCGGGATAAGGTTCGTGAAATACTCCCAAAGTTTTTGATGCGCAGCGGTATCATCCTGCTCATCCTGCAAGTCGGCTGACACACTTTCAAAACTGGGATCATTGATCTCATTCCCTGAAACAAGATACGTAACTATATAGGTGGTGTTATCTTCGTCACGTGCGCCAAAATCCATGGTTTCAGATTCCCCTTCCACAAGAACAGTGGAATTCGCTTCAATAATCCTTTGCGTGATCACGGGGCAGGAAAGGAATTCATCGGGGATTTCCGTTGGGATCTCAGTCGTAATTTTTGTGGCTGGAATCTGTGTGGTCTCGGGCAGAGGCTGTGGAACATATGTGGGCGGCTGGGATGCCGGTGCACCCATTAAAGTGACACAAGCCAGGGACAGGATCAGAATTGCGGAGAGAGCGAGAAGCGTTTTTATGGGGGGCATGATTTGATCGCCTGAAAATTTTTAGACAAGGATACCACTAAACAACATCATGCCCTGTCAGCGGGCATGATGTTGTTGGTTCAATTCCTCTGCTCTAGACAGCATCCTCGCCGCCGGGGACGGTGCCGAGAGCGCTTCTACTAGAGTTCTATTTTGAAATACTCTCCCATGTATCTCTCAGGAAGTTCCCGAGAATTTTATCCGCCTCGCCTTGCGCGGGGAGAACGTCGCCATCAGGCTCAACATACATCCATGTTTTGCCCGCGCCGTCAGGGATTTCCTCATCCACTGTTTCAAAGGCAACAGGATGTGAAGCGGAATATGGCACAGGTAGATCCCAGCGAATAGCGAGACCCAGGGAATTGGCTGTGTCTTGCAGTTCAAGCAGGTCATCGAGAAAATCACTTTCTGAGGTACTGAGGGAGATATTTTCCACACCAAGCTCCGCCAATTTTTGCAAAATATTTTTGGCTTCGCTCAAGTTCTCCCTGTTGAGGGTGAGATGCACGGTGAGAAAAAGATCCTGCGGGATGATGATCTCGATCGCTTCCCACGAGCGCGGCTGATCGGGCTGGAGGATGACCATGACGTGATCCAAGCCTGTTTGCAGCAATAACCCAAGGTATTCCTTATTCGCCAATTTCAATCCATCAGTCAACAAGCCGCAGACCTGACCGTTCTTTTCAGCATGGGCGATCAGCTGCGGCAGGTCTTCACGCAAGGTGGCTTCACCGCCAGTGAAGATGATGTGAGGAATGCCCGCCTGCCAGGCTTTGTCTAAGATGGTCTGCCACTCCTGCGTGGTCAGTTCGCGGGCAACACGTTTAACAGGCGCATACTCAGTGTGATTATTTTCGGGGAGTTTGTACGTGAGGGCGCAGTCCAGCCGCAGCGTGGAATCTGTTGAATGGGGCTGAACCCGCTCAAAGTCCAGGAAGGAAGCGGGGTCCAAGTCAGGCGTGGAGATCAGGTCGTGGATGCGATCGGCAAAGTTGTTAAAATCTGCCAGCGCAGTTTTCCGATCCACCCGATAGCGCGCAGAGATCTGTTTTGCGGCTTCTTCAGGCGACGAGCCTTTGATGAAGTGAAACGCGCATTCGGCGGCGGTGGGATTGAGCTGCATGACCGTGGCCGCATTAAGAATGAGCAGACCCGAACCATCCTTTTGAAGACGCAAATGCAGGCGGTATGGTTTTTCATCCTGCATTGACTGCATGTGATGGGTGCCCACAGGGAGAGGTGTGACCTTGTTAAAAATTTGGTTGAGAATGTTCATAGGGTCTCCTATTTATTAAACAATCCGAGGTCGGCGATAAAGAGATAGATGTATCCGATCAGCATGATCATCCAGCCAGCCATTTCGATGCGCCCCCAAACACTTTCGAGGGAGAGCGAGAAATTATCCTTGATCGTTTGGACGATGCTTTCGAGATTGTTGAGTTTGTTCTTTAGGTTTTCCTTCCAATCCCTGAGATAGAACTCACTTTGGATGGCTTCATACAGCTTGGCGGTGTACCAATCACCGATAAGCAGCAGGTTTTGTTCCGCGCGCTCAAAGTCCAACATAACCTCGAGCTTGTGTTCCGCGATCTGACGAATGACTCCGCGGGTCGGGCGTGGACGGCGCTTATTTTCAAAGAAGGTCTGGCTGATCTTGTCCAGCATTCCGTCAATGGATTGATCCAGCATGCGGTAACGTAATAATTGATAATTGCCAATTTTCAACAGGGCAATGTCCGATTGGTAATCTTCATTGGGCGCTATGATGACCGCTCCTTCCCAATCCACCAATGTCAATTCCACCGCCGAGTAGCGTGTGCGCGAAACAAGGATCTCGTTAAGTTCTTCCTTGTCAAACACTTCACGCTGGGAACGGATAAATTTCGCCAGGGCGCGGGAATTCTTTTCGATCCATTTATCTGGAGACGGGCTGGCATCCTGCACAAGCAGGATGGTGTACTCTTCATACAATCCGCTCTGGCGGTATAGGGTTGGGATGAATTTGCTCTGGAGCGCATTCTGGATCTGTGTGCGCTCCTGCAAAACCGATGCAGCAAAAGGATCCTTCAATTCAAACCTGCATTCCACCATTTGCACGCGCCCGTCAAAACGCTGACGAATGACCAACACTGCATGACCTTCGATCAGGACAGTTTCCTCGCCGAGGGTCACAATGTCAATATCAATGGGACGGAAATACGGTGCATCCTTCAACCCCTTGAATGGTTCAACAAGGGGTATCTTGCCGTCATCTTCATCGGGAAAGGCGATCAGGTAGCAGATTTCCATAGGTCAGGGAATAAGTTAGGAGCGAATGAAGTGCGGCAGCTCAAACGGGATCTCAAGCGAGAGTTCCACGAAGCCCGCATACCATCCATCTTTGTACCATGGGGATTGATAGATCATTTTCTTGATGCCGTTCTTTTCGATGGTGTAAACATTTTTTGTTTTCGCCGCCAGCAGTCTTTCTGTCTTTTCGCGCGCAGGGTCGGGGTGGCAATCCAGCATATTCGAGCCGACCAGTTTATATCCGCCATCCGTTTCAAAAGTTTTGGCGGCTTTGTCATTCATTTCAAGAATGAAACCTTCCTGGTCGCAGACCGTGATGGCGGCGGGAAATTCTTTGATCCATTCGTGGTCGTTCATGGTTTCTCCAGGTTTGAAGGTTGGAATGTTAGAAAGTTTGAGGGTTTGAATTTGAAAACTTTTCAACTTGTAAACCTTCAAACTGAAGCGGACAGCCTCCGCCGCATTCGGCAACGAGGGCGCAGGTATCACATTTGAGTGGCAGGTTTTTGCGGTCGCGCAGTTGCGTGGATAGCTTGTGATTCCAGATCGAATCCCAGGAATCAGTGAGCATATTGCCCAGCGGTTGATAATAGGACTGGCAGGGCAATACATCGCCATTTGATTCGATGCACATGCTGTACAACGCGGCAGTACAACCTTTCACGCCGAGATTGCTGGCGGTCGGATCGAATTGGCAGTACTGGGTCGGTGTGTACCAGATCAGTTTTTGTCCACGCTCGGCAGTCTTGCGTGTGGCGATATCCAAAACGGGCTGTAATTCATTTTCACGCAACCCCGTACCAACGGTCGCGCCGTTACCTGAATAGATCAAGGCGTTCAGTCCCACAGTCGGCACGCCGATCTCAGCCAGAAAATCCAAGGTCTCGGGAATCTTGTGGACATTATTTCTCAGCATGGTGGTATTGGTCATCACATAGAGTTTGCTATTGAGCGCATTCTTCAAGCCCTGAATGGTCTGTTTGAATGCGCCTTTGGAGCGCATCATTTCATCATGGATCTGTTCATCACAAGATTCGACCGTGACTTGAACATGGTCAAGCCCCGCATCGACCAATGTTTGCACATAGTTCTCATCAGACAAACGGCGGGCATTCGTATTCAGACCTGTGATCTGTCCATTGTTCTCCGCATGACGGATCAGCTGCGGGAGATCGTTCCGCAGGGTTGCTTCGCCGCCGGTGAAGATGATGTGCGGCACGCCCAACGCCCAAAGCTGGTCCATGATCTTGAACCATTGCTCTGTGCTGAGTTCAGGGAAGTATCGCTCGCGGGCGTTGTAGCAATGCGCGCAATCGTTATTACAGCGATATGTGACAGCCAGGTCCATGCGATACGGAGCGGAAGGACGCGCGCTGAACGGCATGATCGATTCAAGATCCAGCTCGTGGATCGGACAGGCTCCATCGGGGCGGAGAAGCTCGGAAAGTTGAAAGCGGAAAGTGGAAAGGTCATTGCCTGCCTGGGCTGCGCCAACTCGATATTGTTTTGTGATCGAGGAAAGAATCTCTTTTTCAGATTTCTCTTCTAGAATCAAATAAGCCATCAACGCAGCCATTGGATTCAGGTGCATGACACTGCTGGCATTGACAATCAATGTGCCAGCGCCATCTTCATCAAGCCGCAAATGAATGCGCGATTTTTCGTCCGCAGTTTCACGGACGTAGTGGTACAGGCCAGATGAAGGACCGCTGACCATGGACGATGTTTGAAAAATATTTTTAATAGAGTTAAGTAAAGCCATGGCTACCTTTAATAGTAAATCTGAAATCGTAAATCCAATTAGCGTCCGCCACCGGCACAGGCGCAGGCACAGCCCGCACAGGCACAGGCGCAAGCACAACCGCCGCCAGACCGTCCGCTCCCGCTGCGCCCGCTGGATGTGGGTTTCGGAGGCGGGTTGGTCGCGCCAGTCACTTTTTCAGTGAATGTGTTGACGTTGCCAAGGACTTTCGAGGAGAAGGTCTGCACACCAGTCACCATCTGCGCAGCAAAATCCGCGCCAGGCAGAGAGGAACCGCCCGAGGGCTGACTCGGCATGGAGGTTGGGAGTCCGCTGCCGGTTGAGAGCGGACGCGAGCTGTAAGTCGGGTTATAGCGTCCCCACCACATCGGCACAAAGACAGGCCCCATGCGGCGCGTGCGGTCGTCATAATCCTTGTCCAGCATCGTCCATTCAAGGGCTTCGTCAAGTTTCTGACTCTTGACCTCGGGAGTGTTGGCGGCTTCAATTTGCTGCCACGCTTTTTCCATGATGGCTTTGTAATACTCCAAAGTTTCCTTGCGGCTGAAACCGCGCATTTTTTCAGAGACGCTCTTCACGAGCGCGATCATCATGTCTTGTAATTCTTTCTGGCGCGCTTTTTTATCGGGGTTTTTGAACGCCTTTAGGAAGTCGGTTTCATATTGATGCAAACCTTCAGGCTGCGCGGAGACAACGTCGAGTTCAAGCGGGTCGCGTGTTTTTACAGACGCGGCGTTTTTCTTGATCACACCAAAGAGGACCATGGTCATCACTTTATCGAGCGGCTGTTCCATCAAGATCGCGGATTCGACAGCGGTCAGTCCGCGTTTGATGCCGTGACCTTCAATGGCGATCTTGGGCGGCATGTATTGCATTTTTCGTTTTTTGCCTTGGATAACCCCGATAATGGGCATGCCAATGAACACGAAAGCAAAAATACCGCAAAATAATAGGGGCATCATGGCGCCAATCAGTGCGGCAAAATCAAAAGGCGGCGCGGTGACAATGGCGCTTTCCGGTATGTAGGATTTTGGAAAGGAAGCCCCAAATGTATATTGAGTGGAACCGCTCGCTGCTGGATTGTTCCAGGAGTAGAAGACGCGTCCATCCGCGCCGATGCCTGTTTGCGGTTCTGACGGAAAGCCGGATGGGGCAGAGTGCCAGCGCGGCTCGCTCGGCTGGACACCGGGCGGCATATGATAAGTGACCGTCAGGTTGGTGACTCCGCTTACAAACTCGGACCCGAACCAGTTCGGAGAAAATACAGCGCTGGCGTAGGCATCATCCTCATCATCCTTGTATAGAACATTTTCAACTTGACCGATGACCACATGCACGCTTCCGCTTTGACCGGGCTGAATGGCATACGCACCCATATCCACTGAGAAACCTGAACCGCCCTGCCCCTGAAAATCAGAAGAGATCGTGAGCGGATTGCCGTTCACATCAGCGGAGACACCGGAAAACTGTCCCGTGGGAACGCCAACATCCACGAAATCAATCACATGCCCGCCGGGTGAATTTGTAAATGTAAATTGATAATCCAGCGCCAATGTGCCGTCTTCATTCCAAAACACATTGACCACCTCTTGATCGAGGTTAAAGAAATAGGATTGAGCGGATACGCCGGTCACCAATCCAAATGTTAATAGAAAGACAATGCAAATTGCAAATATTTTTTGTTTCATTTGACCTCCAACGCGGTCTCGGTACGACCTCGAAAACCCACAAATCAAAAATCGTACATCTTCAATCGGCCTACCATTTCGGTTCTTCGGTGAGTTGATAGATGGTATGGCAATACGGGCAGTTGACCATGGGCGCACCATTCGCAAGCGTGATGTCTTTCGCGCTCAAGGTCCCGCCGCAGGATCTGCATTTGACTTCTTCGATCTTGGTCTGCCCAGGCAGATCCATTTTCATGGTGACTTGCTGCACGATCTCGGTCTTTGTTCCGCGCATGGCAACAATGACCATGCCTGCGCCGCCAGCAAAAAATAATACACCCACGCAACCAAACCCAAGACCAAAAGTCAACCAGGATGAACTGCCCTGAGCTGAGGTGGAGCCGATGACACTGAGTACGCCATAACCCACCAGGCACAACCCGATCAGGAACAAAATGCCGGCACCAACATAAAGAACTGTCTTGTTTGCCATGAAGTGACTCTCCTACAAAATATTAGTAAATTGAAAAATTTGCACTCTTACATACGATAAGTCTAGCATTTTCGTTGTTTTCAGGCAATTGACATTTGTCCTGATATTTTTTAACTATATTTTCTCAAAATGAAGGTTTTGAGGAAAACAAAAGACCCTCAAGTCCTTAATTCTTCAAGAACCTGGGGGTCTCAGTTTTTTTCTGTGCAGCAAAGCTGCTTAATCATTATTTTTTTTCAACAACTCTTTCACCAAATCTTCTGGTACCTGCACCGCCACCACTTCTCCTTTCACAGTGATCACTCCATTCACCACGATCCATTCCTCTATAACCACCTTCCGCCCTTTGACTTCCTTGACCTTCGCGCGGATCTCCAACACAGGACCAAGCGGCGTAGGCTTGAGATAATCAACATGCAAGGAAGCGGTCAGATAACGCAGAGGCGGTTCGGTATCCATGGCACGGTTCTCGGCGCGATAGCCAGCCGCAGCGGCTGTGCCTGTACCGTGGCAGTCCACCAAGGAGGCAAGTAATCCGCCATAGACATAGCCGGGAATAGCTGTGTGATAAGGCATGGGTTGAAAGTGACAGACCGATTCTTCGCCATCCCAAAAACTTTTTATTTGATGCCCAAGGTCATTCATGCTGCCACAACCGTAACAGTGTGCAAAATATTCAGGGTAAAAATCTTGAAAGGCTGTTTCTGTCATCATGGAATTCCTTTTAATAAATTTATTTTTACTTCACTTAAGGAGTAGCAGCAGGCGTAACGGTTCGTTCGATAAATGGAGTGGATGTGGGTGTAGAAGTAGGCGTGGAAAGGTTGTCAAGCACAACAAAGCGCCCGACCACCTTCCATTCATAAGCCATAAAGATCTGCACTTCATATGTACCTGGCATCCAGCCGCCGATGGGTTGCGAACATTCGGAATACCCGCCAATTCCGCCGGTACCGCCGTCCCAAGGTTTGGTCTCATAACAGATCAATTTCCCTTCACGGTACCAGAGTGCAGTCCATTGCACACCCGGGATCGTGTTGTTGTAATCAAATCCGCCATAGATCTTTTCAATGGGAAGTTCAAAAACTGTCTTCGGATCAACCGGATTCAAACCATCAAATTTGGTGGAGAACTGAATGGCGGTAAAGACCGCATCGGGGTTGGGTGTCACCACTCCTTCGAACAGAGATTCGATCGCAACCGGCAAAAAAGGAGTAGTCGTTAATGTGGGCGTATCAGAAACAGAAGGGGTGAACGTCTGGCTCGGCACCGGAGACAAGGTCGGAGTCAAAGTGATCGTCGGCGTTAACGTGATCGTGGGGGTCAATGTTATGGTTGGTGAAGGTGGAAAATAAACATAGATCATCGGCTCCCCATAAAAAGGAAGCCAGTACGCGCAGGCAAACAGGAATATGGCAAATATAAATAACCTGAACGCATTACGGTTATGCATACGGCGCAAACTATAAAAAGAAAGTCTGCGCGCCGACTGCATCACACGAATAGCCGATCTCACCACTAAAATTGCCAAAGTAACGATCAGTATCGCCGCGGCAACAACTCCACCATGAATATCCATGAGAAGGATTATAACGTAATCGTTCACCGTTATAATGTGAGCATGACCCATGAAATCGTCTTCCTTAAACTGGGTGGATCGCTTATCACCGATAAGGATATCCCCTACACCCCGCGGCTCAAAAAATTAAATGAACTGGCTCTGGAAATCAAAACGGTTCTGGATTCAAATCCGGAACTGCTCCTGATCCTTGGACATGGTTCCGGCTCATTTGGACACACTGCTGCCAAAAAGCACGGCACACGCGACGGAGTCAAAACAGTTGAACAATGGCACGGCTTCGCAGAAGTCAAGTTTCAAGCCGCAGAATTGACCCGCTACGTGATCGAGTCTCTCTTAAAAGCTGGACTGCCCGCCGTCTCGCTGCATCCGTCTTCCTCATTAGTTTCAAAGAATAGGAAAGTAACCTCCCACAACATACTGACTATGCGCAAAGCATTAGAGGCGAAGCTTTTACCTGTTGTACATGGTGATGTGGCTTTCGATGAATCCTTAGGCGGGACGATCCTTTCGACCGAGGATGTGTTTGCATTTCTGGTGGAAGAGTTCTCCCCTACACGCATCCTGCTGGCGGGGATCGAGGCCGGGGTGTGGGCGGATTTCCCAGCGAGGACAACGCTCGTTAAACAGATTCCGTTGTCAGATTATGAAAAGATGCGTGCAGGGATCGGCGGATCAGCCAGTACCGATGTCACTGGCGGGATGAAGGCGAAAGTAGAGGAAATGCTTGAATTGGTTAAAAAGAATAAAGGCTTGAGCGTGCAGATCTTCTCGGCTGAGGAACAAGGCAGCCTAACCCGCGCATTGAACGGAGAAAATGTCGGCACACTCTTGATTGAGTGACAAAGAGGTGACGAAACGCTCTTGCTTTTTTTGTGAAAAATCGGATAATAGACACGTTGGATTATATATAATCTACAAGGAGATTTTATGGCAACCAAGACAAAAATCACAAAGAAAACCGTGAAGGCGAAAGCCAAACCGAAAGTAGCGGCAAAGAAAGTCGTCCCAGCAAAAGCCAAAGTCACATTCAAACCGACGAAGTTAAAACTCGTCCGCCCGGTGCCCTCCGACATCGACATAGCGCAAGCCGCCAAACTCAAGCCGATTTTACAAGTGGCCGCAGAGTTGGGCATCCGCGAAAATGAACTTGAATTATATGGTCCGTACAAAGCCAAGGTTAAACTTGAAATTTTAGACCGTTTGAAGAATCGCAAAGACGGCAAATATATTGATGTAACCGCCATCACGCCCACTCCGCTCGGCGAAGGCAAAACCACAACCACCGTCGGCATTTCACAGGCGTTAGGCGCGCTGTTAGGCAAGAAGGTGATCACCGCCATTCGCCAGCCATCACAAGGCCCCACATTTGGCATTAAGGGCGGCGCGGCCGGTGGCGGATATTCGCAGATCATCCCTATGGAAGATTTCAACCTGCATCTGACAGGCGATATCCATGCCATCACCGCAGCTCATAATTTAACAGCTGCCGCTTTGGATGCGCGCGTCATGCACGAAAAGATGCAGGATGATGAAAAGTTGTTCAATGCGCTCTGCCCGCTCGACAAGAAAGGCAACCGTCGATTCTCTCCCAGCATGTTACGCCGATTGAAGAAACTCGGCATCAACAAAACCGATCCCAACGAACTCACAACTGAAGAACGCTCGCTCTTTGCCCGCCTGGACATTGACGAAGCGACCATCACATGGCGGCGCGTGATCGACATCAATGACCGCTTCCTGCGTGAAGTACAGGTCGGCATGGGCAAGGATGAAGCCGGTCATGAACATCGCTCCGGCTACGACATCACAGTAGCTTCCGAGATCATGGCCGTTCTAGCGTTGACCTCCTCCCTCGAAGATATGCGCGAACGCTTCGGCAACATGGTCGTTGCGACCAACAAACGCGGCGAAGCTGTCACCGCTGAAGACCTAGGCGTGGCTGGCGCAGTGACCGTTCTGATGAAGGACGCGATCAAACCAAACCTGATGCAGACTCTCGAAGGCACGCCCGCATTCGTTCACGCGGGACCATTCGCCAATATCGCTCACGGACAATCCTCCATCATCGCAGATAAAATCGCGCTCAAACTCGCAGATTATGTCATCACTGAATCCGGCTTCGGCGCAGACATCGGCATGGAAAAATTCTTCGATATCAAATGCCGCTACTCCGGCTTGATCCCGCAGGTGGTCGTGATGGTCGCCACCGTGCGCGCGCTCAAGATGCATGGCGGCGGACCGAAGGTCGTTGCAGGCAAACCGCTTGCCTCTGAATACACAGACGAGAATCTTGACCTGCTCCGCGCTGGCCTTCCCAATTTGGAACGCCATGTTCAGAATGCGCTCAAATACGGCGTGAATGTTGTCGTTGCGGTCAACTCCTTTGCCACAGACACACCCGCTGAAGTGGAACTCGTCCGTGAAGCCGCACTCAAGATGGGCGCGATGGACGCGGTCGTCTCCACCCATTGGGCTGATGGCGGCGCTGGCGCGAAGAAACTTGCCGAAGCCGTTATCAAAGCCGCGGAGAAACCCAGCAAATTCCAATTCCTTTATCCGTTGGAAGATACCATCAAAGAGAAGATCGAAACCATCGCCCGCGAGATCTATCGTGCCGACGGCGTGGATTACTCCCCCGAAGCAGAGGAACAGATCGCGCGTTACACCCGCCTCGGTTTCGATAAACTCCCGATGTGCATGGCGAAGACCCATCTTTCGTTCAGCACCGACGCCTCGAAGAAAGGCGCGCCAACCGGCTTCCGCGTCAGCATCCGCGAGATCCGCGCCAGCGTTGGTGCAGGCTTCCTGTATCCGATCCTCGGTGACATGCGCACAATGCCAGGCTTACCCACACGCCCGGTATTCTACGATGTCGATCTCGACCTTGAGACCGGTAAAGTAGTCGGCTTGTTCTAACTCAATTGATCATAAAAACGGACCCTGAAGATTTTTCTTCAGGGTCCGTTTTATTTTAACTACCGCAAACTGAATTCATTACTTGAGTAAACTCTTCTTTTTCTGTAAGCCCGATCCAGCGGTGAATAATTTGATTGGACAAGTCGAGCAGAACGAATTCCGGGGATCCGATCGGACCGATCAATTCATGCCAGCGGGTCTTTGAATTTAAGTTCACCCGCTCCATTTTCAAACAGGCTCTATATTGTTTCTTGATCCCATTCACGATGGGCTGCATGGCTGCGCATTCCGTTCACTGGCCGGCAAAAAATTCCACAAAAACAAGCCCGCGCATCCTGTCACTTTTTTGCTGCGCAGCCAACGGCGTGACGATGCTCGAATCTGAAGATCCGACAAATCCGCTCGGAGAATCGGTTTCCTGAATTGAAGTCAATATCACCACAATCAATATGATTGATAGGATCAGAAAGCGGGCAATCTTTTTCATTTGAATAGTATATCAGCATGAACAGACCGTGTAAAAACTTTCTAATCTGGATATAATCTGCGCCATTATGAATCATGAATCCCTGTCATTGACCGATCACCGCGAAATTGCCCAAAGCGACCCTGCCCACGCCTCAGACCTCGCCGCAGACTGCCAACGTCAAATTGAGAGACTCAACCCGACGTTGAATGCCTTCATCACAGTCATTCCGTCCGAGGCAGCATTGCCTTCATCGGATACACGGAATGGTTTACTATACGGAATTCCAATTGCGGTCAAAGACCTGTACGAAACAAAGGGAATTC
>Ga0268298_10003634_pt1 | contig 15586 bp, 12 predicted proteins | sample WWTPWeurt_MetaG_FD_194462 | JGI IMG/M metagenome (GOLD analysis project Ga0268298, IMG submission 194462) | Activated sludge microbial communities from WWTP in Nijmegen, Gelderland, Netherland - WWTP Weurt | ecosystem: Engineered > WWTP > Aerobic digester > Activated sludge | place... | reverse complement strand
ACGCCACGAATACAAATATTCAGACCGCTCCGACCGGCATGACGAATCGCACCAACGTCGTGGATGCCACGGACGAGGCTGCCGGGCATGATACGAACGGCGGGGTGAGCAGTTGGACTACAAAAAGCGTTTCGGTTGGCGGCACGACCAATGAATGGATAGCATTTGTTTTTGAAATTCTGGCCGGTGTTTCCGAGGTTACTTTAACAGCCGGAAACTCGAATCAGCTTAACCAGTCGTCCAGCGCAGCGATAACCCAGAATCACGTGGTTGCCGCAGGCAATTCAGATCAGGTTAATTCATCGGCATCTGGCGCGATTAGTCAGATACACGTTGTTTCGGTAGGTAATCCTGATCAGATTAACGAGTCATCATCTGGCGCAGTATCACAGACTCACGTTCTTACGACCGGCGATTCAGATCAAATCAACGAATCATCCGGTAGCGCGATCACCCAAGAGCAGACACTGGTTGCCGGGAATTCTGACCAGATCAATGAATCATCCGGCGCGGCAATATCTCAGGAGCATGTTTTAGCCGCTGGAAATTCGGATCAGATTAATGAAGTTTCGGACGGCGCGCTCGATACAACATTGACATTGGTTGCTGGTAGCGCAGATCAGCCTAATGAATCCAGCGGCGGCGAAATATCGCAAGAACATGTATTGGTTGCGGGCGGTACCGATCAGTCTAATGAATCCTCAAGCGAGTCAATAACTCAGGAACAGACTTTAGTTGCCGGTGATGTAGAGCAAGTCAACGAGGCATCCGGCGACTCAATCACACACATCCATGCACTGACCGCTGGCGATGCTGATCAAGTCAACGAGAGCGCATCTGCTGCAATTACGCAAGAGCATGTGCTGAGCGCGGGTAATGCTGATCAGGTTAACGAATCGTCAGCTGGCTCGATTGACCAGGAGCACTTTTTAACCGCGGGTGACGTCGCTCAAGTCAACGAAATATCTGGCGGCTCTATATCTTTCACAGTCACGCTGGAATCAGTCGATTCGGAGCAGATCAATCAATCATCCGACGGCTCGATCGCGCAAACGCAGACGCTTGAAGCCGGTGGCGCTTATCAAATCAACGAGGTTACAGCCGGATCGGTCGGCGTTATAAATCTTGTTGCCGGGAGCGTGGATCAGATAAACCCTATTACAGGTCGAGAGATATCACTGGAGGATATCGTGAATTTAAGGATACTTTACAAAAATGACTTTGATTCCGCGAGTATGGCAGTTACATCAAGTGCTGCCGGTTTTCCGCTGGCGAATACCAAAATCAATAAGAAATCATCGGTCTGGCGTTCGACATCATTATCAAGTCAAACAATCTCGGGTAGCTGGGGCGGCGCAGTAAAAACCATTAGTGGCCTGGCATTGGCTTTCAGCAACCTGATAGAAGGCTCCACGGTACGATTGAAACTTTATCAAGAGATTGCCGATACATCGCCATACTATGATTCGGGCATCCGCACTGTCTGGTTTGCATACGATCCGCCGGATGGCTTTGAAACCATCGGTCTGATCAGTTTCGCTTTTGGCGGCGGAAATAATTTTTCGATGTTTTTTAACGAGACCGCGGTTAAGCGGTTCGAGATCATCGTAACGAGTCCCGGCAATCCCGACGGGTACATCGAAGTTGGACGAATTATCCTCGGGAAAGCCTGGACGCCTTTATATAACCATGATTATGGGGCAAAACTGGATCACATTGATGATACAGAATACGACGAGGTGGATTCGGGGGATCCGATTGTTTATCGCATGACTCAGCGGCGCAAGCTCGTGTTTGATATTAGCGATATGACGGATGACGACAAGGCCGGGTTAAATCAGATCAGGCGATCGCACGGTGGTGCGATACCGGTGTTTGTAAGCCTGCTGCCCGGAAGTTCTCATGAGGAGAGTAAGGTGGCATCACAGCTATACGGACATATCCGCGAGAATCTCTCAGTAACGCATGTCCGGGCCAGGCAGCATGCATCCAGCATTTCGGTGACTGAAATTTAATTGAAAGGAAGCGACCGGAATTATGTTGAAGCATGATTCCGGCCACTATAACCCACAGGATGAAACTGTGAGCCATAGCCAAGGCTCCCTGCTACGTCGACGCAGCCGGGCAAGCCTAGCATATTATTGATACCAAGGAGAGGCTTGCAGCATGAATAAAACATATCCGATCATTCCCTGGATAGGCGGGAAACGACGTCTGGCGAAAACGATTCTGCCTTTGTTTCCGAAACATGAGTGTTATGTGGAGCCGTTTTGCGGTGCGGCGGCGCTGTATTTCTTGAAGAATCAGGCGCGTGTGGAGGTACTCAATGACATCAATGGCGAATTGGTGAATATGTATCGCGTGGTTAAACATCATCTGGATGAGTTTGCCAGGCAGTTCAAATGGGCGTTAATCAGCCGTGAAATGTACAAATGGCTGCAGATTACACCGGAAGAAACGCTGACTGATATTCAACGCGCTGCGCGCTTTTATTATTTACAGAAGCTTGCTTTTGGCGGGAAAGTTAGCAACCAGAACTTTGGTACTGCGACCACCAGCGCTCCACGCCTGAATCTGCTCCGGTTCGAGGAAGATTTAAGCCAAGCGCACATCCGTCTTGCACAGACTTATATAGAGCGATTGGCATGGAAGGATTGCATCGTTAAATACGACCGTGAACACACTTTGTTTTATTGTGATCCCCCTTATTGGGGCACGGAAGGTTATGGGGTAGATTTCGGTCTTGGGCAGTATGATCAGATCGCCGACCTAGCCAGAACGATCAAAGGCAAGATGATTATTTCAGTCAATGATATTCCTGAGATGCGAGCGGCATTCAGTGGATTAACTATGAAATCGGCGCCGATCAGTTACACGGTAGGCGGACAGCATGGACGTGAACAACGCTTTGAGTTGGTGATTCGAAACTTTTGATTATAGGCGGCGTTAAAATAATCAATCGGCAGTACCAAATAACGCGAAAAATAGTACCAAATGACGCGATTAGTTACAACAATTCAGAAAACATGCAATGGTTGTAGATGAAATTCTGAATGACACAATTTTGACACAAGTGGAAAATTAGAAGATGATAAAATCAATCTAACTCATTGATTTTATGGTGCCGACACCAAGAATCGAACTCGGGACCTTCTGATTACAAATCAGCTGCTCTACCATCTGAGCTATGCCGGCAAATTGATTAGAACAAATTAAATTTAGAAAAATTACTTGATAATACGAAGTTTTGGTTTTCCAGAGGCTTTGGGGTGAGCAGCTGCTACTGAATCTTGAACTGCATCCCTTGATTGTTCATTGGTGATTTCACCTTTAATCTCTTCGTCTTCCGGTGGAAATGCTATACCTTGATTGACTTCCTTAGCGAAAATTCCTTTAACTGCATCTAATGGAATATCGAGCTTTCTTGATATTCCATTGAACCGAGCATCAAAACTAAGTGATTCATTATTTATGATCAGTCCATGAACTGCATTTGCACTAATATTAAAAACTACTTCGCCATTTTTAATGTATTCCATAGGAACATCCAACTCTGGACAAGCCTTTACCGATACAAAAGGCGTAAAGCCGCTATCAGTGCACCATTCATAGATTGAACGAATTAAATATGGTTTCGTTGAATTATTACTCATTTTCGCATTACTTTCTCTGATGCCGATAATGCATCTATGAATAATGGACGACTGAACAATCTTTCCGAATATTTCAATAAAGGTGCTGCTTGTTTAGGGAGACGAATTCCATAATGCTCCAGACGCCAAAGCAATGGTGCAATGGCGACATCAAGCATTGAAAATTCATCTCCCAGCATGAATTTTTGCTTATCAAAAATTGGCGATATCATCGCAAGATTATCAGCAATGACTGCTCGCGCTTTGTCAATAACCTTTTGATCTGTGCCATCAAATGCATTGATATGACAAAATAACTCCTGCTCAAAACGAAACAGCAGCAACCGGGCTCGTGCACGCATTACTGGATCTGCAGGCATTAACTGCGGATGTGGAAAGCGATCGTCAATATATTCATTAATAATATTTGACTCATACAACACCAGATCGCGTTCCACAAGTACCGGAGCTTTGCCATAGGGACTCATCACCGCTATATCTTCTGATTTATTATTTGGATCAACGTCTATTACTTGAAAATCCATATCTTTTTCGTGCAGTACAATCCTGCAACGATGACTATATGGGCAAGTAATTGTTGAATATAGCGTCATCATAGCTTCTAATCTTTGACTAAGTTACCTGTATATCCAGCAAATTTGATATTAATGAATATCTTTCCAATATTCTTTCTTGAGCGCATACGATAAAACTAGCATGCCTAACAAAAAGATCATTACTTCAATCCCTAATTGTTTTCTCGCATTAGCATGGGGTTCGCCCAGATAAACCAGATAGTTAACTAAATCACCAACGAATTTATCATATTCGGAAGCACTCAATTGTCCCGCTTTTTCGAGTGTCAGACTTTTTTGCTCGCCTTTATCTGATGTTTTAACCACCAATCTTTGCTCACCTTGCAGTTCATACAATACGTGCGGCATCGCAACACGATCAAATACTAGATTGTTCCAGCCAGTATGAGTCGCATCATCACGATAGAACGCGCGCAGGTAAGTGTACAACCAATCCGCACCACGTGCGCGAGCTATGACCGACAAATCCGGTGGTGCTACACCAAACCACTCTTCACCCTCTTTTTTCCGCATGGCTGATTGCATCAGATCACCGACTTTCTGACCTGTCAACACCAGCTTGCTAAGAATTTCTTCATTTGTATAACCAATATCGCGATGCCGGTTATAGCGCATATAACTCGCGCCATGACAGGTCAAACAGTAGTTCACAAAGGTTTCTGCTCCACGTTTCAACGAAGCATTGTCAGTTGTATCAATCGGAGCTCTATCCAATGGCATGCCGGATTCACCAGCAAGCACGCCAAACGGAGCCATGCATAAGATTAATAAAGCAATCGTTATTTTCTTCATTTTTCTACTCTTTTAGTCTTTTTGGTTCAGGCTTTGTTTTATCTATCTTGCTATACCATGGCATCAAAATAAAGAATGCAAAATAAATGACTGTAAAGATTTGTGCCAGTAACGTGTATAAAGGTGTTGGAGATTTTGTTCCCAACCAGCCCAGTACAAAAAAGCTAATCACGAAAAGTGTCAATGCTATTTTGAAATAAGGACCTTTATAACGTATCGATTTGACCGGACTTCTATCCAGCCATGGCAAGAAACAGAAAACCACTACAGAGCCTGCCATCAGAATAACACCCCAAAGCTTAGCATCAATACCCAGAAAGTTTACTGTTACAGCTCGTAACATCGAGTAGTAAGGAGTGAAGTACCAGACCGGTGCAATATGATCCGGCGTTTGCAATGTATTTGCCGGGATAAAATTGTTATATTCCAGAAAGTATCCACCCATTTCCGGGGCGAAGAAAATGATTCCACAGAACACAATCAGAAACACTACGACACCAACAATATCCTTAACCGAATAATAAGGATGGAATGGAATACCATCCACGGGAATACCGGTTTCTGGATTTTTGTTTTCTTTAATCTCTATACCATCCGGATTATTAGATCCCGTTTCATGCAGTGCTAAGATGTGCACAAAAACCAATACCAACAATACCAATGGTAATGTCACAACATGATAAGCAAAGAAGCGGTTCAGGGCAGCATCGGAGAGCGTAAAATCTCCCAACAGCCATTGTTGCAATGTTTCTCCGATACTCGGAATTGCTCCAAACATACTGACAATTACTTGTGCTCCCCAATAAGACATTTGCCCCCAGGGAAGAATATATCCGGTAAAGGCCAAGCTCATCAGCACAAAAAATATAACCATCCCGACCAACCAGAGCAATTCTCTCGGCTTACGGTATGATCCATACATCATTCCACGGAACATATGAAGGTAAACCACGACAAAAAACATCGATGCGCCCGTTGAGTGCATGTAACGGATTAACCAACCATAGTCCACATCACGCATGATATATTCAACCGATGCAAAAGCTTGACTGGCATCCGGCTTATAATTCATGGTAAGAAAAATTCCCGTCAGCAACTGATTGACCAGAACCAACAAGGCTAATGAACCAAAGAAGTACCAGAAATTAAAGTTCTTCGGTGCATAATATTCGGATAAGTGTGCTTTCCAGTTTGACGACAACGGAAAGCGTTTATCGACCCAGGCTAGCATTGAATTAAATATATTACTCATTTACACAGATCCCTCGCTTTCAGATCCAATCAAAAGCCGACTATCGCTCAAATATGCATGAGGAGGAACAACCATATTAGTTGGAGCCGGCACACTTTTATATACGCGCCCTGCCAAATCAAATTTTGAACCGTGACATGGACAGAAGAAACCACCCAACCAATCGGGACCCAAATCTGCCGGCGCCACATCCTTCCTGAATACAGGCGAACAACCTAAGTGAGTACAAATACCCTCAGCAACCAAAATCTCAGGTTTTATTGAACGTGTACGATTTTTTGCATAATCCGGTTGCTGTTTCTTATCCGAATTCGGGTCAGCAAGCTGGCTTTCAACTTTAACCAGACTTTCCAACATGTCTGGTGTACGATTTAAAATCCAAACGACTTTTCCGCGCCATTCAACCATCAATAGCATCCCCGGTTCAAGCTTGGATATATCAACTTCTACAGGCGCTCCAGCTGCTTTAGCCCGTTCGCTAGGCATCATGCTCAATAAAAAAGGCGTTGCAATCGCAGCGCCAGCAATTCCACCTGCTACTGAGGTTGCAGCCACAAGGAACTTTCTCCTGCCGCTCATCTCTTCATTAATGCTGAAACTATCCGCCATGTTAAATCATTCCATCAGTAATAATATTGTAAGATTATCAATACAACAAAGGAAAAACTTCTTCCAATCCCTATTAGATTTATTTGTTAAATTACGTTACCCAAACTACAAAAGCGCGCAGTATACCACAATCATTTTAAGGATTATAGCAATCCTGGAAGTATTTCGATTTGCGACAAATCCACTCAGCTCAATTACAATAAGGTACTGTTTATTATGATTTACTTTATTTTTCCATGGCATTGCTTATATTTCTTACCGGAACCGCAGGGGCAAGGTTGATTGCGGCCCACTTTCTCATTCTGACGCACAAAGGGCTGAGTTTTATCATCCTCAGTTTTTATATATCCATTTTCTTCCGCTAATGCTTCCTCATAAGCTTCATGATGAAGTTGTATATTTTCCGGTGACCGCAAAGTGTCAGTCACGGCTTCTACTTGCTGTTCATTCTTGATTTGTACCGTCAACAGTATTTTGGTAACTTCTCGTTTAACTTCTTCGAGCATAGTCGTAAAAAGTTCAAACGCCTCCCGCTTATATTCCTGTTTGGGATTCTTTTGCGCATAACCGCGTAAGTGTATGCCTTGGCGCAAATGATCCAATCCCGCCAAATGTTCCCGCCAATGCGAATCGAGAATTTGCAACATCACCACACGCTCATAGTGATGCATAATGTCCGCGCCGACTTGTGCAACTTTAGTCTGATAATGGTCGCTCGCAAGATCAATAATGCGCTGGAATAAATTCTCTTCATGCAGGCCCGATTCATCTTCAAGCCACTCACGCACCGGGAAATGTAATTGATACTCCGCTGCCAGCGCTTTCTCCAACCCCGCAACATCCCACTGCTCCTCGACACTTTGCGGGGGAATATAGAGATTGAACAAGTCTCCCAAAACACTCTCGCGTATTGCAGTTATCGTTTCCGAGATATCCTGTTCCGCTTCCAATAACTCATTGCGCTGCTGATAAATGACATGCCGCTGATCATTCGCGACATCATCATATTCCAGCAACTGCTTACGCATATCGAAGTTTCTTGCTTCCACCTTGCGCTGCGCGTTCTCAATGGCGCGGGTAACCCACGGATGCTCAATAGCTTCGCCTTCCGGCATTTTAAGACGCGTCATGATACTGGCTACGCGATCCGAGGCAAAAATACGTAACAAAGAATCTTCAAGAGAGAGGAAAAAACGGCTGGAACCCGGATCTCCCTGTCTGCCCGAACGTCCGCGCAATTGGTTATCCACCCGCCGGGATTCATGCCGCTCCGTACCGATAATATGTAAACCGCCTTTCTTCAGTACCTCTTCATGCGTCAGTTTCCATTTCTCTTGTACTTCTTGAATACGTTTTTCTTTTTCTTCGTCACTTAATTTTTCATCATGCCGTATCTGTTTTATCTCAGGTTCCGGATTTCCACCCAACACAATATCTGTCCCGCGCCCCGCCATATTGGTCGCTATCGTAATCATTTTAGGCCGGCCTGCTTGTGCGACAATACTTGCCTCACTGGCATGCTGTTTAGCATTCAAAACTTGGTGCGGAAGTTTGTCGCGATCCAGCAACCTGGACAATAATTCGTTATTTTCAATAGAGGTCGTACCAACCAACACTGGCTGACCACTTTCATAACATTCTCTAATTTCACGAACAATCGCTTCATTTTTCTCTTTCATCGTACGGAATACCTGATCCATACGATCTTCCCGGATCATCGGCCTATGCGTTGGAATAATAACTGTCTCCAATCCATAGATCTGCTGAAATTCAGCCGCTTCCGTATCAGCAGTACCGGTCATGCCCGACAATTTTTGGTACATGCGGAAGTAATTTTGAAAGGTAATAGAAGCAAGTGTCTGATTTTCTTTCTGAATAGCAACACCTTCTTTCGCCTCGACCGCCTGATGCAAACCATCGGACCAACGGCGGCCGGACATCAAGCGCCCGGTGAATTCATCCACGATCACTACCTCATCGTCTTGCACGACATAGTGCTGATCCAGAAAATACAAATTATGAGCGCGCAGGCCTGCAATGAGGTGATGCACCAAATTGATATTAGCCGGATCATAAAGGCTCGATCCCGGTTTGAGCAATCCAGCTGATTCCAGCAACTTCTCCGCATGTTCAAAACCGGCTTCGCTCAGCGTGACCTGATGAGACTTTTCATCCACACTATAGTCACCCTGACTTTCCTCCGTTTCCTGCCGGACAAGTTTTGGCACCAATGCGTTAATGCGCACATAGATCTCGGTATCACCTTCCGCCTGGCCCGAAATGATGAGCGGCGTGCGTGCTTCATCAATTAAAATCGAGTCCACTTCGTCCACAATTGCGAAATTAAGCACGCGCTGCGCGCGCTCATTCGCATGCGCCACCATATTGTCGCGCAAATAATCAAAGCCATACTCGTTATTGGTGCCGTAAGTGATATCAGCCGCATAAGCAGCTTGTTTATCTTCATGCGGCATCTGCGAATAAATAACACCGACACTCATTCCAAGAAACCGGTAGATCTTACCCATCCACTCAGCATCGCGCTTTGCCAGGTAGTCATTCACAGTAACAACGTGCACACCCTTGCCTGACAATGCATTTAAGTAGGCCGGCAATGTTGCCATGAGCGTCTTTCCCTCACCGGTGCGCATCTCGGCAATTTTACCGCCGTGTAAAACCATGCCACCGATAAGCTGCACATCAAAATGACGCATCCCCAAAACCCGCTTGCCAGTCTCACGAACCACAGCAAAAGCTTCGGGTAGCAGTGCATCCAATGTTTCGCCATTTTGAATACGTTGTTTGAACTCGTCTGTCTTGCCACGTAAGTCGGTATCTGACAACTCTGCAATAGCCGATTCCAGTTCATTGATAGATCGCACAGTCTGGGTATACTGCTTGATCATCCGGTCATTGCGGCTGCCAAAAATTTTCTTAAGTAGATTGCCTAGCATAAGTCTCTAAATATTCCGTATAAACACATTGTTTAAAAAAACAAAGGGTGAGCATATTTCTCACCCTGCAAAAATCTTGAAGAAATCAGTGCTCCCATTTAACCCGGCTTTTTCAAAAATTTGGCTGGATTCTGCGGTTTGTCTTTATGCCGGATTTCAAAATGCAAATGTGGCCCCGTAGAACGGCCGGTATTGCCAACTTCAGCGATTTTCTGCCCCTGCAATACAACCTCTCCGAGATTCACCAGACGCTTCGATGCATGCGCATACCGCGTAACCAAATCATCACCATGGTCAATTTCAACCATATTACCATACTCAGGATGCCGATCAGAATAGATCACCACACCGCCCGCAGCGGCTTTGATGGGCGCACCCACTTCCGCAGTAAAATCCACTCCTTCATGAAACGCTCGCTTTCCAGTAAACGGATCGATCCGGTATCCATAACCGGAAGAATACCAATCGGTCTCAATTGGCATCTCGGAAGGCATCACAAACTTTGTGATCCGGTCATGCCGCAGCAAGGAATCCAATGCACCCAGCTTATCCGTTCTTTCATCCAGCATATTCGATAATTCCTGCAACTTCAGGCTGAATTCAGAGAATGACAGCTCTTCAGCGGACAGATCATTCCTCGCACCACCCTGACCAGGCATTTGATTAAATGCGAAATCCCCCGACTCGATTCCTGAAGATTCGGCCAGACGCTCACCCAAAGCATCCAAGCGGAGTAATTGCGCCTGCATTTGGCCTAATTTACTCGCCATGACATTCAAGTTATCTTGCAGATGCGTTTGAATCTTCTGATGCCGTTCTTCTTGCGGATTAACCAGTACGGCTCTCAGAAGAGGCGTATCGATTCGATCGGCGTAACGCAATGAAATAAAATTCAAGCTCAGTGCCACTGTCACAATGATGAGTAACAAAACGCTAATTAATAATACAATATGGACTTTGGTTAACGCCAGCTTACGCGCTCGTTCCGAATTACTTGAAATAAAGATAATATTCATATTTTGTTTTCATTGGATATCGATTAAATACCCATGGCCTCTCATAAAGTTAACGCTTACTTTAACCTGCTTGGCAAAACACCTGAATACGCGAGCCTGTTCACAGCGGCTCAAAAACTGCATGAAGATCAATCCACATTTTCCAAGCTAATTCCAGCCCAATTGGCACAGCATTGTAACCTTGGCCGGATCGCGGACGGCAGACTGACCATAGTGGCCGAGAATGGCGCAATCGCTGCAAAACTTAAGCAAATCTCTCCATCATTATTGCTCAGGCTGCAGAAATTAGAATGGCAAGTTACTGCAATTCAAATTTTGGTGCAAGCGGATTACGCTACCAAAAACACAAAGCCATCGGCAAGACATGGATACAGCAAGAAAAAATTAAAATTAAGCGCAAGCGGAAAAGCGTGTTTAAATCAATTAGCCGCAACGCTACCGGATTCCGAATTGAAAAACACCATTCAGTCGTTCGTAAAAAAACACCAGAACGATTAAATCTCTCCTCCGTCTCAACAACATGCAATCCATTGACATTCCGCGCTGCCACGCCCCGCGAAAAACTTTCTGATTCAACTCCAGCCGACACAAAGCAATTGCTTGATCAGGCAATCAGTAACTTCTCGGATATCTAGCAACTGGCTCGGTATCCTGAGAAATACCAGCACCATTCCCGGCAATCATTGTCTACTGTTTTTTTATTCAACCGATGTCTCGTATATAATGCAAAATGCTAAGCTGTTTTTCACATCACAAAAGAAGTCTTTTAATATCGCTTAAGTCTTTAATTTTATGATGACAACCCATTCCTTCCGATACAATAACTGAGTTCCGATTATTCAATCGACCCTGCAAAAACAATCTCATGAATGTTTTCTATGAAGAAGCTGGAATCTTTAAGATAGGCACTATTTTGGCTGACAATACAACGTCGCTGCAAATAGAGGCTGTGCATGGCAAACGATCGAAAATCAAAGCCTCAGCCGTGCTGTTCAGGTTCGATAAACCGCCTTTAACCGAATTCATGGGTCATGTACAAAAAATAACCGATGAATTGGATCCGGATTTTCTTTGGGAATGCTGCGCACAAGATACCGAATTTACCGGCGATACGCTTGCCGCCGATTACTTTGGCCATTCCCCAAGTCCGGTTGAATCGGCCGCGACCTTGCTACTGCTGCAAAATGCGCCGATGTATTTCTATAAAAAAGGACATGGCCGCTACAAAGCCGCACCACCGGATGCACTGAAGGCTGCGCTCGCCGGCCAGGAAAAAAAACGCCTGCAAGCCGCACAACAAGCACGCTATGTTGAGCAGTTAAATCAATTCATCCTGCCCGAAGAATTCCAACCGCGCATCTCCGGTTTGCTCTATAAACCAGATAAAAACTCACTGGAATGGAAAGCCCTCGAGGTCGTCTGCGCGGAAAAAAAACTCACTGCCGTAAAATTGCTGGAAAAATGCGGCGCTATTCCGTCTTCTCACGATTACCATTTCAATCAATTCATCTGGGAATATTTTCCAGAAGGCACCGGTTTCGGTGAACTGGAATCACAGTCCGTTGATGATGCTCCGCTTGATTTAGCGGTAGCGGATGTTGCGGCATTTAGTATTGACGATGCCTCAACGACAGAAATTGACGATGCATTTTCCGTAACCCCACTGTCTTTGGGCAGCTTCCGCATCGGCATTCATATTGCAGCACCGGCATTGGGAATTACTCCTGAATCAACATTCGACAAAACCGCTTCATCCAGACTTTCCACGGTGTACTTGCCAGGGAAAAAAATCACCATGCTGCCGGATACGGTGATCAATCATTTTACGCTGGCTGAAAACAAGCTGTGCCCGGTCCTATCCTTGTATCTGGATGTATCGGATGATTTCACCGTCACGGCTACTGAAAGCCGGCTTGAAAAAATCAACATTGTCGCAAACCTGCGCAACAATGCGCTAGAGCAGCATTTCAACGAAACCGCACTAAACAAAGGCGATTTCACGCATACCTTCAGCAAGGAATTGAGTCTCTTGTGGAAATTTGCCTGCAAAATGGAAAATCAGCGTGGCAAAACCAATGACAGTAATAACGATAAAGTCGATTACAGCTTTGAAATCAACGCCGATCATGTCACGATCAGCGAGCGCAGGCGTGGCTCTCCGATCGATAAGGTGGTATCCGAATTGATGATTTATGTGAATACGGAGTGGGGCAGACAGCTCACCGATGCCGGTATCATCGGTATTTTTCGCCGCCAAGCCAATGGCAAAGTGAAGATGGGCATCTCTCCCGCACCTCACCAAGGATTGGGTGTTTCCCAATACGCCTGGAGCAGCTCGCCGATGCGGCGGTATGTCGATCTGATCAATCAAAGGCAACTCATCGCCATGCTACGCAATGAAGCGCCACCCTACCACAAGGACAGCAACAGCCTTTTAATCGCCATGCGCGACTTTGAAACAGCCTACGGAATTTATGGCGAATTCCAGCGCGCCATGGAACGTTACTGGTGCCTGCGCTGGTTATTGCAAGAAAAGATTCAAACCGTGAACGCTCAGGTCATCAAAGAAAATTTGGTAAAACTGGATCATATTCCATTCGTTGCCCGAGTTCCTTCGTTGCCGGAGATGACACCGGGCGCTTATGTCAAACTCAAATTGTCCGAGATCGATTTACTGGAACGCACCATGCATGCGGAATTTTTGCAAAAACTGGATGCATAGAGACCTATCTTCCATAAATCTGCATGAATCATGTGACAAGCCCATTGTTGTTGCCTAAAATAATGCAATCATCTGTAGTGTATAGACTTAACTTCAAGATTTAACCCTTAGGCTGTGACCATTCAAACTCTCGCAACTTCACCCTTAGCGCTGGCTGGTTATCAGTACTTACAGAGCCATCGTCTAGTTGCCGCGATGATGGCTTCTCTGTTGTTACATGCCATTGTATTCTTTGGCGTGACTTTCCAGTTTCCGCAACCGAAATCCGACAAAATTGCTTCATCCTTGGAAGTGGTGCTGGTTAACAACAAAACACAGACAAAACCGAAAGAATCCCAATTATTGGCGCAAGATAATCTGGATGGCGGAGGCAATACGGAAGAGGACCGCCGGGCAAAAACGCCATTCCCGGTACTGCCTAGAAACAAACCGGTTATCGCTGAGAATGTAGCACAGCAAAAAGTTAAACAACTGGAACAAGAAGCCAAGAAGCTGATGGCCGCTGTCAGCGAAACACCGCAGATCGAACTACCCAAGGAACACAAGAACGAACTGGAAAGCAAATCGGTCGCGGTCGACTCGGCCGATTTACTGCTGCGCAGTCTGGATATTGCCCGCCTGAGAGCACAGATCGATCAAGACCATGACAGTTATCAGAAGCGCCCCAAACGCAAATTTGCCGGTGCGCGTACTAAAGAATTCCGGTTTGCCCGCTACGTCGAAGACTGGCGCATCAAAGTCGAACGTATCGGCAACCTGAACTACCCAGAAGCCGCCAGAAAAGAAAAGCTCTACGGCAACCTGCAACTGACCGTCGGTATCCGCGCCGATGGCAGTCTGGAATCGATTGAAATCAATCGCTCATCCGGAGAAAAAATTCTCGACGAAGCGGCTGTCAATATCGTCAAACTCGCCGGACAAAACGGATTCGCGCCCTTTCCACCGGATATCAGTCAGGACACGGATATTTTGCACATCACCCGCACTTGGGTTTTCGCAGCTTCCGATATGTTGCTAAGTCAATAATTTTTAAGTTTTAGGAAATCCAATCAGAGATACCAGCCATGCTCGATTCTTATGCCGTAATCGGCAACCCCGTTTCACATAGCAAATCACCGTTAATCCATACCACCTTCGCGCAACAAACGAGCCAGGCCATGCAATATGTTGCCTTGCTGGCGCCGCTGGATGGCTTTCAGGCAACCGTGCAAGACTTCCGCCAACGAGGCGGGAAAGGATTGAATGTCACCGTGCCTTTTAAGCTGGAAGCCTATCAGCTGGCAACCCGCTTAACCGAACGGGCAAGCATCGCACAGGCCGTCAATACGCTTAAATTTGAAAACGGTGAAATACTCGGCGACAACACCGATGGCATCGGATTAGTGCGCGACATCGAATGCAATCTGGGAATTACCATCGCAGGAAAACGCGTACTGCTCATGGGTGCGGGCGGTGCAGCGCAAGGGGTAATCCTGCCGCTCCTGCAGCACCAGCCCGCCTCGCTGGCGATCACCAACCGTACCCCTGAAAAAGCAGCAGCGCTAAAGAAACAGTTCAGCACTTATGGCAACATTGCAGCAGGTGATTTCATGTTTTTCACCGATGAGCATTTTGACATCATCATCAATGCTACTTCCGCCAGCCTGCACAACACTATGCCTGAATTACCCAGCAGTGTCTTCACAAACACTCTACTTGCTTATGACATGATGTATCGGCATGAACCCACTCCTTTTCTTAAATTCGCCCAGCAACATGGCGCGCAACAGATAACCGATGGAATTGGTATGCTGGTTGAACAAGCAGCAGAATCTTTCTTTATATGGCGTAACGTCAGACCGCAAACAAAACCAGTGATCGCAAAATTAAAATCACTGGTTTGATTTGGTCTGATCCGGAGGGAACTCAATAACAAGAGAATGTGTTGATTACATTCACAGCCACATCAAGCTAGCCAGAAACATAATCAACCACTGTAATGTCTACTAATAAACGACCAACGCTTCATTACTT
>Ga0268298_10003633_pt1 | contig 15588 bp, 12 predicted proteins | sample WWTPWeurt_MetaG_FD_194462 | JGI IMG/M metagenome (GOLD analysis project Ga0268298, IMG submission 194462) | Activated sludge microbial communities from WWTP in Nijmegen, Gelderland, Netherland - WWTP Weurt | ecosystem: Engineered > WWTP > Aerobic digester > Activated sludge | place... | reverse complement strand
TGGGTCGATGGGGAGGGACTTCACGGTGGACGGCCGGGGTCTACGCCGATGTAGCGGCCGGCAAAACGAAAATCCAAGAGTTCGTCCGCGCCCCGCCCCGGGCTCGTGCGAGACTCGCCTCCCGCCCATGCGTCGCCGACGCGCTGCCCTCTTCGACATGGACCGCACGCTGATCCGGCGGGATTCTGCCAGTCTCTACGTGCGCTACCAGCGGGACCGAGGCGAAGTGGGCCGTGGCTATTCGTTGCGTGTCGCGTGGTGGCTCTTGAAGTACACCTTCGGGGTCATCGATGCCGAGAAGGTGGCCGAGCGCGCGCTCACGTCCTACCGCGGCGAACACGAGCAGCGCATGGTCGCTCGCTGCCACGATTGGTTCCGGGACTACGTGCTCGAGCACGTCGCCGAAGCCGGGCGGCGGGCGGTGCGCGCCCACGTGGACGCAGGAGATCTGGTGGTGATCGTGACGGGCGCCACGCGCTACGCCGCCGAGCCGCTGGCGCGCGAGCTCGGAATCGACCATGTGGTCTGCACCGAGCTCGAGGTCGACGAAGCAGGACGGTTCACGGGCCGCCTCGTGCCTCCCATGTGCTACGGCAGCGGCAAGATCGTGCGCACCCGTCGCCTCGCCGACGAGCTCGGGTTCTCGCTGACGGACGCGGTCTTCTATTCGGACAGCATCACGGATCGGCCGCTGCTCGAAGAGGTGCGCGAGCCGGTGGTGGTGAACCCCGACCTGCGCCTGCACCGACTGGCCAAGCGACGAGGTTGGCGCATCGAACGCTGGTGAGGGCGAAGTGAAGCGTTCGCTCAGCCGGGGTCGAGCGTGATGCGGGTCGCGGTGAGGGGCTCGGAGAGGCCTTTGAGCTCGGCGGCGAAGATCTCCCGAGGCGCCTCGCCGCTGAGCCAGCCTCCGGCGATACCGGTCTCGGCCAGGTCTTCCGCCAAGACCAACTCGCCCGCGTGGGCGGCACCCTGGAGGCGCGCTGCGACGTTCACCGTCTGGCCGAAATAGTCCAGGATTCCGTTGGCCGTGACGGCGTAGCAGGGGCCGGCGTGGACCCCCGCCTTGAGCTTCACGCCGTGTGCATCGGGTTCCGAGCGGCGGAACGACGCAAACTCCGCATGCATGCGCGCCGCTGCGCGCACTGCGTCTTCTTCGCGGACGAACGCTGCCATGACGGCGTCGCCGATGGTCTTCACCAACGTGCCGCCGTGGGAAGCGATGATGCGGCCGAGCAGCTCGAAGTGGGACTGGACGACGCCGAACGCGCGCGCATCGCCGACTTCGGTGTAGAGGGCCGTCGATCCCGTGAGGTCGGTGAACAGCAGCGCCACGCGGGAGATGCGGAGCGTGAGGCCCGGGCGCAAGACTTCGCGCGCGAACTGCCTGCGGAATTCCGGCATCATGCTCACGTCGTGGGCCGTGGCAGCTGCTTGCTTGTAGTCCACACGTTCGATCTTGACGTGGCGCTCGCGAGCGTCGGCTTGCGCCACGACCACGCGGGCGCGTGGCGCGACGTCGGCCTGGGATGGCGTCAACGTGGAGCCATCGGCGCGCACTCTGAGCGCTGCGTCCGCCCCCGGCTCGACCCGGAGGATGGCGGCCGGGCCACCGCGTACGAACAGGCGGTAACGCCCCGGCTTGGGCGGCGCGGCCAGCTCGACCTCGCCGGCTCCAGGCAAGATGCTCTGCGCCAACACGTGTGGGGTTCGCGCGGGTCCGCCGATGCAATAGGGGCCTTCATCCACCACGCGCACGCCGGGCGGTGGGCGGAACGTGGCCTCCACCGCGCGATCGAGGTCGAGGTCGAAGCTGATGTCGCAGAGCTGACAATGAGCGTGGGCACCGAGCTCCGTCATGCTGCGCATGCGTTCGGACGCCGTGCGGCAGCTCGGACACACGAGATCCCACGAGAGCTCGAGCAAGCCGGCACCCACCGCGTGCAGGCACGCGCCGAGCACCGAACCGCGTGGCAGCTGCCATTCGTCGGCGAGCTCGAAGGGCCGGACCCGGTCGACTTCGAGATCCGAGCCGCTTCGTATCAGCTCCACGATCTTCTCGCCAGCCGCACGCTCCGCCGCCGGGAGACCGTCGAGGTAGCGTTTCCCGAGTCGACCGAGTTCCTCGGTCTGGGCCACGCGTGCCGCCAGCGCTCCAGGGTGCTTGGCGCGACTCGCGAGATCGTGATCGAGGCGCTCGACCTCGGAGGCGATGCGCGACAAGAAGCGCCCGACCTGCAAGCGCAACACCGGTGATACGAAACCGTACTTGGGCGCCGCAGCCACGCTCACGGTGACGTCGGTACCGCCGTCGTCTCGTGCCTTCAGCTTGAAGCTGTTGACGAGCCGGGTGACGAGCCCGCGCCGCACGTCTCGGCGCACGCTGAAGTCCGTGGGCTCCACCCACTCGTAGGGGCGCTCTTCGTACTCGAGGGGGAAGCCTCCCGAAACGGTACTGACGACGTGCCGTGCGGCGCTCTCGTCGTCGTTGGGCTCCAGCGTGATGCGTCCGAGCCCGATGGCGCGGTTCAGTCGCTCGGTGTCCGTGACGAAGGGCCAGAGCGCTTCGGGCGTCGACTTGCACGCGACGACTCGCTCGACCACCACCTCTTTGGCCATGCCCGCCGAGCATATGCCAAAGCGGTAGCGGCGGGCGCCGGAGCGTCGCGGATGGCCAAGCGAGGCGGGTGGCGTGAGCGCCTGGGCTCTAGCCCTTCACGCGGATGGCCCAGGTCAGTTTCGCCACGCTCTTCAAGACGTTGGGCACGCGCTTGAACAGATTGATGGAGGGCGGGCGCTTTTCGATGACGCGCACCGGGATCTCCAGGACGTTCAGGTCCTGGCGGTAGGCCCGGATCACGAGCTCGCTGGCGAACACGTCCTTTTCCACCAGGCACGCGCTCACCATCGGCAGGAGGCTCGCGCGCCGGAACGCCTTGAGTCCGTGGGTGTCGGTGCCACGGAAGCCCAGGAGGACGCGCAAAAGACCGGTGTAGAACAGGCTCGCCGCGTGGCGCAGGAGCGGTCGCTCGTCCTCGGCTCCACCGATCAACTTCGAGCCGATGACCATCTCTGCGCGGCCGCTGTCCAGGATCTCGACTGCGCGACGGTGGAAGTCGGTGTCGCACAGGTCGATCTCGTCGCACAACACGAGCTCGCCGCGCGCGTCGAGAATGCCTTGACGGAGCGCCTTGCCGTAGTTGGGCTCGCCCGCCGAGAGAAAACGAACCTCGGGGTACTTCCCCGAGAGCTCTTTCGCGATCTCGATGGTGCGGTCGCGTGAGCCGTTTTCGGCCAGGATGATCTCGTAGCTCCAGCCGAGGGGGGCGAGCCGCTCGCGCAGGTCGACGACGGCGGAGTGGAGGATCCCCTCTTCGTTGTAGACGGGAATGACGATGGAGATGCGGGGCGAGTCGCTCGCGGTCATGAAATGAGCTCCCGCGCTTTTTCCGCGGCGTCGCGGCCGAAGAGCAGCGCGTCTTCCATGGAAGAGTAGTTCCAGTCTCCGTAGCGGCCGGCTCCGATGATGCGGTGTTCCGCCAGGAACGCCTTCACCGTCGCGACCGCCTCGAAGTAGTGGTGATCGAAGATCACGTAGGCGTAGTCGAGCTTTCGCACGCGGGCGAACGCCACGTCGCTCGCGCGTTGGATGAGCCCCATCTCCGTGAGGCCCCGCGAGACCTCCGGCAAGAGCGCTCCGAGGTCGGGCTCGTTCCGGTCGGCGAGCTCGACGTACAGGCACGACTTGCCCGGCGGCGCCATGGCGCTCGAGAAGTGCGAATAGCAGCCGACGCGGTAGAACGGGTACTTGGCCTCGGGCACGTAGATCCAGTGGTAGGGATTGCCCGCCGGGACGTCGAGCGCGACGTCGAGGTAGTAGAGGGGGTTCGCCCGGAGGCGCGCGGCGGCGGAGCGCACGGCGTCGGGCACGCCGTCGAGCAGGTTCACGAGACTCGGCAGAGGCGCCGTGCTGACGAGCGTCTCGTAGGTCACCCGTTCCCCGTCCGCGAGCTCGAGCCTTCGCGCGGTGGGGTCGATGCGGAGTGGATGGCGACCGAGCTCGATCTCCGGCAGCTCGCGCGCCATGGCCTTGGGCAGCTCGCCGATGCCGAGGCGCGGGTAGACGAAGCTCGCGTTGTAGCCCAGCTCGCGCTGGTTCGCGCCCACCGCACCGGCGACGACGTCCTCGAGCTTGGGCAGCGGGACGAAGCGCTGGCACCAGGCCGCCGTGATCTCGCTCGGGTGCACGCCCCAGAGACGCGAGTTGTACGGGATCATGAAGTGGCGGCTGATGCCTTCGCCGAAGTGCGTGAGGCAGAACTCCTCGAAGTTGGTCGGCTCCTGGCGCTGGGTTTGGAAGTGGGCGGCGAGGAAGCCCATCAAGCACTCGTAGGCCACCCCGGGCGGTAGTCCGAACGTGTTGGCCTGGAACGGGTAGCGGGTGTAGACGCCGTTGGACCAGATCACGCTGTTTCGCTGCACCGTCAGGTGGTCGGGTCCGATCCAGCGCAGCACTCGCGCCCGCATCGCCTCGTCGCGGAGGTGGAGCAGGTGCCCCGTTCGATCGAAGCGATACCCCGCGTCTTCGAGGGTGATGGCATGCCCACCCACGTGGCCGAGCTTCTCGAACAGTCGGAACGCCACGCCGAGGTCCTTCAAAGAGAGCCCGGCGCTCATGCCCGTGAGCCCGGCGCCCAAGATGGCGACGGGGACGTGCGGCGAGCGAGCGGTCGACATGGCGCGCGGGACGCTACACGAGCGCCCGAGCATCGGCGACAGATTCCGAACGCCGACCCGAGCGCCGCTGGGCGGGCCCGGGGCCGGCGTCGGGGCGGGGAGGGAAGGGGACCGCCCGCGCGCCCTTCAGTGGGCGTCTTTCCAGGTGCGCCCAGCCCCGGCGTCGACCGAGAGCGGAACGTCGAGCGTGTATGCGCCCTCCATCGCCGCGACGATCCGCTGCTTGGCGGTCTCGACCTCGGCGTCGGGCACCTCGAAGACCAGCTCGTCGTGGACGGTGAGCACCATGTGCGCGCCCGGCGTGGGCGGCTCGCGAAAGCGCAGCATCGCGAGCTTCAAGATGTCGGCGGCGGTGCCTTGGATCGGGGCATTCATCGCGATGCGTTCGGCGGCCAGACGTTTGGCGCGGTTGCCGCTCTTGATGTCCGGCACCATCCGTCTTCGGCCCAGGCTGGTGTGCACCGCTTCACTCGCCCGCGCGCCGTCCAAGGTCGCGTTCATGAAACGCCGCACGCCCTCGTAGCGCCGGAAATAGGTGGCGATGAAGCTCGACGCTTCGGCCCGGCTGATGCCGAGGCTCTTGGCGAGCCCGCTGTCGCCCTGCCCGTAGATCACGCCGAAGTTCACCGCTTTCGCGCGCCGCCTCATCTCGCTCGTGACCGCGCTCGCGTCCACTTCGAAGACCTCCATGGCGGTGCGAGTGTGCACGTCCTGCCCGCTGCGGAAGGCGTCGAGCAAGACCGGGTCCTGGGAGAGGTGGGCCAGCACGCGCAGTTCGATCTGCGAGTAGTCCGCGCTGACGATGCAGTGACCGGGCGGTGCCACGAAGGCGCTGCGGATTTCTCGGCCGAGCTCCGTGCGGATGGGGATGTTCTGGAGATTGGGGTCGGTGCTCGAGATCCGCCCCGTCGCCGCCACGGCCTGCTCCCACTGGGTGTGGACGCGCCCGGTCTTCGGGTTCACGAGCAGCGGCAGGCTCTCGATGTAGGTGCCCATGAGCTTCGCCAGTTGGCGGTGCTCGAGGATGACCTTGGGCAAGGGGTGTTCGTCGGCCAACGCCTCCAGCGTCTCGGCATCGGTGGAGCGCGAGGTCTTGGTGCGCTTGAGCGGCGAGAGCCCGAACTCGTCGAACAGGAGCGTTTCGAGCTGACGAGGCGAGTTGAGATTGAACGCACGCCCTGCGACTCGGTGCGCTTCGGCTTCGAGCCGCTCGAGGTCCTTCTGGCAGAGCTTGCCGAGCTCGGCCAGGCGCGCGGTGTCGATGAGCACACCGCGGAGCTCCATTTCCGCGAGGATCGGGCTGAGCGGTAGCTCGACGTCCTCGAGCACGCGCGCGAGACCTTCGTCCGCCACACGCCGCGACATCTTGCTTTCGGCTCGGAGCAACGCTTCGCCCGACGCCGTCGCGAAGCGAGCGACCTCGTCCAGCGGCAGCTGGTCGAGCTCGACCCGCTTGCCGCGCGCGGGTTTCTCCAGCTCGGCGCGACCGCCGAGCACGAGGCCGAGCTCACGTTCGGCGATCGTCGCGAGGTCGTGGCGTGCCTCCGGGTCGAGCAAGTAACTTTCGAGCTCGGCGTCGCCGCACCCGCCGGCAAAGGGCACGCCGTTCCAGCGCAGGGCCACGTGCTCGCGCTTGAGGCAATGCGCTACCTTCGCGACGTTCGGGTTCCCGAGGCAAGGTCCCAAGACCTCTCGCAGCACTTCCAGCGAGAGCTGTTTGGGCGTGCCGAGCGCGCGATGGGCGAGCGGAACGTAATACGCTTCGGAGGGCGCGGGGCTGAGTGCGATGCCCACCAGGTCGGAGATCGCGCTCTCGGCGCGGACGGACTGGCACTGGACCGCCACCTTGCCCGTCTCTTGGATGCGCGCGGCGAGCGCGCGGAGCGCTTCGGGCTCGAACACGACGTGGCTTTCGAGCGGAGTCTCGGGCTCGCTGGCGATGGCGCGAGGCTCGTTCTTGGGCGCCCCCGGGGCCCGCTCGGCTTCTGCGTCGAGCGCGTGGAGTTGACGGTGAAAGCCGAGCTCGCCGTAGATGCGACGCAGCCGCCCGATGTCGCGGCCCCCCCACGCGAGCTCGCTCGGCTCGAAGCGGATCGCGCAGTCGTCCTTCAAGGTCACGAGCCGCTGGCTCAAGAAGGCTTGGTCCCGGTTGCCTTCGAGGTTCGCCCGCAAGGCCTTCTTGGTCACGCGGTCGAGGTTCTCGTACACACCGTCCAGTGTTCCGAACTCCACCAAGAGATCGCGCGCCGTCTTCGGGCCCACGTGCGGGACGCCGGGTACGTTGTCGCTCGTGTCTCCCATCAGCGCCAGCAGGTCGCGCACCTGGTCGACCCGAACACCGAAGCGCTCTTCGACCTCCGGTGTACCGAAGACGCGATCCCGCATGGTGTCCCACATCACCACGTCCGGGCCGACGAGCTGCATCAGGTCCTTGTCGGTGGCGACGATGACCACGCGCAGCGAATGGGCGCGCGCTTCGCGGACCAGCGCTGCGATCAAGTCGTCGGCCTCGACACCGGGCTGCTTCAACACCGGGATCGCGAACGCCTCGATGATCTCCTGACAGCGCCCGAACTGGACCTTCAGGTCGTCGGGCGCTGGCGGACGCGTCGCCTTGTATTCGGGGTAGATCTCCCGCCGGAAGGTGTCGCGCCCGGAATCCATCGCGATGGCGAGGAGCGCCGGGCGCCGCTCGCGGACCAGCCGTTCCAGCATGGTCACCGTTCCGAACGTGGCGTTGGTGGGCTCGCCGCCGGGACTCGAGAGTGGTGCGATGGCGTGGTAGGCCCGCAGCAAATAACTCGAAAGGTCGACCACGTAGAGGACGCCGGGGTCTCCAGGTGGGAAGAGGTGCGTGCCCATCTGTGCTTCCCCTACCAAAGCCCTGGCCGGGTGGCGACGGGCGGCGCGGGCTGCCGGGCCGGGCGCAGGGTCCTGGCGCCGGCGGCGAGGGCCGGGTACCCTTCTGCCTCGGGTGATGACTGAGCCGAACGACGTCCCTCCCGACGAGCTCGTCGGTGGAAAGTATCGGCTGACGCGTTTGCTCGGTCGGGGTGGCATGGGCTCGGTCTGGGAGGGCGTTCACGCCTCGCTGGGCACGCACGTTGCGGTGAAGTTCATCGAGAGCGAGTACGCGGACAGCGCGGAGGCGCGCAGTCGCTTCGAAAACGAAGCGCGCGCTGCGGCCCGGCTGCTCAGCAAGCACGTGGTCAAGGTCTTCGATCACGGTGTGATGACCGATGGCCGTCCGTACATCGTGATGGAGTACCTCTCGGGCGAACCGCTCGACGTGCGACTCGCTCGCACGAACGTCATTTCGCTGCAGGAGACGGCGCAGATCGTCGTCCAGGTCGCGCGCGCGCTGACCAAAGCTCACGAAGCCGGCATCGTGCACCGGGATCTGAAGCCGGAAAACGTGTTCTTGGTTCGTGACGACGAAGACGGAACCGAGATCGCCAAGGTGGTGGATTTCGGGATCGCGAAGTTCACCGACGGCACGAGCGGGCTCTCGTCGTCCACGCGGACGGGTTCGATTCTGGGCACGCCCTACTACATGAGTCCGGAGCAGGCGCGCGGGCTGCGGGGCATCGACCACCGCTCCGACCTCTGGTCCCTCGTGGTCATCGCATACCGCGCCGTGGTGGGACGCTTGCCGTTCATGGGGGAGGCGGTGGGTGATCTCCTGGTGCAGATCTGCACGTCGCCGGCCGCTCCGCCTTCCACGCTGGTGAAAGGCACGCCGCCGGGCTTCGATGCATGGGTCGCGCGCGGCCTGGCGAAAGAGCCGGCTCAGCGCTTCCAGACGGCGGCCGAGCTCGCTGACGCGCTGGCCGGCGTGGCGGGTGTCTCGGCGGGACGGCCGCGCGCCCACTCCATCGAGGCCACTCTCGCGTCGAGTCCCCACAACGCCGGTCCCATGTCCGTGCCGACCGTGGTGAATCGCGTGGAAGGCGTCACGGCGGCTCCGTTCACCACGCAGAACACGCTGCCGACCAAGAAGAGCCCCATCGGGCTCATCGTTGCGGCCGCCGCTGCTGGTCTCGTCGTGCTCGGTGTCGTGGGCGTGGTGGCGCTGCGCGCCGCGGCGCACACGGCGCCCAGCGGCGACCCCGTGGTTGCCGTCACCGGGGGCGAGCCGACGCCGGTCGACACCGGCGTTCCGGCGCCGAAGCCCGCGGCGCCGCCGTCGGTGGCGCCTGCCGTGGATCCGCCGCCCAGCGCCTCCGCCGAGCCCGACAAGCCGACCACCGAAAAGCACGGTGGCGGGCGACCCAAGACGGGTGCCGGAGGGGCCAAACCCACGAGTGGCGCGGGCGGCAAGACCGGAAGCGGGAAGCCCGGCGGCACCGACGTCGGGTACTAGCCCGAGCGACTTCGGACACGCGTCCCGGCGGACCCAGGCCCGGCACGGGGCGACAACCTTGACCCTCGGTGTGAAAAGGCCGTACGGAGGGGCATGCGCTGGGTAAGAAGCCTCTCTGCCCGTTTCGTCGGCCGCGCCGTGGCGGGGGCCCTCCTGCTCTCCCTCGCCACGACCTTCGCGCCTCCCGTCGTTGCCCAGTCAGCTGCGGACAAAGCCACTGCGCGACAGCTCGCCACCGAGGGCATCGAGCTCTTCAAGGCGGGGAAGGCGGCCGATGCCTTGGACAAACTCCAGCGCGCACAATCGCTGTTCGACGCTCCGGTGCACCTCATCTACCTGGCTCGTTGTCATGCGCAGCTCGGGCAGTTCGTCGAGGCCGCCGAGCACTATCGCCGCCTGATTCGGACCCAGCTCCCCGACAACGCGTCGCAGGTGTTCAAAGACGCCGTGGCCGACGCGAAGAAAGAGCTCCCCGACGTCGAGCCGAAGATCGCGAGCCTGCGCATCGACGTGGAGCCCGCGAACCTGCAAGGGCTCGAGGTGAAGGTCGACGACGCGCCGGTCTCGGCGGCGGCGCTCGGTGTCGATCGGCCCGCGAACCCGGGCAGCCGACGCATCGTGGTCAAGGCGCCCGGCTATTCGACGGTCGAGAAGACCGTCGAGCTTAAGCCGGGCGAAAAGCAGAAGGTGGCGCTCAAGCTCGAGAGCGACGGTTCGGCCCCCGCTGGCGAGGGCGGAGCCGGCGGCACCGGAGGGGGCGCGGGCGCGGGCGGCAGCGCCGGGTCCGAGGGCGGGTCGAAGGAACCGGAAGCGCCCAAGGGAAACCTCGGATTCCTCGTCGGCTTGCGCCTGGGTGCCGCCATCCCCGCAGGAGATCTCGGACCCGACGCGCCGATGAAGGACTACTTCGGTCCGGGCGGCTCGTTCGAGCTCCGCGGCGGCGTGCGGCTCTTCCAGCGCTATTCGCTCCTCCTCATCGGAAGCGGTGAGAGCTACACGCCCGGCAAGAGCCTCGAGAACGGCGACCCGGGGACGACGATCAAGGTCACCCCCTCTGGCTCCAACGCAGGGGTGGGTTTCATGTACGCCACGCCGCCGGGCAAGCTGGGCTTCTTCGGCGAGCTCGACTTCCTGTTTTCGCATCGCTTCGAAGCGGTGCGCGACATCAACTGGAAAGACCGGCAGGACTGCAAGCAGACCCTGAAGGCGCATGGCAACGCGCTCCGCTTGATGGGGGGCCTCCAGGTGCCGCTGATGACCTGGCTACAGCTTTCGCCCTATGCAGGCGTCGCGTTCGGGCGGGTGAGCGACTTCAGCGCCGACGATTCGTGCAAGGGCACGAGCGCCGTGAAGCTCGATTCGACTCCGTGGAAAGACGACGGCGTACCGGCGGAGAAGGACGGGAAGTCCCACGTCGTCATTTCGTTGGGCGTCGGAGGAGACGTCGTGTTCGGGAGCGACAAGCCCTCGAAATGACGATGGGAAAGTGCCCGCGACAACGCGGTGCAACAAATTACATCCGAATGACAATCGTGGGCTTCCGGGGTGTTACCTGAACACCGGTAGCGCATGGAAACCGCCCTCGTCGTTCTCTACTTCGCTGTCCTCCTCCTCCTCTGTGGCTATGGCGTCCATCGGGCGCACCTCGTCCTCCTCGTCGCCCGCAACCGGCGGCGTTTGGAACGAGCGGTGCGGACCCCCGAAATCGACGGCGAATTGCCCAGCGTGACGGTCCAGCTGCCGCTCTACAACGAAGCCACCGTGGTGGCGCGCCTGCTCGAAGCCGCCGCGACCCTCGACTACCCGCGCGACCGCCTCGAGATCCAGGTCCTCGACGACTCGAGCGACGAAACGCGCACCATCGCGGAAGCGAAGGTCGCGGAGCTCCGTCGCCGCGGTCTCGACATGGTCTACATCCGGCGCCCGAATCGCGTGGGCTACAAGGCCGGCGCACTGGACTACGGGTTGAGCCGCGCCAAGGGGCAGCTCATCGCCATCTTCGACGCCGACTTCATCCCGCAACCCGACTTCTTGCGTGCGGTCGTGGGCCACTTCCAGAACGAGAACGTCGGCATGGTGCAGACCCGTTGGGGCCACCTGAACCGTAACCACAGCCTGCTGACCAGCATCCAGGCCCTGATGCTCGACGGTCACCACCTCGTGGAGAACCGGGCGCGTTTCGGCGCGGGCCTCATGTTCAACTTCTCGGGCACGGGCGGCATCTGGCGCCGCGACGCGATCCAGGCCGCCGGTGGCTGGCAGCACGACACCCTCACCGAGGACTTGGACCTCTCCTACCGCGCCCAGCTCGCGGGGTGGCGCTTCGTGTACCGCCCCGACGTGATCACCCCGGCGGAGCTACCGGAAGACATGTCCGCGTTCCGCGCGCAGCAGTTCCGCTGGGCCAAGGGCACCGTCCAGACGGCCCGCAAGCTGATGCGCCGGGTGGCTGCTTCCCAGCTCACCGTCGCTCAGCGGCTCGAGGCGTTCTTCCATCTGACGCCCCACTTCGCCTACCCGCTCATGATGCTGCTCTCGGTGCTGCTCCTGCCCGCGCTCATTCTGATGCCGGCCACCGATCCACGCATGATGCTCATCGTCGACCTGCCGCTCTGTCTCGGCGCGACGGGGTCGCTCGCCACGTTCTACATCATGGCCGAACGCGCCCAGGGTCGTAGCGCGTGGCTTGCCGTCCGACGCCTCCCGATGTTGATCGCGCTCGGCGCGGGTCTCGCGCCTCACTTGTCCCGCGCGGTGTACGAGGGGCTCAACAGCATGGCGGGCGAGTTCGTCCGCACGCCCAAGAAGGGCATCATCGCAGGGCGCTACCGCCAGCATGCGGAGCTGCCGCTGCTCGAGATCGGGCTCGCGCTTCTCAGCGCCGCCAGCGTCGTTGCGTCCCTCGAGACGGGGCACTGGTTCGCCGCTCCGTTCGCTTCGCTCTTCACGCTCGGCTACGGCTACGTGGCCTGGCTCGTCGTGGCCGAGCAGGTGGCCGTGCGCCGCGCCGTGCTCGCGCGCGCTTCGACGCCGCCCGACGCCGAAGCCGCAGAGACCCCGGCCTTGCCCCGCGCCGCCTGAAAAAGCCCGGCCGAACGCTGCGAACGCCGGCTACCTGCGCGTTACGCATGGACTTTCCCGCGGGTCTTCCTTAGGATCGCGTCACCCTGACAGGCCCGCGTCCGGAGCGGTGTTCGCGCCGGAGCGGACCCAACCATGGGGGAAAGCATGACCAAGGCCGACATCGTCCAGGCGGTCTACTCGCGACTCGGAGGCTTCTCGAAGAAGGAGTCCGCCGACCTGGTGGATCTCGTTTTCGAGACCATGAAAGAGACCCTGGGAAGGGGCGAGAAGATCAAGATCTCGGGATTCGGCAACTTCGTCCTCCGGGACAAGCGGCAGCGCCAAGGGCGCAATCCCCAGACCGGTGACCCCATCGTGATCACCGAGCGCCGCGTGCTGAACTTCAAGGCGAGTCAACTGCTCAAGCAAGCGCTCAACGAAGAGCGCGGAGTGGGCACGCCGGACGCGCCAGCCGAAGGCGTCAAGGAGTAGGCCGAGTGAGCGCTTCCCGTAGCGAGATCCCGGTCAAGCTCTACTACCGCATCGGAGAGGTGGCGGAGATCGTGGGCGTCGAGCCTCACGTCCTCCGTTACTGGGAGACCGAGTTCCGCTCGATTCGACCCAGCAAGAGCGCCAAGGGGCAGCGGGTCTACTCGCGACGCGACGTCGAGAAGCTGCTCAAGGTGAAAGACCTGCTCTATTCCCACGGCTTCACCATCGCGGGAGCCCGCAAGCGCCTGCGTGAGGTCAGTGACGAGCCCGTGCGGGAGACACGCCCCGTCCCCGCGGTTTCGGTGCGCAAGAGCCTGCTCGCCCTGCGCTCCGAGGTCAGCCAGATGCTGGCCGAGCTGGGCGACGACCGCGCGTAGCACGTCGCCGGGCTTCGAGCTCCGGCCCACCCCGTTCCCACTGCGGCTTCGATGTCCGTGGCGGACGCGCAGATGGCGTTTTCTGTCCGCCCCGCGCTTGACTCCGCGGCTCGTAACGACCACACCGGTCACTCCCCGACGAGCTTCGGGAGCGACAGGAGTTGCCAAGGCATGGCTGAAGGTTTGAACCGCGTGTTCTTGCTCGGGAATCTCGGAGCGGATCCCGAGCTCAGGGTCACGGGCTCGGGGCAATCGGTGCTCAAGATGCGCCTCGCCACCAGCGAGACGTACCTCGACAAAAACCGCGTGCGGCAGGAACGCACGGAGTGGCACAACGTCGTGGTGTGGGGGAAGCGCGCCGAAGCGCTCGGGAAGTTCCTGAGCAAGGGCTCGCGCCTGATGGTCGAGGGCAGCCTCCGCACGAGCAGCTACGACGATCGCGAGGGAAACAAGCGCTATCGGACCGAGGTGATCGCCAACAACATCATTCTCTCGGGTGGCGGCGGCGGTGGCGGCGGTGGCGGGTCGCGAGGCGGCGGTGGCGGCGGCGCCCGGGACGACTATGGTGCTCCCGATGATGCAGGACCGGCACCGAGCGGTGGCTACGATGATTCGGACTACGGCGGCGGCGACGACGACATCCCGTTCTGAGCGAGCGCGCAAGCGGTTTGGCCGCGGCGTCTTCTTGCTCGCCAGCGCGCTGGCCTTTTCCGCGCCGTCCTGCGCGGAGAAGACGGCGCCGGCCGAAGATGCCGCGGCGCCGTTGGTCGAGTTGCCGCCGGTCCCGGAACCCGCTGGGCTCGCCGCGACGTTCGCGCTGTCCAAACCCGGCGAGACCTGGGGCAAGCTCCGCGACCTCGGCGGTGGGCCGGCGCGTTTGCTGCCCCAGAGCTTCGGCCTTCTGGTCTCCACCCTGCTCGGGCTGCCGCCGGCGCTGGCCGAGGCCATCGATCCCGACGTGATGATGACGGGTGCGGTCGTCTCGGACGATCAAGGAAAGACCCAAGCCGCCGTGGCGATCCACGTGCGGAGCGGGCGCGAGCTCGTCGCCAAGCTCTCGGCCGGCGCGGACGCTCCTTATGGCAAGAAGGACGACCCGGCGAGCGGGCTCGTGGTGCTCGAACCGAAGCCGGGCAAAGCTCCAACCGGGGTGGCGCTGGGCATTTCCGGCAACTACCTCGTGGCGGCTCGCTACGCCGCGGACCTCGTGCAAGTCGGACCGTATGCGGCTCGCACGCTCTCCAAGCAGCCTGCGCCGAAGAGCCCGCTCCTCGTGGAAGTGAAGAAGCGCGCGCTCGAAGGCCCGCTGGCCAAAGCGCTGCGCGAAGGCTGGGCGAAGAAGAAGGCGGAGCTCCAGAAGCTCGACCTCGACAACCGCCAGAAGCACGGAGGCAAGACGCCGGACTTCGGCGATCCAGCGGCGGCCCTCGAGAGTCTCGGTGGCGTCGTCGAGTCCATCGCGGCGGTGCTCGCGAGCTCGCGGGGGGGCCGCCTTGGCGTCGAACCGTTCGCCGACCACTTGCAGGCCGACCTCGAGCTCGACGCGGAGCCGAGCGGTCCTGCCCACGACATGATCGAGGTGCAGGTGGTGGGCGACGCTGCTCCCATCGCCGCCTTGCCCTCCTCGACGCCCATCGCAGTGCTGAGCCGCACCGGAGAAGGCGCCCGCAAGAACAGTGCGAAGAGCATGGAAGCGGGCTTCGCGAACCTGTTCGCCGATCGACTTTCGACGGCCGATCGCGACAAGTTGAAGGGCGTGTTGGACAAGCTCGCCGAGGGTAGGGGCGACTTCGAGACGTACGGCGTCCTGCTCGAGGGCGGCAAGGGCGGAGTCGTCTACCGCGCTCAAGTCAAAGACCCGAAGGCCTTCGATGCGGGCGCGAAGGATCTCTTCAAGTTGCTCTCGATCAAGGCCTTCGCCGAGCCGCTCCGGCAGTTTGCTGGCGAGTTCAGCGTGAAGCAGAGCACAGCGGCGGTGCCCGGCGTGCCGGGTACGACCCAGCGCACAGTCTTGGCGGTGCAGCCGAGCGCGATGCGAACGGCGACCGACAAGACCGGGAAGCTCTCGAAGGAAGGCCAGAACCTCGAGGTCTTGTGGGTCCACAAGGATGGGCACGCGCTCGGTGCGGCGTCGCCCGATGCCGTGCCGGTGCTCGCCGCGCTGGTGGCGAGCGAAGCCGACCCCAAGACGACGCACCAGGGCGACGCCAAGGTCGCTGCCGCCCTCGCGCGCGTGAGAGACGCGTCTTTCGTCGTGATGGTCCAGCCCCAGCGCCTGAGCGTCGGGGCCGACAGCTTGAATCCGAGCGCGCCCGTCGTGGTTTCCTTCGGCAAGCGCGAATCGACGCTCGCACTCCGTGTCGACGCCGATCCGGGGGCCCTCGAGACCTTGCTGAAGAGCTTCGCGCTCTCGCGCTGAGCCCCCGGCGAAAACGAGGTAGACTCGGTCCATGGTGCGTCGTGACGGAATCGGCTCCGCGCCCGCTCACGCGGTCGCTCTGCCGATTCCACGCTGCACTTTTCCAACGGGTGCAAGTCCCGTCCCGGTAAGCGTCG
>Ga0268298_10003632_pt1 | contig 15588 bp, 11 predicted proteins | sample WWTPWeurt_MetaG_FD_194462 | JGI IMG/M metagenome (GOLD analysis project Ga0268298, IMG submission 194462) | Activated sludge microbial communities from WWTP in Nijmegen, Gelderland, Netherland - WWTP Weurt | ecosystem: Engineered > WWTP > Aerobic digester > Activated sludge | place... | reverse complement strand
AATGGGTACGAGCGTTTCAGGGAGAAATTGTCCAACCGCAGAAATCTGAAAAACGAGAATTTGAGGCAAAACAGCCGCGATAACCAGCCAACTGTGACGGAGTTCAATCGTTTTTAGCTGCCGGCCGGTGATCTTAACCCGGATCCAGGCAGCAGCAAAGCCCGCTGCAACTGCTGCAACAAGTACCACTGACTGCCGTTAGAACCCGCCCAACCCGCCGCCATCGCTGGGAGCCCCGGCGCCAATTACGAATAAAATAACGGTCACAACAAAGAGAACAATCCGGGCTTCGCTGGCGGTAATACCTCTGGTTTTGAGGGTGTTGATTAATTTAGTAGACATGGCTTATCTCCTTACGTATCTGAAATAACGATATGTTTTATTATGCAAAAACAGGGTCGCAAAACAGGCATTAAAACGGTCTCGAACGGAGGCAAAATGAACGATTAAACGCAAAAACACCTTGCAGTTTTGCAAGGTGCAGAATTCCTCTATAGCAAAGGAGGGTTCCCTACAGGCTCTTAAACAAATCCTGGTACAGCCTTTGAGTTTGGGCGGACGGCTCGGTATTTATTTCGCGTGCCAGCGCTGCCCGGCAGAGCGAATACTGGCGGGCAACCGCCGCCCTGTCGCCCATGGCGGCATAAATCCGAAATGAAAGCTGGTAAGCAGCCTCCAGACAGTCATCCACCAGCAAAGCGCGCTGGCAGTATTCCAGCGCCAGGTTGTAGTTTGCCATCCCCAGGTACAGTTCAGCCGTCTGCATTAAAATGTTGAGGCAAATCTGGCGCAGCGATTCACGCAGCGGGACCACCCAGGTCTCACCGATCTCGGGTAAGAAGCTGCCTTTGTAAAGCTTGGCAGCCTCACGGAAGTGAGCCAGTTTTTGCAGCGAGTCTTTGGCCTGCAGGCCCAGTGCATTTTCTTTCAAAAACTGCTCTACATCGTATTCGTAATCCAGCGAGTTATTAAAGCGGTAATTCTCCTGGTCTAGCAGGATCACATCCTTGCCCAGAGCATGCCGGAGCCGGTAAACAGTATTCTTCATGCGTAATTTAATATCCCTGTCCGCCGCCTCTGGCCAGAAGTTTTCTCCCAGTTCATCCCGGGTCTTGCCCTCGGGATACGCCAGGAGCAAAAAGAACAAATCGCGGGCGGCCTGGGTCTGAAAATCAGAAATGGTCAGCGGGCGGTTATTCACCCGCACCTGCATCTTGCCCAGGGCCCGTATGGACAGGATTGGCGGTGCAAAAGGTACGGTGATCGCATGCTGGCGTAAATAGCGCCGCAGTTCGGGCAGCTCGTTCCAGAAATCGTCGATCCGGGCAAACAATTCATCCAACTGCCCAATCAGGTAATCCAGCTTGCGCAAGAGGGCAAGCTGGTCGTAAAAACGATTGGCCGTGGCAATCAGAAAAGTCGGTTTGTATTCCGAATGCAGAAAAGACAGCACCTTGAGCAGATGGGGGAACAGCTTTTCCGGATCCTTTTGCAGCCCATAGGCCAGCGCCAGATAAAAGTTCACCTTCTGGATCTGGGTTTTATGTCCGCCGCTTTCAAAAAAAATGCAGGTCCGCTCCAGCAGCTCAATCACCTCGCTGGATTTACCCTCTTTGATCTTGACCCCGGCAAATTCAAGGTCACACAGATGGGTCTCCAAAACCAGGTTTTCTTTGAGCGCCGTCTGGCGGGCCGTCTCAAGCAGGCGGTAGCTTTCGGGGAAGCTGCCCTTTTTAGAGGCAATGACTGCCTCCTGAATCCGCAGGTAAATCCGCAGGAAGTTGATATTCAAACGCTGGGCAATAACACTTGCCTGCTGGTAGGCGGTATCGGCCTGGTCGTTGGCGTCCAATTCCACATAAATATCACCGATCCCGGTCAAGACAAAGGCTTCAAAGCGGGTATAGCCGCTCTTCCGGGCATACTGCAGCGCCATTTCATAAGAGGAAATGGCGGAGCGGTACTCACCGGTGACGTGCTGCAAAACGCCCAGGTTGTTATAGAGGTTTGCCAGCCAGGTCATATTCTGGGTTTGCTGCCAGTGAGCAAGCGCCGCCTGATAAGCAGCCATGGACTGGGCATAATTGCCCAAATTTTCGTAGACCACACCCATCCCAAGCTGAATGATGGCTGCATTTTCCTGGTCTTTGATCGTCAGAGAGGTGGCCAGGGCCTTTTCAAGCCATTCCAGGGCTTCCGTCAGGCGGCCCTGCTTATCCAGGCACAAACCAATACAGCGCAGCGCTTCGGCCTTCACCTTGCGCAGTCCGAGATCTGCATCCACCAGGCGGATGGTTTCCATTGCATCGCGCACGGCCGCCGGATACTGGCCGATCATCCGGTACGCGCCGGCCCGCCAGACAAGACAGCGCGCCATGCTGCTGGCGTCCTGCGGCAGGCGCATGGCATTGACAGCCTGGTCGAAAAGGGTCAGCGCCAGGCGTGCATCGCCAGTCATGGAGGCAATCGCCCCTTGAAGGGAGACGATCACTGGCTGGGCGCTCAACAGATCTACCGGCAGCGTATCCAGCCAGGCCGAAAGAGTGGAAAGACGGCCGCTGCCCAACAATTCGGGCCCGGCCTGCTCAATCAGCTGGACCAATTCGCTTGCCTGGCCCAGCTTCTGCAGCACAGGAAATGCGTTTTCCCAATCGGACTGCTGCATATAAAAGTGCGCCAGGCTGCGCTCGATCAGGCGGACTTCATCTGGGCGTTCGGTCAGCATATAGTTTTGCAGGAAATCCAGAAAGAGATGATGATAGCGCAGCCAGGAGCCGTCTTCACCCACCTGGAGCACAAACAAGTTTTCACGCTGAATGCGCTCCAGCAGACCGCGCCAGTTCAAATCCTGCAAACCCAGAGCCTGCCCAATCACCACCTCACAGCGTTCAGGATTAAATTCTCCCAAAAGCGAAGTGCGCACCAGCAGGTCAAAAATTTCCTGCGGCTGCTGTCGGATCAGTTGAAGGAAAAAATCTTCCAAACCGGCGCCGGGCAAATGGCTTGCGCTGGCAGACCTGGGCGATTTCGACCGGTTCTTCAGCCGATCAGAATTGACCGGCGCCTTCAAGATGATCCCGGTGATCCAGCCCTCGGTTCGATCTAGAATTTCACAGGTCTCCTCTTCGTTGAGGGCCAGATTCTGGTTTTGCAAATAGAGCTGCCGGATTTCGTCTTCCTGGAAAGCCAGATCTTCAAAACTGATCCCATTGACCTCGGAGCGCGCCGCCAGCCAGGAAATCACCGGCAGGGGCAGCAGTTGGCGCGAAGTCAGCACCAGGTGGCAGTTTTCGTCCACGTCTTGAATGAAGCGGGTGATGAAACTGCGGATCAGGGTGCTGTCATTGATCAGGTAATAATCATCCAGCACCAGAACAAAATGCTCCTGCACATGGTCATACAGATCATTGACCAGCACATTGGCGATGTAATCCACATCCAGGTTGCCTCGGGTGGACTGCAGAGCCGTGATCGAGCGCTGCCCAAAACGCGGGAACTGGACCATCAGGGCGGCAACCAGGTTGGCAATAAAACGCTGAGGTTCAAAATCTAGGGAGCTGACCGTGTACCAGCAGACCGGGAAAGTGGTTTGGGCTGTAAAATCGACCAGGAGCGAGGTTTTTCCATATCCGGCAGGCGCCGTAACCAAAAAGAGTTTGTAGTCAACCAGTTCGTTGACAACCTCAAGCAGGCGCTGCCGGGTAATCAGGTCGCTGCGGCGGCGGGGAATTGTGATCCGGGTTCGTGGAACAGGATAATCATCCAGCATAATCGTTACAGCAGCACTTCCCAGACTTCTCCCAGGACAGACTGGCATCGTTGATAATAGTAGATTATACACGAACCAGGGAGGTAAGTGCCTTTATAAAATCGAGGGTTGGGGTACAATTAATTATTCTAACGTCAGCATTTTTGGGTGGCCGCGCCATCCAAAACAGCCAAAATAGCCTGGCAAATTGAACACAATGACCGAAAAATGTGAAACACCCGGCACAATAAGGCTGAAGTTATGCAAAGTATTTAAAATCAAAAAAGGAAAACAAAATGGCAGATTGGACTGTAGGCGATTGGGCTTTTGTGTATTTTTCAGAAGATGGCTACTGGTACCCGGCTGAGATCATTGATGTTGATGGCGAGAGCTTCCTGGTGCGCTATGAATACGACGAAGCTGAAGAATGGGTCGAGGAAGACTGCCTGGATGATTACAGCACCTATGTTGGCGAAGAAGGCGCTGAATGCTACTGGGATGAAGACGAAGCCTATTTCTCGGTCTCCATTCTGGATACCCGCGACGAAGAAGCCCTGGTGCAGTTTGAGGACGAACAGCAGGAATGGGTTGACCTGACCTACCTGCGCTTCGAAGAATAACCTCCACTCTGATTGTAAACCATGAAAAATGTCGTGATCACAACCTGCACCCAGCTTGAAGCGGTAGAAATTGAAGCCCGGTTGAAGGCTGAGAACATCCCGGTTTCACTGCTGCTAAAAAATGAACCGGCCGCGACAGCCATGGCCGGCGGTTTGCCTCTGTTTGAAGTCTGTGTGCGCGCTGAGGATGAAGCTCACGCCCGGCAGCTTCTTCAAGCAGCAGCCACGCCAGCCGTCAGCCACAGCATGGCAGAAGTAACCCGGCGGGTGGAGCAGGGCCTGCGCCGCGGCGAAACCCAGGAGGAGCTTATTGCCCAATTGATGGACTGGGGCTGGCCGGAAGTCAGCGCCCAGAAATTTGTGCAAACCCGCTGGCGGCTGCAGGCCTCCAATTCTGGGCGCCAGGTGGTTACAACTCAGCGCCCCCAACCCAGCCGCAGCGAGGAGCCTTCGGAAACAAGCCCCGACCAGCCGAGGCCGAAAGCAGCGCCGTCATCCTTCTACCTGCGCCAGATGCTGATCGGCCTGGCCTGGCTGGTGGGCGGATTGGTGGTGACCCTGCTCACGCTTCAGAGCAAGACGATTGGGATCTTCTTTATCGGGCCAATTTTCTACGGCGGGTACCAGTTCTTCAGCGGCCTGGTGGGCTGGTGGCAAAGCCGCAAATAGACTCACAGGGATAAAAAAATCGGGTCAAACCCGATTTTTTTATCCCTTAAACAAGTTCAGGCGGCGGTCATCATAGACCCGCCGGGCCGGCACGGAAACCAGCTCCAATTCGGGGTAGCGCAGGGCGGTCAGGCTGCCGCCAAAAACACAGCCCGTGTCAATATTAAGTGTCTTATTCTGCCATTCCGGGGCCGTCACCGGGGTGTGTCCATACACCACCCGGGCCCGGCCATGATAGTCGGCGGTCCAATTCAAACGCACCGGCAAACCGTTTTCATCCGTCTCACCGGTTGTTTCTCCATATAGAGCAAAGCTGCGCACCCGGCTGGAATCGCGCCCGATCAGGTCAGCGCGCATACCGGCATGGGCTGCCACCAGGCGGCCTTCGTCCAGAACATAATGATTGAACAGACTGCCCAGAAAAGCCGCAAGCTCACCTTTCGTCTGGTCGCGGATTGGATCGGGCAGGTTCTGAAAGGCATCCAGGGTCAGCAGCATATCTGGCGAAATATTGACTGTGCGCCCTTCAAGCCAGCGCAGCAGCTTATCATCGTGGTTGCCGGGCGTGCAGAGGGCCGAACCAGCCTGCACCATCCGAAAAACAAGCTGGATCGTATCCAGAATTCGCGGTCCGCGGTCACCCAGATCGCCTAAGAAAATCACCCGCCGCCCGGCCGGATGGGTATAAACCGGAGTCGGGCCAACCCAGCCCGGCGCCTGGTGCGCCTGGTAGCCCAATTTTCCCAGGAGTTCCTCCAGTTCATCACAGCAGCCATGCAAATCGCCAATCAAATCAAACGGTCCGCTCTCGGACTTGCGGTTGGAAGGCATCGGCTGGCGCTCAACCACGGCCTGAGCGGCCGCCTGAGCCGAGTTCAACATATACACAGAGCCAAAACCCTCTTTGGCCAACCCGCCCAGGGTTCGGTGGAGATGCTCCGCCTGGCGGTGGATGGCGCTCGCCGGCAGGCCGCGCCCACCTGTCTGGCGGTTGTGCGCCTGGCAAGTCTCCTCAGGCAGGTCAAACACCAGGGCCGCCGCCGACACATGCTGGGTTTTTGCCAGCGCAGCCAGGGGTTTGCGGTTTTCTGGCAGCACATTGGCGGCATCAATCACCGTCAGCCGGCCCAGGGCCAGCCGTTTGAGCACAATACTGCGCAGCAAATCCCAGGCTGGCTCCATCGAATCCGGATCGTTGGTGTCATCCGCCAGCAGCAGCCGGCACATTTCCAGGGAGATCACCTCGGTCGGCTGAAAATGCTGGCGGGCGAAAGTGCTCTTCCCTGAGCCGCTTGCCCCCACCAGAGCCACCAGGCAAAGCTCGGGTATTTTGAGGTTCATTCCTGGCCTTCATCCGAAACAACCGGCCCGGCAGACTTAAACCAGTTTTCCACCCAGCCCAGGCGGTTCGTTCCAACACCGGAGAATGTCAGTGGGCGCATCTGCTCGATCATTGCCAGGGCGCTGGCAGCATCCAGCCCGCGGCTGCGCAGCAGGGCATAACCGACCATGCCAGTGCGATGCTGTCCGGCGGCACAGTGAATAATCATCCAGCCGCCCCGGTCGAGCAGCTCGTTGAGAGCGGGTAAAAAAGCCAGCAGATCGGCCTGCCGTTCGGGGCTCAGATTCTTGCCATTGTCCAGACTGAACCAGAACCACTCCAGCCCGGCTGCCCGAACCTGGTTCTCAATATCCCTGGCACCTTCACGCTCTGAAAGCAGCGTCAAAACAGCCGTCAGACCTTTGGCCTTCCAGGCCGACAGACGGGCCAGACCCGGCCTGGCCCACAGCCCCAGTCGGCCTGCGCCATTGCCCAGGGAAACCAGACGCGGCTCGCGCTGTTTTCCAGCGGGCGGCTGGTCATCAAAATCTACCCAATCCAGCATATTCATTCCCGTATTTTATCATATGGATTAAAATAGGATGATATTCATCGCCGCCTGTCCCCATTTTCTAGACAATATGATAGAATAATATGAACGATACATGAACAACCCTGCCGATGCGGCTGGTGAAACCAGATGCATTCGAAAACAGGCCAACTTTTCAACCGCGTTGAGAATTTCTGCAGCGTCTGGTTGTGAGAATAGAAAAAATAGATTATTTTAGAGGTTTAACACAAGAAATGGGTTCGACACTTCAATCTTTACTCGGGAAACACTGGCATCATCTGCCAGCGGAAGAGGTTATTGACCTGCTGGACACCGACCCACAAAAAGGGCTGGATCTATTTGAGATCAAGCACCGCCAGGAGCGTTTTGGGCGCAACGTACTGACACCTGCCAAAGGCAAAAGCCAGCTCGTGCGCTTTTTGCTCCAATTTAACAACCCCCTGGTGATCATCCTGGTCGTAGCCAGCCTGGTAACTGCCGTACTGAAAGATCCTACCGATGCGCTCGTCATTTTCGGGGTCGTGTTGATTAACGCCATCATCGGCTATATTCAGGAAGCCCGCGCCGAACAGACAATTTCAGCCCTGGCCAAAACCATGACCACCGAAGCGGCTGTGATCCGCAGCGGTAAAGTGGAACGGATGAGCGCGGCCGAACTGGTGCCCGGCGATATCATCCAGCTTCAGGCCGGGATGCGTGTCCCAGCCGATGTGCGTCTGCTGGCGACACGCGCACTGCAGGTGACCGAAGCCGCCCTGACCGGGGAATCGCTGCCGGTTGAAAAAGACGCCGCACTCCAAATTGAGCATGACGCAGTCCTGGCAGAACGCCGGAATATGGCCTATGCCTCCACCCTGGTGACCTACGGAACTGGGACGGGCACAGTAGTCGCGATTGGCGATAACAGCGAGGTTGGACGAATCTCCAAATTGCTCGCCGATACAGTCGAACTGGAAACTCCGCTGACCCACAAAATTGGGCAGTTCAGCCGGATCCTGCTGATTGCGATCCTGGTGCTCTCCGCCATCACCTTCGGGATCGGCGTGCTGCGCGGCCAACCGCCGGTCGAAACCCTGATGGCAGCCATTGCCCTGGCAGTTGGAGCCATCCCCGAAGGCCTGCCCGCTGCTGTGACAGTGACCCTGGCGATTGGCGTATCCCGCATGGCCCGCCGCCGCGCGATCATCCGCAACCTGCCGGCTGTGGAAACCCTTGGCTCCACCACCATCATTTGCTCGGATAAAACCGGCACCCTGACTCAAAACCAGATGACCGTCCAGGAAATCTTCACCCAGGATGGCAGCTACACCGTCAGCGGCACGGGCTACCAACCCACCGGCAAGGTGGAGCGGATTGACAGCAGCGCTCCCGAAGCAGCCGCCAACCCGGCTGTGACGGAGACTCTCAAGGCTGGCCTGCTGTGTAACGACAGTCAGCTTGTGGAAAATCAGGGTTTCTGGGTTGTGCAGGGCGACCCAACCGAAGGCGCTCTGCTGGCATCCGCCCGCAAAGGTCTGACAAATGCCGACCCGGCTGCCTATCCCGCCCGTTTGGACGCCATCCCCTTTGAATCGCAGCACCAGTTCATGGGCACCCTGCACACCGACGGTAAAATCTACGTCAAAGGGGCTGCTGAGGTCATCTTCGCCCGCAGCAGTCAGGTTCTGCACGCCTCGGGTCAGGTCGCTTCATTAGATTTGCAGCCTTTCCGCCTGGCCATGGAAAGAATGGCCTCACAGGGGATGCGCGTCCTGGCTTTTGCCTCTCTGGACAAACCCGGCGCCCAAAAGCTGGATTTCGATGACATCGCCGGGCTGACCTTGCTGGGTCTGCAGGGCATGATCGACCCGCCCCGCCCCGAAGCGATCGCCGCCATCCGCGCCAGCCATGAGGCGGGGATCACCGTCAAGATGATCACCGGCGACCATGCTCTGACCGCCGCTGCGATTGGCAGCCAGATCGGCCTGTGTACGGGCGACTGCGCCAATGTCATGACCGGCGCCGAAATGGCCAAACTGTCTGACGCCGAGTTGATCGAGCAGGCCGAGAAGATCAATGTCTTCGCCCGGGTAGCCCCCGAGCAAAAGCTGCGCCTGGTGGAAGCGCTACAGGCCCGCGGCCATGTGGTCGCCATGACCGGCGACGGCGTCAACGACGCCCCGGCCCTCAAGCAGGCCAACATTGGCATCGCCATGGGCATCACCGGCACCGATGTCTCCAAGGAAGCCGCCGATATGGTCCTGACGGACGACAACTTTGCTTCAATCAAAGCAGCCATCGAAGAAGGCCGCGGCGTCTTTGATAACCTGACCAAGTTTATCGCCTGGACGCTGCCCACCAACCTGGGCGAAGGCCTGGTGCTGCTGGCGGCAATTGTCGCCGGTGTCACGCTCCCCATCCTGCCAATCCAGATCCTGTGGATCAACATGACCACCGCCGCCATCCTCGGGCTTACCCTGGCGCTGGAACCCAAAGAGGGCGACATCATGCGGCGCAAACCGCGCAACCCGAACGCCCCCATCCTGGACGGCACCCTGCTCTGGCGCACGGTGCTGGTGGGTGTAATCATTCTGGCGGGCTCTTTTGGTCTCTTCGAGTACGAGCTGTCCCGCGGCGCTTCGGTGGATGAAGCCCGCACGGTGGCGGTAAATGTCGTCATCATGGTCCAGATCTTCTACCTCTTCAATGCCCGCTCTCTGACCAAATCGCCCTTCAAGCTGGGCTTTTTCTCAAACCCCTGGGCGATCGGCGGGGCTGTGCTGATGGTGCTGATTCAACTTCTTTACACCTACACCCCCTTCATGAACACCATTTTTGGCAGCGCCCCCATCTCGGCAGCGCTCTGGCTGGATGCAGTTCTCGTCGGCCTGGCTGCTTTCATCGTCATCGAAATCGAAAAATGGATCCGCCGGCGGCGTTCTGTGAACGGATCCTGAATCAGATAGACCAAAGCAAAGGCGGGCTGACCGCCCCAGACAAGATCAAGCTACAATGGAGCGTATATGGACATTCTCAATATCTTAAAAATCATTTCTGCCGGCGCCACCCTCGTCACCGGTCTGCTCTGCCTGGTCAAACCAGCCGCAGTGTCTGGCTTCATTGGCCTTTCGCCGATCGGGGTGCGCGGCATATCCGAGATCCGCTCCATCTTTGGCGGGTTGTTTATCGCTTTGGGACTGGCTCCGTTCTGGCTGGGTACCCCCGCCTACCAGACGCTCGGAATCGGCTATCTGGCGATTGCCGTCGCTCGGGCTGTCTCGATCGTCTTCGACAAATCCTACGCCCAATCCAATCTCATCAGCCTGGTGACTGAAATTATTTTAGGCGCAATTTTAGTAATGTAACCCCGGTTATTTGGGTGTTTTTTTGGTGGCTGCGCCACCAAAAAAACACCCAAAAATCTTTTAGCCTGGTTCAGCCGCTTACAAGAACAGATTTCAGTCAGGCCAAACGTTCGACAAACACTCCAATCTTAAGAGGTATGAAATGAGTATTCGAATCGTAACCGACAGCACCTGCGACCTGCCCGCCCAAACCATCGCCCAATATGGTATCCGGGTCGTGCCGCTCTATATCAACATTGGCTCCAAGGGCTACCTGGACGGTGTCGATATGCAGCGTGAGGAGTTTTACACCAAATTACCCACTTTTACTCAGCACCCAACAACAGCCGTGCCCTCGCCCGAAAAATACCAAACAGCCTACGCTGATCTGGCTGCCGAAGGCGCCAGCGAGGTGCTCTCCATCCACATTGCCTCCTCTCTCAGCGCCTCAGCCAACGTGGCGCAGACCGCCGCCCAGGAGAAAAACCCTGTGCCCGTCACGGTGCTGGACTCGCGCCAGCTCAGCCTGGGGACCGGGTTCCTGGTAGAAAAAGCCGCTCAAATGGCGGCAGCGGGGGCGAAAATGGCCGAGATTCTGGCCGCCCTGGAAAATCAGATCAAACGCAGCCATGTCTTTGCCGGCCTGGACACGCTGGAATTTCTGCGCCGCAGCGGGCGCGTCAGCGGTTTAATGGCCGGTCTGGGCGCCGTCCTGCAGCTTAAACCGATCCTGACCATGTACGACGGCAAAGCCGGCACCGAGCGCGTGCGTACCGGCGAGCGCGCCATGAAGCGTCTGATTGAGCTGCTGCGCGGCGTCGGCCCGTTGGAACGGGTCGCCATCGTCCACACCCACACCGCCGAGCGGGTGGCTGCCCTGCGCACCGCCGCCGCCGACCTCCTGCCCCAGGGTAAAATCCTGGATGTAGACATCACCCCCGTCATCGGGGCTCACATAGGCCCGGGTGCGGTGGGTTTCGCCGCCGTATCAAAATAGGATTATCCATGAAAATCGCCAAAATTATCGCCCTGGCGGGCCTGGTTGCCATGACCGCCATCCTGATTTATGCCTTCACCTCCGGCGATTTTGCCGCCGAAGGCGCCAAACTGATCGCCATGCCCTGGGGTATCGTCTCGCTGGTGGATCTCTACACCGGCTTCGCCCTCTTCTCCGGCTGGATCGTCTACCGCGAAAAAGCGCCCCTGCCTTCGATTATCTGGGTTGTGCTGATGATGACCATGGGCTTCTGGGCCGGCTCGCTCTACACCTTCCTGGCCCTCCAATCCAGCGGCGGCGACTGGAATAAGTTCTGGCACGGTAAACGCGCCTGAGTTTTGATATAATCCCTCCATCGAATTCGATGGAGGGAAATCGATGTACGGCAAACAAAAAAGTCATCACCTGATCTGTATCATCGGGCTTGCCCTGCTGTTGGGCCTGTCTGGCTGCGCCCAAACGACGTCGCTTATACCAGCCGCGCCAACAAATCCGCTCCCCGCTGTAACATTCACCCAATATCCAGCCCCCCTGCCGACACAAACTTCCACGCTATCGCCCTCACCAACCCACACGCCCAAAGCCAAAACGCCCACCAGCACACCGATCCCTCAAACATCGACGGTCGCGCCCCTGCCTGCCATCCAAAGCAAAGAGACCATCACCGCCGGGCAGTCTTTGCACAACGTAATTCTCTTCACCAGCAAACAAAATCAACCGTTCTTCTTTGCTCCTGCGTCTGAAAATTGGGAAGTCTCCGACACGCCGCATCTCTGGGCGATTTCGCCCGATGGCCTGCGCTCCGGCCGCCTGACCGGAGACCGGCAAAGCGCCTCACTTTTCACTGCGCCTGGTAAAACCCCAATTTTGCTCAGCCCACTGGCGCTCCAGGTGGATGCAGATATCATCCAGACCATTCCCTTGCCAATCGACTGCGCTTACCCATCGGGCCTTGAAAATGCCAGTAATCTTCAGTCCTGGATACCCTGCCAATATTTCCTGTGGTCTGTCGATGGGCGCTGGGTGCAAATGGCCTGGCAGGAGGAGTCGTGCGTCAGGGGTATCCTGATCATAGACACCCAAACCCAGAAAGTGGTTTACAAGAAGGATGCTTCGCATGGGGGTTACCCGCAGTCTCCCTTTTTGTCCAATGACCAACTGGTGCTGTTTCGAGGTCACTGCCAGGGCGGCGGATTGTTTCTGATCGATCTTCAAAGTGGCAGCGAGAAAAATTTAGGTGACTGGGGTGACCTGCAAAACAACGCTGATTGGAGCGCTCTAGCAACCACGAATAGTTCGTTTGACGGTGTCGAATCTTCGATCTGGGTGTATAACCGGCTCCTCGATAAAACCTTTGCGCCGCCACCTACCGGCAGCCAAACCCATATACTGTGGGCGCCCGATGGAAAACACCTGCTTTATCTAAGCCGCAGCCAGGCCCGCAGCGCCAATGATACTTATGGCGTTGACATCAAAACAGCAAGCCAGGTGATGATTCTGGACAGCGCCACGGGTGAGCAGCGCATGCTTGCGGGCGACCCGGCCTTTGATTATTTTCTTTGCGCAGGGTATACCAGCGGGTGTGATTTTTGGCAGGGAGACTGGATCCAGGTGCGCCGCCTGCCATTTGCCCCACAAAGCGTCAGGTTATCCCAGAGCCTGCTGGAGTTTGAATGTCTGGTCGCAGGCAGTCAGTGCCCTCAGTCGCCCGAACTTTTGGGCTTGAACTGGCGTTCGGGCGAACTACTGCCCTGGGACGAAGCCCAAAAGATCATGCCGGTACTGCCCACGCCAATTTCAGAAGGCGAACTGAACGATATTGCAATCAAAGAATTTTCCGCCAATACAACCGGGACGCCCGTGTACAGCGACCCCAACGGGTTTTATGATTATTTTGCCAGCTATAACGGGCTGCTGCTGTGGCTGGTACCGCGCGACCCATCCGTTGAACCGATAAAGTGGATTTCGGGCAGCAATTTTATCTATATACCTTGAAGGAAAGAATAAGGCTATGCCGATCGAACTGATCATCGCCCCGCCTGCCGGGGGCAAAACCCAGGCCTGCCTGCGCCGCATCCAGGCGCTGCTGGCAGCCGAACCGCTCGCCGCCGTGCGGGTGGTACTGCCCGACCGTCTGCAGGCCGCCTATTTTCGCCGCCGCCTCGCCCTGGACGGTGGGGCGTTGGGCGTGCAGGTGGGCTCTTTTGGCGACCTGTACCGAGAACTGCTGGATCTGGCAGGCCAGCCGATCCCGCTGGCTTCTCCGGCCCTTTTGCACCGCCTGATCAAAATTGCACTCGAACAGGTCGCGTCTGCCGGCGGCTTGCAGCACTACGCCAGTCTGCGCCAGGCTGCCGGGTTTGCCCTGACGCTGCGCGACACCTTCGCCGAATTAAAGCGCGCCCTGATCTACCCGGAAGATTTCAGCGGTCGTTCTGCCAGCCCATCCGCCAGCCCGGCCCAGCAGGATTTAGCCCGCCTCTACCAGGCCTACCAGGATCTGCTCCACATCCATCAGTGGGCCGACCCCGAAGGGTTAAGCTGGCTGGCGGTCGAAGCCCTGCAGGCCAGCCCCTCCCTGGCAAACAGCCTGTCCCTGCTGGCAGTGGATGGCTTTGACTCGTTTACCAATGCTCAGCGCCGAACCCTGGAGCTTTTTGAAAAAACAGCGGTCGAGATCCTGGTCACCCTGCCCGGCGAGATGCCCTTCCGGCGCGCTGCCCACCGCCGCTTTGGGGCGGCTTATCAGAGTCTGCAGGAAAACCTGAAACTCCAGCCGCACCCGCTGACCCGGCGCAGTTCTTTATCTCCCCGCCTGCAGCAGATGGAAGCCAACCTGTTTGAAACCAACCCCCGGCGCCAGCCCGCAGACGAAACCATCTGCCTGCTGGAAGCCCGCTCGCCGGCCGAAGAGGCGCGTGAGGCCCTGCGCTGGATCAAAGCCCGCGTCCGGCGTGACAACCTCAGCCTGCTGGCCTGCGCCGTGGTCACGCCCGACCCGGCCCGTTACCACCCCTTTCTGCGCCAGGCTGCCGCCGAGTTCGATCTGCCGCTGCGCTTCACCCAGCCCGATCCGCTGACCAAAGCGCCGGCTGTCGCCGCCCTGCTGAATCTGCTCAGCCTGCCGGCCCGCAATTACCCCCGGCGTTTGCTGCTGGATGCCGTCCGCTCGCCCTATTTTAAGCATGAGTTAAAAAGTCAAGATGCCAACGATCTGGACGAAATCAGCCGCTCTGGTCAGATTCTCGAAGGCCGTGAGCAGTGGGATGAAGTCTTTGAGCGCCTCAGCACTTTACGCCAGAACGAAGCAGCCCAGCAGGCAGCAGCGCTGGCCGCCGAGCAGGCTGCGGATCAAGAACAGCGCCCACCCAGGCTGCCGCACGGCCAGCAGGCCGAAGCACTCCACCAGCGCCTGGCGAATTTCTTTAACCGCCTGGCCCCCGACCCAGTTCAACAGACCCTGACCGACTGGGTTTTCTGGCTGGAAAATCTGCTGGAACAGTGGCAGTTCTTTCCGCCACCACCTGCTCCGGCCGGTTCGGGAAACCATGACCAGCAGATGGCCGCTAACGGCGCCCAGATCGATCCCAGCCGCCGCCAGGCGGAGCTGGACCAGGCGGTCTTTGACCAACTGCGCCAGGTGCTGCATGCCCTGGTGCTGGGCGAGGCTGTCACCGGTCCCCAAAGGCTGGATTACGCCCAGTTCAGCGCCGAGCTGCAGGGCGCCCTGGAAGGGGCTGGCTTTCATGAACCTCAGGACCCAACCCAGGGATACACCGCTCTGACGGTGATGCGCATGCTGGAAGCGCGCGGTGTGCGCTACCAGGCGGTCGCCGTGCTGGGGCTCTCTGAGGGTATTTTCCCGGCCCAAGAGCGGGCCGACCCATTCCTGGATGAAAACCTGCGCACCAACCTGGGGTTGGAGTCACGCCTGCAGCGTGAACAGCCCGGGCTTTTTTACCAGGCCGTGACCCGTTCCGACAAACATCTGCTGCTGACCCGGCCCTATCTGGCCGATGACGGCGAGCGCTGGGAGCCTTCCCCGTATTGGAAAGCTGTCCTGGCCCTGCTGCCCGAAAACAGCATCAGAGCCATTCGGCCGGACATGCCGCGCGACCTGAACGATGCAGCTTCGCTGGAAGAGGCCCTCTTTTGGGGCGTGCGCTCCGGGCAGACGCCCGCCATTCCAGACGAGGCGACCCGGTCCAGCCTGGCTGAACGCTGGCAGCATTTGCAGCATGCCGCCGAAGTTCTGCGGGCCCGCCTGGCAGAGCAGCCCGCCGGCCCGTATGAAGGAAATGCCGACCCACTGGCTGACAGCTTGCAGCACAGCTATGGT
>Ga0268298_10003631_pt1 | contig 15592 bp, 12 predicted proteins | sample WWTPWeurt_MetaG_FD_194462 | JGI IMG/M metagenome (GOLD analysis project Ga0268298, IMG submission 194462) | Activated sludge microbial communities from WWTP in Nijmegen, Gelderland, Netherland - WWTP Weurt | ecosystem: Engineered > WWTP > Aerobic digester > Activated sludge | place... | reverse complement strand
CGCCGCCGGTGTTGGTGATGCGCTGGTCGCTGCCGAGCAGGTTCGAGCGGTAGATGAGGCGGGCGACCGGGTCGAGCGAGGCGGCCTTGGCGTCGTCCCAGGCGAAGTTGACGTGTTTGTAGGAACTCATGGTTGAAGTTGGTTTTACCCGCGGACTACGCGGATGATCGCGGATGGACTATGGGTTTTTATCAGTGATATCCGCGTTATCCGCGGAAGGTTTGAAAATCAGAGTCCGAGGGCTTTCTGCCTGTAGTGCTCGTCCGGGCGGCCGGCGATGCGGGCGGCGGTGGCGGCGGAGAGGAAGCGCGGGGTGCCGAGCGCCACGGCCCCGGCGAAGATCTCGGCGGCCTTGTTCGCCATGAGTGTCGCCGCCAGGACGGCCTCGGGCGTGGCCCCGAGCGCAATGACGCCGTGGTTTTCGAGGAGAATGACGCGCGGCGGGCGGGCGAGGCGCCTGATGTAGGCCTGCACGGCGGCGCGGATGCCCTGGGCGAGCTTCAGGCCCGGGTCGATGTAGGGCACGAGCACGAACTCGGCGCCGCAGCAGACAATCTCGTCGGGACAAAGGCGCTTCGTGGCGAAGGCGCGGGCGTGTTTGGTGGCGAGGATCTTGTTCACCGCCACGGGATGGGTGTGGCCGACGAAATTCACGCCCGGCAGCGTGAGCAGCCACGCATGGAACATGGCCTCGACGGACGGCTTGCGGGAGTTCACGTCGGTGCGCGCGGCGAACAGCGCCTCGTCAATGGCGGCATCGGCCATCGCCTTGCGGTCGAGCAGCGGGAGGAGCTTGTCGAAGCGGCAGGCGGCGGTGCCGGCCCCGGTGAGCGAGCCGAGGTTCGAGCCGCTGGCCTTGACGACAAAGGTGTCGGCCGAGAGCCGGGCGGAGGTGTTCCCCTCCCCCAGGATGGCCAGCTTGCGATCCTCGCGGCCGAGCTGGTGCGAGAGCTCGAGCAGGCGGGCGAGAGTGTCGGGGTGGGAGGGCGTTGTCATCAGGCGCGAAGGAGTTGAGATGGCGGAAGCTTGATGCCGGAGGCCGCGAGGCGCGCGGGGGTGGCGTCGGTAATGAGGACGGTGGGGCGGGACCAGCCGGCGACGCGGTGCGGGGTGGCCCGGCCCAGCTTGGAGGCATCGAGGCAGAAGAACACGCGCTGGGCGTGGCGCAGGACGGATTGCTGGAAGGCGGCGACACTCGCGTGCGAGTTGCTGATGCCGGCGGCATCCATGCCCTCGCCGCCCAGGAAGGCGGCGGTGAACGACCATTCGCCCAGCGCCTTGATGGCGCGCGGCCCCATGAGGGCCGCCTGCCGGTTGAGAAACTCGCCGCCCACCACATGCAGCTCGACGCCTTTCGCCGCCCCGAGGACGGAGGCGGCCGCGAGACTGTTGGTCACCACGACGAGGCCGGTCAGGTCGCCGCGCTGGGTCAGGGCCCGGGCCGTGGCCTGGAGGGTCGTGCCCGCGTCGAGGAAGATGGTGCCGGTGCGCGGCATCCGGGCCACGGCCTGTTCCGCAATGCGCGCCTTGGCGGGCCGGGCGTGGCCGGAGCGTTCGTCGTGCGAGGCGAAGGCGCTGTTGTAGTCGGCCAGCGCGCCGCCGTAGGTGCGGGTGATGTGGCCGTTGGCCTCGACCGCGGCCAGATCGCGGCGCGCGGTGGCCTCGGACACGTCCAGCCGCCGGCAAATCTCGGCCACCGGCAGGAATCCGTCGCGCCGGATGAGGCTGCGAAGTTCCTCGCGGCGGCGGTCAACGAGATGCTGGGGCACGCGCATGGACGGACAGGAGATGAATTTATATGATTGGGGTCAATCATATAATTTTCCCGGCCGTCCCGGGCGGAAACGGGGGCCACCCCGGCGGCTACGGCCCGGCCGGGACGAGCAGGCCGCGCTGCCGCAGCCATTCCTCGGCCCGCCGGGGCCAGTCGGAGGCGGTGCCGAAGTCCGGCTTCATGCCCATGCCGTGCGCGCCGTGCTCGAAGAGATACATCTCGGCCGGCACCTTCGCCCGCGTGAGCGCCTGATAAAAGAGGAGGCTGTTCTCGACCGGCACCGACTGGTCCTCCTGCGTGTGGATGAGCAGCGTGGGCGGCGTGGCGGCCGTCACCTGCCGCTCGACGGACAACAGATTGACCAGATCGGGTGCGGGGTTTTCGCCGAGCAGGTTCCGGCGCGACCCGGCGTGCACCGACGGCCCCTCCATTGTGATGACCGGATACATCAGGATGAGGAAGTCGGGCCGCGCGTCGGTGGTGTCGAGTGCCGCACCGGTCCGGCCGGCGGCGTGGTTGAACAGCGTGCCGGCGCAGGCCGCGAGGTGCCCGCCCGCCGAGCTGCCCATGACGCCGATGCGCCCGGGATTGATTTTGAACTCGGCCGCACGCGACCGAACCAGCCGCACGGCGCGCAGCACATCCTGCAGCGGCGCCGGGTGGCCGAAATCGGCCAGACGATATTTGAGGACGAAGGAGGTGACCCCGAGCGTGCTGAGCCAGTTGGCATACTGCACGCCCTCGCGTTCGGCGGAGAGCAGGCCGTAGCCGCCGCCGGGAGCGATGATGACTGCGGTGCCGTTGGGGCGGTCAATCGCCGGAGCATGGACGGTCAGCGTAGGTTCGGAGACCCGGGTGATGCGCCCGCCGGCTTCGTGGAGCTCCTCGCCGAGGGCCTTGGCCCCGGGCACGCCCTCAGGCCAGAGGGGAATAACGACAGGGGGAACGGCGAAGGCGGTGAGTGCGGTCATAAGCAGGGACGGGATAAGAAATTTCATCGCAAATGGTGATTGCGCCGGGGCCGGACGAACCTGACGCGGCGAGCGCACAAAACAATGCATCGCTCCCCGGACGCAAGCCTCGCCCGGGAAATTCTCACCGCCAGATTGTCTGGCCGATTGACGGACAAGCCGGAGCCGTTTGTATTCCGCGCGAACTCGCCGCCAATCTTGCGCGGGCGCGTTCCCCTCGTGATCCCCAACGCCTTCGTCATGACATTCCGCCCGTCGAGATCTGCCCCCGCAGGCGGCAACATCCGCGCGACATCATATCCGTCAACCCCGGTGGCAGCGCGGCTCACGCGGCCTGAACGCAGCCCCATCTCCCTGGTTTGAACCCTCCTGCTCCCGCCCCTCTGCTGACCCTGCGGCGCATTGCCAAGAGCTTTGGCGGGGTGCGGGCCTTGCGCGGGGTGGACTTTGACCTGGCGGCCGGCGAGGTGCATGCGCTGCTCGGCGAGAACGGCGCCGGCAAGAGCACGCTGATCAAGGTCGTCACCGGCGCCCACGCGCCGGATGCCGGCGAGATCACTGTCGCCGGGCGGATGGTGCACGGGCTCACCCCCACCCTCGCCCAGCAGCTCGGCATCGCCTGCATCTACCAGCAGCCCGCCCTCTTCCCCGACCTCACGGTCGCCGAAAACATCGGTCTGCGCCTCGAACACGGCGGCACCGCCCGGCGGATCGACTGGCCGGCCCGCCGCGCCCGCACCGCGGACCTGCTGGCGCGCGTCGGGGCCCGCATCGACCCCGAGGCCGAGGTCAGCGAACTCTCCATGCCCGAGCAGCAGCTTGTGGAAATCGCCTGCGCCGTCGGCGCCGGCGCACGGATCGTCATCATGGACGAGCCGACCGCGTCGCTCACGCAGCGCGAACAGGGCCGGCTCTTCACCGTCGTGCGCGAGCTGCGCGCGGCCGGGGTGGGCGTCGTCTACATCTCGCACCGGCTCGAGGAGATTTTTGCGCTCGCGGACCGTGTGACCGTGCTGCGCGACGGCGCGAGTGTCGGCACCCATCCCGTGGCCGCGATGAAGGAGGCCGATCTCATCAAGCTCATGGTCGGCCGCGAGGTCGCGCAGCTTTACCCTCCGGCGGAGGCCCCGCCCGGCGATGTGGTGCTGGACCTGAAGGCGCTCGGTTGCACCGCCTCCGGCGTGCGGGACGTCACCCTCGAGCTTCGCACGGGCGAGATTTTCGGCCTGGCGGGCCTGGTCGGCGCAGGCCGCACGGAGCTGGCGCGGGTGCTGTTCGGCCTGACGCCCGCGGATCGCGGCGAGATCCGGCTCAACGGGCGGCGCGTTGTGATCCCCTCACCCCGGCAAGCCATCGAGCTGGGCATCGCCTACGTGCCCGAGGACCGCCGGCGGCATGGCGTGATCCTGGAGATGCCCATCGCGCAAAACATGACGATGGCGGTGCACCGCACGATTTTCCCGCGCGGCTGGCTGCGCGACGACGCGGAGGAGGCGCTGGCGCTGGATTTCGTCCGCACCCTCGCCGTGAAATGCGCCGGCCCCGACGCGCCCGGCGGCACCCTGTCGGGGGGGAACCAGCAAAAGGTCTCGCTCGCCCGCTGGCTGGCGACCAAGCCGCGCGTGCTGATCCTCGACGAGCCGACCCAGGGCGTGGACGTCGGGGCCAAGAGCGAGATCCACAAGATCATCCGCCGGCTGGCGAAGGACGGCCTGGCCGTGCTCATGATTTCCAGCGACCTGCCCGAGGTGCTGGGCATGAGCGACCGCATCGGGGTGATGCGCGGTGGGGCGCTCGCCACCGTGCTGCCGGGCGGCAGTGACGCCCACACCGTGATGGCGGCCGCCCTGGGCCAGGAGACCAACAAGGGAGCCGCATGAAACGCCATTTCCGCGAACTCTCCGTGACCGCCACGCTGCTCCTCGTGCTGCTCGGGATGGCGGTGTTCGCCCCGGCTTTTTTCCAGCCGCAGCCCCTGCTCTCGCTCGTCACCCGCGAGGCGCCGACGCTCATCGTGGCCTGCGGCATGGCGCTCGTGATCATCTGTCGGCAGATTGACATCTCCGTCGGCTCGCAATTCTCCGTGTGCGGCATAGGCGCGGGCCTGCTGGCCGCACGCGGCTGGCCATTGCCGCTCGTGATCGGCGCCGCGGTCGGCCTCGGCGCCGTGCTGGGCGCGATCAACGGCTGGCTCGTGGCGGGCCTGCGGCTGCCGTCGATTGTCGTGACGCTCGCGACCATGGTCACGCTGCGACAGGGGTTGAACCTCGGGCAGCAAGGCGCCTTCGTGAACCTGCCGGACAGGGTGCAGTGGTTCGGCCTGAGCCAGAGCGCGGGCCAGTGGGTGCTGGTGCTCTGCTCGCTCGCCGTGCTGGCCGCGCTCGGGCTGGCCCTGCGGCACTGGCCGGCCGGCCGGCAGGTCTATGCCGTGGGCAGCAACGCCGAGGCGGCGCGGCTCGCGGGCATCCGGCCGCAATGGGTCACGTTCCTCGTGTTCGTCCTCCTCGGCGCCCTGACCGGACTCGCGGCCATCATGAACGTGGTGCAGTCGCCGCAGGTGCAGCCGCTGGCCGGCGCAGGGCTGGAGCTGAAGGTCATCGCCGCGGTCGTCGTCGGCGGGGTGGCCATCGCCGGCGGTCGCGGCAACCTCTGGGGCGCGTTTGCGGGTCTGCTGTTGCTCGCCTGCGTCTCCCCCGCCCTCACCCACCTGCACATCGAGGCGTATTGGGAAAAAGCCATCCAGGGCGCCATCATCCTGCTCGCGGTCGTGGCCGACGGGGTGCGGCAAAGGAGGAGCGAACCATGAGCGCGCCGGAGGCCCCGGCAGGCTGGAAGCGCCTGTTCCTCCGCTACGAGATGCTGCTGTTCGCCGCGCTGCTGGCGGAATGGCTGCTGTTCCATTATTTCGGCACGACAACCAACCGCCGCGGCGTGGTCGTGGGTTTTGGCACCATGGATCGGCAGTTCGACATCCTGCGCCATTCCTGCGAGATCGGCCTGCTGGCCCTGGCGCTGACCCCGATCATCATCACGGCCGGCATCGACCTGTCCGTGGGCTCGCTGCTCGGGTTGTGCGCCATCCTGTTCGGCAAGCTGTGGTTCGACGGCGGCCTGCCGATCCCGGCCGCCGCCGGCCTGACCCTCCTGATCGGCGCGCTGGCCGGCGGCTTGAACGCCGGGCTCATCACCGGGCTGCGGCTGCCGCCCTTGATCGTGACCCTCGGCACCTACTCGCTCTTCCGGGGGCTGGCCGAAGCCATCACCCATGGGGCCGTGACCTACACGGATTTCCCGGCGAGCTTCCTCTTTGTCGGGCAGGAGCGCTGGCTCGGGCTGCCGGTGCAGGCGTGGCTGTTCGCGCTGGTGGCCGCGGCCGTCTGGCTGCTGGTGCACCGCACGGTGTTCGGCCGCTCGTTCCGGGCCATCGGATTCTCCCCCGAGGGCGCCCGCCATGCCGGCCTGCCGGTCGAGCGACGCATCGCGCTGGCCTACGTGCTGGCGGGACTCATCGCGGCGCTGGCGGCCATCATCTATACGGCCCGCCTCGGCCAGGCCAAGGCCGATGCCGGCACCGGCTACGAGCTGTTCGCCATCACGGCGGTCGTGCTGGGTGGCACGAGCATCTTTGGCGGCAAAGGCAGCGTGACCGGCACCCTGCTGGGCGTGGCGCTCATTGCCGTGCTGAAGAGCGGGCTGGCCACGCTGCCCATCGTCATCCGCCTGAACGCCGCCGAGGAAATCTCCGGTCTCCTGACCGGAGCCCTGCTGCTCGCCGCCCTGACCGGGAGCGTGCTGCCAAAAATCTTGTCTAGTCTCCGCCGCCACCGCCAAGCTGGCTGAGTCAACCAACCACATCACATGAATCATCTCCGTCTCGGCATCCTCGCCGCCCTGTTCACCGCCGCCGCCGCCGTCCTGACCGCCGCCGACGCCAAGCTCATGATCGCGCTGATGCCCAAGGCCAAGGGCAACGCCTACTTCATCACGGTCAAGGCCGGCGCCGAGAAGGCCGCCAAGGAATTGAACGTCGAGCTGTTGTTCGACGGGCCGACCGATTCCAACGCGGCCAAGCAGAACGAAATCGTCGAGAACTGGATCACGCTCGGCGTGGATGTCATCGCCGTGGCCGCCGAGAACAAGGAGGGCCTCTCCACGGCGCTGCGCAAGGCGCAGAAGGCCGGCACCAAGGTCATCACCTACGACGCCGACGCGCTCCCCGACGCCCGCACCTATTTCGTAAACCAGGCGACACCCGAGGGGATCGCCTACGGGCTCACCGATGAGGCCGCCCGCCTGATGAATGGCGAAGGCGAATTCGCCGTCATCACCGCCACCCTCACGGCCGGCAACCAACGCGAGTGGGTGAAGCTCATCGAGGCTCGCCTCCAGTCAACCTACCCGAAGATGAAGCTCATCGCCGTCCGCCCGAGCGACGACCTGAAGGACAAGGCCCAGTCCGAGGCCACGGCCCTCATGAGCGCCAACCCCAACCTGAAGCTCCTCATGGCCATCTGCACGCCCGGCACGCCCGGCGCGGCCGAGGCGGTCAAGCAAGCGGGCAAGGCCGGCCAGGTGAAGGTCATCGGCCTGGGCCTGCCCAGCGAGAACCGGCGCTATGTCCACGACGGCGTGACGGAGAGCGTCATGCTCTGGAACACGGCGAACCTGGGCTATCTGACCATCTATGCGGCCGACGCCCTGGCCAAGGACCAGCTCAAGCCCGGGGCCACGAGCTTCAAGGCCGGCGCGCTCGGCACCTTCGAGATCAAGGGCGACAACATCCTCCTCGGAAAGCCCGTCATCTTCAACAAGTCCAACATCGACCAGTTCGATTTCTGAGGTGGGCGGCGGTTTCCACACCGCCGCCAGTCGCCGATGTGGAAATCGGCGACCACCCCAACAAAAAGCCGGCCCGCGAGGACCGGCTTTTTTTGAGATTGGCGAATGGGGTTAGTCGTCGCTGCGGCCGCCCATGATGATCATCAGGATGTGCAGCAAGCTGCCGAGGTAGGCCACGAACGCGGCCACGTAGGTCAGGGCGGCGGCATCCAGCGTTTGGTTTACGCCGGGCATCTCGTCGCGGCCGACGATGCCGAGGTTGACCAGCTGGGCCTTGGCCCGGGCGGTGGCATCAAATTCGACCGGCAGCGTGACGAGTTGGAACAGGCAGATGGTCGCCAGCGCCGCGGCGCCGAGCATCAGGAAGATGCCGCCGGCGGCCTGCGCGCCGAGCACGATGCCGATGATGATGAGGAACTGCGAGGCGCCCGAGGCGATCTGCGTGACCGGCACCAGCGTCTGGCGCAGCGTCATCATGGAATAGCCGACCTTGTGCTGGATGGCGTGGCCGGCCTCGTGCGCGGCGACCCCGAGGGCCGCGAGGCTGGTGCCGTCGTAATTGTGCTCGGAAAGCGCCAGGCGCTTCTTGCTCGGGTCGTAGTGATCGGTCAGCTGGCCCGGCACGCGGATGATTTCGACGTCGCGGATGCCGGCGCTCTCCATGACGGCGGCGGCCGCCTCCCGGCCGCTGATGTGACCGCGGGAAGGAATGCGCACATTCCTGTTGTAGGCGCTCGTGACGCGCATCTGCGCGTAGAAGCCAAACAGGAGGGGAACAATGATGAGGATGGCCCAGATTAGCATGGTTGGTGCGGATTAACGTTAGCTGGCTGAAAGCTCATCAGGAGCGGGAATTTTTCCAGCGGAAAATGCCCGGCTGGAAACGGGCGGGGGCGTTGTAAACCCCTCAGGCCAGACCGGCCCGGAGAAGCAGGGCCGAGAGGTCGGGCGGCCGGCCCATAAAGTCGGTGAACAGCTGCTTGGGGTCGGCCGCGTTGCCGCGGCTGAGTATCTTGGCCACGAAGTCGCGGCCGACCTGCGCGTTGAAGATGCCCTCGCGCTTGAACCGCGTGAAGGCGTCGGCATCGAGCACTTCCGCCCACTTGTAGGAATAGTAGCCGGCGGCGTAGCCCGTGGGATCGGCAAAGATGTGCGTGAAGCGATTCTCGATGGTTGGGGCCGGGGGCTCGGTCGGGACGAGGTAGTCGCGCAACAGCGCCTGCAGCTTGGGTGACACCTCCCCGGCCGAGTATTCGGAGGCCCGCAGGTGGAGATCGAGGTCCATCCGCGCCAGAGCCAGCTGGCGCATCGTGGCGGAGGCGCTGCGGAAGTTCCGCGCGGCCACCATGCGCTGAAACAGCGCATCCGGGATGACCCCGCCCGTCTCGTGGTGTCGGGCAAAGAGATCGAGGGCGGCGCGTTCCCAGCACCAATTCTCCATGATCTGCGAAGGCAGCTCGACGAAGTCCCAGGCGACATTCACGCCATTGAGCGACTTGATCGACACCTCCCCGAGCAAATGGTGCAACAGGTGGCCGAACTCGTGGAAAACGGTCTCAACCTCGCGATGGGTGAGCAGCGCGGGCCGGTCGCCCTGGGCGGGTGTCAGGTTCCCGCACATCAGGCCGAGGTGCGGGCTGCGCGGGCCGCCGGTGACCGGGCCGCCGGTGAGCAGGTAGTTCATCCAGGCGCCGCCACGCTTGGACTCGCGCGGATGCCAGTCGGTGTAGAACGAACCCAGGTGGCGGCCGGAGCGGTCATGCACGTCGTAGAACTTCACCTCGGCATGCCAGGCCTCCACGGCCCCGGCCGGACGCTCCGTCACGCGGATGCCGAACACGCGGCCGGTGATCTCAAACAGGCCCGCCAGCACACCCGGCAGCGGAAAATACGGCCGGAGCTGCTCCTCGTCGAAATCGTAGCGCGCCCGGCGCAGTCGCTCGGCCCAGAAGGCGGTTTCCCAAGGCGCCAGCGGTGCCGGGGCGGCGTTGGTCTGCTGCGCCTTGAACGCCTCAAGCTCGCCGCATTCGCGGGCGAAAGCGGCCTTCACCCGGCCGTGCATATCCTCGATGAAGGCCAGCGCCGCCGCGCCACTCTTCGCCATGCGGCGCTGCAGCACGAGGTCCGCAAAGTGCGGCTGCCCGAGCAGCGCAGCCTTCTCCTGGCGCAACGAGAGGATGCGCTTGATGAGATCGCGGTTGTCCTGGGTGCCCTCGCGGCCGACGGCCGCAGCGGCGGACCACACCTGCCGGCGCAGGTCCGCATCCTCGGCGTAGAGCATGACCGGTTCCAGCGACGGCCCGTGCAAGGTGAACCGCCAGACGGGGGCGGCCTCCGTCCCCTGCCCTTGCTGGAGCGCGCTCTGCCGGGCGGACTCGCGAGCATGCGGCGGCAAGCCAGCCAGCCGGGCCGGGTCGGAGACGAGCAACTCCCAGGCGTTCGTCGCATCAAGGACATTCTCGGAGTATTTCTGCGTGAGCAGGGCGAGTTCGCTCTGCACCGCTTCGATCCGGGCCTTCTGGTCGGCGGGCAGGTCGGCGCCCTGCTGGCGGAAATCCGCCATGGTTTCATCCACGAAGCGCCGGTGCTCGCCCTGCAGGGCCGCCACCGAAGGCAGCGCGGCCGCAGCCTTGAGGCGCAGCCAGATCCCGGCGTTCAGGGGGATTTTGGCGAGAAAGGCCGAGACCTTTGGCAGCATGGCGTTGTGCGCGTCGCGCAGTGGCGCCGCATCCGCCACCGTGGTGAGGTGCGTGACCTTGGCCCAGGATTCGTTCAGCAGATCGGTTGCCTCTTCCAGGGCGAGGAAGGTGTTCTGGTAATTGACCGACTCCACGGGAAGAGCGGCGATGCGGGCCAGCGCGGCCTCGGCGTCGGCGAGGGCCGCCTCGATTGCCGGGCCCACGCGCTCCGGGGTGAGTTGCGACCAGGCAATCTGAAAGGAACGGTCGAGAAAGGGATTGTCCATCTGGCGCGTAAAAACCGCGCGGAGCGCAGGGCTGTCAAACGAATTGGCCGCGCTCACCACCGATACGCCGCCCCGAAGGCAATCTGCCGCCCGGCGGCCGGCACCGCCGGCACTTCCTGAAAATCATCATCCCACAAATTCTCGACGAGCGCGGAAAACTCCAGGCTGCGCACCCCGGGGGGCAGGTAGTAGATGCCCAGGGAGGTCAACACGGCCTTGTCCCCGCCCACGACCCGGAGGAAGTTTGCCTCCTGGAGGCGGAATTCATTGTCCACGCGCACTTCAAAGCCCCGGCCCAGGCGCGCGGTCACCGCGGCGGTCAGCCGGTGCCGCGCGAAGTTGAGCGCGTAGAAGCTGGCGTCAATCGTGGCGGCACCGTAATCGGCATCCTTGTCGAGCATGGTGTAGCCCAGCACAAGATCGTAGCGCGGGGTCCGGCGCGTCGCGACGATCTCCACGCCCAGGGTGGCGATGTCCACGGGGTTGGCGGTGCGTGCGGTTACGCCACGCCTGAACGTCCAGTCGGTCAGCTCATCGTCCCGGCGGTGAAACACGGCGGCTTCGACCGTCCACCCGGCCGGGGAGAACGAGAAGCCCGCCTCAAGATTGCGGCTGGTCGCGCGCCCGAGGTTGGGATTGCCGCGGAAAAGTCCGGCGGCGGCATTGGAGTTCAGCGCCGTGTAGGTCGCCACCTGGGTTGCTTCGGAGTATTGCGCGTAGAGTCGCCGGCCGTTGGGCCGGGTCAACCTCACCTCGGCAATGGGCGAGAGCGCGGCGGCCTCGCGGTTGGTGTCATCGTAGGTGGCACCCGCGCGCAGCCTCACCCGGCCCGCGGTCGTCACGAATTCGCGCTCGGGCACGAGGGTCGCCTTGTAGTAATCGCGCGTCCGAAAGCGGCCATAGGTCAGCGCCGTGGACTGGAGGCTGTCGCGCATTGCCTGGAATCCGTAGGTGACGGCGTAGTCACCGAGCCCCTGATGCCCGTCGATCGCCAGCGCGCGGACGCGGGTGGCGTGGACAAAGGGGTTCGAGGCCCCCGGCACGGCGCGGTTGAACTCATAGTCGTCATCATTGCGCCGGTAGTAGGCGCCAAGCTGCCAATGGCTGTCCGGCGAGGTCCAGGCCCGGTGGTTGAAGGCGTAGAGGATCGTGCGCAGGTCCTCGGTCTCATTGAACCCGAAGGGCGTGTAGAGATTGGGCCAGCCGAAAAACTTTTGCTGCACCCCGGCAAAAAAATCCGTCTGGCTTTGCGCGCCTTGCAATTGCAGCCGGCCGGAAGCGCGCCGGAAGTCGTGGTCGCCAAACGGCACCGATCCGTCGGACTCGGACCGCGACAGCTCAAAATCGGCCGCCAAAGTCTGCCCGCCGTGTGCGCCGGGCAGCACCAATCCTTGGTAGAGACTCTGGCGATTGGTGGCGTAGTCGCCGAATGCGACCGCCGCCTCGCCGCGTTGCGCGATGGGACGCCAGCCGTAGGCCACGGCGCCGACGCCGGCGTTGAAGCCGCTCGCGGCGTTGTCCACGCCCGTGAGCACCTGGGGTGAAAGCAACATGGCCGGGGCCACGGGAATCTCCGCGAAATAGTGTCCCGTCTGCGGATCATAGAGCGCCGCGGCACCGAGCTTGAAGCCCGTGTTCTCAAATACTCCGCCGCGAATCGCGATGTCCGCCTGTCCCTCGGCCAGATTGCGGGCCTGCACATCCACGCGCGGCTCGAACCGCAGGCCCGAGACCGGCATGGCGAAGGTCGCCACCGGCGTCTGGTTGGCCACCTGCGTCGAGTAGGTCACCAGCTTGGGCAATTCATACGTGATGTCGTCCGCCGCCGGGAGGCGGGCCGTGGCTGTCAGGGCCAATACCATCGCCGCAGATCGAACGGCTGGGTGGATCCGGAAAAGAGGTGGTCGCAACATCAGGTTAGTGGGGCTTTTTGTAGTGCTTAACCAAGCGAGCCAAATAAAGCCGCTCCGGGAGCGGCTGGTGGAAATGGCGGGCGACTATTTCTTGCCGTCGTTGCCGATTTCCTCGCCATCGTTGCCGATGGCCTCGACCGGGCAACCTTCGAGGGCCTCCATGCAAAGCTGCACATCCTCCTCCGTCGTGGGCTGGGTGTGCACAAAGGAATACCCGCCCTCCTCATGGCGCTTGAAAAATGCGGGCGCGGTCTCGCGGCAAAGATCGCAGTCGATGCATTGCTGATCGACATAGAATTTACCGCCGACGTTGTCCTTCCATTTTTCAGCTTTGTTGGCCATTTCGCTGGTGACTGAACGGGAATTGCCACTGCTGTCAAGAAGTCGCCGGGGCATACGTCGCCTGAAATTTCCCCGTGCGGACGCCGGGACTTGTCTTTGCGGACTAGGGACATAAGTTTTGCGCGAGATGCTCTCGGACCGGCCTTATATGCGTGGTGACTATCCCCGGCGGAATACTTCCGCCGTCGTGTGGCTGATCTCCGCCCTGATCGCGGCGTTCGTGCTGGAACTGGTCTTGCTGTCCCCGTGGCTCGGCCTGTCCGGTTCGGCACTGGTCAGTCAAATGTCCCTGACGATTGGGAGCCTGCAACGCTGGCACGTTTGGACCCTGCTCACGCACAGCTTCCTGCACAGCACCGCCCAGCCGTTGGACATACTCTTCACCGTCCTCATGCTCTATTTTATCGGCCGTGACTTGGAGCCACAGTTGGGAGCGCGCCGGTTCATCGCCGTGTATTTTGGGGCGATTTTCGTCGGGGCGCTGGCCTGGAGCCTCGTCCATTGGACGCAAGGCGGCGCGCATATCGGCCCAGGAGCAGGATTGCTGGGGCTGTTTGTCGTGCTGGCGGGATTGTCACCCCGCATGGAAATGGGGTTCCTCTTTCTGCCGGTCTCGTTCCGGCTGATCCATCTCGTGTATGCGGTGCTGGCCTTGGACGTCTTCGGCCTGGGGTTCTATGAAATGCTCGGGGCGCAACCGCCCCTGGGCCTGACGCCCTCGGCTCATCTTGGCGGCATGCTGGCCGGCTGGGTGTATCTTCGATTCATCCATGCCGGCCATGGCTGGGACCGCGCCGGGGGAATGTCCTTGCCGGGCTGGCTGCGGCGCCGTCCGAAACTGCCCGCCGCCAAAAATGCCCCGCTGGCATCAGCGGGCAAGTCCGGCTCCCAACTCCGCGCCGAGGTGGACCGAATCCTCGACAAGATCAACAGCCAGGGCTTCGGCGCCTTGACCCCGCAGGAAAAACGCGTGCTCGACGAGGCAAAGGATCTGTTGAGCCGCAAGTAGGCCCCTCCCGCCCCGTCAACACGGCGGCAGCCAGCGCCCAGCCGGGACGCGAAAGAGCCTGAAATGCGGTTTGCCGTTTTCAGGAAACAATTCTCCTTTGCAGGCCTCTAAGCACCACCCATTGGTCATCCCCCTCCTGTGAAACTCCGCCTCCCCTCCTCCGCCCGGCTGCTCGTCTTCGCCCTCCTTGTCCCCGTGGTTTACGCGGGGCCGGACCGCGAGTTCAAGACCACGTCGCTCATGAAGCAGGAGGCCAGCACCCTGGTCCAGTTGCTGGAGGCCTACCATTACAACAAGGACGCCGTAAAACCCTCCGATTTCCCCCAGCTGATCTCCGACTACATGAAGGACGGCCTCGACCCCTATCGGCTCTTTTTCACCGCCGAGGATGAGAACGCTTTCCGCGCCAAATATGGGCCGCAAATCGAGACCGATCTCGCCTACCTGGGCAACATTGACGCCGCCTTCACGATCTACCGGTCCTACGAGGAGCGCGTGCAGGCGCGCACCACCTGGATCTTCGAGGAGCTGAAGCGCGACTACGATTTCACCGCCCAGGAGTCTTACGCTCCGGACCGGAGCAAGAGCGAGTTCCCGGCCAATGCGCGCGCCGCCGACGAACTGTGGCGCCGCCGCCTCAAGTTTGAGCTCCTGCAGGAGCTGCTGGCGGACAAGACCCCGGAAGCGGCCAAGGCCACCGTGCGCAAGCGTTACGAGCGCATGCTGAAGAACGTCGGCGACATCGAGCCGTTCGACGTGCAGGAGATGTTCCTCTCCACATTCACCCGGATGTATGACCCCCACTCCGCCTATTTTTCCGCCGACACGCTGAAGGACTTCAGCATCCAGATGAAGCTCTCCCTCATCGGCATCGGCGCCGTGCTGAGCCTGGAGGATGACGGCTACTGCGTGGTGAAGGAGGTCAAGCCCGGCAGCCCGGCCGATCTCAGCGGCCAGATCCACATGAACGACAAGATTGTCGCCGTGCAGCAGGCGGGCGGCGAGAACATCGAGGTCATTGGCATGAAACTGCGCCGCATCGTTGACCTGATCCGCGGAGCCAAGGGCACCAAGGTCACCCTCACCATTCTCCCGCACGACGCCGTGGATGCCGGCAAGACCAAGGTGGTGCACATCGTGCGCGACGTGATCAAACTGGACGAGGCCCGGGCCTTCGCCTCCATCTATGATCTCCCCGGCGATTTCGGCACGACCGTGCCGGTCGGCGTCATCACCCTCAATTCCTTTTACGGCCCCTCCGAGGATTCGACGGCCACGGAGACCAAGAACACCGCCACCCAAGATGTGGCCGAGCTCATCGGCAAACTGAAGGCCCAGGGCGTCAAGGCCCTCGTCGTGGACCTGCGCCGCAACGGCGGCGGCCTCCTCTCCGAGGCCGTGGATCTCACCGGCCTTTTCATCCCGCAGGGACCGGTCGTGCAGGTGCGTGATTCCCTCGGCCGTCTCCAGGTGGACAGCGACAACGACTCAGCGGTCAGCTACGACGGCCCGCTGGCGGTGCTGACCTCCCGTTTCAGCGCCTCGGCTTCCGAGATCTTTGCCGGGGCCCTCCAGAATTATGGCCGCGCCGTCATCATCGGCGACAGCACCACCCACGGCAAAGGCACCGTGCAAGCCGTGCTGGAGATGAAGAATTTTCTCCCCCGGCCCAGCCAGACCGCCGCCGACATCGGCGCCGCCAAGCTCACCGTCCAGAAATTCTACCTGCCCAACGGCGCCTCCACCCAGAAGCACGGCGTCACCCCCGACATCACCCTC
>Ga0268298_10003630_pt1 | contig 15596 bp, 11 predicted proteins | sample WWTPWeurt_MetaG_FD_194462 | JGI IMG/M metagenome (GOLD analysis project Ga0268298, IMG submission 194462) | Activated sludge microbial communities from WWTP in Nijmegen, Gelderland, Netherland - WWTP Weurt | ecosystem: Engineered > WWTP > Aerobic digester > Activated sludge | place... | reverse complement strand
GGGAATCTTCAACTCCCAGGGGTCTTCCAATCCGATCCTGGCCGTGGTCATGGAGGCTGCTCGTAACGGCGATGCCCTTACGGTAGTGCTCTTTGTCATCGCCCTCGGGGTACTGCCCGGTATTTGCGAAGAACTGCTCTTTCGGGGCTTCCTTTATACGTTCTTGCGCCGGCGTATGGGTGCCCTGCTTTCCATGGTGATTTCGGCTACGGTCTTTGCCGGAGTGCACCTGGACAAAGGTGCTTTCTTGCAGCTTTTCATTTTAGGCTTCGCCTTTGCCTTTGTTTTTGAACGGACGCGCTCCTTGATTCCCTGCATGGTGGCCCATTGCATGTGGAATAGCGGCACTTTCTTCCTGATAAACGCCATTTTTGGCAGCTAGCCTTGCTTTAGTTTTGCCCTCCCTCTGGGCATAACTATTAAGGTGGCTTGCTGAGGGCTTATGGCTGTAGCCTTTGATACCAATGCCATAAAATTTAGTTCCGGTCCTTACAAAATGAGACCGGGGCTGGTTCCCCTGTGCGTAGCCCTGGCCATGGGCTATGTCTATGTGGGAATCTGGTTCACCGTGGCCTGTTTTGTTTTTTCCGAGAACCTTATCTGGTCCATTCTCATTATGTGCTCCTCGCTGGGGTTTGCCGTATTCTTGAGCATCATGACCTTTTGCCTCTATCGGGACAGCCAGAGACGCTATGAGTTGGAAGTGAACGGCAGTGAACTGGTGCTTAATGTCTTCGACAAAGTCACGGGTAAAGACGGCAAACTTATGATCTTGCTCGATGATGTCAGTTTTGCCGAGTATTACCCTTATCCGGATACGGCTTCGCTCATCTTTCACACTCCTTATAAAAATATGGAAGTGCCGCTCTGGCCTCTGGGCGAGCGAGGCGAGGATGTCCTCGATTATCTCACCGGGCGTGGTATCAAAATTGTCAATGTTCAGTCTGACGAAAGGTTTCCAGGCTGAGCTTGAGATACTGGTAGAAGTTACTGTGGAAGCGTTCCTGCGGATCGTAAGCCAACTTGGCCTGCAAGCATTCGGGCAGAGCGGGGTAGCCCCGTAGGAGTTGCTCCGGCCTGGCGAACTTGTGGTAGGTCAGGTAGAAATTGCCCTTCAATGCCAGGGCCAGGTCGATTAGCTCCTGAAAGGTTTCGCCGGTGTGCCTGAGTGCATCCCTGTCGTGCTCGGTGTGCAGATTGAGCACTATGCAGGCAAAATTGTCACTGGCCCAGGGCAGGGCGGCCACCGTGTCTTTCTCGATCATGCGCACGGTCCCGTAGATTACATCGGCCCTTCTCTTTCGAAGCAGAGCCGCGGCCCTGTGCATGAATACGGTAAGAAAATTTCTGGGCACATAGAGTTCTGTGATGATTTCCGAGCCGTGGTTATGGCTTTCCATCTCCTTGTGGTAGCCGTCGAAGTAGGTGCTCAGTTGCATGCGATCGCTCAAGTATAGTTGCCCGTTTGTGCGCTGGTAATGTTCCGAGTAGATGCGGAAGGCTTCACTTTTATTCGTGTGGGCCAGGCAGATAAGCTTTCTCCACATCTGAGGGGAAAGGGCGGATTGGTTCCTTGTCAATTCCGGCATGGCATCGGCATCGACTTGCACCGGATGATAGGTGGAAGCGATGCCCCTGGTGAGAAAACCTTCCTGCTCATGGTCGATGGCAAATTGAAAGTCTCCGTATTGGGCGCCCTCTTGCACGCGCTTTTGCAAGACGGTAAGTAGATCCTCCACTGCAACCATCTGAACCTGACGTTCCAGCACCTGCCTGCGCTTCAGTCTCAAGGTGACACTCTCCACCATTCCGAACAAGCCGAAGCCGCCGACAACGCGGCGAAAGAGATCCTGATTTTCCCTTTCGCTAAGTGTGAGAATGTCACCGCCGGCGGTGACTACTGCCAGTTTTTCAATATCGCCGGCCAGGGGAGCCAGATTAAGTGCCCGACCGTGAATGTTGGAGGCTATAGCCCCTCCCAGGCTAACATCATCTACACCGGTTGGTTTCTGGCGAATGCACCAGATATTGTTTGCCTCTTTCTCGCTTTGCTCCCGGGCCAGGCTCTCTATCACTTCTTTGAAAGTGGCGCCCCCCTGAAAGGTGGCCAGACCGCGTCGGCTGTCGAGTGCAAGCAGGCGGTTCATGTTCTTGAGACTGACCAGTAAGGCCCTGTCTTGCATCTGTTGTCCGCCCATGGCATGCCTGCCGCCATGGGTTATCACCTTCTGTCCGCTGCGGGCGGCATGGGCCATCAGCCTCTGCAAATCCCCGGCGCAATTTGCCTGAAATAGTTCGCCGTCGCACCTTTCCAGCCCGGAGTGGCAGTCGGTCAATTGACATTCGGTGGTAGTGGTGCCTATTTGCTTGACAGTAGTATTCATAACTTCCTTTCTCTTTTTCCCCTACTTTCATTTTTAATCAGGGACGGTGGCCGCGCCCCCGGGGCTAAACAGTTTGACAAGTGATAGGTGATAGAATCACGCCATCTGTAATAAATATGGAGAAGATAGGGACTATATGACCGGTTCTATTTCCATGGCTGTGGAAAATTCTGCCAATCCGCTCTTAGCCGGCCTTGAACCTGAACGGCAGGTGGAGCCGCTTTCTTTTGTAATCTTCGGCGCTAACGGCGATCTCACCAAGCGTAAACTGATTCCGGCGGTCTATGCTCTCTTTATGCAGGGGCTTTTGCCGCGCAGCTTTGTTCTGCTTGGTACTTCCCGCACCCATTTCAGCCATGAAGAGTTTCGCAATGCCATGAAGGAGGCGCTGCTCAAGTTCGCTTCCGACCTGCCCTTTACGGAGGAATCCTGGCAACGCTTTGCTTCCAGTCTCTATTATCAAGCTGCCGATTCCGGCACGGAAACGGGCTTCGAGGATATCAAGAAGACTCTCTCCGCCCTGGACGAAAAGCATGGCACCAACGGCCGCCATGTCTTTTACCTCTCCACTTCGCCCAGTTTGTATTTGCCCATCATCAAAGGGCTTGGCAAGAGCGGTCTGGTTGTAAAAACCAGGGCCAACGAGCCTGCCTATCCCCGGGTGGTAATCGAAAAGCCCTTTGGGCACGATCTGGCTTCCTCTCTCAATCTTGACGAGCAAATTCACGAGGTTTTGCGAGAGCACCAGATTTACCGCATCGACCACTATCTGGGCAAAGAGACCGTGCAGAACATCATGGTCTTTCGTTTTGCCAACGCTATTTTCGAGCCCCTCTGGAATCGCAATCATATAGATCATATTCAGGTCACCAATGCTGAAACCCTGGGGGTGGAAGGCCGTGGCGCTTACTATGAAGAAGCCGGCGCCCTGCGGGATATGATGCAAAACCATCTCATGCAATTGATGGCCCTGGTGCTTATGGAGCCTCCCATTGCCATGGATGCCGAGAGCACCAGGGATGAGAAGAATAAGGTCTTGAAGAGTTTGCGCCCACTCACTGCTGCTACCATAGATGAGAATGCGGTGCGTGGTCAGTACGGTCCTGGTTTCATACTTGGTTCGCAGGTGCCGGGCTACAGGCAGGAACCCTCGGTAGCTGATAGTTCGCAGACCGCTACCTTTGCCGCTTTGAAATTGTCCGTGGATAATTGGAGATGGTCCGGTGTACCTATTTATGTGCGCACCGGCAAGAGACTGGCTAAGTCAATAACGGAAGTGGCCGTAGTCTTCAAAGATCCGCCCCACAGGCTCTTTGAAAATCCGGATAAACTCGGTCAGACACATATTCCCGGCAACGTACTGGTAATGCAGATACAGCCCGATGAAGGCATTTCCCTCAAGTTCGCCACCAAGCAGCCCGGCCCCAATACCACGGTGCGCTGGCTCAATATGGATTTCAAATACGGAAGCGCTTTCGGCACGCGCACACCCACGGCCTACGAACGGCTCATCCTTGATTGCTTGCACGGCGATCCCTCGCTTTTCGCCAGGTCTGATTTTGTGGAAGCCTCCTGGAAGTACATCCAGCCCATAATCGAACACTGGGAAAACAACGCTCTCGATTTCCCCAACTATGCCGCCGGCAGTTGGGGACCGGCCGCTTCCGATGCGCTACTGGCTAAAACGGGTCATACCTGGAGGCGCCTGTAATGTCCGTGCAAACCGAGACAACCGAAAGCACAAATACTAATCGCACCCTCTCCTTTCTCTCCGGTCAACTGTCACCGGTGGAGGTGGCAAAGATTGAAAGAGAGCTGGCCTCTCTCTGGAATCTTTCCGGCAGCGAGCATGAGAGCGGCGACGGCAGTGGCAAACCGGCCTATGTTATTAAGTCCTGTGCCTTGAACTTCGTGCTTCTGGCTAAAGCCTCACCGGCCAATTCCGAGCAGTCCCTGGACAATTTACTTGCTGAAATTACCTTGCGGCATCCCATGCGGGCCATTCTATCAATGGTGGAAGAAGAGGATGATGCAGCGGAAACCCGCATCGAAGCGTGGGTTTCCGCCCGCTGCCATTTCTTGCCGGGGCGTCTGGATAAGCAAATGTGTTGCGAACAGATCACGGTCAGTTGGCAGGGCCAGAAATTTAAACCGGAGAGCCTGGCTTCCGTTATCACACCGCTGGTAATACCAGATCTGCCTTCCTGGTTGTTTTTGCCGGGAAGTACCATCAGCATGCAGAGTCTCTCGCCCTTCCTGCCTTATTTCGACCATGTCTTGTTGGATAGCCGCTCCGCTACTTTTGACGCGGAGAAATTGGGGCAGTTTCAATTTATCGAAGAATGGGCCGGCAGGGTCATTTTCATCGATCTGGCCTGGCTTATCTTGCAGCCCTGGCGACGAGCCCTGGCCTTCGCCTTTGATGAGAAAGACGTTTCACTCAGCAAGGAATGTCTCTCTACTCTTGACACCATCACAATCAGATGCGGTCCTGATGGTGGTTTGTTGCAGTCCCTGCTCTTAACTTCCTGGTTGACCCGGCGCCTGTCCTTCCAATTTCAGAAGCTGACTGAGACGGAAACCGGCTATAAAGTTGAATTTAGCGGCAAGTTTGCGCCACTCACCGTGCAGATTGAAAAGGGCGACGGCAGCGCTCGCACCGGCATTTCCAGCGTGGATGTTTCCTTCCATCAACTGGGTTGTTGCAAACTTGAGGAGTCTCTCAAAGTAACCTTTTCACAGGGGGCCCTTTCGGTTTGCTACAAGGACAAATGTGAATTTGTGGAATTGCCCTATTGCCCGGAGCTTTTGACGGGCACCACCAGTGAGTGCGGCATGTCCGAGCTTGTTGACGATGCCCTTGAGCACACGCAGCAAGACGCTTACTATCTTGAAGCCGTGAGCGGTCTATTGGAAATGTTTCAAGGCAGGGGATGAGGGAATTGACCGAGCGGCAGGCTAAGTATCAAGGACAGACAATCAACGTCGCTGCCGACGAACGGACTTTGTTTGTGGTTCTTGCCGATCGTATCGCGGCCATGGCCAGAGAGGCTGTAGAGAAGGACGGTCTCTTTACCATGCTTTTGTCAGGCGGCAGCACCCCTCGCGGGCTCTACCAGAGACTGGCTACTCTTTCGGAAGATATCATGCCCTGGGGCAAGACCTATCTTTTCCTGGGTGATGAGCGTTGTGTCAGCCATGCCGACAGCGACAGCAACTACAAGATGATCTCCGACAATCTGCTCAGTCGCATTTCCATTCCCAGTACCAACGTCTTTCCTACCATCAGGCAAGATATAGATCCGGAAGATTCCGCTCGCATTTACGAGCAGACGATTCGACGCTTTTTTAAACGCAGTGCCGAGGGCACTGCCGGTGTCGAGAACGGTACTTTCGAAGGGGAGGCCAATTGGTTGAAGCCTTCTTCCGAGAGCGCCTGCGAGTCTAAGAACATGCCGATTTTTTCCCTGGCTATCATGGGCTTGGGTCCGGATGGCCATACCGCCTCACTCTTTCCGGACACTGCCGCTCTGGCGGAAGAGGAGAGGCTCTGTGTGGCAAACTTTGTTCCTAAGTTTGATACCTACAGACTTACCCTCACTATGCCTGTTTTTGCTAACTGCCGTCAGCTCTTCTTTCTGGTGCAGGGTGACGGCAAGACGGCCATTGTGCAGTCGGTTTTGAAGGAGCCGGAGAAGAACTATCCGGCTCAGCAGTTAATAGCTAGGTGCCCGCAAGGGGCGGTGGAATGGTATATGGACGAAGCTTGCACGTCCAGTCTTATATAGGAGCAGGAAATGGTAGATAAGAAGAGCGATATTGGCCTTGTTGGGCTTGGCGTCATGGGTGAGAACCTGGCTCTCAACATAGAGAGACATGGCTATCAAATTTCCATTTTCAACCGTTCCCATGAAAAGGTCGTGGAATTCATGGAAGGGCGCGGTAAAGGCAAGAAAGTTGTCGGTGCGCCTGATGAGAAGAGCTTTGTGGAGTCTTTGAGCAGTCCCCGCAAAATTATCCTTCTGGTCAAGGCCGGAGACGCGGTAGATCAAACCATAGCCAAGCTCAAACCTTACCTGGAGAAAGGCGACATCATAATTGACGGCGGTAATTCTCATTATGTCGACACCCAGAGACGTGAGAAAGAGCTGGCTGCTGAAGGACTCTGTCTGATTGGTTCCGGGGTATCAGGCGGCGAAGAGGGCGCTCTCTGGGGGCCGAGCCTCATGCCCGGCGGCGATGCGAAAGCTTATGAAGCAATTAGACCAATTTGGGAGGATGTCTCTGCCAAGGTCGATGGCAGCCCATGTGTGACTTATCTTGGTCCCGATGGTGCCGGTCACTTCGTTAAGATGGTGCACAATGGTATCGAATATGGTGATATGCAACTGATTGCCGAGGTCTATGATGTTCTGCGGCGAGCCCTCGGGCTGACGGCACCACAGATCGGGCACATCTTCAGCAAGTGGAATGAAGGCATACTCAATTCCTTCCTGATTGAGATAACTGCCAAAATTTTGTCGGTGAAAGACAAGGAAACAGGCAAACCGCTGGTGGACTTGATTCTCGATAAGGCCGGTCAGAAAGGCACCGGACGCTGGACATCGGAAGCGGCTCTGGAACTGAGCGTGCCGGTGCCTACCATCGATGGTGCTCTTACTGGTCGGGTTCTCTCTTCCATGAAAGACGAGCGTATGAATGCCGCCCGGGTCTTCGCCTCGGTATCCGAAGATCTGGAGAAGGAGACTGCCGGTTCGGGCGGGCTTGATCATCCGCTCATCGACCACCTGGAAAAGGCACTTTACGCTGCCAAGGTCTGCAGTTATGCCCAGGGTATGTCCTTGATCAAGGCCGGTTCCGACAAATATAACTGGGGTGTCAACCTCTCCGAGACGGCGCGTATCTGGCGGGGCGGCTGCATTATCCGGGCCGAGTTATTGGAGCGCATTCGGGCCGCTTTCGATCGCGATAAGAATCTGCCTAATTTGCTCGTCGATGAGGACTTTGCTCCTTTCATGGTGCAGTCCCATATGTCCATGCGGGCCGTAATCAAAGAAGCAATCGTTCGGGGTATTCCGCTGCCGGCCATGACCGCCTCTCTTTCTTATTTCGATTCTTACAGGGCTGCCCATCTGCCCCAGAATCTCACCCAGGCTCAAAGAGATTTCTTTGGTGCCCACACTTACGAAAGAGTGGATAAGCCGGGCGCCGGCTTCATGCACACCGAATGGGCCGAGCTAATTGCCAAGTAGGCGTGGCTACCTTCACCCTTAATGCCGTAAATATAGGTACCTTTCCCCTGGGAGAAGCCGATCGCATTGTGGTGCTTTTCTCCAGGGAGAGAGGACTGCACCGGGCTGTGGCCAAAGGGGCCCGCAAGCCAGGCTCCAAAATGGCGGGTAAGTCCGAGCCCCTCACCATTAACAGATACCTGTTGGCTCAGGGAAAAAGTCTCGACATAGTGACGCAGTGCGAAACGCTGGAGTCGTTTCCCATGTTGCGCCGGGATCTGGAGCGCCTCACTTACGCGCTCTATTTTGCCGAACTATCCCAGGTCTTTGGGCAGGAGCTATCGGAGGATGCCGCCAACTATTTTGAGAAGCTTTCTCTGGCCATTGGTTTCATGGCCGATGGAGAGAAAGCACCGGCGCTTCAGTGTCTGGAATTTGAACTTTTGGTGCTGGGCATGCTTGGACTTTCGCCGGAGTTGACCTTTTGTGTGGGTTGTCGAGAGACTGCCGTAGATCGCAACATCGCCGCCTTCAACTACGAACTGGGTGGAGTGGTTTGCCAGAACTGCCTCAAGCGCTTGCGCAAAGGTGAAAACGAGCATGGACAGGTGCCCATGGTCGCCGAGGTCCAGGCCAGAGAGGGGCGGCTCGTCAGCGTCTTCCTTACTCCTATGGTCTGGCGGCAACTTATTCTGGCCAAGACCGCCAGTCAAGCCAGTGCCGATTTGCAAAATTTAGGTGAGGCGGAGGCTTTTGCCAGTTCCTCCGGCGGGTTTACAAGAGAAGACGGGCAGGCGGCCAGTCGCCTCGCTCAAGCCCTGCGCCTCATGCTCGGATATATCGAATATAAATCGGGAAGGCGTATGCGCTCTCTGGAGGTGCTTTCCACCCTCTAGAAGGCAGTAAATATGTCTAGCTATTGCGCTTTAGGTGAGAAAGTTTTACAGATGGCATTAGTCCTTGAAAAGCGGCTAAAATACTGTATTGTGGCGCTATTTTCAGGGGAGAAGTTTTGTGTCCTTACTACATACAGATCCGGAACTGGCTAAAATCATCGAAAGCGAGTTGAATCGGCAGAAGAACTGTATCGAGCTGATTGCCTCTGAGAACTTCGTCTCTTCTTCCGTGCTGGAAGCGCAAGGCTCTGTTCTTACCAATAAGTATGCGGAAGGTCTGCCCGGTAAGCGTTACTACGGTGGCTGCGAATATGTTGATGGCGTCGAGAGATTGGCCATTGACCGCGTCAAGCAGCTCTTCAACGCTCCCCATGCTAATGTCCAGCCCCATTCCGGTGCCCAGGCCAATATGGCCGTTCTTTTCGCCATGCTCAAGCCCGGCGATACCATCCTGGGTATGGCTCTCGATCAGGGTGGGCACTTGACCCATGGTTCTCCCGTCAATATGTCGGGCAAGTGGTTCGATGCCAAGTTTTACGGTGTCGATGCCGCTACCGGTCGCCTTGATTACGACAAGGCGGAAGAAGTGGCCCTTGCCGTCAAACCCCGTTTGATCATCTGTGGTGCCAGCAACTATCCGCGCATTATCGATTTTGAAAGAATGCGCAGTATCGCCGACAAAGTCGGGGCTTATTTGATGGCCGACATCGCGCACATTGCCGGTCTCGTCAGTGCCGGACTGCATCCCAGTCCCTTCCCCCATGCACACTTTGTCACCACCACCACTCATAAGACCCTGCGCGGTCCCAGAGGCGGCGTAGTTATGTGTCAGGAAGAATTTGCCCAGGCCGTCGACAAGGCGGTCTTCCCCGGAATTCAGGGCGGTCCGCTCATGCACGTTATTGCCGCCAAGGCAGCGGCCTTCGGAGAGGCTCTCAAGCCCGAGTTCAAGCAGTATCAGGCCGGTATCGTGGCTAATGCCTCGATGCTTGCTAAAACCTTGATCGAAGAAGGGCTCGCTATCGTATCTGGTGGCACCGACAATCACTTGATGACGGTAGACCTGAGACCGGTAGGAATGACAGGCAAGAAAGCCTGCGCCATTCTGGAAGAGGTACGCATCACCACCAATAAGAACGCCATTCCCAACGATCCGGAAAAACCGATGGTGACAAGCGGTATACGGCTCGGTACGCCGGCGGTTACCAGCCGCGGAATGGGTGAGCGCGAGATGAAGACCATCGCCAAAGCCATAGCCGATGTGCTCAAGCATCCGGAAGACGAGGACGTGCGTCGTCAGGTTCTCACCACTGTAGATGATCTCTGTCGCGCCTTTCCTCTTTATGAAAGCAAGGTTGAAGCCGTGAGATGAGCATGACTGAGACAGAATTGGAGACAGCGCAGCCGGGGCGATCTAGGTCGTCTAACGTCTCCATTCGTGTCTGTCAGTTGCTCTTACTGGTGGTGGGTTTCTGGTGGGCCTTTGTGCCCGGGCAGCAAAGGCTCGATCAAGCTCAAATTCCAGGTTTTCTAATTGCCCTGGCTGCCAGTTGGTGGCTTACCCCTGAGATTCGCGCCCGGGCCGTCAAGCTTAAGCTTCTCGATAAACCCGGTGAAGACAGGCGTATTCACAAAGTAGCCGTGCCCCGCCTGGGCGGCGTGGCTATCTATATAAGTATCCTCACCACCGTAGTCACCCTGATTGCCATAGCCGGTAGGCTGCCTAAGGACGCTCGCTTTGCCGAAGGTATTGCCGGTATCGCCGTCGGTGGCACCATCATATTTGTGTTGGGACTGATGGACGACCTGGAGAACCTCCGGGCTAAGACCAAGCTTCTGGTTCAGATCCTGGCCGGTTGCGCTGCCTATTCGCTGGGGGTGCGCATCAAGTCCATACCGATTCCGGCCAGCTTCGACCTTGATCTCGGATTTATCCACCTGACCGGCGGCGTGCCGATTGAATTGGGTCTCTTGAGCTTGCCCCTGACAGTCCTCTGGCTGGTGGGTGTGGCCAATGCCGTTAATTTGATTGACGGTATGGACGGACTGGCTGCCGGTGTCTCGGCAATTTCGGCTCTCACCATCTGGTCCGTAGCCCTGGGGGACAGCATCGCCCGCCCACATGCGGCATTGATGGCCGCGGTCATGGCCGGAGCGCTGCTCGGTTTCTTGCGCTGGAACTTCAACCCGGCCCGCATATTTCTGGGAGACTCCGGGGCCTATCTCACGGGCTTCATACTGGCGGCCATTTCCATCACCGGGGTTATCAAGGGTGCGGCGGCGGCAACCGTGATTGTGCCTACCTCCTTGCTTGTGGTTTTCATCCTGTTCTTTCCGCTTCTAGATACTTCCTGGGCCATTGTGCGGCGAGTTGCTAAAGGGAAGTCCATATTTTCCCCCGACCGCCTGCATATCCATCACCGCCTTCTTGATGCCGGTCTCGATCAAAAGAAAGTGGCCTATATCATCTACGGCATTTCCGCATTGCTTGGATTAATTGCCACATTCTTTGTGGGGCAGCAGGAATACTATCTGAAGCTTCTGGCCGGCGTTCTGATTATGGCGCTCTTCTTTGCCGAGGTACTCAATCGTCACAGGCAAAGGGGCAGTCGAGCTTCTGAAAAGGCGCCGGAGAGTGAAAGCAACTGATATAACCAGTGCCGTCGGTCTCAAGGCAGGCTCTTTACTAATCGGTCTGCCGGTTTTTCTAGTTTTTCTCTTTGACTTGCTTTCATCCACCGGTGATATTTCGCCCTGGCCGGCCATGCGCCTGACACTGTTTGAGCGCTTCAGAAGCGGGGCTCTGCCGTACAGCGATTTCTTCAGCTTCGATACTCCTCCCGCTCTCTTCCTCGGTGCTCTACCTGCCGGCTTGCATCAGATGTTAGCCGGTATGGGCTTCTTGCAGCCGCTCGTTTTAGTATTCAAGCTTTCCGTCTTCCTGGCCGTGGCACTGTCTCTAGTGGCAAGCCTGGGAATTCTGTGCTTCGCCCTGGAAACTGTTCAGGCTGAGCGAAAGCGTGAGCTGATGCCCCTGGCCCTTGGATTTACCTTCAGCTTTCTGGCCGCCAACTATCTGGTGCGTTTTCAGTTCGGTGACTTGCAGCACCTTTTTTGCCTGGCCCTCCTGCCTTACCTTTTCTTGCGCGCCTGCTCATACATGGGTGTGCGCTTCTTCGGACCCCTTTCCGTTCTCCTGGGTTTTCTAGCGGCCCTGGCTGCATCCCTGGACCTGCTCTTTGTGCCGGTTTTTGTTATCTGCGAATTGGTTCTAGCCGCTGTGAGCGGCAAACTACGTTTTGATAAAGCACTTCTGGGGGTAGGGCTGGGGTTTTGCCTGGCTGTTGCCAGTTTATTTACTTTGCCCGAGGCATCGCGAGCAGCATTCTTTGAGATTTGTTTGCCGCTTCGCCTGGCCAAATTGCTCATACTGGATGAGATTCTGGCCTTTGTGAAGTGCGCTCCCGACCTGAGGTTTTACCTGATTCTCTTTGGTGTGGCGCTCGTCAATGGCTTTCTCTTGCTTTCGCGTTCGAGGCTACTGGCACCGCTTCTGAGCCTGATGATTATGGGTCTGCTTCTCTTTGCCGTGGAAGCGGAAGGCTTTAGTTCGGAACTGGTGGTCTTGATTTTCTCTTCCGCCTTTGTCTTAGGTCTCAATGTTTTTCAGTGGCTGTCTCCTTTCAGCGGCGGCAGGCTCTACTTACCTGTCGCTATTTTGTTCAGTTGCCTGGCTTCTTACGGCTTTTACACTGTTAATCATCAAGCCCTCGATCAGTCCCTTTCGGTTTCTTCCGAACTGAGACGCAACGGCGAGCCCGACCTTGGGGAAGTGCTCGACCAAAATAGCCGCATCGGTGACAACGTGCTTGTCGTATGCGATTTCCCCAGCGCTATCTATCCCGCTTTGCTTTACTATGATCGCCGCCAATACGGCTATCTCACCACCAGTAAACCGCTGCACCTCTACCGCGTTCTGAGGCAGATTGGACCGACCAATATGGTTATAAACAATGCCTGTGAGACTATCATCACTAAAGTACGTCGCGATCTGGACAGCGGCAAAATCGCCCTGCTGCTAGTTCATAAGAGTCCTGAAGAGGAAGACATGCGCTGCCTTGGACTGGCTTTCTATCTGGATAATCGCTTTGCCAATAGCGGCAATGCCTATTACTATTCCCGGGCCAGAGCTCCCCGCGAAGCAATTGGTTATCTCTTCCCTTTCCATGTTTATTTGCCCAGAACTCAAGGAGGAAAGGGTAAATGAAGCCAGTCTTGCGCAGGGCAGTCGCCGTCTATATGTGGCTCTTCCTCACTTTGAGCTTCCTTGTTTTCAGTCTTTCGGCACTTCAGTATTTTCTCTTTCATCCCCTCTTCATAGGCAACGATCAGTCGGTTTATCTGGCCATGGGCCAGCTGGTGCTGGATGGTCTGGTGCCTTACCGTGACTTCTTTGATTTCAATGCCCCTCTGATCATCTATCTAAGCGCCCTGCCCGCTTTCTTTAGCCGCTTTCTCATTCTGCCTGTTTCACTGGTATTCGATTTCTTTGTTTATCTCTGTTTCTTCATCTCCTGCAGTTTGGTCCTGGCTACATATTTGCAGTTCAAGGGACATAAGGATAGTTATGTGCTGCCGTTCGCCATCGCCGGATTGACCTGGATGCAGTCCAATCAGTATCTGGATCTGGGCCAGCGCGAGCATTTCTTCTTCCTCTTTTACCTGCCTTATCTTCTCTTTCGCGCTCTGCGCTTGAGCGACAGCGCCCGGATTAGAGGGGGCTTTGCCCTCAATATCCTGGCGGTGGTGGTCGGCTTGTCTGCCCTCTTTGTGCATATAAAGCCCCAGTTATTGATCTTCTTTCTGGTGGTGGAACTGGTCACCTGTTATAAATGTGGTGCCTTGCGCAAGGAGAAACGCAAACTTCTCTTCGCCCCTGAATTTCTAACCTTTCTGATCGGCAGCCTGCTCTATTTTCTGCATTTTGCTTTCTATCCCCGAGAAGCAGTAATGAACCTTTTGAACGAGGCAATTCCCATTTATGCCATGGGCTTCAAATGGTATGAAAATTCCACTATCGCCTGTCTGGTCAGCACCAATAGTGGTATTAATACCACCTTTCTGTTTGCCGCTTCCATGCTCTTTGCCGTTGCTTTGTTTAGCCGTTCGGCTTTGCTCTTGCCGCTGGTTAGTTTTAACGGCACTGCTTTTGTGATGTTCGCCTTCTTCAGCACCAATTGGACCTACCGCTATCTGCCCGTGCAGGGTTGCTCCATGGTCTTGCTCATGATTGAGCTGGCCATTTTACTGAGAATGTTTGCTTCAGGTGGGCTGCCGCGCTTCGCACTGCAGTTTTTAGGCAGTCCGCTTTTGTTCATCTATGCTCTTTTGACTTTTTACCAGTACTACAGCGCCTACGCCGCTACTTTTCTGGCTGCCGAGAATGTAGATCTTCGCAGTCTCGGTTGTCTTGGCTTTGCTTCCACCCGAGAACTCTCCCCCCCACTGGTCTGCATTTTGCGCCACAGCAAACCCGGCGATGCTATTTTGAGCATCTCTCAAGGCGTAGCTCCGGGTTATCCGCCCGTGCTTCTGGCCGGTCGCCGTCCCGGTTCGCGCTTTCTGCACGGCATGCACCTGCCCATGCTCGACACTTGCCTGGAGCGCACCGGTGATCTCAAGTACAAGCGTAAACTTGATCAGGCCGTTCTGGATTATGGAGAAGATATTGAAAAATTCAAGCCGGCTCTCATCTTCGTGCAGGACGGCGAAATCGAGGAATTGCTCAAGCAAAGGGGCTTCTTTGAGAAATTTGTGACGGGCAAAGGCTATGTTTCCCTGGGTAAGCTCAATTTTGAGGGCATGAAGGTCTTCAAGCGCGGAAGCTCCGGTGAGGTTTCCGGCCCTGATGAAGCAAAAGCAATGGTGCTGGAAGTTCTGGCCGGTAAAGACCTTAGCAAAGTAGCCGCTGAGCACAATGTTTCTGCGGCAACGCTCAAGACCTGGGTTGATAAAGCCCGTTCCGGCATTGATCTGGCCGTGGGCGACGCATCCTCAGGCGGCGAGATATCGCTCATGACCGAATTGGTGCAGACCAGGCAAAAGCTCTTCGGCAAGATTCTGGAAATCGAAAAATTGAAGCAAGCTCTCAAGAACTCCGGTAAACAGCCTTGAGTCAATGGCGGCGGCGTCTGATAATGCCTCCGGTGGTAAGATGAATGAGGCTTATTTAGGGGCATAACTGAGATAAGCTAGTGTTGTACTTTGCTTTTGAAAGTAGTCAGGAATTTGTAGATGCGCCCCCGGCTCACGGTAATTTGTCCGGTCTGTAACGAAGAATCGACGGTTTCGATTTTCTTTGAGCGGATTCAGCCTGTCTTTGCCCAACTGGCTGATAAGTATGAAACGGCTCTGGTCTTTACCAACAATGCCTCTACGGACGGTACCGTAAGCACAATCTTGAAGATCCGTGAGTCTCATCCCAATGTTTATTTGCTTACCATCAGCAAAAACGTCGGCTATCAGGCTTCTCTAGAATGTGGTCTGCGCACGGCCAAAGGTGATGTTTTTGTATTCATCGATGTGGATCTGGAAGATCCGCCGGAGATGATTCTCGACTTCGTGCACTGGTACGAACAAGGTTATGACATCGTATATGGTGATCGTCGCGACCGCTCCGAACCCAATTTGATTAAATGGGGGCGTAAGCTTTTCTACCGTGTCTTGAAAATGGTTGCCGACGATGATGTGATTCTCGATATGGCCGAATTTTCACTCATGGCATCCCATGTGCGGGATGCAGTGGTCAAGGATCACACTTCATTTCCCTTCATACGGGCCTCTATCGGTAGAGTTGGTTTCAAGCGTAAAGGGTTGCCGTATAAGCGTCACAGGCGGGTAGGTGGGCAAAGTCATTTTCGCTTTCTGGGGATGGCCCACTTTGCAATTGCCGGAATTCTTTCTTCCTCTACCCTATTCCTGCGTTTGCCGATATATACTTTACCTTTCTGGTTGTTGGCATTGACGGCTTGCGCAGTCGCTCGGGTTTATGTCGATAGCCGTTGGTTGGATGTCATCATCCTGCT
>Ga0268298_10003629_pt1 | contig 15597 bp, 8 predicted proteins | sample WWTPWeurt_MetaG_FD_194462 | JGI IMG/M metagenome (GOLD analysis project Ga0268298, IMG submission 194462) | Activated sludge microbial communities from WWTP in Nijmegen, Gelderland, Netherland - WWTP Weurt | ecosystem: Engineered > WWTP > Aerobic digester > Activated sludge | place: Netherlands... | reverse complement strand
GTCGGCGAGCCGCACTTCTTCTCCGCCCAAGAGGGTCACCTCGCGGCCGTCGGGCCGATAGTTCTCGCGGAAGAACGACACCTGCAGCGGTCCCTCCGGCAGTCCATCGAGCGCGTAGGCACCGTTGTCGGCGGTGAAGGTGGAGAACTCCATGCCCGTGACGAAGACGTCGGTGCCGAGATGGAAGGCGTCTCCCGGGATGTCGGCTCGCAGCGCGCGCCCGACGAGGCGAGCGTTTCGGCCCAGCAGCACCTCGCCGAGCGAGACGTCACGGCCAGGGCCCGCGCCCACCGCGGCGAGCGAGAGGAGCTTCTGTCGGTCGGTCTTCCCATCGGCGTCGGCGTCGAAGGTGAACCGCACCACGCCCTCGTTCGTCACCAGCCCGGAGAGGAGGAAGCGACCCTCGGCGTCCGAGCGCACCGCGTTCGAGCCCTGGAGCAGCTCGACTCGTGCGCCGCTCGCGGGCAGCGCAGTGAGTCGTCCCGGCACCTGGTAGCGGAGAAGCCCCTGGAGCGTTCCGGGCCCTGGCGGTGGCGGCCGCGGAGGGAGCTGGAGATCGAGGCACGAAGCGCTCGTCACCACCAAGGCCGTCACCAGTCCGAATCGCATCGAGCCCCCACGGAGAAAGTCGAGCCGCGCACTCTACCTCGCCGCGAGGCGGCTCGGAGCGAATGAGGGTCGCCGTCGGCCCGCGAGGCCGTGGTACCTTCTGCGGCCGATGCTCTCGCTGTGGCTCGCGACCTTGCTTGCGCAGGCTCCGAAGTTGGCTGCGCCTCCGTGGACAGCCGTCGACGTTCCTGCCGACAAGGCGGCCTTCTTCGCGACCCACTTCGCCAGTGCGCTCAGGGACCGAGGGGTGGGCGTCATCACCGCCGAGGACATCGCGGTGCTGATCGGCGCCGAGCGGCAGCGGCAGCTGTTGGGCTGCTCCACCGACACCTCGAGCTGCATGGTGGAGCTCGGCGCAGCGCTCGGCGCGGAGCTGTTGCTCGTCGGCTCGATCGCCAGGCTGGACTCGACGTTCGTCGTGTCGTTACGGGTCGCGAAGAGCAGTGACGGAAAGGTCGTCGCCCAGGAGCAGGCTCGCGCGAGTGGGCAGGAGGCCTTGCTCGATGCACTCACCGGCGCCGCGAGCTCCCTCGCCAGTCAGCTGAACCCGGCCGCGCCCTCCAGACGCCCGAGTCCCTTCATCGTGCCGGCGGTCATCGCTGGCGTCACCGCCGCCGCAGGAGCCGTCCTCCTCGTCCTCGCGCTCGTCACCTCCGGCGAACTCGATCGTGCGCTGGTTCCGGGCGCGAATCGCGAGGCCGTGAACGCCATCGGGAGCAGGGGACAGACCCTCGAAGCGGCGGGGTGGATCTGCGTGGGCGTCGGCATCGCGAGCGGCGCGACCGCAGTCGCCTTGCGACTCTTCGAGCGACCGGCGCCCGTCTCGGTGGCTCTGCTCCCGCAAGGCGCCCTCGTTCAGTGGGGAGGGCCCTGGTGAAGCGGCTCGTGCCTTTCTTGCTCCTCGCTGGCTGCCTGCGCTTCGAGGAGCGCATTCAGGCGTGCTTCGCCGATGGCGGCGTCTGTCTCGCGTCGCCCGATGGTGGTGCCGAGGAGCGCTTCGTCGAGCTCGACGGGGGAGGCTTTCGCTTCTCGAACCAGTGGCGCTGGGAATCGCCGTTGCCCTTCGGGCATCACCTCAACGCGGTGTACGCGACGGGAGACGTGCTCGTCGTGGCTGGCGAGGACGGGCTCCTCGCCGAACGCCGGCAGGGCCAATGGGTGTCGTTTCAACAGCTCGCGGCCACCACCTACCTCCAGTCCTCCGGAACGGGCCTCGACGACCTTTGGCTCGCCTCGAGTGACGGGCCGCTCTGGCATCGCGACGGCGGCTGGGGACAGGTCGACGCCCGTGCGCCAGTCATCTCCCTGACGCACTTCGACGGAGCGTTGTACCTCGGCACGAGCGACGGGCGACTGGGGCGCCTCGAGAACGACCTCTTCGCGCCAGAACGAAGGGTCAGCCTCGGTGACGTCCAAGTCGGGAACTTCGCGAACGGCGTGGTCGTGCTCGCGGTGGAAGACGGCGGCCGCGCCCTGACCCAGCGCGACGGAGGGCCCTTCTTCCTCTTCGATGGCGGGTTGGCGAAGGAACTCGACGTCGAAGGGCTCTTCGCGAGCTCGAACGACCTGTGGCTGAGCGGGATGAACGCGCTCCGGGTGGTGGACGCAGGCCGGGTGTTGGCGCCCACGGACTTGACGGTGACCGCGGCGTCACCAGGAGCGACGACGGCGGTCGTCTCGACGGGAGATGGGCTCGTGCGGGTGGAAGGCACGAGGAGCACGATCGAGCTGCGGGGAGCCCTCGGCCTCCGGGCGTTCCATCGCGACGCCGCGAACATGACGGTGTGGGCCGTCGGTGAGAACGGGCAAGTCTACCGGCGGCTGGCGCCGAGCGTGTCATGGGTCGCCGAGAGCTGGGTGCCGACCACTTCCGACGTGCGCGCGCTGGTTCCGCTCGGAGACACCCTCTACGCCTTCACCAACGGAGGCCAGCTGTTGCGTCGCGAGCCCGGACGCTGGCGGGTGCTCAACACGTTTCCAATCGGCTTCGCCGACGCGGTGAGCGAGGGCAACCGGCTCGTCGCGCTCGATTTCGACCATCGTCTGCAGTGGTTCGACGGCGACGGGCAGCAGACCGCCCAGTTCGACATTGCGTCGACCGGGAGCGCGGCTCACCTCTTCCGTTCGACCGCGGGGACGATGGTCGTCACCGGGGCCGCGGGAATCTTCGTTCGACGCGCCGCGGACGACCGCTTTCTTCAGGTCTGGTCGGAGCCCTCCACTGGGCTCGGTGGTCGCGCGGAGGTCGTGCGTGTTTGCAGTCAGCGTGGGATCGTCGAACTCGACCTCGTCGCCAGTCCTCCCGTCGCGGCGCTCGTCGACGACTCAGCCCAGGTGGCCGGCTGCGAGTCAGTGCTCCAGCTCGATGATGGGTGGCTCTACGGCACGGGTGATGGGAGCTCGGCGCGAGTGATTCGGCGGCTCCCCGGGAACGCCGAGCAAGTGACCAGCTGGCGTGGGACGACGGCTCGCGTGACTGCGCTCATCGAGGTGCGTGGTGGGGTCGCAGTTGGGATGGACGGCTTCGCGTCGATGCCCTTCGCGACGTGGCAATCGGGCACGCTCGACCTGACGCCGACGCGCGTCGGGAATGTCTTGTTCTGTTTCCGGAAGTGGCGCGGCCGCCTCTTCGCGGGAGGCAGCGGCGGGGCGATTCTCGAGCGCGAGCTTCAGTGAGGCCGGCGCACTTCGTCTCTCGGGTCGGGCGTTCGGCAAGGCAGGGTGGCTTCCCGCGGTTCAGCGGCTCGAACGCCTCGACGGACGACGCTGGGTGATCAACGTGGTCGGTCACTTCGCCGACAGCGCGGGCCTCGGCAGCGCGGGCGGCTTGCCGTAGTCATCGCGGGCGCGGTTCAGCTCGAGCAGCTTCACCAGCACCGAGGGCGCCACCGCCGACACGTTCTGTCCGAACTGCTCGGTGTTGATCATCGTCGCGTCGTCACCCATGCCGACGATGTCTTTCAGCACGCGCTGCGAGGTGGGCTTGAAGCCGTAGCCGCGCACGAGCTCCTCGCGGCCGTCGGCGTACACCCGGTGCACCAACAACGGCAGGTTCGGCAGCTGCACCGTCGAGCCGTTCGGCCGGTCGTTGAGGGTCTGCGGCAGCACCGACACCATCACCCCGAAGTCGCTGTCCTCTTCCTTGGCGAGCTCGACGAGCTTCTTCTTCAGCTCCGCGAGCTTCTGCGGTGACGAGGTCGAGACGAAGAGGCTGCTGCCCGAGGCCTGGCTCCCGCGGGCGTGCCCGTTCGACGCCGAGAACGCCTTGGTGGGAATGCGCGACATGAAGAACTCCTTCAAGACGCCATCCTTCACGAGGGTAATGGCCTTGGGCGTCACCCCGTCGTCGTCGACCGGGTAGTGGCCGAACAACGGCAGCACCGCGCCGCTCGGAGAGGTCCACGACTTCTGGGTCGGGTCGTCGGTCGCCTGCAGCTGCGAGACGGACACGTGCTTGCCCAGCCGCTCGGTGAGGCGCCCCTGCTGCCGCTGGCCCAGGTTCTCGCGCGGGAAGCTGAGCGGCCCCGCCAACGTCGCGAGGAAGAAGATGGGCGCGGCCTGGCCGGTGAAGAGCACCGGGCCCACGTAGTCGTCGACCGCCGCGGGCGCGGCGAGCTTCTTCTCGAGCAAGCCGTACGTCTCCTTCACGACGGCGTCGAGGTCGGCGCCCTTCGGAAGCTCGGCGTCGGTGCGCGCAGTCTTCGTCCACTCCGCGCCGACCGGCATGCCGTCGCTCGCCTGGCCCGAGGCGTTCACCTTGAGCTCGACCTTCGACTCGCAGAAGCGGTGCCTGGCCCCATCGGAGGCGACGAAGCGCTGGCACATGAAGCGAGACCGGAACGAGACGGTGCAGCCGTGCGCCTTGGCGGAGGCGCGGCAGGTCGCCGACGCGCTGCGCACCGTGTTCGCCCAGGCCTCGGGGTCGATGGTGGGCGGCTGCTCTCGCGGGAGGAGGATCTGCTCTGGCGTCACCTTGCTCCAGTCGGGGATGAGCTCCTTCACCTCGTTCGCCTTCAGGAAGGCGCGCTTGCGGGCGATGGCCTCGACCGCGGACTTGTAGTTCGAGTCGTAGGACAGCCAGAGCGCGCGGCGAATCGCGTCGAGGTCTTCCTCGGCGGGGAAGCGCCCACGGCCGCCGAAGGAGAAGTCGAAGCCGCCTCCGGAGAAGTTCGTGTTGTCGAAGGTCTCGTTGCCGACCCGCACCGCGGTGTCGATGGACAATGACCGCCCACCGCCCGGCGCGAAGAGCGCCCCGAAGTTCGCTGCCACGCTGAACTCGTCTTCCACCGTCACGTAGCTGCGCGCGTAGTACGGCTTCTCGGGCTTCGAGTCGGGCGTCGCCGGCATCGAGAGCGTCATCGCCCGCTTCAGCTCGGCCTCCATCACGTCGATGACCGGGTCGACGTCCTTCACCGGCGCACCCGCCAACAGGATGAGGATGAGCGCGTTCATTTCGCACCTCCCTTGCCCGCGTCCATGAGGGGAGGCGGTGGCAACAGCGGCCCGCGCTCATGGCCCTTGGCCTTGCGCTCCACCTCGAGGTCACTGATGAGCAGGCTCGGCGCGATGGCCGACACCGGCACCCACCCGGACTCGGCGCCGCAGAAGCCGTTGAACACCTTCGCGTCGTCACCGGTCACCAGAATGCGCTCGAACGAGGCGATGGGCGTGCCGACGAGGTCGACGCCGCGCACCAGCTCGTCGGGCCGGCCGTCGGCGTAGACGCGGTAGACGATCTGCGGAATCACCTTGAAGGCTTGCGGCGCTCCACCGGCGCGGGTGTTGGTGAAGCCGCCGGAGATCTCCTCGAAGACGAGCCCGTACGGCTTGCCGCGCTTCTTCACTTCGTCGAGCAGGCGCGCGCGCAGCTTCTCCCAGGGCAGCTGGCTGGCCGAATCGATGATCAGGTTCCCCTGCCGCGAGACCGGCTTGAGGCCCGGCTGGGCGCGCCCGTGCCCGTTGGAGCTCGGGAAGCCCTTGATGGGCGAGCGGCTCTGGAGGAACGACTTGAGCACGCCCTTCTCGACGAGGTTCACCTTCTGCGCGGGCTGGCCCTCTTCGTCGAAGAGATAGAAGCCGTTGAGCGGCAGCTCGCCCCACTTCGCGCGCGTCGGGTCGTCGGTGACGCTGATGAAGTCGGGGACGATCTGCTGACCGACCTTCTTGGTGAACGTCTTGCCCTCGTCGGCGTCCTTCTGGCGGTGGCCCTCGATGCGGTGGCCGAAGATCTCGTGGAAGAACACGCCGGCGGCGCGGTGGGTGATGATGGCCGGGCCGACGTAGGGCTCGATGGCGGGCGCGGCGCGCAAGGCCTCGAGCTTCTCGATGGCGCGGGCGACCCGCTTCTCGAACTCGGCCTCGGTCGGGAGCGCCTCGGGCGAGGTGGCCTCGACGGCGTCGTAGAAGTCGAGCTCCATGCCGTCGTCGGCGCGCACGGTGCCCCAGACGCCGAGGCGGGCGAAGAAGCGAGGCTCGCGCAGCTTGGCGCCCTCGGAGTCGACGAAGTAGTGCGTCATCGACGAGACCTGCATCGAGACGTTCGAGCGGAGGATGAGCGGGTGCGTCTTGAACGCGGAGGAGAGGCGCTTCAAGCGGGCCTCCCACGCGTCGCGGTCGAGAATGTCGGCCAGGCCCTTGGCCTTCGGCTCGACGCGCTGCTGCGGCTTGTCGGTGGAGAAGTCGGGCGCCTTGTCTTCTTCGGCGGCCTTCACGCTGACGTTCGCGCGCACCTTGAGCAGGTCCTTCGTCGCGCCGCGCACCGCGTCGTCGGTCGCCTTCCAGAGCGCGACCTCGAGCGCGCCCTTGTCGTCTTCGATGGGGAGAGAACGACCTCCGCCGCCGAAGTCGAAGTCGAAGCTGCCGCGCACCTTGTGGGTGTTGTCGAGGTCGCGGGTTCCGACGCGGGCGATGATGTCGAGCATGCGCACGCGGCCGTTCAACTTGCCCGGGCGGCCAGCGTGGCCTTCGAGCGCGCCGAAGCTGGCGGTCGAGCCCCAGCCTTCGCCGTCGGTGACGCGGTAGGAGAGATAGTAGAGCGGCGCGTCCTTCTCGCCGGGCAGGCCCTTCTTGCTGCGGGCGAGCTCTTGGGTGAGCGCATCGAGGAGAACGTCTGAAGCAGGAGCAGCGGGATTCGGCGTCGGCGCGGCGAGGGCCAGCGCGAGGAGTGGCGTCAGCATGTGGGCGCGCACTGTACCCGCGATGGTTCGGGTGACGAGGAAGAAGCGAGCCAGTCGTTCAGTCGGCCAGCGGCGTGACTCGCGAACGGCGAAGCTGCTCGAACTCACGGCTCGGTGTCGAAGCTGGTCGAGCTCGAGGCTTCGCGAAGTCGATGACATCGAGGCGTGGTTCGAGATGCTCCGCGGCTGCTCGAACGCGCTCGACCTCGCGGCCCTGCGCTGCGCTCGCACGATTGCCCAAGCGCTCACTGGCGCCCGACCAGCCCCTCTTGCTAAGCGCCCCGCACACTTTCAGCGCAGGGTGCATCGATAAAGAGTTAATCACACTCTTTATTCTCGAATTCGGGGGAAGTCCATGAAGTCATTGGCATTCGTCGTACTCGCGGTCTTCCTCTTCGGCTGCAACGACGGCACCCAGCTGCAGGTCCACAAGCTGGGCGAAGGCATGGGCCTCGTCACCGGAGTGCCGATTCACAACGGGGAGACCCCGGTCACCACCACCACCCTCGCCATCGACTGCGGTGAGAAGTGCGCCGTCGACACCTACCTCAAGTTCAAGTTTCGCCTCACCGCGCGGGCGGCGGGAGGCTCGGTCTTCAAGGGCTGGTCGGGCCGCGACCTCGACGGCAAGTGCACGGACGCGACGGCCGACTGCGAAGTGCTGATCAGCTGGGGCCACCGACCCGACGACGACAACTCGCCCATCGTCGCCGAGGCCACCTTCGAGCCGGCCTTCAAGAGCGGGCTCACGGTGATGAAGACGGGCGGAGGTTCTGGAAAGGTGGTGTCGGCTCCAGCCGGCATCGACTGCGGCTCGACGTGCAGCGCGGCCTTCGCCGAAGGCGCCATGGTGACGCTCACCGCGACGCCTGACACCGGCTCCACCTTCTCCGGGTGGTCGGGCGGAGGCTGCTCCGGCAGCGCGTTGGTCTGCACCACCAGCATCAGCGGAGCCGCCGTCGTCAGCGCCGCGTTCCTCAAGCAGCCAGGCACCGTCATCGTCACCAAGGGCGGCACCGGCATGGGCACCGTCACCTCGACCCCAGCCGGCCTCGACTGCGGCGCGACGTGCACCGGCTCGTTCGAGCTCAGCTCCATGGTGACCCTCACCGCCACTCCGAGCGCGGGCTCCGTCTTCAGTGGCTGGGGCGGCGCCTGCATGGGCAGCGGCGTCTGCACCGTCGCCGTCCTCGAGACGACCAACGTCATCGCCACCTTCACTCGCGCGGCGTACCCGTTGACGGTTCAGCTCTCCGGCACCGGCGCTGGTCGCGTCAGCTCGAACCCGGCCGGCATCGACTGCACCACCGGCGACTGCACCGCGAGCTTCGACGACGGCACGATGGTGACGCTCAATGCGGCGGCGGCGACGGGCTCCACCTTCACCGGCTGGTCGGGCGCCTGCATGGGCACCGCGAGCACCTGCACCGTCACCATGAGCGCAGCGAAGAGCGTCGGCGCCACCTTCAACCCGACGCCGCTCGCGCTCACCGTCACTCGCACCGGCACCGGCTCGGGCACCGTCACCTCGATGCCGCCGGGTCTCTCCTGCGGAACGACCTGCACGGCCAGCTTCGCGCCCGGCACCTCGGTCACTCTCGCTGCAGCGGCCGACGCCGACTCCATCTTCACCGGCTGGAACGGAGGCTGCTCCGGCATGGCGGCGACCTGCACGCTCTCGCTGATGACCGCCGCGACGGTGACCGCGAACTTCGACCGCCGGCTCGTGCCCGTCACGGTGAGCAAGATGGGCGCGGGCGGCGGCATCGTCTCCTCGACGCCCGCTGGCATCGACTGCGGCATGACCTGCGCGGCGAACTTCCCTGCCGGAGCGAGCCTGAGCCTCACCGCGACGCCCGACGCCGACTCCGTCTTCTCCGGCTGGAGCGGGGCCTGCACCGGCACCGGCGTCTGCACGGTGACTCCGGCTGCCGCCACCAGCGTCGTCGCGACGTTCTCCCCCATCGAGTACGCGTTCAACATCATCCGCGCGGGCGGCGGTGCCGGCGCCATCGTCTCCTCGCCGGCGGGGCTCAGCTGCGGCTCGATCTGCACCGCCCGCTTCCGTCGCGGCACCGTCGTCACCCTCACCGCGGCGCCCGACAACGTCTCGAGCTTCGGCGGCTGGAGCGTTCCCGCCTGCCAAGGCACCGCCCCCTGCACCGTCACCGTCACCGCCGACACCACCGTCACCGGCACCTTCACGCTCAACTCCTACGCGCTCAGCGTCACCAAGAACGGCGCGGGCAACGGCACCGTCACCTCCGTGCCCGCCGGCATCTCGTGCGGCTCGACGTGTTCGGCGTCCTTCCCTGGCGGCAGCATGGTCACCCTCACCGCCACCGCTGCGAGCGACTCCACCTTCGCGGGCTGGAGCGGTGCCTGCACCGGGAGCGCGACGACCTGCGTGGTGAACGTCAGCGCCGCCGCGTCGGTCCAGGCGAACTTCACCTTGAACGCCTACACCCTCACCGTGAACAAGGCGGGCACCGGCACCGGCACGGTCAGCTCGCTCCCGGCCGGCATCACCTGCGGCGCGACCTGCTCGTCGACGTACCTCCACGGGACGACGGTGACCCTCACCGCCACCCAAGACGCCAGCTCCACCTTCTCCGGCTGGAGCGGCGCCTGCACCGGCACTGGCACCTGCACCGTCACCCTCACCGCCGCCTCGACGGTGACCGCGAACTTCACCTTGAACCCCAACACGCTCGCAGTGGTGAAGGCGGGCACTGGCTCGGGCACCGTCACCTCGGCGCCGGCCGGCATCTCGTGTGGAGCGACCTGCAGTGCCTCGTTCGCGACCGGCACGATGGTGACGTTGAGCGCCAGCGCGAGCAGTGACTCCGACTTCAGCGGCTGGAGCGGCGCGGGCTGCTCGGGCATCGGTTCCTGCGTGGTGACGCTCGCTGCGTCGACCTCGGTGACCGCGACCTTCACCTTGAAGACCTACGCCCTCACCGTGGTGAGGACTGGCGGCGGCACGGGCACCGTCACCTCCTCTCCCGCTGGCATCAACTGCGGCGCGACCTGCGCGGCCTCCTTCGCCCACGGCTCGCCGGTGACGCTCACCGCGGTGCAAGCGTCTGGCTCGACCTTCGCGGGCTGGAGCGGCGGTGGCTGCACGGGCACTGGCACCTGCACGGTGACGATGACCGCTGCCACCACCGTGACGGCCACCTTCAACCTCACCACCCACGCGCTGACGGTGTCGAAGGTCGGGACTGGAACGGGCACGGTCACCTCGTCTCCCACGGGCCTCTCGTGTGGAGCGACCTGCTCCGCGCCCTTCACCCAGGGCAGCCTGGTGAGCCTCACGCCGGTGGCCGCCGCTGATTCGGATTTCAGTGGCTGGTCGGGCGCCTGCACCGGAACCGGGACGTGCGTGGTGACGATGTCGTCCGCGCAGAGCGTGACGGCGAGCTTCACCCTGAAGAGCTACGCGCTGACGGTCGTGAAGGCCGGCACTGGCGCAGGGACGGTGACCTCGAGCCCGCCCGGCATCGCCTGCGGTGCCACCTGCTCCTCGTCCTTCTCGTCGGCGGCGGTGGTGACGCTCACCGCGGCGGAAGCGTCTGGCTCGACCTTCGCTGGCTGGAGCGGCGGTGGCTGCACCGGCACGGGCACCTGCACCGTCACGATGACCGCGGCGACGACGGTGACTGCGACCTTCACCCTCAACAGCTACGCGCTGACGGTGGCGAGGGCGGGCACCGGAACCGGAACGGTCTCCTCCACTCCCGGCGGCATCGCGTGCGGTGGAACGTGCTCCTCGTCCTTCTCGGCCGGTACGGTGGTGACGCTCACCGCGGCCGAATCGTCGGGCTCGACCTTCGCCGGCTGGAGTGGTGGCGGCTGCACCGGCACGGGCACCTGCACGGTGACGATGACCGCGGCGACGACGGTGACCGCGACCTTCACCCTCAACAGCTACGCGCTCACGGTCTCGAAGGCCGGTACGGGCACGGGCACCGTCACCTCCTCACCGGGCGGCGTCGCTTGCGGCGCGACGTGCTCCGCATCCTTCACCCACGGCACCCTGGTGACCCTCACGCCGACGGCCTCGGCGGACTCGGACTTCACTGGCTGGTCGGGGGCCTGCACCGGCACGGGGAGCTGCGTGGTGACGATGTCGTCGGCGCAGAGCGTGACGGCGACCTTCACCTTGAAGACCTTCGCGCTGAGCGTCTCGAAGGCCGGCACTGGCGCGGGAACGGTGACCTCGAGCCCCGCCGGCATCAACTGCGGCGCGAGCTGCAGCGCGTCCTACCCCTCGGGCAACGTGGTGACGCTCACCGCGGCCGAGTCGTCGGGGTCGACCTTCTCGGGCTGGAGCGGCGCGGGCTGCACCGGCACGGGCACCTGCACGGTGACGATGACGGCAGCTCGAAGCGTCACCGCCACCTTCACCCTCGTCACCTACGCCCTCACCGTGAACCGCACCGGCAGCGGCACGGGCACCGTCACCTCCAGCCCCGCCGGCATCTCGTGCGGAATCACCTGCGTGAGCAGCTTCGGCTCGGGCACGGTGGTGCAGCTGACGGCGACCCCTGCGCCGGGAGCGACCTTCACTGGGTGGTCGGGCGCCGGCTGTGTCGGAACCGGCACCTGCTCGGTGACGATGAGCGCCGCGGCGAGCGTCACGGCCACCTTCTCGCTGCCCAACTACGCCTTCGTCACCTCGACCGTCACCACTGGCGCGATGGGAGGGCTCGTCGGCGCTGACGGGCTCTGCCAGCAGCGGGCGGCCGTCGCGGGGCTCCCAGGCACCTACCGGGCGTGGCTCTCGACCGGCACCGTCAACGCCATCGACCGGCTCTCGAGCGCGAGCGGCTGGCGGCGCACCGACGGGCTGCCCTTCGTCGACACCACCGCCGACCTCGTCGCTGGCCGCATCCTCTACCCGCTCCGGCTCGACGAGTTCGCCAACGACGTGTTCAACGTGAACGCCTTCGCCACCACCTTGGGCTCGGGCGTGCTGGACGGAATGTTGAGCCACTGCACCGACTGGACCTCGACGGTGAGCCAGTTCCCTGCTGGCCTCGGCAACGCCTCGGCGACGACGACGGCGTGGACGAGCGGAAGCGTCGGTGTCTGCGGGAGCCCGCAGCGGCTGTATTGCTTCGGAGTGGACGTCCGCGCGGTGGCTCAGGCGACTCCGCCGGCGCAGCTGAGGCGGGCCTTCGTGTCGACCGCGAGCTGGACGCCAGGTGGCGGGCTCGCTTCGGCCGATGCGGTCTGTGCGGGTGAGGCGGGCGCGGCGAACCTGCCCGGCACCTATCGCGCGCTCCTCACGCCCCTCGGCGCGTCGGCCGCTTCCCGCTTCAACGGCACCCTGGCGACCTGGGTCCGGGTGGACAACGTGAGCCTCTCGACCTCGGCGGCCAGCTTCCTGAGCGCGCCCTTCTGGCAGGCGGCGCTCGACGTCACCGCGGCGGGCACCCACGTCGCCGACGTCACCTGGAGCGGCGCGGCGAACCTCGCGATGGTGGGCTCGGTCTCTGACACGTGCAACGGCTGGGCGTCGTCGTCGGTCAACAACCAGGCGGGCACCGGGAACACGAACTTCACCGAGGTGCGTGAGGCCTTCGGGGAAGTGACGAGCGACCTCTGCAACCAGCCGCACCGGCTGCTCTGTCTGCAGGAGTGAGGAGCGCGCCACGCGCCAGTCGCGGATGGCGGTGGGCTCCGGGGAGGTTGTGCTGATCCACCCGTCGGGGCGCCGCTCGGGCAACGCGCCACGTTTCCGCGGCTCTGCAGCGGCGGATTGTGGGCGCCGCGCGAGGCAGTGTAGGACCGTCGCCATGCGTTCGACTCTCTGCCTCCTCGCGCTCGCCCTCTCGGCGTGTGGCTCCGCGCACCTCGTCACTGGAAGTCCGAAAGACGGCGGAGCCGGAGGAACCGCGATGGGTGGAGGCACTGGGGGGGCGATGGGCGGTGGCGCGAGCGGCGGCGGCGCGGTGGGTGGAGGCGCGACGGGCGGTGGGACGAGCGGCGGCGGCGTCGCTGGCGGCGGCGTGGCGGGCGGAGGTCAAGCGGGTGGAGTGGTGGGTGGCGGAACGGCGGGTGGAGGCTCGGCCGGCGGTGGCTCGGCGTCGTGCACCGCGACCTCGTGTCCGACGGGCTGCTGCCTCAACGGCACCTGTCAGCCCGGAACTCAACCGCTCGCCTGTGGCACCGGCGGGGTGGCGTGCGCGCAGTGCATGACAGGAGACGCCTGCTCGACGGCACAGACCTGCATCCTCGACCCGCAGTCCCAGTGGACGGTGCACCCGGCCTCCGCGGCGGTGAACTCGTCGAAGCCGAGCGGCTCCGGGTGGGACTCGTTCGGCGGCGCGCCCGACCCGTACGTCGACCTCTATTGTCCGGCGAGCGCGAGCAGCATCACCGACTCGAGCTCCAGCGTCGACAACTCGTACCAACCGACGTGGAGCGACGGCGAGTGCACGGTGACGGCTGATCAACTGATGACGACGGGCTTCGCCTTCGCGGTGTTCGACTCCGACGGCTTGCTCGGAGGCGCCGACGACTCCATCGCGCCGAAGACGACGAAGGTGCTGACGGAGGCCGAGCTGCGGGCGGGCACGGTCTCGCACGGCGCGACGTCGGGCCTCGGCTCGATTCAGTTCAGCCTCACCCGAGTGCCGTAGCCCCACCGGTGACCTCGAGCTGCACCTCGGAGGCGCCATGCACGGAAGGCTCGAGGCGCATCGCGCGTCGTTCGATTCGACCGAGCGGTCCGCTCAGCGGGCGAGCGCCGCTGCGAAGAACCGGAGCACCTCGGCGTTCATTCGCCGATGAAACTCGCGTCGGTCGAAGCCGTTCGCGTCGGTGCAGAACGGCGCGGGTTGGAGGAGCGAACATGGGGCGAGGAAGCTCAAGTGGCTCGCGTTCGCTTCGACGTGCGCCTCGACGCGCTGGCCCAAGCCTGCCCGCACCACGGCGCCGTTGCTCTCGTCACGAACCGAGGTGTCGAGCCCGCCCGTCCACAGCTGCACTGGGACCCGCACCTCGTCGAAAGCGCGTTCGCCGAAGGTGAAGCCCAAACCAGGTGCGGCGACGACGGCGGCGCGAATTCGGGCGTCGGCGGCGAACTCGAGGTCGATGGGCGCGACGGTGCCGCTGCGCAACGGCGAGTGAGCGGCCTCGAGGACCTGACAGGCGAACTCCGGCGTCGCCGCGCAGTGAGGAGCGATGCGGAGCAGGTCGGGCCGGGCGCCGACCCCGGTGAGGACGGTGAAGCCTCCCGCCGAGAAGCCGAAGGCAGCGATGCGGGTCGGGTCGAGTCGATCGTGCGCGTGCCAGCTGGTGGTGAGGACGTCGAGCGTCGCGCGGAGCTCTTGGTTGCGGCCGCTCCAGAAGCCCGGGGCTCCGACGCCCGAGGCATCTTCGAAGTTGTCGCCGGAGTGCATCGGCGCCGCGACGACGTACCCGGCGTTCGCGAGCGCCATCGCGAGGTCGGCGTGGCTACCGGGTCCACCTTGGTTTCCGTGCGAAATCACCACGAGCGGCAGCTTGTCTCCGGCGACAGCGCCCTCGTGCGCCACCCGCATCAGCACCAGCCCGAGCGGCACAGTCGGCCGAGGGGTGGCGGAGGTCGGGTACCAGACGGCGATGGGAAGGGTACGGCCGCGGGCGTCGGTGGTGCGGACGACCTCGAAGCCGACGGGGTGTTCGGTCGACTCCGCGCGAGAGGCGACGAGCCACGTCAGCCCCGCCACCATGACGGCGAGTGCGACGACGATGCGCAGGAGCCACTTCTTCATCGTCCCCTCGACGAACGAACGACGGGTGAATTGCGTGTCACTTGAGCGGCGGGTTCTTCTGCAGCTTGCGCTGGAGCGACCGACGGTGCAGCCCCAATCGCCTCGCTGCCTCGGACACGTTCTGGTCGCAATCGGCCAAGACGCGGTGAATGTACTCCCACTCGGCGCGCGCGAGCGTCGGCGTCTCGTTCACCTCGGCCGTCGCCCCATCGCCCACCAGCGCGCGCACGATGGCGTCGGCGTCGACCGGCTTGGTGAGGTAGCCCACCGCGCCCAGCTTGGTCGCCTCGACGGCCGTCGGAATGGAGCCGTAGCCCGTCAGCATCACCGCGCGCGTCGCCGCGTCCTTCGCTTTCAGCGCCGCGAGCAGCTCGAGCCCCGACGCGCCACTCATGCGCAAGTCGACGACCGCGTACTCGGGCGCCTCGGCCACCGCCGGCATCGCCGCTTCGACCGACGCGCACGCCGTCACCGTGAAGCCTCGTTCGGTCAACGCTCGCGCGAGCCGTTCGCGAAAGGCGTCGTCGTCGTCCACCACCAGCAGCGTCGGGCCGTCACTCATGCCCGCTCCTCTACAGCATCTGTCTTCAGTCGAGGTACAGCGTCGCAGTCAGCCTGACGGTGAACGGATAAGCAGGAGTGAAGGCGACGTCTTCGCAGCCGTGGAAGAGACCGTCAGCCATTCCATCTGCGTTTGGTGCGAGGCGAGCGTTCGCTCCGCACGAGAAGCCAGTCGGCACGGTCGACCCGACTGCGGGCTCGTTCCTGAGCCGGCTCACCGTCGCGAACTGCGCGGAGCGAAACGCGCCGTTGAACAGGTTCTCGATGTCGAGCGCGACGTCGAAGCGCCGGTGCCGGTAGCCGAGGTGGAGGTCGAACTCGGTGAAGCCCGGCGCCACCAGTCCCCCATCGTCAGTCGCTGGCCGGTCGCCGATGCCGAAGAAGCGTACGCCCGCGCGCGCGATGCCGGGTCCCACTTCGTGCCGCGCCGACACCCCGCCAGCCCAGGTCGTTTTCGGAGCGAGCGCGAGGCCTCCACCATTGCC
>Ga0268298_10003628_pt1 | contig 15597 bp, 13 predicted proteins | sample WWTPWeurt_MetaG_FD_194462 | JGI IMG/M metagenome (GOLD analysis project Ga0268298, IMG submission 194462) | Activated sludge microbial communities from WWTP in Nijmegen, Gelderland, Netherland - WWTP Weurt | ecosystem: Engineered > WWTP > Aerobic digester > Activated sludge | place... | reverse complement strand
GCTTTGCAGCGCGAGGTCGCGCAGGATCTTTTTCCCCTCGTCTGTTTTCAAGTTGATCACAATGCCGCGCTTGTTGCGATTGACGCACAGGTAATACGCGCTTTCCCCTTCCGCGAACGGGGGACCCCAGCCGCGAGTCTCATCGCCTTCGGGCGGCTCCACCTTGATCACATCCGCACCCAGGTCACCGAGAACCATCGTACAATAAGGACCAGCCAGCACGCGGCTTAGATCCAGCACACGAACTCCTTGCAAGGGTTGCATAGTTCTCCTTATTTAACCAAAGATGAATCAAGTTAATTTTTATGAAACGTGACCTCTATTTTAGCAAACCAATCATGAATGCGGCGGGATCATTGGGATTCGCGCCCGACGCACGCAACGGGATCGACTTCGCATCCTTCGGCGCCTTCGTGACGAATCCGATCTCTCTGCGCCCGCGCCTGCCCGCTGCTCAACCGGCTCTGATCGAATTCCCCGGCGGCTTTCTTACGCATTCAGGGCTGCCCAACCCTGGTCTTCCGTCTGTGCTCAAAAAACACAGCGCGCGCTGGAATCGCGCCGACATTCCGGTCATTGTCCATCTCATGGCGGACCGCCCCGAAGAAACTCAACACATGGTTCGGCTGCTGGAAGGAATCGAGAACGTGATGGCCGTTGAGCTTGGTTTCGCGCCTCTCCTATCCAATGATATTCTGCTGATGAATTTGGAAATGTGTGTGGGAGAACTTCCCTTGATCTTTTCGCTGCCCGCAGAGCAGATTCTATCTTTGGGTCCAAGGCTGGTGGACGAAGGCGCAAGCGCCGTCAGCATCTCGGGTCCGCGCGGGGCATTGAGGCAAGAAAATAAGTTAGTGACAGGCAGGCTGTATGGGCGTTCGTTATTTCCGCGCGCACTGGAGATCGTCCACTCGGCGGCAATGATCGGGCTTCCCATCATTGCCGCGGGCGGCGTGTGGACGGAAAGCGACGCGGCGGATATGCTTTCAGCGGGGGCAATGGCTGTCGAAATGGATGCCAGCTTTTGGATCCCGAAAGACCCGCCCCTTTGAGCGGGTCTGTGTCGAAGAGTGCGATCAATTAATAGAAAAGAGTCCCACTTTTCAGCGGGACTCTTTTGTACGATTCGGGGAATTAGAGAACGACTACGTCAGCAGCCTGCAAACCCTTGGGACCGGTCTCGATGGAGAACTCCACCTTCTGACCTTCCTGCAGGTTCTTGAAGCCTTCGCCTCTGATCGCAGAGAAATGGACGAAGACATCGGGGCCGCCGTCGCGCTCGATGAAGCCGAAGCCCTTGGTGCCATTGAACCACTTAACCGTACCGACTACACGTTCAGACATTTTTTGCCTCCTAAGCAAATAAAAAAATAAGGTGACGCAGTATGTCTTTCATCGGGCGGTTAAACAAAACGGCTCAAAGGTTGTGCTTTGAGCCGCCGTCTTCATACTTCCACAACGAAAAGCCACTTGCATCCTACGGGCGCAACTTTATCATGAAATTCTCATCTTGACAATTATTTGACCTGCTCCAAAATCATCACTGGAATTGTGCGGTGAGAGGCGCGGATCCTGTACATATCGAAGCCCATATAGACCGAAACAGCCATCTTCCAATACCGCTCCCGTTCTTCTCCCTGCGCCTCGCGCGCGATGTACACGCCCGTTCTGCCGCTAACCAACACGGTGCATTGAGGGGTTGCCTTGAGGTTGTAATACCAGCTGGGATTATGCTTCTGCCCAAAATTTGAGCCGATCAAAATGATCTTATCGCCGTCGATCAAACCGGCGAGCGGCATGGTGCGTGGTTCGCCGCTCTTCGCGCCGATGGTTGTGATCTGCACCATTGGCAAAAATAATTCAGACAGTGTTCGCCTGCCTCCGCTGATCTTGAGCATGGCATTGTCCACCCGATACAAGATCACAGCCAGCGCGGCAGAGACCGGGCGCAGCATGGCAATGCGATGCATGAAACGTTGAAATGAATTGGGAGTCTTGATGGTGTTCATTTGAGCGGGCCGCCTTTGTACGATAAATTGGTCGAGCCATAAAAAGATCAATAACCAGAAACACAGCGCGATCTGCAAGCCGACCGAGAGCGCGTGCCGCTCGGGAGCCATCGCATCTCCATGCCAGGTGATGAAGAGATGCGGCAGGATCGGAAGATCGAGTAGGATGAAAATTCCCCACAGCGGATTTGAAGTCCATGCCTGCTGCCAGAGGGCGAACAGAGCAGCGACGGTCAAGCCCACCCACAGAAAAGGAATGAAGTTCACAGGGTAGATGAACGGCTCGATGAACCACGGCAAAATGGGGTCGTACTGCGCCGCGAAATATTTATCCACATCCTGAAAGGCGATCAACTCCTGAAAGGGAACCCATGCCTGACGGAGACTCCGCGCCGGATTCGTCAGCAGATATTTCATATAGCAGGTCTTGCCATCTTCCAAAAGCCAGATACGGTAATCTTCCAATTCGGGGTCGTTGTAAAAGGCGCTGTCCTGGCTGTGACCAAAATTATTTGCCATGCCCAGCAACGCCGGTGAGACAGGCATGCCGCAGGACTCAAGATAGGTCACTGCCGCCGAACTGAGCAAAATGCGCCGCCCGACAAGATTGTGCATCGGAAAGACCCAACGCTCGCCGATATCGGAATTGTAGTTGTTGAGCAAAAAGGTGAACAAAAAAAATGCGGCGGGAATCAACACACGCGGCTTGACCCAGCGGAATAGCGCAGCGAGAGTCAGCATCCCTGCCAGCATGAGAAGGAGATAGGCGTTCGTGTCGCGCGTGAATGCGAGGAAGAGTCCCGCCGCGCACAGGGCGATCACTTTATCCGCCCGCCAGCCGTGAACAAGCCAGATGCCCAGAGCGAGGAAGAGCACGAACCACGAGACCGAGAGCGACTCGGTCATCATCACGTACTCCCAATTGGCGAGATGGCGGACCAAACTCAATGCCAGGATCAAGCCAAAGGATGCCAGCCGCAGACGAACGGTCCGCATGGATGCGCTGACAAAGCAGGCAAGCAGTCCCCAGGCAAAGATGGAAAACACAACCTGATAAAGAGATGCGCGGGGAAAATCCCCGGCTGAAATTTTGAGCAGGAGCGGAAAAACGAGCGGGCGCTTATCGCCCCAAAAGCGGACGTCTGTAATGGGCTGCTGCGAAACACGGAAATAAGCGGCGGTATCCACCAGCTCACGCGGATTTTCCTGCGCGGACTGATTGGTCATCAGGCGCACGAAGGCATACCCGAGAAACATCAACACAAGCAAAATGACAAGCCGACGCTCTGTCGCCTGCATTATTTCTCCAACCAGATCGTCACGGGTCCGTCGTTGTGGATCTCCACCTTCATGTGCGCGCCGAACCGACCAGTTTGGGTCGGCACGCCGTGACCACGCAGCAGTTCGACGAAACGATCAACAAGCGGAGAGGCTGCTTCAGGCAAAGCCGCATCAATGAAAGATGGACGGCGTCCCTTGCGGGTATCGGCGTATAAAGTGAACTGCGAAACGACAATGGCTTCGCCTTTCACATCCAGAACCGAGAGGTTGGTCTTGCCCTGCTCATCTTCAAAGATGCGCAGGTTGGCAGTCTTCTCGGCAAGGAACGACGCCTGCTCTTCCCCATCGCCATGACCGATGCCCAATAAAATCAGCAGACCATTCCCAATACTGGAAATGGTCTCGCTATCGACTGTAACACTTGCGTGGGAAACTCGTTGAATTAATAAACGCATGGGAATGAGTAAGAAGTAAAAAGTAGGACGCGGGCGCTTTTTACTTCTTGCTTTTTATGGCAACTGCATCGCCTCGCGAACTTCCGCCATTGTCTTTTGGGCAATGGCACGGGCGCGATTGCCGCCGTCTTGCAAAATGTCTTTAATATGATTCGGGTTGGAAGCCAGCTCGGCGCGTTTGGCGCGGAAGGGCTCAAGGTGTTTGTTCAAGTTGTTGGCAAAGCGCAGTTTGCAATCCACGCAGCCGATGCCCGCCTTGCGGCACTCGGTGTTGATCATGTCCACTTCCTCCTGCGCGGAGAAAAGTTTATGCATGGTGAACACATTGCAAACATCGGGGTTGCCGGGATCGGTCTTGCGCTGGCGGGCCGGGTCTGTGACCATTTCGCGCACCCGCTTGACGGTCTCTTCGGGCGGAGTTGCAAGCTCGATGTGGTTATTCAAACTCTTGCCCATCTTGTCTTTGCCGTCAATGCCGAGCACCTTCAGCACTTCGGTATGCTTCACCTTCGGCTCGATCAGAGCCTTGGTCTGGTAGCGATAGTTGAACGAACGCACGATCTCGCGCGCGAACTCAATATGCGGAGCCTGGTCAATGCCGACGGGGACAACATCCGTCTTGTAAAGCACGATGTCGGCGGTCATCAACACGGGATAGCCGACCAGCCCATAATTGATATTCTCCGGCTGTTGGCGCACCTTCTCTTTGAAGGTCGGCAGATCAGTAAGCTTGCCAAGTTGAGTGACCATCGAAAGATAGGTGTGGAGTTCCATCACCTCGGGCACATGCGACTGCACAAAGAGGATCGAATCCTCGGGGCGGATGCCCGCCGCGAGCCAGTCCAGCGCCATCTCAAGCGTGTTCTGCCTTAATTCCTGCGTGGTCTCCACCGTGGTCAACGCGTGGACATCTACAATGCAATAGACGCATTCGTAATCTTCCTGCATCGCCACATAGTTCTTGATAGCACCCAGATAGTTGCCAAGGTGCTGACGCCCTGTGGGACGCGCGCCCGAAAATACTCTGCCTTTTTTCGCCATTCTTTATCCTTCAACCAGTTTGTGAATAATTCCAACAACTTCGCCCGCTTCGGCGTGACGTTTCGACTGCAACTTTGAGAAGACCAGCTTCCCGTTCACGCTGACCTCGAACCTGCCCCCGTCCGAAGGGATGAGGGTTATCGCTTCGATCACATGCTCATACTCTTTGAGAAGATCACCCGCCAGACTCACGGCCCGGGTGGTGTAATGTCAAACTGCACAGTAGATGATCTCGACCTTAAGCATGAAGCCCTCCAAAAGTTGAATTGTTAGAAAATTATAACATGAGGCATCTGAGGCTTGCCCCTCCCTGATAACAGGGCTATAATGCGCACGTTGTTTCGGAAAGAGATGCAAGGAGAAAAAGAATGCCAGTCTATACTTATCGTTGTGAGAGTTGCGGAGTGCAGTTCGAACGTCATCAATCCTTCACAGATGCCCCCCTGAAGACCTGTCCCGAATGCCGCAAGAAGGCGCTTAAGAAGGTCATCACCCCCACCAAGATCATTTTCAAAGGATCGGGATTCTACGCAACAGACCACAAGTCGCCTTCAGGAGATACATCCAAGGCTTCAAAGAAAGCGGATAAAAAGGAAAGCGCCCCCAAAGAGAGCGCATCCACCGATAGCAAACCCGCCAAGAGCGACAGCGCGGAATAAGCACAGGTCATAAAAAGAGCGGCGCATATGCGCCGCTCTTTTTTGTTGTCCACGTAAAAACTATGCGGGCTGCGGAGTTCGCTTCACGGTCCAGAAAGATGCGATGACCAGGGGGATGACGGCTATGGCGGCGCTAATGTAGGCCATCATGTTGTACCCCAGCGCAGCGAAGATAAATCCGCTGCTCAAACTGCCCGCCGCTGAAGCCAGCCCAACGAGCAGGTCGTTGAAACCCTGAGTCCGCGCACGCTCCGCCGGGGAGAGTTGATCGGCAAGCAATGTCGAGCCGCCCACGAAGCAAAAATTCCAGCCGAGCCCAAGCAGGAACAATGCCACACCCAACGGCAGGACATCTGGCGAGACAGTTGCCGCAAGACAAGCGAGCACCAGAGTCCCCGCCCCCGTGATGATGACCGGCTTGCGTCCCCAGCGGTCCGCGAGCCAGCCAGAGATGATCGAAAAAGCGTACATGCCAAAAGTGTGCGAAGAGATCACAATGGAAATATCCGAGAGCATGTGATCGTGGTCTCGCATGTGCAGAGACGTAATGACCATCACCAGCACCATGACCATCTGCCCCAAGACCATGCTGACGACCGCGACCATCGCGGCGGGTTGACGGAAGATCTGCGCCATCGTTCGAACTCCGCTCGTGTTGGATACTGCTTCGGGAAATTTTTCCGCCACCAGTCTGCCGATCTCACGCGGGTCTGGACGCAAGCCAATAAACACCACGACCGAAGCAACCGCGAACAAAGCGAGGCTGACGAGATACGCGCCCGCAAGTTCATCGATGCCCCATGAACCAATGAGCCTGCCCGCAGGTCCCGCCACGAACGGACCGACCACCGAGCCGACCGTTCCACCGATCACCACATTGGAAATGGCGCGCCCGCGATGTTCGGGCTTGTTAACCTCCGCTGCGGCAAAACGTCCCAACTGCACGGCCGAGTTGGCAATGCCCATCAAGATCATGCCGCCGAGGAAGACCGTAAACGTGTGAGTGGCGATCGCAAAAAAAGCGATCCCCGAACCGACCGACCCGATGACCAATCCGATCGACAAACCGTTGCGCCTTCCGATCGCGTCGTACACATAGCCCCACATGAAAGCCGCGAACGCGCCCGCCAAAAGATAAACCGCCGACGGAACGCCCGCCCAGTCGGAATGTCCGCTGAGCTCTTTGCCCACGATGGAGTTAAGAGTGGAAGCGGCGATGAATCCCGCCGAGGCAAGAGATTGTTGAGTAAAGAGGATGGCTGTTATTTTTCGCGCAATGGATTCAAGATCTGTCACTGGAGAGTCCTTGGGTTTTGGAATGGGCGGAGTATATCAAACAAAAAAGCGACCCTGAGTTTCCTCAAGGTCGCTTCGGTTTACTGAAAACAATCGGGCTTACTTGCGCCCCATGGCATCCATCACAGCCACGGCAGCGATCTGCACGATGGCATTCACATCGTCACCGGTCTGCAGCACATGGACAGGAGCGCCCACGCCCAACAGGATGGGTCCGATGGCCTTGGCATTGCCAAGTCTTGCCATCAGCTTGTAGGCAATGTTGGCAGATTCAAGCGAGGGGAATACCAGCACGTTCGCATCCTTCACCGCGCTAAAGGGATAACGCTCTTCAACCAGTTCGGTGACAACAGCCGTATCCGCCTGCATTTCACCATCCACGACCATATCGGGGAATCGAGTCTTGACCAACTCCACCGCCTTGCGCACCTTGTCTGAATGCGGGTGCGGTGTGGAGCCAAAGTTCGAGAATGAAAGGAAGGCAACTCTCGGGTCGATCTCCAGCTTCTTCGCGTACTCTGCCGCGAGGCAGGCGATCTCAGCCAGGTCTTCAGCAGTCGGGTCGATGTTCACGGTCGCATCAGTGAAGAGATACACCTTGTCATCGACGATCATAATGTACACGCCCGCCGCGCGGGCAACTCCCTTGGCTGTGTGATGCACCTGAAGAGCCGGGCGGATCACTTCGGGATAATCATAGGTCAGCCCTGAAATGAATGCATCAGCATCACCCATCTTCACCATCAACGAACCCAGCACGTTGGGGTCGCGCACGGATTTCTTGGCGTCGCGCAGGGTGATCCCCTTCCGCTGGCGCATGTCGTAATAAGCGTTGGCGTACGCATCGATCTTGGAGAATTTGTTCGGGTCCACGACATCAGGCTTGAAGTCCATGCCGAGGATCTGGATCTGTTCTTCGATGACCTCAGTACGTCCGATCAACACAGGGGCGGCGATCCCTTCTTCCTTGACCTGTTGAGCGGCACGGATGATCTTCTGTTCTTCGCCTTCGGCGAACACCACACGCTTCTTGCCGCCGGAGGTGCGGGCCTGGTTCTGGAAGAAGTAGCGGATCTGCTCGCCCTTGCCCTGGCGATACGCGAGCTGTTCACGATATTCATTGATATCGATCGGCTTGCGAGCCATGCCGGTCTTCATCGCCATTTCGGCGACAGCGGGAGCTTCCCACAACAGCACACGCGGATCGAGCGGCTTGGGAATGATGTACTCTCGTCCAAACTTGATCGCATCGCCGCCGTAAGCCCGGATGACCGAATCGGGCACATCTTCCTTGGCCAGCGCGGCAAGCGCCTTCGAAGCGGCGAACTTCATCTCTTCATTGATCTGCTTCGCGCGCACATCCAACGCGCCGCGGAAGATGAAGGGGAAGCCCAAAACATTGTTAACTTGATTTGCATAATCTGAACGTCCGGTTGCGATGATGACATCCTTGCGCGCTTCCTTCGCCAACTCGGGTTTGATCTCGGGGTCGGGGTTTGCCATGGCAAAGATGATGGGATCGCCAGCCATGGTCTTGACCATTTCTGGAGAAAGCACGTTGGCGACCGAAAGCCCATAGAACACATCTGCGCCTTTCACCGCGTCAGCCAGCGTACGATGACCCTTGTCATCGACCGCGAGCATATCCTTATATTTGTTCATGCCTTCCTTGCGTCCCTTGTAAACGACGCCCTTCGTATCCACCAGCATGATATTCTCGCGCTTCACACCCCAACTGATCGCCAACTCCGCGCAGGAAATGGCAGAAGCGCCAGCGCCAGAGATCACAAGGCGGATCTCATCATGCTTCTTGCCCACGATCTCCAGGGCATTGGCCAGCCCCGCCGATGAGATGATGGCCGTCCCATGCTGGTCATCATGGAAGACGGGAATGTTCAGCATTTTCTTGAGTTCTTCTTCAATGTAAAAACATTCGGGGGCTTTAATATCCTCGAGATTGATCCCGCCAAAAGTCGGAGAGATCGCAGCCACCACCTTGATGATCTCATCCGGGTCGTGTGAATCCACTTCAATATCAAAAACATCAATATCAGCAAACTTCTTAAATAACACCCCTTTTCCTTCCATCACCGGCTTGCCAGCCAACGCGCCGCGATCGCCAAGCCCCAGGATCGCCGTGCCATTGGAAATTACCGCCACCAAATTACCCTTAGACGTGTACTCATAAGCATCATCGGGATTCTTTTCGATCTCCAGCACAGGCTCTGCAACACCAGGCGAATACGCCAAGCTCAGATCCCTTTGTGTATCCATCGGTTTGGTGGGCACCACTGCGATCTTGCCCGGCTTACCCTTCAAACGATGGTATTCAAGCGCATCTTCACGTGTAATTTTAGCCATACAGCCTCCAGTGATTGTTTTATTTCGGGGAATTTCGTCCTGCAAATTATGACATGACATGCAAAAAGCGAATAGTTGCTTTTGTCACGATTTTCATATTTGCTAATCCCCCCTTAGCGCCTAAAATTCATGTATAATTCAAAAAATCCTTAGGGATTCATTAAGAAATTTCCGCCGCTTGCGGCCTTGCTCGAAACTGACTGGACATTGGTGCACGATCCTCCCCCAACACCCGGGAGTTAATTTGTGAAGCTTTTTTGGATGCCATTTATGATGAAAACAGGCTTCACCACTTTTCTTGTGCTTGTATGTGACGTAAACCGTCATTTACCCTGACTTACCTCCATCCGCCTCATGCGTGACCTGGAGCCTGCTCAGCCAACCCAGACATTTTCCACAGCCAAGGCCGATTCAGTCGGAAACCTTGGCTGTGTGTTCTTTAAATGAAAAAGATAACCGCCATCACCGTCCAAAAGAAAAACCCCGATCGGGTAAATATTTATCTCGATGGAGAGTTTGCCTTTGGGGTGGCGCGTATCACAGCCGCGTGGCTCAAGAACGGCGACCTGCTCAGCGAAGAAAAGATCGCCCGCCTGTTGGCCGAAGACGAACGCGAATGGGCCTATCAACAGTCCCTGCTCTACCTGAGCTACCGCGCCCGTTCTGAAAAGGAAATACGGCAAAACCTGCGCAAGCACGAGGTGTCTGTGGATGTGATCGAAGAGACCCTTGAAAGGCTCCGCAAGGCGGGTCTTGCCAATGACAATGAATTTGCCCAAACGTGGGTGGAAAATCGCAGTACATTCCGCCCGCGCAGCAAGCGAGCCCTCTCGATCGAACTTCGTCAAAAGGGACTCGACAATGAAACGATCCAGGCGTCTCTCTCCAACGTGGATGAAGAAGCCCTCGCTTATCAAGCCGGATCGAAACGCGCTCCCAGATTCAAAGATTTGGAATGGAGTGAATTTCGAAAAAAGTTAAGTGAGTTTCTCGCCCGTCGCGGATTTTCATACTCCGTCACCTCGCCCGTGGTCTCCCGGCTGTGGAGCGAAATACATGCGGGGTCAGAGCCGCCTAAGAATGAGGACATTTAAATGAACCCGATCGTCATAGTGATCATAGATTTTATAACGCTGATCATCGGCGTTGCTGCAGGTTATTTCTTTCACCGTTACCAGGCCGATCAGGCTGCCAAAGCCCGCAACGAAAAAGCGGATAATATTCTCAAGGTTGCCAGCGAACAAGCCCGCCTGATCGAAAGCGGCGCCCGCGACAACGCAACCAAGATCGTCAAATCTGCAGAGACCGAGATCAAGGAACGGCGGGCGGAATTGAACCGCGAGACCGAGCGCCTCGACAAACGCCGCGGCGAGCTCGATAGCCGCTTCGACAAAATGGAACAGCGCGAACAGACACTGAACAAGCGTCAGTCGCAGGTCGACAAGCGCGCCAACGAGATCGATAAACTTTACGATGAGCAATTCAAGAAGCTTGAGTTCGTTGCCCAGATGAATCAGGATGAGGCACGCAAGGAATTGTTCGCCGCAGTGGAAAAAGAAGCGCGCGGCGATATGGCTCGCATCATCCGCCAGATCGAAGCGGAAGCGCGTGAAGAAGGCGAAAAGCGCGCCCGCAAGTTGATCGCAGATGCGATCCAGCGCGTGGCTTCCGAGCATGTTGCTGAAGTCACCCGCGCGGTGGTCACCCTGCCCAGCGAAGAAATGAAGGGACGCATCGTCGGCCGCAATGGACGCAATATCAAGGCCTTTGAACAGGCAGCAGGCGTGGATGTGATCGTGGACGATACACCCGACTCGGTCACCATCTCCTGCTTCGACTCCGTCCGCCGTGAGATCGGTCGGCGCGCTCTCTCCAAGTTGATCCTCGATGGACGCATCCACCCTGCCCACATCGAAAAGATCGTTGAAGATGAAACAAAAGCGGTTGAGAAGATCATCAACGAAGCGGGCGAGCAAGCCGCTTACGAAGCCAACATCACCGGGCTGCACACCGAAGTCCTGCGGATGATGGGACGCTTGAAGTTCCGCACTTCTTATGGACAGAATCAGCTCGCGCACGCAGTGGAAGTCTCCAAACTGGCTGGCATCCTTGCGGCTGAGATCGGCGCAAATATCGAACTTTCCAAGCAGGGTGGTTTCCTGCATGACATCGGCAAGGCCATGGATCACAATCAGGATGGCACGCACGCCGGGTTGGGTGCGGAGTTCTGCAAACGGTACGGCGTGAACCCGATCGTTGTCAACGCCATCGCATCTCACCATCATGAAATAGACCAGGAAACTGTGGAAGCGGTCATCGCTGAAGCGGCAGATGCCATTTCTGGTGCGCGCCCCGGCGCCCGCCGCGAAGACCTCGAGGCTTACATCAAGCGCATCCGCTCGCTCGAAGAAATGTCCATGTCTTTCGAGGGCGTGCAGCAAGCCTTCGCCATTCAGGCTGGACGCGAAGTACGCATCCTCGTCCGCCCGGACCAGATCGACGATCTTGCCTCCGCCCGCCTGGCACGTGACATCGCCAAGAAGATCGAAGAAACCATGCAATATCCAGGTCAGATCCGCGTGACTGTCATCCGCGAAACAAGGTCAACAGAATACGCGAAGTAACCTTCCTTACAAGGGTGTTACGAATGAAATCCCCCGCTTCCACAGATGCTACACTTTCGGAAATGAACAAAAGTTTCCACCCGCATCTCAGGAACTGGGGGATTGTTTTTGGGCTGGCGATCTTATACATCGCCAGTTTTAGATTCCTGCTTTCCGTGTTTGGAGCGGCATCTGTTGCCTTTAGCGGAATTACCGTATTAGCCGCAGGCTGGTACCTCGGCACATTCGCCGGTGCGTTCGCTGGGGTAACGGCGACCATTCTGAATTATTTCCTTCTGACATTGATCGGCGGTTATTCATGGCAGTCAGTGGACCAAAACGATTTCCTGCTGGGATCCTTCGCCCTCGTGTTGATCGGTGGAGGCATTGGTCAGATGCGTCGGAATTTCGACATCCGCCTGCGCACGGAGAGAGAGCTTCGCTCACGCGAAAAGTTTTTGGCATTGCTGAACGACATGACCCAATCCATCGTCGCCGGGCAGGATATCAACACGAGGATGCAAACCCTGGTCGACGACCTCGCGATCTTGCTCGAAGCCGACAGCTGCTGCATCACCCGCTGGGACTCGATCAAAGAGAAAACATTCCCGATGGCAGCCAATCAGCATGGGCATCCATTCATGAACATGGATTTTCCCAAAGAGGCTAAAAACCTGACCACCTCCGCTTTGGAGGAAGGCAGGATTCTGGTGATCGAAGATATCGCAAAGACGGGGTTTCGCGAAGCGCAAGCCGTTGACAAACTTTCTGAGCTGGCTTTCATAAGCATCCCTTTGTTCTTCCGTGAACATCGCCTGGGTGCCGCTATTCTGGGATATCGCAAAGCTCTGCATGATTCCGCAGAAACCCTCGAACGGGCCAAGCAAGCTGGAAACCAGATCGCGCTTGCCCTTTGGAACGCCCAGCAGGAGATCGAACTTCATCAAAGATTACGCGAAGCAAAAGCCATTTCAGACATCGCCTTCGCGCTCAGCGAGACCGAGCGAATCGGGTTGAGCAATGTGCTGCAATTGATCGTGGTATCGGCGCAAGAGTTGATCCCCAACGCGGAACAGGTCGTCATTCACCTGCTCGATGAAAAGGAAAAAGTTCTCACCCACGGAGCAGTCATTGGTTTTGACGAGAGCCATGGCGGGAACAAGAAGATGCGGCTTGGCGAAGGCATCGCCGGGCAGGCCGTCTTGAGTGGAGAGACGATCAACATCACAGACGTTCTCACCGATCCGCGCTTCTTGAAACTGGATACCGAACCCACCTATCGTTCCCTGCTGGTGACGCCCGTATTTAGCGGAGAGCAGAGGCTTGGCACCATCAGCATCCAAAGCAGCCATCCATCCGCATTCTCGAACAGCGACATCAGCCTGGTCAGCCAACTTGGGATCCAGGCCGCGATCGCCATTGAGAACGCACACTTATTGGAAAGCACCAAGCAAGCGTTGAAAGAAGCCAATGCCCTGTATCGGGTCAACCAGGGCTTGGTGGCATCGCTTGATCCCAACGAACTGCTGGCAGATACCGTGGAGTTACTTCAAAAGAACTTCGGGTATTACTATGTGCAGATCTTTGTCGCCGACCCTGAAAGCGGAGACTTCATCATGCGCGCCGGCAGCGGAAAGATCGGCGCCCAACTGCGCGCACGCGGATATCGCATTGCAGCCGGTGACGGGCTGGTGGGATACACCGCAGAAACCGGCACCTCCTTTTTCACCAACAATGTTGACGATGTGGTTTCTTTTATTCGGAACCCGTTGCTGCCGAACACAAAATCTGAACTGGCTGTGCCTGTCAAGGCGGGCGGAACCATTTTGGGATTGCTTGATATTCATCAAGCGCCGCCCAACGTTTTATCGCACCGCGATATTCAACTGGTGAGCGCGGTCGCAGATCAACTGGCAGTGTCGCTGCAAAAAGCCGATCTGTACGAGACCCTGCAGTTATCGCTGCAGCAGGAAAAATCGATCCGAAATCAGTTGATGCAGAACGAGCGCCTTGTGGTGATGGGACGTTTGTTGGCCACGGTCTCACACGAATTGAATAATCCACTCCAAGCCATTCAGAACGCTTTGTTCCTGCTCAAGGAAGAGAATGTTTTTACTCCGCAAGGCCGGCAGGACCTTGAGATCGTGCTCGCAGAATCCGAACGCATGGCCAGCATGATCGAACGCCTGCGTGCCACGTACCGCCCCATTCAAGCGGATGATTTCACCCCCACACAGATCAACCGCCTGATCGAAGATGTGTACGCCCTGATCTCCACTCACCTGCGTCACAACCAGATCGCTTTTGAATTCCTCCCCGAGCCAGACCTTCCCGACATCATGGCATTGGCAGACCAGATCCGACAGGTGCTGTTGAACTTGCTGATGAACGCGGTAGAATCCATGGCTGAGGGCGGCATGCTGACAGTCACTACCGACCTGATCAAGGAAAAGAACGAGATCCTTTTGACCGTTTCAGATACCGGACCGGGCATCGCGCCCGAGCTGCTGCCCAACATCTTTGAAGCCTTCGTCACCAATAAACAACGGGGCACAGGGCTCGGCTTGACCATCTCTTATGATATTGTGATGAAGCATCACGGGCGCATCACCGCTGAAAACAAACCCGGTGGAGGTGCAGAGTTTAAAGTTTGGCTCCCCACGGAATATAGTGAGATCGTATGAACATAAAAGGACACATCCTTATCATCGATGATGAAGCTTCTCTTCGGCAGACCCTGGCTCGCATCCTTCAGCAGGCGGGCTTTGAGGTGACCACAGCAGAGAATGGAGAGCAGGGACTTTCCTATATTCAAAGCACCAACTTTGACATGGTCTTCATGGACCTGCGCATGCCCGGCATGGCAGGCATGGATGTGCTAAAGTTCATCCACGCTCAATTCCCGAACCTGCCGGTGGTATTGTTCACAGCGCAGCCAGATCTCAACTCTGCGGTTGACGCCCTGCGGAACGGAGCGACAGACTACCTGCTCAAACCGTTAAAGCCTCAGGCGTTGATCGAACGCGCCCAAAGCATTATCGCCAGCCAGCAAAAGGAAAATCGAAAGCGGCAGATCCTCGAACAGATCGAAGCGCTGCAAACCGAGCTGAAAAGCCTGACAAGCGGGCAGACCGGTCCCCTGCAAGCCGCGACCTTCGGCACCGACCGTTTCTTAAAGCGCGGGTCTTTGGTACTCGACCTGCACAAGCGTCACCTTGTCATCAACGAACAGACCATCAACATCCCCCCCACCTCATTTGACTATCTTCTGGTATTGGCAAGGCACTCGCCAAACATCGTCAACTACCAAACCCTTGTAGCCGAAGCGCAGGGATATCAAGCTGATCTGCGCGAAGCGCAGGAACTCACCAAGTGGCACATCCACCAACTGCGTCAGGCGATCGAGAATGACGCGCATGCCCCGTCGTACCTGATCAACGTCCGCGGGACAGGCTACCGCCTTGTGGCAGATTAAACTCCTCGCGCCAGATCTGCTCATTGGAATCAAACCCGCTCTCAGCTTAGCCTGAAGCGGGTTTTTGATTCCAAGCATTCCCAAACTTTTGCCAACTTTCCTGCCCGACTCCCTAACGTAGGAGAAACCGGTTGTGATCGATAATGTCGGCAATGAATACTCCAGAAACCACTTCCAAAGATCAAGTCCGTATCCTTGTTGTTGACGATCACCCGAACACTGCGTCAACGCTGGCTCGCGCGCTCACCCAGCTTGGACCCGTGGTGAACGTGGTTTCAGCAACAAGCGGTCATGATGCCCTTGAAAAAGTAAAGACCACCGGCGTGGATATTCTGTTCACAGACATGATCATGCCCGAGATGACCGGTCTGGAACTGATCGAAAAACTGCAAAGCCACCCCGCCGGAAGACCGTCAT
>Ga0268298_10003627_pt1 | contig 15603 bp, 5 predicted proteins | sample WWTPWeurt_MetaG_FD_194462 | JGI IMG/M metagenome (GOLD analysis project Ga0268298, IMG submission 194462) | Activated sludge microbial communities from WWTP in Nijmegen, Gelderland, Netherland - WWTP Weurt | ecosystem: Engineered > WWTP > Aerobic digester > Activated sludge | place: Netherlands... | reverse complement strand
CCCATCCAGAGAGAGCTACGGGTTCATTGGGAGAAGTATGAATGACGATATTGTTTTGCATTCCTGAAAACCGAGTTTGGAAGGAGTGTACAAAATCGACCTCTGCATTTTCGTTCATTTGCATATACAAAGAGTCTCCCAATGTAACTAACCATCTACCTGCCTTGGAATAGTTGATGTCTTGCATTTGTAGGCTGCTGTCCAATTTTAAAAGCTGTTGAACAGTATAATCCGGCAGAGCTTTTAAAAAACAAAAGGAGGCATCCTGTTGATTATTGCCTCCATTGAACCCAAGAAAATGATTGTGGTCTTGAACGATGACTTTCGGATTGGATACAAAAGGCATTTGCTGAAAATGCATTCTTTTTCTGATCAATGAGCTGCCGTCTTTATTGACATCCATGCACAATATGCTCATTCCGACGGTATCCCTGAGGACTCCACTCATATGAGCCACATCATCTGCCATAAACAATGAAGATTCATTTAACAAACCGGACAACTTGAATTTACGAGACCATTCCAGCTTACCACAAAAATCAAATTTTGCAAAAGTGATTGCTGAATCTCGGGTGACAAAGACCTGCATCCAGCCTGCATCAGAAGTAGCTCCGATATGAGCATCCGTCACACTCAGGCTGTCTTTGTAGGCATCTACAAACTGGAGTGGTTGGGCCCATACCCACTGCATGGCTACAACAGTTAAAAAGAATGCTTTGGAAAAGGTCTTGAACATCATTTACTTCATTTTAAATCATCGGTGCAAAGATAACACCCTCCGGCCGGTTTTTGGGGGATTGATTTGGTCAGAATCTATTGAACATCGGAGCTGTGGGACATTTTAGAAACTTTTTAATTATATTATTAAAATATTATATATATATTTGCAGGTCTTTCTGTGACTAATATGTTACAAAAAGATTATATTTAATAAGCAAAACTACTCGACATGGTCTCTTTACTACGGATGCATAGCCCATCGTGGCTGTCTTTTGCATTGATTTTGTTGGTCTTTTCATCACTAAAGTCCCAGGTAAGACCGGGTGTCCCGGCCACACCTTGCCCAATCCGAAACGGGCAAAGCATTATTTCAGGTGACTTACGTCTCAGTCCTCATTCATTCAAGCAGAATTACTGTACAAGTGCCAGTTTGGACTGGAGTTCAATTGATCAATCCATCGTGTCAGACAATCAATACTCATCAGTTGAGCTGAATGCGGGGACCAAATCTTCCTGTCTTATCCTGGGAGGATTTGATCTCAAAATACCGGCTGGAAGTGTCATCCATGGGATGAGTTTGGAGTTGGAAGGCCATGTAGAGAAGGGTCCAGTCATTACAGAAAAGGTTCAGCTCATCAATGGCTTGGGCCAACTCATTGGAGAAAACAAAGCAAACCGCAACAATTCTCCGGCTTGGCCTCTGACAAACGGAATAGATCAGATTTGGACATATGGGTCTCCAACTGATCAATGGGCGAGCTCCCTGAACACTGACTTACTCAACGACCCGGGATTTGCCATTGCCGTGCAACTAGCAAACAATCAAACATCCACCGCGGTGGCGAAACTAGATCAGGCTAAATTGATCATCAGATACACTTCAGTAGGAAGAATTTGTATGAAAGAATGTGCCATGTTGTTTGTGGACCCTGTACCTGGTGCAGAAGAATATGAGTGGAGCTACCCACTTGCTGCTTATCCGGTGTCTGCCACAGACAATGAAGAAACGATTTCTCTCAATATGGAGGGATTGATGCCTGGTGTATATGAAGTCTGTGTCGCAGCAAAAAATAGTCGCGGAAGCTCATCTAAATGTTGTCGTTCTTTTTTACTCTCTCCATGTACTTCCGGTTCTGTCGGAGATTATGTATGGGCAGATGAAAATGGAAATGGGTTACAAGAATCCGGAGAAAAAGGTGTACCACAAATTACTGTAGGTATCTATGATGCTTTGACAAAGAAATTGATCAGATCAGTAACAACGGATTCGTCTGGTCACTTTAGATTTGATGGACTGAATGAAGGTTACTATTACTTAAAATATAATCTAGCAGCTAATTCTTACTTTACAAAAGTAATCTCATCTCCGACCGGATTTGATGTGAGCAAAGCAGATGAAAGCAATGGACCAGGTACCTCAGCAAGTTTCTATTTGGCCTCCGGTCAATTCAGGGATGATATAGATGCCGGCATTTTTAGTTTCTCGTCAATTGGTGACATGGTATGGTCAGATGACAATGGAAATGGAATTCAAGATCTTACTGAAAACGGCATTTCTGGAATCCGACTTTATCTTTATAATGATCAATTAATTTTGCTTGATTCAACCCTGAGTTCGAATGAAGGTAAGTATACTTTCTCAAAACTGTTTCCTGGAAATTATCTCATCAAAACTGTGTTGGATTCCAAATATAGTGTGACCCAACAGCATTCAGGAAATAATCATGAAAGGGACAATGATTTTGACAAAAATGGATGGACCTCCCAGATATCATTGCAATACAATTATAATAACGGTTCCATAGATCTTGGCATTCAGGAAGTGGGAGCCATTTGTGGAACTATATGGTATGATTCCAACAAAGATGGTCTGAGGGCTACAAATGAAAAAAGATATCCAGGTGTTAAAATTTACTTACTGGACGATTCTAAAATCGTAAAACTAGATTCAGCATATACTAACTCAGAAGGTAAATATTGTTTCCCAGAAATTCCTATCAAAAATACACGTTATCTATTGATTGATTTACCAAAAGAAAATATCATCACATTTACCGACAATGGTCCCGACAATATCGACAGTGATTTTGAGACTACGGGGTTTTCGAAAGCACAATATTTTGTTTATTCTGCCGTACTTCAAATCGATGGAGGATTGTATTATAATTGTCAATTAGTTGCATCAGATCTCCATGTTGTGGGGCCATCATCGTTTTGTATTCAAGCAGGAGAAAGAGCAAATTTGAATGCAGCTCCTGTAACATCAAATCAATATCCATCCAACTACAAACTTTATTATGTACTTATTGATGAAAATGGTGATGTAATTGAAACAAAAGATTTTCCACAATTTGAAATTTACTCAGAAGGTACTTTTACAATTTCGTCCATCATTGTAGAATCCGATCCTAATGGATTCGACTTCGTCGACATCAACTCGTTGACCAAGGGAGTGAATTTTGAAAACTGGGTAAACGGATATCTTACGAAAGGTATCTGCCTAAAATCATCTCAGAATTCTGCAAGATTTTCCATCACACCGTGTGCTACATTATCAGGGCGCGTATGGTACGATTATGGTAAAGATGGAATTCAAGACCCACAGGACAGGGACATGAAAGATATCCAAATTTACTTGACCGATTCAGGCTCAAGAGTATTGGATTCAGTACGTACAAGTCCTGATGGGCTTTACAAATTTGATCATTTGGTCACAAATATTATTTACAGGTTGCAATTCAATTTTCCAAAAGATTTTGTAGCAAGTCCAAAAGATGCATCAGGTTTTGAGTACAACGATTCTGATATCGACGGAGCTGGTTGGAGTGATTTAATTCCATTAACTGGTAAAGATAGTATTGTAATTGATGCAGGAATGTCTCTCAACTGCACTGCCTTAGCCGGAACTCTGCAAAAATTGCCTCTGCAGAAAGATTGTTATTCCGGCAATTCGCTTCTGATCGAATCAAGTCCTGCCAATAGTGCTGTAATTCCTGCAGGTTTCAGCATAAAATATATTTTAACACATGGCCCAAATTTTATCATAGAAGATTATAGTAACAGTCCACAATTTTATGTAAATCAGATTGGGACTTTTTCCATCTATGCTCTTGTGCTCAATGAAAATCCAACTGATTACAATTATATCAATCTCAATTCCAGGATCCAAAAAGGGACAACTACACTGGTAGGATTCAGCTCTCCTTTGAGGTCTGAAAATATATGTCATGCAATCACATCAAGAAGTGTAAATCATTTCATTTATGATTGTGTGAATATTGAAGGCTTGGTATGGTATGATAAAAATAAAGATGGATCTCAGGCAAACGAAAATGGAGTACTCGGAACTAAAGTATATCTATTAAGATCAAATGGAACTTTATTGGATTCAACTGCAACTACAGGAGATGGAAGGTATAGATTTTCTTCCATTACTCCTTCGATAGATTATAAAATAAAAATTCTGGTGGACACTCCTTATATTTTCACATTACAGGATGCCACAGGTTCAGAAGCTGATGACAGCGATGTAGATCAAAGCGGTTTGTCCAGAGTCTACAGCCTAATACCTGGAACAACCCAACAATCAGATGCAGGTATTTTGTTTCCTTGCTCGGTGTTGGCAGCACCAATAGAATATAGGTTTCAATCAAATACATGTCTGAGGCCTTCAGGTGTTGATTTAAGGTCAAGAGTTGTCGGAAATCATTCATATAACAATAAATTTCAGGTGCTTTACCTGCTTTCGAATAAGGAAACAGATGTCATCCTTCAAACCTCCGTAATCCCTGATTTTAGAGTATATGATTCAGGGATGTATGAAGTGTGGGGTTTGATCATTCCGAACAGTTCTCACCCTGAGTATGAAGACTTTTCTTTTTTAATTCAAGGAAAAACAAAAATTGACGAAATCAGAAGTTTTCTAAATAAAACGAATATTTGTCACAGCTGGACACCTAATACTGTATCTTTTAATGTGATGGCATGTGACAGAATAGCGGGATCAATTTGGGAAGATCAAACAAAAGATGGATTGCATGATAGCTTTGAGCCTTTTTTAGAAGACATAAAAATCTATCTTGTAAATAATCAAAATACAATTATTGACAGCACTTTAACCAATGATAAAGGATCCTACGCCTTTATTAATTTAGTTGCAGCAGACTACTTTATCCGTGTTTCGATTCCAGCAGATTTTCAAATGACTTTACAGAATGTTGGTACAAATAGATCAATTGACAGTGATTTCTCTACTCAGGGAGAACTATTTGTGAATTCATCTGAAGTGCAAACCGGTACTTTTAAGGACGGTGGATTAATAAGAGAATATGGACAAGTTGGGAATCTAGTCTGGGAAGATGTCAACGGAAATGGCATTCAGGAAATTGGCGAACCGGGTATAAACGGAGTTACACTTCATCTCTACCAGGCCTCCACTCACGAAAAGATTGCTTCCACAATTACTTCTGACATGAATGGTATTAGCGGATCTTATTTATTTCCATATGCACCAGTTGGCCAAACTTATATTGTTGCAGAAATGTCGTCAAGATATTGTGTTACATTGCAAGGCGCTGGATCTAACAAATTGGAGGATAATAACTTTAAAACACATGGACAGATTCACACGTCAGATACATTTAATGTAATCGCTCAAACCCAAAATTCGGATGTAGATCTCGGTATTTTTAGAAAATCTACAGTGGGAAACTATGTCTGGTTAGACCAAAATCAAAATGGAATTCAGGATTCGAACGAATCAGGAATTAATGATGTAATTGTACGCCTCTTCGAAGCTTCAGGAAAAAAAATAGGTGAAATACAGACAAGATATAACCCAGAGTTCCAGACTGACGGTTACTTCGAATTTAATGATTTAAAACCGGGCTACTACTATCTGCAATTTACAAACACTCTAGGATTGGCATTCACGCAAGCAAATGCTGGAACCATCGACTTTGATTGTGACGTAACAGAGTCCAACGGTCCAGGTACAACAGATCAATTTTTAATAAACTCCGGTGACATACAGCTCCATCACGATGCCGGTTTTATCCCTCCTGGATTGATTGGGGATAATATTTGGATGGATAATAATTTAAATGGTTTACAAGACCCGGAAGAATCCGGGGCTTCAGAAATTACTGTAGAACTATACAACGCTTCTATGGATAAAATCAAAGAAACGAAAACAAATGCATTTGGTGAGTATCATTTTCCTGTGGAGCCCGGACAATACATAATTCGCGTAGTGCTGCCCGAAGGACTTCAGTTTACTAAATACAATCCTTCAAACGATGAACTCAACAGCGACATCATGGGAACATATGGGGAAGGTACGAGCAATATGATAGAACTGAATAAATATGGTGAGCATGCCATCATCAATGCAGGCCTTGTGCAACCTTCTATACTAGCATTAAACGAAATAGAATTGAATGCAAAAAGAGTGAAAAACTCTGTTCTTATAGAATGGAAACATGAAATTAAATCAGTTAATGGAAAATTTGAAATTTGGAAATTCAATTACCAATGGATGAAACTTACAGAATTCTCTGGTAATAATATTCCTTATAACCAATTACAAAAATTTGAAGACAAAGATCCAGTCATGCATGCTGAGTCACAATATCAAATACGATATACATACGAAGGCGGGCAAATCTTGTCCAACATTATTGTCTTGCCAGTAAGTTCCAATGAAATTAAAATTCAAAATCAACTGGTATCAGACAATCTGACTGCCATTCAAACAAACACAGCTCCTATTCAATACATCATCACCGATATCAATGGAAAAACAATCCATACGGGTAATTTGTTACGCACGGAAGAAGTAATTTCTATAAATGACATTCCTTCAGGCTTTTACTTTATCCGATTTAATTCTGAAGGAAACTTCCTTAAAGCAATTCCTTTTGTTGTAGTCAGGTAAAACAAATGAAATAACAGATAATGAGCTTTGCTGTAGTATGAGTCTTGCGGTAAGGTTGTCATTCATTATAATAGTTAGCTGAAAAAAAAGAAATTTCAGCTATTCATTCTAAACCCAACATTCGTGGTTGGAAATCAAAGACTTTGGTTTGTCAAAAGAGTTCAATACAATTTGTTCATAATTTCTTAATTTTAATGTAACATTTATGTAACATTGAGATTAGACCTTTGTGCCAAAATAAAATTAATGAATAAATTATTGATCTTTTTGGCCTCATTACCACTAATCAGTTTATGTCAGGTAGGGTCTATTGAGGGGACAGTAAAAGACGCAACTACCGGTGAGCTATTAATCAATGCCGTTGTACAATTAACACCAGGACAAATAGGTACTGTAACTGACTTTGATGGAAATTTTCAATTTTCAAATATTAAAATAGGCGAATATCAAATCAAGATCAGCTATTTAGCTTATCAAGATACTATTATTAAAAAAATTAATGTAAGCAATAATATAACTCTTCAGATACCTGTTTGGCTATCCAACAACAAGATTTCTCTCAATGAGATTTCCATAACTGCAACAGCAAAAAGGGATGGGTTAACTGCCTTGATGCAACTCCAGAAAAACAATCAAGGTATAGGAGAGGGAATAAGCGGAGATGCGATTAAAAAGTCAACGGATAAAAATATATCAGATGCACTTAAACGAGTGAGTGGGGTTAGTATCCAAGATAATAAATTTGCAATCATTCGAGGTTTGGGTGAAAGATATAATATGGTGATGGTAAATGGCATTGCAATGAGTAGCACTGAACCAGATAAGCGAGCTTTTTCATTTGACATATTCCCGGCAAATCTTATAGACCAGATTTTTATTCAAAAAACAGCCACCGCGGATCTTCCAGCTGAATTTGCTGGCGGTGCTATCTTGCTAAAGACTAAAAACATCCCCGAAGAAAATTTTAACCTGTTTTCATTTGCTTTAGGTTATCTGGATGGAACAACCGGCAGAAGATTCATGAAATCCGAAACGGGTAGGATTGATTTTATAGGCATGGATGATGGAAGACGAAACATGCCACAAAATTTTCCTGAAACTGAACTTTTCCAGAGTATGAATCGCGAGCAACAGATTAATAATTCGAAGATGATGCCCAACGATTGGAAAATAGAGCATAAAAAATTCGCATTACCTTCAATCCAAGCCCAGTTTACAAAAGGATTGCTTTATAAATTCTATGAAAATAAAACATGGGGAAATACGATATCTTTTTACTATAATCTACAATCAAAATCCAATTTACAATTTAGATCTGATTATGCATCAACAGAACGGATCAGCGAATATACGGACAATATATCCAAGCAAAGCCCGGTATGGAGTGTTCTTTGGAATTCAGCACTTCAATTCAACGATAATAATAAGTTATACATCCTTACGAATCTCAACACCAATACTGAAAACACGATCATCAAAAGGTCTGGAAGTGACTTCGAGCAAGAAAGATATGTCAGATCCTCAAGTATCGAATACAATGAAAATCATCTGCTCACAACAAAATTGGGTGCAGAAAATACATTCTCACGGGTTTCATTAGACTATGGCATTGGATACAATTATAACTTAAAATCGACACCTTCCTTAAGAAGAATGCATTATAGCAAAAACTTTGATGAGCTCGAAGGCATCCCGTATCGCGCTTATATTCCTTTAGGCTCTGCGGATCCATACAGGTCCGGAAGATTTTATTCTTCTCTCAATGAACATAGTTATTTTGTATTTGGGAATGTCAATATTCCTCTAAAGCAAAAATCTAAAAACGAAAAAGTGAAACTTGGATTTAATATCCAAAAAAGAAATAGGGAATTTGACGCAAGAGTTATTGGATATATCAAAGCAAACCCAACAATTTTTGAGCAAACACTTTTGACTCTGGAACCTTATGAACTTTTCGCTGAGGCAAATATCCGTGAATCCGGATTTATGCTCAACGAAATTACAAATCCAACTGACAGATATGTAGCTTCAGCATTGAACACTTCTCTATATGCCATGTACGATCAGCAATTTTATTCAAGAATCAAACTCAATCTTGGTTTTAGACTGGAAAATTATACGCAAATATTCAATGGTATTGATTACACACTTCGACCTGTTGATCTCAATGAAAAATACATTTCAGTTTTACCTTCAACAAATATTTCCTATGATTTTACTTCCAATCACAAATTAAGATTCTCAGTATATCGGACAATAAGCAGACCTGAATTCAGGGAGCTTGCTCCTTTCTCCTTCTATGATTTTAGCATCAATGGAAATGTAACCGGATCACCATCGCTCGTTCCGGGTTATATCAATAATTTTGATTTTAGGTATGAGTTTTATCCCGGTAAAAATCAAATTATATCGGTCTCTCTTTTTGAAAAAAAGTTTTACAATCCTATAGAATTTACATTCATAAACTATGGTGCAGGCTCAAAAACATTTTCTTATCAAAATATTCCCGCTGCAGAAACCAGAGGTATAGAACTTGAAGTCAGAGCCAAGCTTAATATTATTCACAAGTCACTTTCCAACTTTACCTGGTATTCAAACATTTCTGTCATGCAATCCAGTTTGGATCTGAAAAATGTAAGTTCCTATGATACAAAGAGATCCATGCAAGGACAATCTCCCTATCTGATAAATTGCAATCTAAGCTATGAACCAACGAATTCTAAATTATTCATAGGAATTGCTTACAACCGATTTGCAGACAGGATCGTTCAAGTGGGTACAGTAGGCTATGCAGATACATATGAAAAGGCTAAAGATCAACTGGATATAATATTGATCCATAAATTCAATAATAAGGCCTCAATTAAATTGGCTGCCGGAGATATTTTTGGGCTTCCAAACAAACTCTATCAAGATATCAACAGTTCTCACAAATATGATCCAGGGAATGACTTGTTGCTGCAAAAAACGGATTCTCAAAGATCATTCAGTGTGGGTCTTCAATTAAAAATTTAAAATAATCAATTAAGAAAGTATTAGATAGACTTAGTTATATTCAGGCGTTCAGACCATTCAACTATTCTATATTTTCAATTTTATCTCCTGACTATTTGCTTCGGATGCTTTGCACCTTCCTAAAATTTCCTCTAGCTCTTCACTGATTTAATTATTCTAAATGGTACTGCTTCATTTTAAAATTGTTACAATTTCGTAATATAAAGTTGCCGATAAATTCCTCCAATGGTCGCTAATTTTACATTCAATTAAAATTATTATTATGAAAAAATTATTTACACTTTTCCTTTTTTCTTTTACAATTTCCTGTTGGAGTCAATCAGAAATTCTCACCGGAGATATCACGACAAATACATTGCTCACAAGTAATAAATCTTATATATTGAAAGGATTTGTTTACGTAAAAAATGGTGCTGTTTTGACGATTGAACCTGGCACAATAATTAAAGCTGATAAAGCTACTAAAGGGGCGCTTATAATTACCAGAGGCAGTAAATTAATCGCAGAAGGAACCCAAGAAAAGCCTATTGTATTTACCAGTAATGAAACTATCCCCGGATATGGAGATTGGGGAGGTATCATACTTCTCGGTAAATCCTATACCAATACCACAACAAACGGTATCCATGGCGAAGGAATTATAGAAGGCGGCGTAGATAATGCAAATGGAGACGGCAGATATGGGGGAAATGAACCTGACGATAATTCAGGAATTTTAAAATTTGTCAGAATTGAATATCCGGGTATTGCATTTGCTCCGAATAATGAAATCAATGGCTTGACACTTGGAGGCGTTGGTAGCGGAACAGAAATTGATTTTGTTCAGGTTTCATATTCAGGTGATGATGCTTTCGAATGGTTTGGCGGCACGGTAAATTGTAAACATTTGATCGCTTACAGAGCCCTTGATGATGATTTTGATTGTGATTTTGGATTTAGCGGAAATATTCAATTTGCTTTATCCGTCAGAGATCCTTTGATTGCAGATATCAGTGGGTCAAATGGATTTGAAATTGATAATGATGCTTCCGGATCTAATTCTATCCCAAAAACCAAACCTACTTTCTCCAATGTAACTATTATCGGACCTATGAATCCCTCTGTATCGCCAGATTTCAAGAGGGGCTTGCATTTAAGAAGAAATAGCGAAGCTGCAATTCTAAACTCCTTGATCATTGGAAATTATCCAGTTGGTCTTTTCATTGATGGTGATTCGTGTTTTGCACATGCTCAATCCGGAAATCTTGAATTTAAAAACAACATTCTTGCCGGTATGACCGAACTCACAAAGACAACTGCATCCACTTTTGACATTAAAAACTGGGTTACAAATAATGAAAATAAATTATTTCTCACCACCAATGAAGCTGGCCTTGTTGACATCAACGTTTCTGATCCAATAGCCAACATTCTAAATCACTCGCCTGCAAATGGTCTTGCAAAGTTTGATTCAAAAAGAATCCAGAACGGATTTTTCGACAAAGTTGAATATTCGGGAGCATTTGACGAAACCAATGATTGGAGTTGTAGGTGGACTAGATTTGAAAACGGTGTCAGAAATAATTGCCAAATCACTTCCAGCAAGGAAATAAACAATGATGTTGAGATATTGATCTCACCACTTCCGGCTAAGCAATACGTAAATATTTCATTTGGGAATAATGTCCAACTCAAGTCGCCAATCCGAATTAGCAATTTTCAGGGGAAAATTTTAAAAACGGTGAATACCCAAGGAAATAATTCTGTTCAAGTGGACACCCATGACTTAATTAACGGCATTTATCTCATCAACATCAATACAACCCAAGGGCAAATCATAAAAAAACTAATCATTAGTCAGTAAATTTCTATCATAAATCTAAAAAGGGGGAGAATTCTCATTCTCCCCCTTTTTTTTTACGGAGAAACGATAGCCTTTTGCGTCGCTTCAACGTCTTTTGATTTAATTTTTACAAAATAAACACCTGGCTTTTTCAGTTGAGGAAATTCACTCTTATATAGATGCTTTCCTGAGTTTTGATTTACCAACTTTTTTTCGTGAATTAGTTTTCCGTTTTCGGTGGTAATCGTAATTTGAATGTCGGATGGTTCAGCTAAAAAGTATGACAACACAAACTGCCCTTCGTTTGGATTTGGCAGAATATGTAGTTGAAGTTGATTACAACTTTGTTCATTTTTAAAGTCATTTGAGCCGGTATTGATTTTAACCAATTTTACTTTGAATATTGTATTCATTGCAGTACTTAAATCCCCTTCATTATCCCAAAATATATTTGCAGCATTACTTCTAATACCTCCAACAAGATAACCTAGTAGGGTTGTGTCAGAATTCAATTCATCCAATTTGACAACATTATTTTTAAATTTTGGTAAGTTGGCTTCCTGAATTAGTTCACTGCTCGCTCCTAACCATTCCGGTAATTCAATTGGCAATTTATATTCTATCATTTTTCCATCAGCTGACCTAGTAATCCTTGCAATTGTTTTTACAAACGGCACATTATTGTCCTGAACTAATTGGCCATTTTTTTCATAATACTGGGCTATGCCTCCAAAAAACAAGGTGTGCATTTCATTATTTTTTTCAGAATACAAAGGAATCGTAGCGCAATGGTAATGATTGAAGTACTGTGCAAATCCAGGTACAATTTCATACTTCTGCTCTGTGATATCGACTGAATTCAAATATGGAAGATCTGCTGTTTCTTGAAAAACACCAGAAAATGCGGTGAGGCCTTCCCTACCGTCAGGCATGATCTGTGCGACAACATTATAATCTCTTCTATGAAAAGCAGTTTTATCTGTCCAACGATTAACATTAGTAATCCGAATCTGAGAACTATCATCTATCAGGTCAAACTTCTTTAAACAGTTGGTATACTCCTGAACAAAACCTGGTCCATGAGTCGGACCCATTGGATTATATCTGCCCATAAATTTCTGACCTCCAATCAGATAATAGGAATTATTTATTTTGTCTAATCTACCACCTGTGATTTGAAAAAAAGTGTCTCGTAGTTGCCTAAAGAATTGATCGGTCAGTCGATTTTCGATGACAGCCTGTATGGTTGCGGGAATATCGACTACCGTCAGATTTGGAAAAGTGACATGATCTCCTGTTATATCACTGAATCCATACCCACCAACTAAAATCAGGTTTTGAGCTTCTTGATAGAATTCCATATTTGTGGATTTCAGTTGCTCTCTCAATGGAGGAGATAGTTTCTCTACAGAAGCTGTCCAAAATTTTCCTTCTTTGGGATCCACTACAATGATTTGATTATTTTGTCCTGGCTGATCAAACGATGCAAAAGGTTGGCGGCGGTGGAGTCCATCAATCCGACCACCAATCAACATCCATTTACCTCCATGCTGCCCAACAGCATAAGATTGGATTCCTTGCATTCCAGTAATATGAAGTGGTTCCAACAGCATTTCAAATGGGAAGGCTTGCCCCGTTAAGTATGTATTTGTGATAAAAGTCATGACTACTATCCAGATAAAGCGCATACTTCTTGCCGGTTGGAAAAAACCACTGTTCGAGCTGTTTTTCAGCTCTCGATAGAAATTAATATTCAAGCTATTCATTTTTTGGATGAAAGTTTATTTGGTCATCATTTAAGAAACATAAGTATGAATATTGATGTTGATATTTTCTCCTAATTTTGCAACTTATCCTCATCATTCTAAATCAGCAAATAGATGGTAAAAACAGATACAACAAAATATTATTCTCACTATATTCCTAAGCTCCAAGAAATGTATGCACATTATATAAATTCATCAAACAATCTCCTTAATTTTTAATTAAAACAAATTCATCCCTTCAGTCTTCTGAAATGTATAGACCCTCCACTTTATTCTATCGATTCAAGCATGATTTGCCTGCCGGCATTGTGGTATTTTTTGTTGCATTGCCCTTATGTTTGGGAATTGCACTTGCCGGTGGCGCGCCTCTTTTCAGTGGTATGATCGCAGGAATACTGGGTGGTATTGTAGTAGGCTCACTGAGCAACTCTCCGCTTAGCGTGAGCGGACCCGCAGCAGGATTGGTCTCCATTATTTTCGTGTCTATAACCACGCTTGGTTCATTTGAAGCTTTTCTTGTGGCAGTCATTATCGCAGGGATTATTCAAATTCTGCTTGGCGTGATTAAAGCCGGAATGATCGCAAATTATTTTCCGAGCAATGTGATTAAAGGAATGCTAACTGCTATTGGAATCATCATCATCCTCAAACAGCTTCCTATTGCACTTGGATATGGCAAAACGAAAGATAGCTTATTGTCATTTTTACAACACCATGGCCCCAATGCACTTGCATTCATCACCGAAAAAATACAATACATCGACTTGGGAGCTACGACTATATCATTGCTATCCATAGTTATCATGCTACTTTGGGAAAGCAGATGGATTTCGGCTAAGCTCAAAATCATTCCTGGGGGATTAATAGCAGTTGCAGCAAGTATAGCGCTCAGCCAGCTTATTTTCAAACACTATAGTTTTTTACTAATTGAACCCAATCATTTTGTTCAGGTGCCGATCGCCCACAATTTGAGCGAATTCTACAGTTTTTTCAAAACTCCTGATTTTGATGTGTTGTATCGAAAGGACATCTATGCCATTGGATTAACTATAGCCATTGTTGCATCAATTGAGAGCTTGCTGAGTGTGGAAGCGATCGACAAGTTGGATCGCCAAAGGAGGGTAACAAATCCCAATCGAGAGCTGTTGGCACAGGGAATAGGTAATATACTCTCCGGTCTTCTCGGAGGACTTCCTATCACCAGCGTCATCGTCAGAAGTAGTGCCAATTTTAATGCAAACGCGCAATCTAAATTTGCAACTATCATCCACGGTATCATACTCCTCATTTGTGTTATAGGAATTCCTTCATTGCTGAACATGATCCCTTTGGCTGCTCTGGCATCTATCTTATTGCTCACCGGCTTTAAATTATGCAAACCCTCTATTTTCATTGGTTTCTTCCAAAAAAGTAAATACCAATGGGTGCCATTTGTGGTAACAGTACTCGCGATTGTTTTTACCGACTTGTTGTATGGTGTAGCAATCGGGCTTGCGACCAGCGTCTCCGCCATTTTGGTTGGAAATTTTAAAAATTCATTTGTAATCTTCACAGAACAGACCGAAAATAAAGACCTGGTACTCGTGCATTTTTCAGAAGAAGTATCCTTCCTCAATAAAGCGGAAATAAGAAAGATGTTAGATCATTTACCAAAAAACTCTTCAGTGATTTTAGATGCTTCAGATTCAAAGTATATTGATTTTGATGTACAGGAGTTGATCAGAGAATTCATACAGCTCAAAGCACCACACTACAACATCCAGTGTCACACTATTGGCTTCAAAGAAGACTACAAAATTCACAATAGTGACAGTGCTTCAGAAATCAAAGAAAAATATCCAGTATTCGAAATGGTAATCAGAAAAACATTCCTTTAAATTTCGAATACGCTTATATTTTGATAGCTACAGCAGTTTCCTCTGAAGCGAGATGTGCATATAAAAAAGGAATTCCAAGAATAAAATAAGTGATGTCCGCCTTAGAAGAAAAAAAAGCTTCATTCCAACCATATGTCGCAGTCACATCACCCATATAGATCAAAGCTACCAGGAATAGCCATGAACCAAATATAAAATTGTAGTTTTTTACATTGATCCAACAACCGGAACCCAGTGCTATCAATAATACTATTATCGAAAGATATTCAGGAAAAAGCTTATCAGATTGCGTTAGAAATGGATTGTATTGTTGCCAAACTTGCGTATGACCCCAAATAAAAGGTAAAAACAATAAACAAAAAGATGTCAGTACGACGGAATTCCATAGAATCCATTTAGTGACTGTGCCAAAATAATTCTCCAAAAGAAAATAAACTGAACTTATCAGAAAAAGGCCGCCATAAACAT
>Ga0268298_10003626_pt1 | contig 15608 bp, 13 predicted proteins | sample WWTPWeurt_MetaG_FD_194462 | JGI IMG/M metagenome (GOLD analysis project Ga0268298, IMG submission 194462) | Activated sludge microbial communities from WWTP in Nijmegen, Gelderland, Netherland - WWTP Weurt | ecosystem: Engineered > WWTP > Aerobic digester > Activated sludge | place... | reverse complement strand
TGCGCTTGCGGACTTCATCGCCGCTCTTCATTGCATCTTTGACTGATTCATTAAGTTGAGTTTTTATATCCATGATTTGATTATACCCTTTCGTTCAAGGATGAAGAACGCGCTCATTCCCCGCCGGCGCCTGCTTCCACATCCCAAATATTTTTTTCGTTCGGCATTTTCCCGGCTTACAGGTCCGTGAATTTCGCAAACATCTCAGGCGTGAGTATCTTTTCCAAGGTATCGAACTCATGCCGTGTGCGCTTGACAGCCGCCGCCCGCGCGTACGCAAAACGCTCTCCCTGCTTCGGAGAATCCAAATTCATTTTTCCGTGCGAATCCTCGGGCAGGAATTTCAACGCGAAATCGCGCATGAAAGGGACAAAGTACAAGGCATCCATCGGCAGGTAGACCTTTCCGGAGTGCAGCCTTGGGCTTTCGATCAGGTCTTTTTGGACGGGATCCACTTCCAGCGGAGTCGGGACCGCGCCTTTGAACTGATCCAGCCACAGAGTGATGTAATTGGTATGGGAGTAGAAATCCTGCGCGGTGTGGGTTAATCGCCCAAAGGCGATCCACGCCGAGAGCACGCCGGGTGAAAGCAGGGACGCGAGCAAGTATCCACGCTGCTCAATGATGTATCGAAAACCGCCTTCAATGGCATTGTTGTCAAAATGGACTTCGTCGTGCCCGATCTGCTGACGGAGCGCATCCTGCTTGCGGTTGGCGGCAATGATCACCTCCAAGGCGCGCGGGCTGACAAGCCCATTGAGGGCTTCACGGGTCATTTCTTCATGAATGGGAACAAGCATGCCTGAATTATAAGCGCGGCATGGATTAAGTGGTTATAATGCGCCCATGACTTTTTACACCGCAAGAGGCGATGACGGCACCACAGGATTGCTCGGCGACGGGCGCGTCCCCAAATATCATGAACGCATGGAAGCGATCGGCGCGCTGGATGAAGCCTCCGCCGCGCTTGGGCTGGCGCGCGCTCAATGCACCGCCCCGCAGACCCCTTCCATTTTGCTGGAGGCGCAGCGCGATCTCTATAAATTGATGGCTGAAGTTGCAGCCACCCCCGAGAACGCCCAGCGGTTTCATTTCATCGACGAGGGGCGGGTAAAGTGGCTTGAAAAAGAGACCGATGAGTTAAGCGTTGTGGTGGAGATGCCCAGGGAATTCATCCTGCCGGGGGATACACTTGGCGGAGCAGCGCTCTCGATGGCGCGCGCCATCATCCGCAGGGCAGAGCGGCGCGTGGTCAGTCTTTTCGATGACGAGGTGGTGATCAACCCCGACCTGCAGCGTTACCTGAACAGGCTTTCGTCCTTATGCTTCGTACTTGAGCTTCTTGAGAATCAGTTCGCGGGGAAGAAGACCTCACTTGCAAAACCCTAAATAAGCAGGAGACCGACGCACCCATCATACGTCGTCTCTGTCTGAAAAACACACACAAAGGTTTCCACATGACAGGCACTATCATCAATATCGCCGCCATTCTGATCGGCGGAACAGTTGGTTTAATCTTCGGGTCGCGCATTCCTGAAAAATTCAAAGGCACCGTTATCGCGGGCATGGGTCTTTTCACCGCAGCAATGGGTTTGCAGATGTTCTTTGAAAGCAACAATCAGTTGATCGTACTCGGTGCGCTCATCATCGGCGCTTTGATCGGCGAATGGGTTGGCATTGAAGACGGGCTGCAGTCTCTGGGGCAGTCTCTTGAAAAACGCTTTTCACGGGATTCAGAAACCGGCAGCGGCTCACGTTTCGTGCGCGGGTTCATGGTCTCCTCCCTGCTTTTTTGCATTGGTCCAATGGCGATCCTCGGCTCTATCCAGGATGGATTGACCGGTGACTATAATCTTCTGGCTGTAAAATCCACACTGGACGGTTTTGCCGCCATCGCTTTCGCCTCCACCCTCGGCGTGGGAGTGATGTTCTCTTCACTCATCATCCTCATCTATCAGGGAGGCATCAGCCTGTTGGCGGGTTTGCTCAACTCCATTGTGACCGACCCAATGATGGCAGAGATGACCGCAACCGGTGGTGTGATCCTGATGGGGGTCGCCCTCAATAATCTGCTGGAAATAAAACAGATCCGCGTGGGAAATTTTTTACCGGCGCTGGCGGTCGCTCCGCTGATCGTTTGGGCCCTGAGCCTGTTCTGAAATTAATAGACAAAAAAACACCCGACGATCGTCGGGTGTTTTTTTTTGTGACTCCGGGGGGATTTGAACCCTCAACCAATTGATTAAGAGTCAACTGCTCTGCCATTGAGCTACGGAGCCATTTTTGCTGTTCGCGGACGGTATTATACCCCAAAGAAATTTGGTGTCAATAATTCAATGTCAGCCAAACAGTTTAAGGGAAGGCTTTTTTTCTGCTGTTGATCCCATCAAAAGAAAAACCCCGGAAACATATCCCGGGGTTTTATCATCAGGTTGGAAAGGTTTCTTTAAAACAAGCGCAGCACTGCAGCGCCAGCCATTACAAACAACCACTGCGGGATAAAGCTCAACACAACAGCCGCGACCGCAGTGACGGACACTGTAAAAACAAGCCAGGGATCGCGATCAACGACCGGGTCACCTTCACGCATATACATGTTGACGACCACTCTCAAATAATAATAGGCTGAGACCAGGGAGGTTACCACACCAATGATGGCAAGCCCGGTAAATCCGCCCGCAACCACTGCGCGGAAAAGATAGAACTTACCGACCAGCCCAAGAGTGGGGGGGAAACCGATGAAGGAGAGCATGAAAACTGTCATGCCGACTGCGAGAGCAGGATATTTTTTTGCAAGTCCTGCGAAGTCACCGATCTCAAGTCCCTTGCCTTCGGCCTTTTCAAGTGAGATCACGACCGCCCATGCGCCGAAGTTCGTCACAGCGTAGGAAACGAGATAGAACAGTGCAGCCGCAACAGAGACCGGCATGACTTCCTTATTTCCGTAGGGAACAAAAGCCATCAGAATATAACCGGCGTGGGCGATGCTGGAATACGCCAGCATGCGCTTGATGTTGGTCTGTGAAATGGCGGTAAGGTTCCCAACGATCATGGTCAATGCGGCCAGCACCCAAATCACATCCGTGATATCTACCGAGAGGGATGGGAAAGCCGTGGCAAAAACTCGAAGCAGAGCGGCAAAGCCGGTGATCTTCGCGCCAGAGGACATGAAGGCGGTGACAGCAGTCGGCGAGCCCTGATACACGTCCGGGGTCCACATGTGAAAGGGAACCGCTGCGACCTTGAAGCCAAACCCCACAAGAAGCAGGGCGGCACCAATGGTGAGCAGCAGGCTGGGAGCCCCGTTTGCCGCGGCGTAAAAGATTCCACCGAGCGATGTGGTGGCGGTCGCACCATAGATCAACGCAGTTCCGTACACAACAAATCCGGTCGAGAACGCGCCGAGCAGGAAGTATTTGACCCCAGCTTCTTCAGATTGCAAATTCGGGCGCGCAAAGGCAGCCAACACATACAGGGGGATGGAGAGCCATTCCAACGCAAGGAAGATGATGATTAGGTCGGCAGCTTGTGCCATCAACATCATGCCCGAAACGCTGAAAAGCATCAGGGTGTAGTATTCACCGCGCTCAAGCCCCATGCGTTTGAGATACCCGTAGGCAAGGGCAATGCCCAGCAACCCACTGGCAAGAAGAATGATATTTACAAAGACCGAGAACCCGTCCACCACCACCATGTTGTTGAAACCGACGTTCTCGCTGCCAGACTGGGTGACCGTCAACCCGAGTGTGACTGCCAGCCCCAACGCGGACAGGAATGCCGTGAGACCTTTGCTGTTCTTTGGAATGAAGAGGTCAGCCAGCAAAAGCAAACAGGACCAAACGGTAAGGAAGGTCAGCGGGAGAATGGTATAAAAATCAGTTTGCGTCATGAACGCTCCAAGTGCCAGTTACCAGTTATGAGTTACCAGTTACCCGTTTTCAGTAAACGGTAATCAGTCATGGTAATTGGGGAATATTTATTAAGGCAAAGCGGCAATAATTTTTGCGATGGGTTCAAGCAACTGATTCACCGCAGGCGCCATCAAATTAAAGAACGGCGCGGGGTAAAGACCGATCCAGAACATGAAGATCAGCAGCGGAGCGACGGTGAGGATCTCGCGCCAGTTAAGGTCTTTCAGTTCATGATGATGGGTAACCTCGCCCGCAGGTCCGAGGAACATCTTTTGGAACATGTAAAGGATATACACCGCAGCCATGATGACACCGGCAGCGGAGACACCCGCATACCACGGGCTGCCAATAGCCTTCGAGCCAAACGCGCCCAGCAGGATGGTGAACTCGCCGACAAAGCCATTGAGACCGGGCAGACCCATTGAGGAGAGCGCGGAGATCAGCATCACCGTTCCATAGACCGGCATGATCTTCCACAAGCCGCCATAGACCTTGATCTCACGGGTGTGAGTCTGCTCATAGACCATGCCAATGAGGAGGAACAACGCACCGGTGCTGAGACCGTGATTGATCATCTGCAAAATTGCGCCGGACACGCCCTGCGCATTAAGTGCGAACATGCCGAGCATGACAAAGCCAAGGTGGCTGACGGAGGAATACGCGACCAGTTTCTTGACATCTGCCTGCGCGTACGAGACCGCAGCGCCATAGATGATGCCGATGGTCGCGAGGAGCGCGATCCACGGGGCGGCTTCAACGGTGGCGTTCGGGAAGAGTTGAATGTTGAAGCGCAGGAAGCCATAAGTACCCATCTTCAACAGCACGCCCGCAAGGATGACTGAACCGGCAGTGGGCGCTTCCACATGGGCATCGGGCAACCACGAGTGCAGGGGCCACATGGGCACCTTGATGGCGAATGCGGCAGCAAAGGCGATGAAGAGCAGCATCTGCATCTTCGGGTCGATGGTGCCAGATGCATACAGATCAGGCAGACGCGCGAGCATGGTCGGCACATTGAAGGTATCGGTCTTGATGCCGAGGAAGAGGATCGCGATCAACATCAGGATGGAGCCAGCCATCGTGTAGAGGAAGAACTTGACAGCGGCATACACACGGCGCGGTCCGCCCCACAGACCGATGAGGAAATACATCGGGACGAGGGTGAATTCCCAGAAGATGTAGAACATGAACAGGTCTTGCGCGAGGAAAACGCCCATCATGCCGACTTCCAACATGAGGAAGAAGACCATGAAGTCCTTGACCCGGTCTTCCACAGCCTTCCAAGTGGAGAGGATGGAGATCGGTGTGAGGAAGGCGGTGAGCAAAACCAAAAGGATGCTCAGACCATCCACGGCAAGGTAGTAGTAGATGTTCCAGCCAGCGACCTGGATCCACGGGTATTTGGCTTCCAACTGCAGGTTGGGGTCGGACGCGTCGAACTGCCCAAGCACCCAAAGCGACACAGCAAAGGTCAGCAGGGAGGTAGCCGTCGCCACCCAGCGGATCGCGTTCTTCGCTTCGGAATTCATGAAGAGAATCACGAGCACGCCCAGAAGCGGAAGGAAGGTCAGAAGAGTAAGAGGTTGCAAAAGAAATTCCATGTTCTATCCTCGGTTTCTACGAGTTTATTTGAAAATCAGGTATCCCAAAATAAGAACAACGCCCAGCATGACAGAGAGCGCGTACGAACGAACAAATCCGTTCTGGACCTTGCGCAAAGCTGCCGATATGGATTGGGTTGCCGTACCCAGCCAGTTCGCGAAGGCGTCAATGCCTTTTTGATCGGCGTAGGTATTGAGCGCAGTATCGCTGAGCCAGTTGTAGGTCCCTGCAATGACCGTGTCGTGCACAAAGTCGTGCCAGAAGCGCCAGTCCACCACATCCGCAAGGAATTGCGACAGCTTCTTGAATGGATTGATAATGACGGCGAAGTAGCCTTCATCCACAAACCATTTGTTTTCCATGCCTGTGAAGATAAATCCAAGCGGTTTCTTGAGCGGGTCGACCTGCCCAGCCTTGAGCGGGTTGCGGCCGTAGAGCAGCCACGAAGTGAAGATGGCAGCCAACGCCAACGCGGTGGAAATGCCCGCAACCTTCAGATCCAGCGGCAAGCCGTGAACTTCGCCGATGGTGTATCCCAGCCAGTGACCGAGATTGTGGAAACCTTCGAACGGCAGATTCAACGCGCCGCCAGCCAGGCTCAAGACAGCCAGCACCATTAACGGCACGGTCATCACTTTGGGGCTTTCCTCGGCATGCGCGGCAGCATCGTGACGCGGTGAGCCAAAGAAGACCATCCAAACCTGACGCCCCATGTAAAAGGCAGTCATGAACGCAGCAAGGGTCAACTGCCCGTAAACACTTGGGAAGTGCAGGCTGGCATCCAGCAGAATTTCATCCTTCGACCAGAAGCCTGCGAAGGGGAAGATGCCCGCAAGAGCAAGCGTGCCGATCATGTACAGCCAGAAGGTGACCGGCATGGTCTTGCGAAGTCCGCCCATGTTGCGCATGTCGCCCGGGTCGAAGACTTCGCCGTGGTCATCGTGACTGCCATGTCCGTGGTCTTCTTCCTTCTTGGATTTCTTTCCCTTCGGCTTTTCGTCGTGATGGGCGTGCGCATGGGCAAGATGATGATGTCCACGCTCCATGCCTAGGATGACAGAACCCGCGGAAAGGAAGAGCAAAGCCTTGAAGAAAGCGTGCGTGATGAGGTGGAACATCCCTGCCACGTACGCGCCCATGCCCACCGCCGCAACCATGAAGCCAAGCTGCGAGATGGTGGAGTAGGCAAGCACTTTCTTGATGTCGTATTGACCGACCGCGATCGTTGCGGCAAAGAGGGCGGTCCCTGCGCCGACCATTGCCACGATGTACTGCGCTTCAGGAACGAGTGAATACAACGGAGCGGAACGGGTCACAAGATACACGCCGGCGGTCACCATGGTCGCGGCATGGATGAGGGCAGAAACTGGGGTGGGACCTGCCATCGCATCGGGCAGCCAGATGTAGAGCGGGATCTGCGCAGATTTACCAGCAACGCCGACAAGCATGAAGATCGTGATTGCCACGATCACCCACGGCATCGAGTGCGCGATCTCCGGCGCAGCCTTGAAGACTTCGTCGAATTGGAAGGAGCCGAGATACCAGAACATCAGGAAGCCCGCGAGCAGGAAACCGAAGTCGCCAACGCGGTTGGTGATGAAGGCTTTCTTCGCGGCGTTCGAGTTCGCCCATGAAGGTCGCGCGAGGGTGTCCATTTCGTACCAGAAGCCGATCAGCAGGAAGGAGCAAAGCCCCACACCTTCCCAGCCGACAAAGAGCATCATGTACGAGTCGCCCGAGACGAGGATCATCATCGCCGCGATGAACAGGTTGAGGTAGAGGAAGAAGCGGTTGAAGCGTCCCTCTTCATGCTTGAAGCGCACATCCTCGTGCATGTAACCAATGGCGTAGATGTGGATCAAGGTGCCGACGCCGGAAACGACCAGCATCATGGTGGTCGAGAGCGAGTCCACGCGGAAGGTCCAATCGAGTTGGAGCGTGCCGATGTGGATCCACTCTGCGAGCTTGACGCTGTGCGCTTCGCCGTGCGCGGCAGAGACGGAATAAGCCAGCAGCACCGAGACGACAAACGCCGCCCCAGAAGCCAGGCTTGCCACAGTGCCGGTCATCTTTTCGCTGAACTGCCTGCCAAAGACCAGATTGATCAGCAGGCCCGTCAGCGGCGCAAAGACCAGCCACGGGGCGAGAAAGAAAAATCCTGTACTAACTGATTCGCTTAAGTGCATAAAAGTCTCCAGAGAGTAGAGAGCAGAGAATAGTATTCCTACTATTTATCTAGTCTCTAGTCGTCTAATCTCTATCCTTTCAGAGAATTCATCTCATCGATATTGATGTTCTTCTTGGTCTTGAATATCTCAACGATCAAGGCAAGACCAACCGCCACTTCGGCGGCGGCAACAGCGATGACGAAGAACACAAAGATCTGACCGCTGAAACTGTTGTACATTCTGGAAAAAGCCACGAAGGCCAGGTTGCCCGCGTTGAGCATCAACTCAATGGACATGAAAATGATCAACGGGTTGCGGCGGACAAGCACGCCCAACGCGCCGATCGTAAAAAGGATTGCCGAAAGGATGATGTAATAATCGACTGGAACCATGTTCTCTACCCTGCCTTTTCCCGTTTGGTGAGGACGATCGCGCCCACCATGGCGATCAACAGCAAAATGGATGTGACTTCAAATGGCAGCAGGAATTGATTGAAAAGCGTCATGGCCATTTCACGCAGACTTTCCATGGAGTTCAAAGCGGCATCTGGAGCAGTGATCACCGCATCAGACCGGGCTCGCGAAACCACGAGGTAGATCGATTCGACGAAGAGGACTGCAGAGAGCACATAAGCCAGCGGTTTCTGCCACGGCAATGCCTGCGCCGGAGCAAGGCTTTCGGCTCCGAGCAGCATGATCACGAACAGGAACAAAACCATGATCGCTCCGGCGTACACGGTGATCTGCGACATGGCAATGAATGGTGCGCCAAGCAACAGGTAGAAGATCGCCACTGTTACAAAATTCAGCACAAGAAAAAGCGCCGAATAGACCGCATTGCGGCTGAACACCATACCAAGCGCCGCAGCAACGGCAACCAGGGAAAGAACAAGGAAGACGATTAGTTCAGAAGTCATAAGCACCTTATTGGTAATTAGTAACTGGTAATTACCTTTTACCAATTCCTAATCCGTGGGATCCTTCATCTCAGGAACGGATCGAGTGAACACACCAGAATCCACTTTGCGGGGCGTGAGCATTTCCGACGCCGGGACAGGTTCCAGCAGGGAGTCTTTCGTGTAAATGGCCTGCCTGCGGTCTGTAAATGAAAGTTCATAGTTATCGCCCAGGACGATCGCTTCGGTCGGGCAGGCATCTTCGCAAAAGCCGCAGTAGATACAGCGCAGCATGTTGATCTCGTACGTGGATGCATAACGCTCGCCGGGAGAGAAACGCTTCTCATCGGTGTTCTCAGATGCTTCCACAAAGATCGCATCTGCCGGACAGGCCGCCGCGCACAACGAACATCCGATGCACTTTTCGAGCCCGTTCTCATAACGCTTCAAAACGTGACGACCGCGGAAGCGCGGACGAACTTCTCGCTTCACTTCGGGATACTGATAGGTTACGGTCCGCTCAAAGAGGAAGGAACGGAGCGTCTCCCCCAGTCCCCTGGTAAGTTCAATGACAGGATCAAATACGCCCATTGGATTTTCTCCTCAAGTCACGATAAATAAATGCCACCGCCACGATCGCGCTGATAATTGAAAGGACGGGGATGCTGTAGTAATAAAGTTGGTTATTAAGTTCCTGCGCCAGCAGAATGCCAGTGGCGGTGACGAAGACCAAAACCAGCGAAAGCGGAAGAAGGATCTTCCAGCCGAACGCCATCAAACGGTCATAGCGGATGCGCGGCCAGGTGGCGCGGATCCAGATCATGAAGAACAAAAGCACGATCACTTTCAACAGCAGGTAGATCGGTCCAAGGAACCAGTTTTGGTCCACGCTCAGGAAGGTATCCTTCAGGAACCAGAACTCGCGGTAGCCGCCGAAAAACAGGGTTGCAGCGATCATGCAGATCACGATCATCTTCTGGTATTCAGCCATGAAGAACAGCGCGAACTTCATACCTGAATATTCGGCGTGATAACCCGCGGTCAATTCCTGTTCCGCTTCCGGCATATCAAATGGAGCGCGGTTCACTTCCGCGAGGGTAACGATCATGAACACCAGCGCGCCCACAGGCTGCATCACGGCAAACCACATATCACGCTGGGCAAAGACGATCTCGTTCAAGTTCATGGAATTGCTCATAATGATCGCGATCGCAAAGCACAAGCCAAGCGATAATTCATAAGAAATCATTTGCGCCGAAGAACGGATACCGCCAAGCATGGCGTACTTGTTATTGCTCGACCAACCCGCCAGCACAATGCCGTACACAGCAATGGATGCGATGGAAGCAATATACAAAATACCAACATTTAAATTTGCAACATACAATGTGATCTCGCGGTCGCCAAGCATAAAGGACGTACCAAGCGGGATCACAGCGGCCAGGATCAACGAAGGGACCACCGTCAACACAGGAGCAAGGATAAACACCACCTTATACACTCTCGCTGGTGTCAGTTCTTCCTTGAAGATCAACTTGACCGCGTCCGCGATCGGCTGCAACAAACCCTGATATCCAGCGCGGTTCGGACCAACACGCACCTGCATGCGGGCCAGCGCGCGGCGTTCATACAATGTCAGGTAGGCAAAGCCAGTCAGGAGGACAAAGCAAAGCACAAACCCTTTAATTACCCATTCAAGCCACATGGTTCCGTCCATATCACTTCACCTTTGCCACAACAGGTTCGTGGATCGCAACGCCCATACTGCGCGGCACCAACGCCACACCCGCCGAGATCGTATCATCCAGCTTGACCACCAAATCCGCGTTCACGCCTTCAAAGGACAACTTGACAGTTGCGCCCGCTTCCACACCAAGGTTCTTGGCAGCCGTGGGATGCAGGGTTATCGTCGCTTCACCAACACGCAGATCAAGCAGCTGCGCAGGGTTGACCGTTCCGCCGCGATCATATAATTTACTGACCGGGACCGCCAGCAACTCTTTTTCCTTCGGACGAAGAGCCGCTTCTTTCCTGACCTTTGGGATGGAAACCGATTTTCCAGACTGGGACACCGGCGCAAGCTGCACGCCCAAACCGCGTGTGTTCTCGTAGGTCGTGCCGCCATAATACAGGTCGCCACGCCCAACGATCGGCCATTGCCCGTGGACTTCAGCCAGCGAAACATAATTCATGTCAGTGAACGCATCGAGCGAGCTGGCAAGAATATCGAATACGACCGAAGCAGATGATCCTTCCAGGATCACGCCCATTTGTTTGGCGATCATCGAGGTGATCGCGAAATCGGGTTTCGCATCGCCCTTGACCGGCACAGCTGCGTAGAAGCGCTGCACACGGCGTTCGCCTGAGGTGAACGTTCCTTCCCGTTCAGAGAAAGCTTGCGCGGGCAATACCACATCCGCGATCTCGGTCGTTGCGGTTTCAAGAATATCCTGCACCGCCACGAACTTCGCGCCTTTGAGAGCCTTGGCCAAAGCGGGGTCATCGCCCACCGGATCAGCGCCAACGATATATACAGCCTTGCCCTTGAGAGCCTTATCCAACTCAACCTCGGGGCGCAGGCCAACTTCCCATGCGCCCTGATCGTTGGCTCTTTGCCAGACACCAACCAAACCGTTGTTCGGCTTGCCGATGTGCTCGGTCTCTTTCAAAAGTGAGGCGCATGCCGAAGCAAGCCCGGATGTGCCATTTAATCCAAGTCCCTCGCTGCCGAAGAACACAACCGCGTTCTTCGCCTTCGCGAATTCATCAGCGATCTTGCCTTTTGCATTCAGGTCGTTGATTGCTTTTACTTCATCGCCATACGCATAACGGATGACGTACTTGGCAAAGCGGTCCAGTTTCGTCTCGCGCGGATTCGCAACAATAAGCGTTGCGCCGCGGTCAGCCGCCTGCTTGACCCTCAGCCACCAAATGGGAGCTTCTTCATATAGATCAGATGCAACTACCAGAATGGCGTCACCTTTGCCCATCTTGCCGATGTTCGTGCCCTGACCAACACCCACAAGCTGGGTGATGTCGCCGCCGCCCATATCGGAGTACAAGATCGCCGTTCCGCCCGCATGATCTGCCAGCGACTTCAGATTGAAAAGGTCTTCATTCGCCAGACGTCCGGAAGCCAGAATGACGAAATCTTTTTTGTATTTCAAGAAATTCTCAGCCGCAAGTTTTGTAGCGGAGTCCCATGAAGCGCGTGCAAGCTTCTCATCCTTGCGGACCATCGGTTTGGCAAGGCGCTTCTTGCTTTCGGCGTAGTGATACGCGAAGCGTCCTTTGTCACACAACCAGATCTCGTTCACTTCTTCGTTCTGACGCGGCATGACACGCTTGACCACGACCTCACCGCCCGCTTTTGCTTCGCGGCGTGTGTTGAGCGTGGTATTGCAACCAACAGGGCACTGTGTGCAGATGGATGCTTCGGCTTTCAATTCCCACGGGCGCGCGCCAAAGCGGAAGTCTGCTGTGGTGAGTGCGCCAACCGGGCAGATATCGGTGGTGTTGCCCGAGAAAACAGAATCAAATCCCGGGTCCGATAAAGACACGATCTGGGTGTTGCGTCCGCGTTCATCAAAACCGAGGACAGCCTCTCCCGCCACTTCGCTCTGGAAGCGGATGCAGCGCGCGCACTGAATGCAGCGCTCACGATCGAGCCAGATCAATTCGCCAAGAGGGACCTGCTTCTCGAGGTGCAATTTTTCATCGTAGTTGAAGCGGCTTCGTCCGGGACCGAACTGCATGGTCAGGTTTTGAAGCGGGCATTCACCGCCCTTGTCGCAGACCGGGCAGTCAAGCGGATGAGAAGTGAGCAGGAATTCCACCGTGCCCTTCTGCCCATCCAACGCCTTGTCTGTGGTGGTCATGACAACCATGCCCTCTGAAACGCGGTTGGTGCATGCAGTTTCAAGCTTGGGCATAAATTGGATCTTGGGCTGTCCGTTTTCCATCACAGGCTGACCGGTTGCGCGGTCGATCATGGGGCGTCCCACTTCCACCAGGCACATGCGGCACATACCGACCGGTTCAAGTTTCGGGTGGTGACAGAAGACGGGGATGTCGATGCCGATCATCTTGGCCGCATCCGCGATCAGCGTTCCATCCGGAACGGTTACACTTTTTCCATTAATTGTTAGCGTGACTTGTTTCGTCATGCGTGCTCCGTTAAGCCTTTGCTGCTTTTTTGAAATCTTGCGGGAATCTTTCGATACCGGTAACCACAGCCATCGTGGCGAACTCACCCAGCGCGCACAAGCATTTGCCCTGCATCTGCTTGGCGACATTTAGGAGCAGGTCCACGTCAGATTGCGAACCATGACCAGAATGGATGCGATGCGTGATGTTCTGCATCCAGTAATTACCTTCACGGCAGGGTGTGCACTTGCCGCAGGATTCATGCTTGAAGAAGTGAATGGTCTTGTTGATGATCCAGTCCACGCTGACGGTGTCATCGATCACGATGACCGAGGCAGAGCCAAGGTCGCCGCCCAGCGTGCGGACGGAAGCGTAATCCATGGGCGTGTCGAGGACTTTGTCGTCAACCGGGATCAATGAGGAGGATGCGCCAGCCGGCATGATCGCCTTGACCGGACGTCCTTCCTGGATGCCGCCGCCGTATTCATAGATCAACTCACGGAAGGTCTTGCCAAAAGGCAGTTCATAGTTGCCGGGCTTGCGCACACGTCCGGAGAGCGAGAACAACTTCACGCCTGCGCTGTCGGCTGTGCCCATGGACTTGTACCATTCCGCGCCGTTGGAGATAATGGCGGGGACATTGGTGAACGTTTCGACGTTGTTGATGATGGTGGGCTTGCCGTACAAACCATACGAAGGCGGGAAAGGCGGGCGCACACGCGGCTGTCCGCGCTTGCCTTCAATGGATTCCAGAAGCGCCGTCTCTTCGCCGCAGATGTATGCGCCTGCGCCGAGATGGGTAAAGATCTTCAGGGAGTAATCGGTACCGAACAATTTATCGCCCAGATACCCGGCTTTTTCCATATCCGCGATCTTTTCATCGAGGATGGCAGCTACCTGCCAGAATTCTCCGCGCAGATAAATATACGCCGCAGTAGCACCGACCGCATAGGAGGCAATTGCCAGCCCTTCAAGGAATTGAAAAGGATTGGATTCCATGATCTCGCGATCTTTGAAGGTGCCGGGCTCGGACTCATCGGCATTGGCAACCACATAATGCGGCCAATTTTTGTTATCAATGAAGGACCACTTCATACCGGTCGGGAACCCCGCGCCGCCGCGTCCGCGCAGACCAGAGTTCTTAACCACATCGATCACATCGGTAGGCTTCATCTTTGTGACGGCTTTCTTGAACGCGTCGATGCCGCCGTTCTTCTTGTAAACATCCAGCTTGTTGATATCGGGAACATCCCGATGGCGTAACAGGACGTGAGCCATTACTTCACCTCCTTGCCAGATTGCTTGAGGGCTTCGATCAATTCAAGTGTGCGATCCACGGTCATGTTCTCGTGGTACTTGATCCCATCGGGACCCTGGGTCTGGAACATCGGCGCTTTATCGCAGGCGGCAAGACACATCACCGCTTCAAGAGTGACCAATCCATCGGCGGTCGTTTCACCGACCTTGATGCCAAGGTTGCCGCACAGGTTGTTCAGGAATTCATCCGCACCACGCAAGGCGCAGGGCAGATCCGTGCATACCTGCATGCGGTACTTGCCCGCCTTCTCATCGTGATAGAGCGAATAGAAACCGACAATGGAAGCCACTTCGGTCTCGGTGATGTCCAACAACTGGGCGATATCCTGCATCGCCGCCTTGTTAACGTACCCTTCCTCACGCTGGGCAAGGTAGAGAAGCGGCATCACCGCCGAGCGTTTCTGCTCAGGCGGATATTTGGCCAAAATTTGTTTTACTTCCTTCGGATAGGTTTTCTCGAGGCTCATCTGTCAATATCTCCGAGGACAATGTCAATGGAAGAGAGGATGGCGACCAGATCAGCCACCAGAGACCCCTTCACGATCTGAGAAAGCACGCCCAGGTTGTCGAAAGAAGGCGTACGCATATGAACACGCATGGGTTTCGGTCCACCATCGCCCTCGAGGAGCACACCCAGCTCACCACGCGGAGATTCAACCGCGCTGTAAATGGAAGCCTGCGGCGCGGAGAAACCTTCGGTCCACAACTTGAAGTGATGGATGAGGGATTCCATGCTCACACCGATCTCTGAGCGCGGCGGCGGGACGAACTTTCGGTTCTCAGAACGTACAGGACCAAGCGGCAGTTTATTCAACGCCTGTTCCACGATCTTCAAGGACTCGCGTAATTCCTGAATACGGACCAAATAGCGGGCATACACATCGCCGTCATTCAGAACAGGGACGGTGAAATCGTACTGCTCATATCCCATGTATGGGCGGGATTTGCGCAGATCCCAGTTCACGCCGGATGCGCGAAGGGGGGGACCGGTCACGCCAAAGGACAGGGCAACAGACGGTTCTAATTTACCGAGTCCCACTGTGCGGTCAATAAAGAGCGGGTTCTTCGTCAAAAGGGTTTCATATTCATCGATGCGCTTCGGGAAGACCTTGATGAAATCGCGCACAGCCTTCTCGAACTCCACGGGTACATCACGCCACACACCGCCGGGGCGGAAGTAGGTGGTCATCATGCGCTGTCCCGAGACCATCTCAAAAATATCGAGGATCTGTTCGCGTTCACGGAAACAATAAAGGAACATTGACATCGCAGCCAGGTCGAGACCGGAGGTTCCCAGCCATACGAGGTGAGATGCAATGCGCTGAAGTTCTACAAGGATCACCCGCAAAGCCTGACCACGGGCAGGCACATCGAGGTCAACAAGCTTTTCCACTGCCATGCAGTAGGCAAGGTTATTGCCGATCGTGTTCATGTAATCCAGACGGTCGGTCATCACTTCGGCCTTTTGGTAGGTCTTGGCTTCCATGTTCTTTTCGATCCCCGTATGCAGGTAACCGACATCGGGAATACAGTTGACCACGATCTCGCCGTCCAACTCAAGCAGCAAGC
>Ga0268298_10003625_pt1 | contig 15614 bp, 14 predicted proteins | sample WWTPWeurt_MetaG_FD_194462 | JGI IMG/M metagenome (GOLD analysis project Ga0268298, IMG submission 194462) | Activated sludge microbial communities from WWTP in Nijmegen, Gelderland, Netherland - WWTP Weurt | ecosystem: Engineered > WWTP > Aerobic digester > Activated sludge | place... | reverse complement strand
CGAGATGCCGGAGGGGCACGATACTCCCAGGGGAAGGATCAGCATAGCAAGCGATCCCGGCCGCCGAGACATGTGCGAAAAATGTCAGCGCTTGCGCAATCCGTGGGGAGTCAGCTTCACCAGGCCGGTGGCCGAGGTGGGCTTGGGCACGTCCTTCAGGCCGGCCGCCTCCAGGGCGTGGGCCAGGCGCTCCAGATCCTCCTGCAGCAGGTTCAGCCGGTCCCGCATGCCCAGCACCACCTCCACGCCGGCCAGGTTCACGCCGAGGTCGCGGGTGAGGTTGAGGATGAACTCCAGGCGCTCCAGATCCTCGTCGCTGTAGAGGCGGGTCTTGCCTTCGGTGCGGCTGGGGGTGAGCAGGCCCTCCCGCTCGTAGAGGCGCAGGGTCTGGGGGTGCACGCCGTAGCGCATGGACACCACGCCGATCATGTAGGCGCCAAGTCTTGGGTCTTTAGCCATGCTGACTGCTCCGCTGCTTGCGCACGTCTTCGTCGTTCAGTTCCGCCAGCTCCCGCAGCAGCTCCTTGCTGCGCTCGTCCTGGATCGTGGGCGTCACCAGGGCCACCTCGGCGATGAGGTCGCCCCGCTGGCTGCTCCGGGGTACCGGCATGCCCTGGCCTTTCAGCCGCAGGCGCGCCCCGGTCTGGGTGCCAGGCGGCACCTTGATGGTCTGCTGGCCCTCGGGCGTGGGCACGTCCACCTTGGCCCCCAGGGCCGCCTCGGTGAAGGAGATGGGCAGCTTCACATAGAGGTTGGGACCCTTGCGCTCGAAGCGCGCGTCCTGCTCCATGCTGATCTGCAGGAAGAGGTCACCGGGCCCGCCGCCGCGACGGCCCGCCTCGCCCTTGCCCGCCACGCGCAGCTTGGCGCCGTCCTCGACGCCGGCCGGGATGGCGATGGTGACCGTCTCCTGCCGGCTGTGGCGGCCGGCGCCGGCGCAGTCGGGGCAGGCCGGGGCCTTGGAACCGCGCCCACCGCAATCGGGGCAGGTGCGGCCGAAAGAGAGGAAGCCCGAGCCGCCACCCACCTTGCCCTTGCCCTGACAGGTGCGACACTGCTCCTGTTTGCGGCTGGACTCGCCCGTGCCGCGGCAGGTGAGGCAGGGCTCCGAACGGTTTACCCGCAGGTTCAGGCGCGTGCCTTCGAAGGCCTCGCGGAACCCCAGGCGCACGGAATGAACCAGGTCCTCCCCCCGTTCAGGGCCATGCCGCATGGGCCGGCCGCCGAAGCCGGCGAAGATGTCTTCGAAGCCAAAGCCCGCGCCTTGCTGGAAGCCGGGCGGGATCTGGGCGCCGGGGCCGCTGGGATCGCCGTAGGTGTCGTAGTTCTTCCGCTTCTCGGCGTCGGACAGCACATCGTTGGCCTCGGAGAGCTTCTTGAACTCGGCCTCGGCCTTGGCATCGCCCGGGTTCAGATCCGGGTGGTGCTTCCGCGCCAGCTTGCGGTACGCCTTCTTGATGTCCTCGTCGGAGGCCGTCTTCGGAACGCCCAGGATCTTGTAGTAGTCGGGGTGGGGCATGGTCTTAGTCTAGGGCACTAAGATTTCGTTCGCGCAGGAAAATGGGGAGCCCGGAAGCTCCCCATTTTTCTGGGAAGACTAACTGACGACTTCGGCGTCGATGACGTTGTCGTCGGCCTTTTTATCTCCAGGTGCGCCCGGCGCTCCGGTCGCCGTGCCGTCACCCGCTGGAGGCTCCGACTTGTAGAGGCTCTCCGCCAGCTTGTGGCTCTTGGCAGTGAGGGTCTCCAGGGCCTTCTTGATGCGCTCCTTCTCCAGGCTGGCCAGGGCGGCCTTGGCCTCGACGATGGCCTCCTCGGCCTCCTTCTTGTCGGCCTCGGGCAGCTTGTCGCCGCTGTCCTTCAGGAGCTTCTCCACCTGGTAGACCATCTGGTCGAGGTGGTTCTTCTCCTCCAGCATGGCCTTGCGGTCCTCATCCTCGGCCTTGTGGGCTTCGGCATCCTTCACCTTGGCTTCGATCTCCTCCTTGGAGAGGCCCGTGCTGCCCGTCAGCGTGATGCTGGCGTCCTTGCCGGTGCCCTTGTCCTTGGCCGTGACGTGCACGATGCCGTTGGCGTCGATGTCGAAAACGACCTCGATCTGGGGCATGCCGCGGGGCGCGGGGGCGATGTTGCCCAGGTGGAACTGGCCCAGCAGCTTGTTGCCTTCGACCACAGGGCGCTCGCCCTGGAACACCTCGATGTCCACGCCAGGCTGGTTGTCCACGGCGGTGGTGTAGACCTCGGAGCGCTTGGTGGGGATGGTGGTGTTGCGGGGGATAATGACGCTCATCTGGCCGCCGTTGGCGTTGATGCCCAGGGACAGCGGCGTCACGTCGAGCAGCAGCACGCCCTTCACATCGCCCGAGAGGACACCGGCCTGCACGGCGGCGCCCACGGCCACGACTTCGTCGGGGTTCACGCTGTGGTTGGGCTCCTTGCCGAAGATCTGCTTCACCATCTCCAGCACCTTGGGGATGCGGGTGGAGCCGCCGACCATGACCACTTCGTCGATCTCGTGGTGGGCCAGCTTGGCGTCCTTCACCGCGTTCTCGCAGGGACCTTTCAGCTTCTGCAGCACGGGCTCGATCATCAGCTCGAACTTGGCGCGGCTGAGGGTCTGGTTCACGTGCTTGGGGCCGCTGGCATCGGCAGTGATATAGGGCAGGCTGATGTCGGTCTGGGTGGTGCTGGACAGCTCGATCTTGGCCTTCTCGGCGGCCTCCTTGAGGCGCTGCATGGCGTCGGCCTGCTTGCGCAGATCGATGCCCTCGGTCTTCTGGAACTCGTCCGCCAGCCAGTCGATGATGGCCTGGTCGATGTTGTCGCCGCCCAGGTGGGTGTCGCCGTTCGTGGACTTCACCTCGACCACGCCCTCGGAGACTTCGAGGATGGAAATGTCGAAGGTGCCGCCGCCGAAGTCGAAGACGGCGATGGTGCCGTCCTTCTTCTTGTCGAGGCCGTAGGCCAGGGCCGCGGCCGTGGGCTCGTTGACGATGCGCTTCACCTCCAGCCCCGCGATGGCGCCGGCGTCCTTGGTGGCCTGGCGCTGGGCGTCATTGAAGTAGGCGGGCACGGTGATGACGGCTTCCGTGACCTTCTCGCCCAGGTAGGCCTCGGCGGCCTCCTTCATCTTGGTGATGACCGCCGCGCTGATCTCCTCAGGGCTCAGCTTCTTGCCGAGCACATCGATGGCACAGCCGCCCTTGTCGGCGCGCTCCACCGTGTAGGGCACCAACTTCTGTTCGCGCTCGGAATCGGCAAAGGGCAGGCCCATGAAGCGCTTGATGGAATAGATGGTGATCTTGGGCTGGGCCACGGCCTGGCGCTTGGCCGAGGTGCCCACCAGCCGCTCGCTGGTCTTGGGGTTGAAGCCCACCACCGAGGGCGTGGTGTTCGCACCTTCGGGGTTGGGAATCACTTTGGGGACGCCGCCTTCCATCACGGCCACGCAGCTGTTGGTGGTGCCAAGGTCAATGCCGATGATCCTGCCCATGTCGTTCCTCCTGGAGGCCGGTCGGGCCTCGCCCAGGCCGGTGCTTTCAGGATAGGGGCTATGGTCGGATTGTCAACATGATCTTCTAGTTTTGACTCATATTTTCTTCTTGATTGATGTCTTGATGCTCGTGGATATGCTGAAAGCCATGACCCTTCGACCTTGTCCGACCTGCCGCATCCCCACCTCCTGGGCCGGGAACCCCTTCAAGCCCTTCTGCTCGGAGCGCTGCCAGACCCGCGACCTCGGCGCCTGGGCCAGCGAGAGCTACCGCGTGCCCGAGAAGCCCCAGGAGGAGGATGGCGAGGGCTGGAGCGACGGGGCCGTCGAGGAATAGCCGACTACTTCGCCTGGTGGATCTTCTTCACCATGTAGCGGGGTCGGTCGCGCACTTCCTGGTAGATGCGGCCGATGTACTCGCCCAGCAGGCCGAAGGCGACGAACTGGCAACCCACGAAGAAGAAGAGGATGGCGAACAGGGTGAACACGCCCTGCGCCGTGCCCTCAGGGTGCAGGAAGCGGTAGACCACCAGGCCCAGGAAGAGCAGGAAGCCCACGCCCGCGGTGATGACGCCGAAGACGCTGAGCATCTGCAGGGGCAGGAGGCTGAAGCTGGTGAGCAGGTCGAACTGCAGGTTGATGAGCTTCCAGAGGCCGTACTTGCTCTCCCCGGCGGCCCGCTCGGCGTGGGCCACGGGCACCTCGGTGATGCGCTTGGCGAAGCTGTTGGCCAGCGCCGGGATGAAGCTCGAGCGCTCCTTGCAGAGCAGCATGGCGTTCACCACCTCGCGGCTGTAGGCCCGCAGCATGCAGCCATAGTCGTGGAGCTTCACGCCCGTGGTCTTGCGCGTGACGGCGTTGACGATCTTGCTGGGCATGGTGCGGAAGAAGCTGTCGTTGTCCTGGCGGCCCTGGCGCCAGCCGCCCACCACGTCGAAGCCCTCCTCCACCTTGGCCACGAGCTTGGGGATCTCCTCGGGCGGGTTCTGCAGGTCGGCGTCGAGGGTCACCACCACCTGGCCCTGCACCTCGGCGAAGGCGCCGAAAATGGCGCTGTGCTGGCCGTAGTTGCGGTTGAACTCCACGACCTTGATCCGGGGTTCGGCCTTGGCGAGGTCGATGAGCATGGAGAGGCTGCGGTCCCGGCTGCCGTCGTCCGTGAAGATGATCTCCCAGGGCCTGGCCGGATCTGCGAAGGACTCCGCCATGACCTTGGCCAGCCGCTTCCACAGCACGGGGATGTTCTCCTCCTCGTTGTAGATGGGGATGACGATGCTGAGGTAGGGGTCCATGGGCGCTCCGAAGGGTCCATTCTAGTAGGATCAACAGATTGCTGGAGTTCCCCATGTCCGAGCCCAAGATCCTGCTGGTGGAAGACGAGCTCAGCCTCGCGGAGGGCATCAAGCTCAACCTGGAGCTGGAGGGCCTCGCCTGCACCTGGATTCCCCGTGGCGACCAGGCCCTGAAGCAGATCCTGGCCGAGACCTACGACCTGGTGATCCTCGACGTGATGCTGCCCGGCATGGACGGCTTCACCATCTGCGAGAAGGTCCGCGAGGCCAAGAACTTCACGCCCATCCTCTTCCTCACCGCCAAGAACACCGACGATGATCGCGTCCACGGCTTCGAGACCGGCGCCGACGACTACCTGGGCAAGCCCTTCCAGGTGCGCGAACTTTTGCTGAGGGTGCGGGCCATCCTGCGCCGGGAATCCTGGTACAAGAGCCGCGAGATCAACAGCCGGCAGCCCTTCGGCCCCTTCTGGGTGGACTTCGACAACTTCTGCGGCGAGGGTCCCGGCGGCGCCTTCCAGCTGGGCGTGAAGGAATCCATGATCCTGAAGCTGCTCATGGAGCGACCCGGCCAGGTGGTGAGCCGCACGGACATCCTGGACAAGGTGTGGGGCGAGGACGCCTACCCCACCAGCCGCACCGTGGACAACTTCATCGTGCGCATCCGCCGCGTGATGGAGGAGGACCCCCACCACCCGAAGTGGGTCCACACCATCCGCAGCGTGGGCTACCAGTTCGATCCCGAGGGGAAGCAGCGCAAGGGCGAGGAATAGAAAAGGGGGCGCACCCGCGCCCCCTTTTCGACTTCAGATCGGGCCTATTTGACGTCGAGGTCCCGACTGCGGGCCAGCTTCTCGAAGCTCACAAACTGATCGCCGAGGCTGGCAGGAGCGGGGCCCTGCTTCACCTCGACGAGGACGAGGCGCTTCTCTTCGCCCTTGCCGAACTTGCTGTCGCCCACCACCGGCTCGAAGGCGGGCAGCAGGGCCAGCTCGCCCGCGGCGCCTTCCGGCGCCTTGGCGGCGGTGATGTCGGCGGCCTTGGCCAGCAGGGCCGCGCCGGGCGTGGCGCCCAGGCGGCGCAGGTCCAGCCAGCCGAAGCCGGGATCGCGCAGCAGGTCGAGGTCGTCCTTGTCCAGCCAGGCTGCCAGGTCGTTCAAGGCCTTGGTCTGCACGGGATCGGCCTTGCGGCGGGTCTTCTTCTCGCCGTTGATCTCGACTTCCTGGGGCGTGTTCTCGATCCAGGCCTGCGCGCGCTTCACCCACAGGGCTGTGATGGCCTTCTGCTCCGAGAAGCCCTCGGGAGCCTTGGGTCCCTTGGTCTTGGCCTTCTTGCCCTTGGCGGGCGCCTCGGGCTCGGCCCAGGTGGGCGCCGCGGCATCGACCTTGGGATCCAGGAGCAGGCCCTTGATCTTGGCCAGCCGGGGCTCCAGGCCCTTGGGCCCGGTCTTGGCGGCGGCGCGGGCCGCGCCCTGCAGATCCTTCCAGGTGCCCTCGAGGAGGAGCTTCTTCCCGTCGGCATCGTAGAGGCCATGATTGGCGCGCAGCTTCCCGAGATACGCCTCCGCCGCCGGCAGCACCGCCGAGGCCTTCTCGGGGATGTCGAGCTTGGCGTTCACCAGCGCCTGGAGTGTCTCCCGCACCTCGATGGCCCGGGGGTGGCTGCGGTAGGTGCCCAGCTCGTGGGCGGCCAAGGCTGCCCGGTGGAGGGTGTAGGCCAGCTTGCGCTGGGTGGGGCGCAGCTGGTCGAAGGGTTTGGCCTCGGCAGGCTTCGGCTCCTCGGCCTTGGGGGTTGCCGGAACCTCTGATTTCACTTCGGCGGGCTTCACCTCTGGGGCGGGAACCTGGGCCGGAGCCGGTGGCGGTTCGACGGGTGGCGTCTGGGCCAGGAGGCCCGAGGCCAGGATGAGGGCCATGGCCCAACGTCGCTGCATATAGGACTCCTCGGTGAGGGTGCGGTGGAACCCCCCCATTATGCAGCAGGCGCCAACCTCACGCCTCGACCGGAGTCTCTAGCAGACGCTCAAGACTTTGCTTGAGTTGCTTTAGATCGAAGGGCTTACCCAGGTAAGGCACCTGGCTCGCCTCGAGGAATTCCCGGGTCTTCGCGTCGAAGGCATCGCCCGTCGTGTAGAGGATCCTCTGCGTCATGGCCGGCCGGTGGGCCTTGAGCCAATCGAAGAGGTCCATCCCAGACAGCCCCGGCATCCGGATATCGGACACGATCAAGTCGTAGGTCCCGGCCTCGAGGCTCTGGATGGCCTCGTCACCCCGGGTGCTGGAAGCGACCTCCAGACCCCAGGCGCTCAGGGCATCCACGAGGCACTCGAGCAGGAAGGCCTCATCATCGACCACGAGGGCTCGGGCGCCCTTGAGACCCATGGGCTGGGCAGGCGGGGCGGCGATCGGAACGGCCGAGGGCAGTGCCGTTCTGGGGAGCTCCAGAAGCAGGGCGTTGCCCAGGCCCTCCTGGCTCCTCGCACTCAGGCGGCCGCCATGCTGGCGAACGATGATGTCGGCGATGGGCAGGCCCAGGCCTTCCGTGGTCGTGGCCTGGGCGGGATCAAAGAGGGCCGCCAATTGGGCCTCGCCCAGGGCCGGGCCGGTGTCCTGGACGACCACCTGCAGGTTTTCGGTGTTGCACCGGGTCGCGACCCGGAGGCGCTTCATGGGACTCAGCGCCATGGCCTGGAGGCCGTTCAGCAGCAGGTTGGTGAGGGCCTGGACGATGAGCCCCGGATCCGCCACCGCGTCGGGCAGGGAGGAATCCAGGTTCAGTTCCAGGGTGACACCCATGCGCTGGGCCTTGGCCTCCACCAGGCCCACCGACTCCTGCGCCAGCTGGTTCAGCTGGGTCAGCATGGGCCGAGCGCTGGGCGGATTGAGGACCGTCAACAGGGGATGGAGGAGCGCCTGGATGGAGTCCACGGCCTTCACCAGCCGGGTGGCCTGCTCGGCCTGGTGCGGATCCATGACCGATTCGGCGAGCAGCCGCGATTCCAGGAGCACGGGAGTCAGCCGGTTGGCCACCTCATGGAAGAGGGAGGGAACCAGACGGCCCAGGGCTTCGTGCTTCTGGGAATGCACGAGCCGGTCCTCCAGGTCCTTCTGCTCGCTGAGGTCACGGACGAGGGCCGAAAAGGCCAGCACCCGGTCGTCGGTGCCGCGGACGGGGGCATAGGTGATGTGGGCCGGAAAGGCGAGCCCCCCCTTGCGCAGCCGGGTGGTGGCCATGTCCCGGATCACCTGTCCGCGGTTGATCTGCAGCGCCACCTGGTCCAGCTCGCCCAGGAGGTGGTCCGGCGTCAGCTGGGCGATGTTGCGTCCGACGATCTCGGGGCGGGAGTAGCCGAAGATGCGTTCGGCGGACATGTTCCAGGTGAGGATCTTCCCGTCCGGCGAGTACGAGATCACGGCCTCGCCGATGTTCTGCACCAGGCCCTCCAGGTACTTCCGGGTCTTGAGGTTGTCCTGGTTCGCGCGATCTAGCTGGGAATAGAGCTGGCTCAGCTCCTCGTTCTTCTTCTCGAGCGTGTCTTTGGTCTGCTTCAGCTCGGAGTAGAGCCGCGCGGTTTCCATGTTGGATTTGAGGGCGTCTTCCAGCAGCTCCTGGGCATCGGCGACCTTGCCCGGCACCAGGTCGGCCACGCTGACATTGCTGTGCCGCAGGACCGTGGACTCCACCGCCGGGGCCAGGGGCGGGTCCTGGGGGGGCGGGAGCTCCCGCATGCTGGAGCGCACATTGGATTCGATGAGATTCAGCATCTCGTCGAAGTCCTTGATCTTCTTGTCCAGGTGGTACTTCTTGAAGGTGTAGCCAACGGTCTCGCGGGTGATGGACAGGAAGGTGTCCAGCACGCCGGTGCCCCGGTTCGCCACGGATTCGAAGTAGGGCACGCTGCGGAAGTTCAGGCGCCGGTTCATGACGCCCACGGCCATGGCGTCGGGCAGGTCGCGCTTGTTGTACTGGATGACGAAGGGGATCTGCTTGATGTTCAGCCGGTTCGCATTGAGGTTGTGGTACAGGTTCGACAAGGAGTCCACGTTGTCCTGCATCTTGGCTTCGCTGGAATCCGCCACGAACACCACGCCGTCGGCCCCCCCGAGCACCACGCGGCGGCTGGCGTCGTACTGCACCTGGCCCGGCACCGTGTAGATCTGCAGATGGATGGCATTGCCGTAGATGTAGCCCAGGTTGATGGGCAGCAGGTCGAAGAAGAGAGTGCGGTCCTCCTGGGTGTTGACGGAGAACATCTCCCCCCGCTGCTGGTCCGAGCACATGGCGTGCAGGGATTGCAGGTTGGTGGTCTTTCCCGACAAGCCGGGCCCGTAATAGACCAGCTTGAGCAGGATCTCATTGGCACGGGTGTTGAACTGAACCATGGGTTCGCCAGGAAAATAGTGGAATTCAGCCTACCACGGCGGGCCGTGGCGCAAGGCGCCTCTCCAATTCAACGGCAACCCCCGTGCTAGCATGACCTTTTCCACTTTTGAGGTTCCTAACGAAATGACCGTCCCGACCCATGTCGCAATCATCATGGACGGCAACGGCCGCTGGGCGGCCCAGCGCGGGTGGCCCCGCATCAAGGGGCACAAGGCCGGGGTCCAGACCGTGGAGCGCATCCTGGAGGCGGCCTCCGATGCGGGGATCCAGCACCTCAGCCTCTATGCCTTCTCGACGGAGAACTGGAAGCGCCCCGCCCTGGAAGTGGGGGCCCTCATGTCCCTCCTTCGCATGTACCTGCGCATGTTCGTCCACCAGCTGGCGAAGAAGGGCATCCGCTTCCACCACCTGGGCGCCTCCGAGGGCATGCCTGCGGGCATCCTGGCCGACATGCGGACCCTGGAGGAGGCCACGGCCCGGAACACGGGCATGACCTTCCACCTGGCCGTGAACTACGGCTCGCGACTGGAGCTGGCCCAGGCCGCCCGGCGCTGCGTGGAGGATGGACTCCAAAGCGGGGACATCAACGAGGACGCCCTGTCCGCGCGCCTCTGGACCGCAGGGGTGCCCGACGTGGACCTCCTGATCCGAACCAGCGGCGAGCATCGGATCTCCAACTTCCTGCTCTGGCAGTCCGCCTACGCGGAGCTCTACATGACCGACCTCCTCTGGCCGGACTTCGGCCCCGCGGAGCTGCAAGCGGCCCTTGAGGACTATGCCCAGCGCGAACGGCGCTTCGGGGGGATCTGATGGAACGGACCACGCCCAAGGTGGATACCAAGAACCTGACCGTGCGGGTGGCCACGGCCCTGGTCTTCGGGGTCTTCTTTTTCAGCCTCCTCTGGTTCGGGGACCGGCCCTGGGCCCCCTGGACCTTCCTGGCGGTCATGGCGGGTGCCATCGTCATGGGCATGCGCGAGATGACGCTCATCGCCCGGGCACGGGGCTTCAACCCTTCGCTGGTGGCTGGGGTGCTGGTGGCCTGGGGCTTCCTCGGCCACTTTTTCCTGGCCACCGGGCACCAGGACCCCCTGCCCCTCTGGCTGGTGCTGAGCTTCGGGGCCTTCATCATCCACTTTGGCGCCCTGTTCTTCGACGGGAAGCTGGAGGAGGCCCTCCCCAGCCAAGCCATCACCTGGCTGGGGGCCCTGTACCTTGGCCTGGGCCTGGGCCTCCAGCTCAAGCTCTTCCTGCTCCAGGGCACCCTGCCCAGGACCGGCAGCCGGCTGATCCTCTCCCTCTTCATCATCACGTGGTTCGGCGACACGGCCGCCTACTTCGTGGGCAGCTTCTTCGGCAAGCACAAGCTGGCCCCGCGCGTCAGCCCCAAGAAGAGCTGGGAGGGCGCCATCGGCAATTTCGCGGGCAACCTGCTCGGAGCCTCCCTCATGAAGGCCACGGTCTGCTCCGAGTGGAGCCTGGTGGATGTCGTGGCCCTGGCCCTGCTGCTGGGCACCGCCGGGCAGCTCGGCGACCTGGTGGAGAGCACCTGGAAGCGCAGCGCCGGCGTCAAGGACTCCAACGCCGGCGGCGTGTCCATTCCGGGCCATGGCGGCATGCTGGACCGCGTGGACAGCCTGGTCTTCGCCGCCCCGGTGCTCTATGCCTACGTGCACTTCGTCCACGGGTTCAACTAATTGAGAAGCCTCGCCCTCCTCGGCTCCACTGGGAGCATCGGCACCTCCACCCTGGATGTGGTCAAGGCCCACCCGGAACGGCTGTCGGTGGTGGCCCTTGCGGCGGGCCGGAACCGGGAACTCCTGAAGACGCAGTGCGAGGCCTTCCGGCCCCGCTGCGTCTCCGTGGGCACCCGGGAAGACGCGGACTGGCTGCGTTCGAGCCTCTCCTACCGGCCTGACCTGCACTGGGGCGCCGAGGGCCTGCTGGCCTGCGCCCTCCATCCCGATGCCGACACCGTGGTGGCGGCCGTGGTGGGCAGCGCCGGGCTGGCCAGCACCGAGGCCGCTCTGCGGGCCGGGCGGCGGGTCTGCGTGGCCAACAAGGAATCGCTGGTGGTGGGCGGCGCCCTCATGCACGAGGCGGCCCTGGCCGGGGGCGGGGAGCTGCTGCCCGTGGACAGCGAGCACGCCGCCCTGCACCAGCTGCTGGCCGACCGGGATCCCGCCACCGTCCGGGAGGTGCGCATCACCGCCAGCGGGGGCCCCTTCCGTGACTGGCCCCTGGCGCGCATCCAGGCCGCCACCGTGGCCCAGGCCCTGAACCACCCCACCTGGAAGATGGGCCCGAAGATCACCATCGACAGCGCCACTCTCATGAACAAGGGGCTCGAGGTCATCGAGGCCTCAGTGCTCTTCGGCCTCCGGGCCGGCCAGGTGGCCGTCACCGTGCATCCCCAGAGCCAGGTCCATGCCATGGTGGGCTTCCACGACGGCAGCTACCAGCTGCAGGTCTGCGCCAACGACATGAAGGTGCCAATCCAGTACTGCCTCCTCTATCCAGAGAAGCAACCGGGTCCCGTGGCCCCCTATGCCTGGGACGAGGCCCGCACCTGGACCTTCGAGGCCCCGGACCTGGACCGCTTCCCCTGCCTGGGACTGGCCTACGAGGCGCTCCGGGCGGGGGGCACCGCCCCGGCCATCCTGAATGCCGCCAACGAGGTGGCCGTGGCCGCTTTCCTCCAAGGTCGGCTCCGGTTCTGGGACATCCAGGCCTGCAACCGCGACACCCTGGACAGCCTTCCCGTCCTGCCGGCCGGGTCCCTGGCCGAAGTGCTGGGTGCGGACGGGGCCGCAAGGCGTCATGCTGAGGGTTGGGTCCAAGCCCGGACCTGATCTTTCCGGATGTCCATGCGCCGTCTTCCCCTCTCCTATTCCTTCTGTGTGGCCTTGGTGGCGGTCGCCGCCTTCGCGTTCAAGATGCCCGGCGTGGGCTTCTGGGGCCCCGTGCTCATGCTGGGCGGCCTGATCTTCCTGCACGAGGGCGGCCACTTCCTCGCCGCCAAGTACATGGGCATGCCCGTGGAGGTCTTCTCCCTGGGCTTCGGCCCACGCCTCTTCGGGTTCAAGTGGCGGGAGACGGACGTGCGTCTTTCGGCTCTGCCTCTGGGCGGCTACGTGAAGCTGGCGGGCTTCAACCCCGAGGACCCCGGGGCGGACGACCCCTACGGCTTCCTGAAGCAGCCCTACGGCAAGCGGATGCTGTTCTACAGTGGCGGCATCCTCGCCAACCTGGCCACCACCCTGGTGCTCTTCACCTTCGTGGGGGCCGATCAGGCGCGGGTCACGAAGGTCCAGGACTCCTGGACCGTCATCGAGGTCATCCCCGGCGGTGCCGCCGACCAGGGAGGCCTGAAGGTGGGCGACGAGCTGCGCGGCATCGGGGGCCTCAGCTTCCCCGGTTCAGAGTGGGAGGCCGCCGTGGCCTACATCCAGGCCAACCCCGGACAGGTCGTGCCGTTCCACATCACCCGCGAGGGCAAGCCCCTGGAGTTGCCCCTCACGCCCCGCCTGGAAGGCGGCAAGGGGAAGCTGGGCTTCATGCCCCTGCCCATGCCCACCCCCCTCGAACGACGCGCCTACCGCCCCGGCGATTTCCTGGAGGGCGGCCGCTACGCCCTGACCACCTCCTGGCGCCTGAGCGGCCAGGTCTTCGGCTTCCTCGGGAAATTGGTCACCTTCCAGGCCAAGAGCAGCGAGGTGGCCGGCCCCATCGGCATCATCCGCCAGGGCAGCCGGGCCGCGAAGACCGGCTGGGACGTCTTCCTCTTCATGTGCGGAGCCATCAGCCTCCAGCTGGCCCTGCTCAACGCCCTGCCTATCCCCGCCCTGGATGGCGGCCACATGGCCCTGCTCACCTTCGAGAAGCTGCGCCGCAAGGACCTCACCATCGAGCTCAAGGAGAAGATCCTCACCGGCGGCTTCCTGCTCCTGGCCTCTCTCATGGCCCTGGTGATCGTCCTGGATCTGCTCAAGCTCCGGAAGTAGGGCGGAAGCGTCAGGCCCTTGGGAAATAGACCCGGAAGGTGGTGCCCTTGCCCGGCTCGCTCTCCACCTGGATGACCCCGTGGTTCTGCTTCACGATGCCGTGCACCGTGGCCAGGCCCAGTCCCGTCCCCCGGCCCGCCGGCTTGGTGGTGAAGAAGGGCTCGAAGATCCGCTCCGCCAGCTCCGGCGCCATGCCGCAGCCGCTGTCGGCCACGCTCAGGCAGACATGGTCGCCGGGGCGGGCCTCCGGCAGGGTGGCGCAGTCCGTTTCGTCCAGGCTGCGGTTGGCCGTGACCACCTCGATGCGTCCCCGGCCCGTGATGGCATCCCGCGCGTTCACCACGAGGTTGGTCAGCACCTGGTCCAGCTGGGTGGGGTCCATGCGGACCTCCCAGAGGCCGGGTGCCGCGGTCCACGCCAGCTGGATCTCAGGACCCACCAGCCGGCCCAGCACCCCCCGCATGCCGGTCACGGCAGAGTTCAGGTCCAGCAGACAGGGCTCCACCGGCTGTCGGCGCGCAAAGGCCAGCAGCTGGCGGGTGAGGTTCGCGGAGTGGCGGGCCGCCCGCTGGATCTCCTCCAGATACTTGCGCTCGGCCTGGACCTGGGGCATCTGGTAGAGGGCCAGGTCGGCATTGGCGAGGATGACCCCCAGCATGTTGTTGTAGTCGTGGGCGACGCTGCCCGCGAAGCGGCCCACCAGCTCCATCTTCTGGGCCTGCTGCAGCTGGGATTCCAGGCGGCTCTGCTCGGCGACCATCCGGTGGTGCTCCGTGATGTCCCGGCCGATGCCCAGCACCCCGGTCAGGCGACCCTCCACGTCGTACATGGGGGTCTTCAGGGTCTCCAGCAGAATCTTCTGGCCGGTCTCCGCCAGGGTGACCCACTCCTCGTTCACCCGGGTCTCCCCCGCGGCGAGGACCTCCCGGTCCTTCTGGCGGAAGAAGTCCGCCTGCTCCCGGGAGACGAAGTCATGGTCGGTCTTGCCGAGGATGGCGGCCTCCTTCGCCCCGAAGAAGCGCTCGAAGGCCCGGTTGCAGCCGAGGTAGACGCCCTCCGGATCCTTCAGCCAGACCAGGTCGGGGATGGCGCGAAGCAGGGACTGCAGCCGGGCCTCGCGACTGGCCACCTTGTCCACCAGGCGCCGGACCATGACGAAGAGCATGATCGCGGTCACCGCCACGAAGAACCAGCCCTTCAGGATGCTCACCAGGGTCATGGCCGCCGGATCCTGGAACAGGGCGGCCACCACGCGGTCCGACAGGAGGATCCAGAGCCCGGAGAAGCCGGCATAGAGGAACACCACCCGGAGCGCCCCGGCGGTACTGGAGGCGCTGCCCTTGGGATGGATCTGGATCGGTTCGGACATGGGGCGCGCAGCTCCTGCGAAGATCCTACCCCCTCAGAGCCCCAGCAACTCCTTGATCCTGGGCGTGGCGCTGCGGCTGACCTCCAGGTCCAGGCCCTCCGCCACGCGCACCGAAGCGCGGCCGCCTTCCAGGGGGCGCAGGCCCAGCACGGCCTCGGGGCGCAGGAGCAGGTGCCGCTGGATGCGGAGCAGCCCGGCGCCGGGGAAGGCACCCTCCACTTCCGCCAGGGTGGTCCAGGCGGTGCGATGGCGGCTGCCGGCGGCCCAGGCCCAGACCACCTCCTCCTCCACCTCGAAGTGGGTGGTGCGCTTCAGGTCCAGGAAGACGTGGCCCTCGCCAGCCTTCACCGGGAAGCGCGGTGGCAGGGCAGCCGGAGCCTCGCCCCGGCGCAGGCCCCCCTCCCGCAGCCGGGCCAGGGTCTTGGCCAGACGCTCGGCTGAGATGGGCTTCATGATGTAGTCCACGGCAGCGGCCTCGAAGGCCCGGACCGCATGTTCCGAGTGGGCGGTGACGAAGACCACCGGCGGGCAGTGGCGGCAGTCCCCCAGCTCGGCGGCCACCTCGAGGCCCGTGGCTCCGGGCATCTGGATGTCCAGGAACAGCGCGTCCACCTCCCGAGGCTCCTGCAGCCAGGCCAGCACCGAGGGGCCGTCCGCCAGCTCTGCCCTCACGTCGCAGCCGGCCTCCCGCAGCAGCCGGGCCAGGCGTGTGCGCGCCAGGGGTTCGTCGTCGGCCAGGGCCACCCGCAGGGTCTTCATCGACGCATCTCCAGGCTGGGCAGCTCGACCGTCGCCACCGTGCGGGGGCCTTCGCTGCGCAAGTGAAGGATGGCCGCGGAGCCGTAGGCCAGCCGCAGCCTCGCCTCCAGGTTCGCCAGCCCCACACCGGTGCCCGGCACCAGACCCAGGCCGCGGCCCGTGTTCGAGACCCGCAGGACAAGGCCCCCATTGTGGCGGCGCAGGGAGATCTCCAGTAAGCCGCCCTCGGGATGGGGGGCGATGCCGTGCTTCAGGGCATTTTCCACCAGGGGTTGGATCAGGAAGGGGGGGACCTCCACCTGGTCAAGTCCGGC
>Ga0268298_10003624_pt1 | contig 15617 bp, 12 predicted proteins | sample WWTPWeurt_MetaG_FD_194462 | JGI IMG/M metagenome (GOLD analysis project Ga0268298, IMG submission 194462) | Activated sludge microbial communities from WWTP in Nijmegen, Gelderland, Netherland - WWTP Weurt | ecosystem: Engineered > WWTP > Aerobic digester > Activated sludge | place... | reverse complement strand
CTGGCCAATCTCGATCCGCACTCGGCCTATCTCGATCCCGATTCATTCAAGGACCTGCAGGTCAGCACCCAGGGAGAGTTCGGCGGACTGGGCATCGAAGTCGGCATGGAAGACGGCTTCGTCAAGGTGGTGTCGCCGATCGAGGATACGCCGGCATTTCGCGCCGGACTCCAATCGGGTGACCTGATCATCAAGATCGACGATACACCGGTCAAGGGCATGACGCTCAACGATGCAGTAAAGAAGATGCGCGGCAAGCCGAAGACGCAGATCCGCCTGACCGTGGTGCGCAAGACCGAGCAGCGCTCTTTTGACGTGACGCTGACGCGCGAAAAAATCAAGGTGCAAAGCGTCAAGTCGAAACTGCTGGAAGGAGGCTATGGTTATCTGCGGGTGACCCAGTTCCAGGAAGAAACCGCGCCGGACGTGGTGAAGCACCTGGACAAGCTGGCCAAAGCCGACAAGGATGCCAAGGGCGCGGGCGTCAAGGGCCTCGTGCTCGACCTGCGCAACGATCCGGGTGGCCTGCTCAACGGGGCAGTCGGCGTTTCGGCGGCATTCCTGCCGCCCCAGGTCCTGGTGACGTCGACCGACGGCCGTACCGAGGATGCCAAGCGGCGCTACATGGCCAACCCCGAGGACTACCAGCGGGGCGCCAGGGATGACTTCATGAAGGCCTTGCCGGCCTGGGCCAAGACCGTGCCGATGATCGTGCTGGTCAATGGCGGCTCCGCGTCGGCATCCGAGATCGTTGCCGGCGCCCTGCAGGACCACAAGCGCGCCGTCGTCATGGGCACCCAGACCTTCGGCAAGGGCTCGGTGCAGACCGTGCTGCCCTTGTCGAACAATGCCGCCATCAAGCTGACCACCGCGCGCTATTTCACGCCCTCTGGCCGCTCGATCCAGGCCAAGGGCATCACCCCCGACATCGTGGTCGAGGAAACCGCCAACGGCAATGGTTCGCGCGCCCGCGTGCGCGAAGCCGATCTCGAGCGCCACCTCACCGGCGAGGGCGAGAAGGCCGAGCCGGCACCGGCCAAAACCACGGCGAAACCGGCCGACAAGAAGGACAAGGGCAAGACCGACGACGCGGAGGAATCGCTCCATGCGCCGCTCGAATTCGCTTCGCCAAAAGACTACCAGCTCGGTCAGGCCGTAAATCTGCTCAAGGCCTGGCAGATCATCAAGCGCTGAGCGGACAACGGCCATGAGCCGCATGAATGTCGAAAAGGCCCGCGAGCTGCGCGACGAGAAGCGTGACGGCAAGACTCGCCAGCGGCCGGCGGCTTTCGTCCCGCAGCCGGGAACGCGCAAGCATCGTGAGTTGCGTTTCGACCATCGCCATCCCGAGCATGTCGACGAGGCGCGCAAGCTGCTGGCCGGCCTCGATGGCATGGAGATCGACGATGGCATCGCTCCCTACAGTTTGTCGATCTGGTACGAGATCAGCGATTATTCGCTGGAGGGACTGGAAGCGGCGCTGGTGCGCCAGGGCTTCCATCTCGACAACAGCATGTACAGCAAATTGATGCGCACCGTGGTGTATTTCTGCGAGGAAACCCAGATGCGCAACATGCGGGTGCCCGAGCGCCTGATCAAGAAATCCCACGAGGTTTATTCGAAAGCCTGGGAGCACCATCCCCACGGCGACCACGACGAAACGCCCCCGGAACTCAGGCAGGAGCGATGAACGACCAGCAGTTGCTGCGCTACAGCCGCCACATCCTGCTGCCGCAGATCGGCATCGAAGGCCAGGAGAACATCGTAAAGGCGCGCGCGCTGGTGATCGGCGCCGGCGGTCTCGGTTCCCCGGCCGCCTACTACCTCGCTTCCGCCGGCATCGGTACCCTGGTGCTGGCTGATGGCGACACGGTCGACCTGACCAACCTGCAGCGCCAGATCCTGCATCGCACCGATGCGGTCGGCATGCCCAAGGTGGAGTCCGGCAAGCGCACGCTGAGGGAAATCAATCCAGAGTGCCAAGTGGTCGCGCTCGCCGAGCGCCTTTCCGCCGAGCGGCTGGAGCAGGAAATCGCCCTGGCCGACATCGTGCTCGACTGCTGCGACAACTTCGCCACCCGCCACGCCGTCAATCGCGCCTGCGTCAAGTTCCGCAAGCCGCTGGTGTCGGGCGCCGCGATCCGCTTCGACGGCCAGGTGGCGGTGTTCGATTCACGCCAGGCCAATGCGCCCTGTTACCACTGCCTGTTTCCCGAGGGTCAGGAGGTCGAAGAGGTGCGCTGCGCGGTGATGGGCGTGTTTGCGCCGCTGACCGGCATCATCGGCACGGTGCAGGCCGCCGAAGCGCTGAAGCTGGTGATCGGCTGCGGCACCAGCCTCGCCGGGCGCCTGCTGTTGCTCGATGGACTCGGCATGGAGTGGCGCGAAATCAAGGTACCGCGCGATCCGGCCTGCCAGGTCTGCGGCGCGGCGCGCTAAAAAAGCTGTCGGTGCCGGATGCGTCCCGGTGCATGGCTCAGCGCCACGGAAAACGCCAGCAGGAACCAGAACAGGGGTTGCCGCCCGGGCTCCCATGACATCAAGATGCCCACCAGCGCGAGCTTGACCAAGGTGCCAACACCCTTGGCCTGCCTGAAGTAAAGCGGATTGGCCCAGGCATCGAGGGCGATGATGCCGACGCCGGATGCCAGCATCAGCGCGGCCCATTGCGTCAGCGCGCCGCCGCCGGCAAGGATCGCGGCCGAAAGCCCCGCCAGACCCGCGACATGGAAGACCCGCAGCAGGTTGATCAGCAGGCTGCGTCCGGGGAAGTCGCGCCGGCCGGGCTCGTCATCCCGATCGCGCTTAGACAAGGCGCGCCCGGATGCGCAAGTCGGCGCCCAGGCTACGGCGCTCGATGATGCTGAGCCGCGTCGCCCCCCCCAAGTCGGTCAATTCCGCCAGGCCGAACATGCCGCGGGCGGAGTCACCCATCAACAGCGGCGCCTGGTAGATCAGCAGCTCGTCGACACAGCCTTCGCGTAGCAGCGAACCGTTCAGGCGCGTCCCGGCCTCGGCGAGTATTTCGTTGATGCCGCGCCTGCCCAGTTCCCGCAGCAGGTCGGCGAGTTCCACCTTGCCACCGTCATTGGGCAGGATGACGATTTCTGCGCCACGCGCGCGCAGGGCCGCGGCGCGCCCGGCATCGTCCTGAGCCGCCGCGATCAGCACATTGCCGCCTTCGAGGATTGCCGCATCCTGCGGCGTTTCCAGCCGGCTGTCGATCACCACGCGCAGGGGCTGGCGGGTGGTCGGCACCTCGCGCACCGTAAGCCGCGGGTTGTCGTCCCTGACCGTGCCGATGCCGGTCAGCACCGCACAGGATCGCGCACGCCAGGCGTGGGCATCGCGCCGCGCCGCCGGCCCGGTGATCCATTGCGAGACGCCGTTGTTGAGTGCCGTCTTGCCGTCGAGGCTGGCGGCGACCTTAAGCCGCAGCCAGGGCCGGCCCCGCGTCATGCGCGAAACGAAGCCGATGTTGAGTTCGGTGGCGTCCGCTTCCATGAGGCCGGAGGCCACCTCGATGCCGGCCGCCGCCAACCGGGCGAGGCCCTGCCCGGCCACCAGCGGATTCGGATCGCGCATCGCCACCACCGCCCGCGCGACTCCGGCCGCGATCAGGGCATCAGCACAGGGCGGGGTACGGCCAAAATGGCTGCAGGGCTCGAGCGTGACGTAGGCCGTGGCGCCGATCGGCGTATCCCCGGCGCCGACTATTGCCGCCAGCGCGCCGGCCTCGGCATGCGGCAATCCGGCCTTTTCGTGCCAGCCTTCACCGACAACATGTCCATCGCGAACGATGACGCAGCCGACGCGCGGATTGGGGGTAGCAGTATTCAGCCCGCGCCGCGCCAGACGCAGCGCACGCGCCATGAAAGCGTGGTCAGCGGCGGAAAATCTGCTCATGCGGCACTCATCGGCCGCAGCCGCTCAGGCCTTGGCCCGCGGCTGACGCGGCTTCTTGATCTCGCGGATCGCTTCGGAGAATTCGTCGACATCCTCGAAGTTGCGATACACCGAGGCGAAGCGGATGTAGGCGACCTTGTCGAGCTTCTTCAGCTCGCGCATCACCAGTTCGCCGATGCGGTCCGACGCCACTTCGCGCAGCGCCAGCTGCACCAGTTTTTCCTCGATGCGATCCAGCGCCAGATCGATGCTTTCGGTGGTTACCGGGCGCTTCCTCATCGCCAGCATCATGCTGGCCTTGAGCTTGTCGCGATCGTAGTCCGTGCGGCTGCCGTTCTTCTTCACCACCTGCGGCAATTGCAGTTCGACCCGCTCGTAGGTGGTGAAGCGCTTGTCGCAGGCCAAACAACGGCGGCGGCGGCGAACGGTGTCGCCGTCTTCATTCTCCCGTGTATCGACGACCTGGGTGTTAGGTTCGGCGCAGTACGGGCATTTCATGGGATTCAGCCATACACCGGAAACTTCTTGCACAAGGCCGAAACTTCGCCGCGCACCCGCGCCAGCACCGTCTCGTCGCTTGGTGCGTCCAGCACGTCGGCGATCAGGTTGGCTACCTGCTCGGCTTCGATTTCGGTGAAGCCGCGCGTAGTCATGGCGGGCGTGCCGAGACGGATGCCGGAAGTGACGAGGGCCTTCTGCGGATCGTTGGGGATGGTGTTCTTGTTCACCGTCAGGTGGACGCGGCCCAATGCGGCTTCGGCTTCCTTGCCGGTGAGGTTCTTGGCGCGCAGGTCAACCAGGAACACATGCGACTCGGTGCGGCCCGAGACAATGCGCAAGCCGCGCGACTTCAACACCTTGGCCATCACCTGGGCGTTGTCGATCACCTGCTCCTGATAGTCCTTGAATTCCTGCGTCATCGCCTCCTTCAGCGCCACCGCCTTGGCGGCGATGACATGCTCCAGCGGGCCACCCTGAATGCCGGGGAAAATCGACGAGTTGATCGCCTTTTCGTGTTCGGCACGCATCAGGATCAGGCCGCCGCGCGGGCCGCGCAGGGTCTTGTGGGTGGTGGTGGTGACGACGTCGGCATGCGGCACCGGATTGGGATAGAAGCCCGCCGCGACAAGGCCGGCGTAGTGCGCCATGTCCACCATGAAAATGGCGCCGACCGCCTTCGCCACCTTGGCGAAGCGCTCGAAATCGATCTTCAGCGCATAGGCCGAAGCGCCGGCGATGATCAGTTTGGGCTTGTGCTCGTGCGCCAGCCGCTCCATTTCCGCGTAGTCGATTTCCTCGTTCTCATCGAGGCCGTAGGGCACGATGTTGAACCACTTGCCGCTGATATTGAGCGGCATGCCGTGGGTCAGGTGGCCGCCCATCGACAGGTTCATGCCAAGGATGGTGTCGCCGGGCTTGAGGAAGGCGAAGAATACGGCCTGGTTCGCCTGCGAGCCGGAGTTCGGCTGGACATTGGCGGCATCGGCGCCGAACAGCTTCTTGGCCCGATCGATGGCCAGTTGCTCGACCACGTCCACATTTTCGCAGCCGCCGTAATAGCGTTTGCCGGGATAGCCTTCAGCGTACTTGTTGGTCAGTTGCGAACCCTGGGCTTCCATTACCGGCCAGGAAACGTAGTTCTCGGAGGCGATCAGTTCGATGTGATCTTCCTGACGGCGGTTCTCGTTCTGGATCGCGGACCAGAGTTCAGGATCGCTCTTGGCGAGGGTATTCTGCTTGGAAAACATTCTTTTGCTTTCTAAAAAGATGCTTTAGTGAAGGCTAGCGCCTGGCGTTTTGCCGAAACCAAAACATGGCCGAATCCGTGGATGGAAGGGAATGCACCATTTTAGCACCCGGGCAACACAGCCAGCCATCGGCTGGCATCACCCGCCCACCCCAATCCGGCGGGATTTATTGCAGCCCGACAGAGCACATCGGGACGTAAATGATTAAACTTCCGCAGCATCAGGATCTGCCCGCCAGAAAAATCACCAACGCAGACCAGGAAGCACAGGAGAAAACATCCATGCAAGGCCTCTTGAAAATGTCCGGCCTGATCGACGGCATGAACGAGCGCATCGGACGCGCGACGATCTGGCTGATCCTGATCGTAGTGATCATCAGCGCCGGCAACGCCGTTTCGCGCTTTGCCCTCAACATCAGCTCGAATGCCATGCTGGAAGTGCAGTGGTACATGTTCTCGGCGGTCTTCATGTTCTGCTCCGGCTATGTGCTGAACAAGAACGAGCACATCCGCATCGACGTGGTGACGGGCCGGTTTTCCGCCCGCACCCAGAACTGGATCGACGTCTTCGGCATCCTGGTCTTCCTGATGCCGATGGCGCTCCTGCTGGCCTACCTGTCCTGGCCCGTATTCACCAATGCCTGGAACTCGGGTGAAATCTCCCAGAATCCCGGCGGGCTGGTGCGCTGGCCGGTACGCCTCGTAATGCCGATTGGATTCGCGCTGCTGATCCTGCAGGGGATCTCCGAGCTGATCAAGCGCGTCGCCTTCCTCACCGGGGCCGGACCCAACTCGCTGGACAAGGAGGCCGGACCCAGCGCAGAGCAGGAACTGGCCGAAGCCATCAAGAAACACCAGGTCGCACCCCAGGTGGTCAGCTACGTCGAAGCCAACCACGAAATGGTCGATCAGCCGAAGCAGGGAGACCGCAAGTGACCGAGTTCCTGATTGCCAACATGGCGCCGATCATCTTCGGCTCGCTGGTCTTCTTCCTGCTGCTCGGCTTCCCGGTCGCATTCGCACTGGCCGCCAACGGCATCGTCTTCGGCTTCATCGGCATCGAACTGGGCCTGTTCCAGCCGACCTTCTTCCAGGCCCTGCCGGAGCGCATCTTCGGCGGCATCATGATGAACGACACGCTCCTGGCCATCCCCTTCTTCACCTTCATGGGGCTGATCCTGGAGCGTTCCGGCATGGCCGAGGACCTGCTCGAAACCATCGGCCAGCTCTTCGGCCCGATCCGCGGCGGACTGGCCTACGCGGTCATCCTGGTCGGCGCCATGCTCGCCGCCACCACCGGCGTGGTTGCCGCCTCGGTGATCTCGATGGGCCTGATCTCGCTGCCCATCATGCTGCGCTACGGTTACGACCGCCGCGTGGCATCGGGCGTAATCGCGGCCTCGGGTACGCTGGCACAGATCATTCCGCCTTCGCTGGTGCTGATCATCATCGCCGACCAGCTCGGCAAGTCGGTCGGCGACATGTACAAGGGCGCCTTCGTCCCGGGCTTCGTGCTGACCGGGCTGTACCTGGGCTATGTGCTTTGCGTCTCGGTTTTCTTCGCCAAGGCTGCCCCGGCGCTGCCGCCGGAGGCTCGGGTATTCCGCGAACCCAGCGGCAGGACCGGCGGCATTTCGCTGCTGCTGCTCAGCATCGTCTCGGTGGGCGCGGCGATGTTCTGGGCGCAGACCCAGGCGGCCGACAAGCCGACCGACGAGCTGATCGTGGTCGCGATGTGCATAGGCATGGCGGTCGCCTTTGGCCTGGCCAGCATCAATCGCATCACCAGGCTCGCCCTGCTGTCGAAAATGGCCGAGCGGGTCACCTTCGTGCTGATACCGCCGCTGGCACTGATCTTCCTAGTGCTCGGCACCATCTTCATCGGCGTCGCGACGCCGACCGAAGGCGGCGCCATGGGAGCATCCGGCGCGCTGCTGATGGCGCTTTCCAGAAAACGCCTGTCCTGGTCGCTGCTCAAGCAGGCCATGGATTCGACCGCCAAGCTGACCACCTTCGTCGTCTTCATCCTGGTCGGCGCCCGCGTCTTCTCGCTGACTTTCTACGGCGTCGATGGCCACAAGTGGGTCGAGCACCTGCTGACAGACCTGCCGGGCGGCCAGACCGGCTTCCTGATCGTGGTGAACGCGCTGATCTTCTTCCTCGCCTTCTTCCTCGACTTCTTCGAGCTCTGCTTCATCGTGGTGCCGCTGCTCGGCCCGGTGGCGGACAAGCTGGGCATCGACCTGATCTGGTTCGGCATCCTTCTGGCGATCAACATGCAGACCTCCTTCATGCACCCGCCCTTCGGCTTCGCCCTGTTCTACCTGCGCTCGGTGGCACCGACTTCGGCCTACAAGGATCACCACACGGGCCAGCTCACCGAACCGGTCACCACGGGGCAGATCTACTGGGGCGCGATTCCCTTCGTGGTGATCCAGGTCATCATGGTCGGATTGGTGATCGCCTTCCCGCAACTGGTCGGCCACGACCCGCAACTGACCGACGCCGAGATGAACGAGCAGGGCCAGGCGGTGGATATCCAGAAGATGCTGCAGGACGACTCCGACGCCGACAAATCCAGGGAAGATGCCGACAAGGATGGCGCCAAACCGGGCGCCGATGCCGCCGAGAAGGACGACGGCGATGCGCTGACCAAGGCCATCCGGGACGCCGCCAAGGAGAAGTGAAAAGTCGGCGCCGGCGACACGGCGCCATTCTTCTCAGGTCAACAAAAAATCCCCGCCGTGGCGGGGATTTTTCTTTGCGGCGATTGCGCTTACTTGATGCGGCTTTGCAGGAACTGGTCCATGCCCAGCTCGGCCACGCTGAACCACTGGTTCTGTTCCTTCTGGAACTTCAGGTAGTCGGCGTACATCTTGTTGAAGGCGGGGTTCTTCGCCGATTCGTCGCTGTAAAGCTGCATGGCGGCCTTGTAGGCGGCGTCCAGGATGTCGGCCGAGTACTTCTTGAGCTTGACGCCCTGGCCCACCAGGCGGCGCAGGGCCGCGGGGTTCTTCGCATCGTATTCGGCCATCATGGTGACGTTGGCTTCGTACGCGGCGGCCTCCCAGGCGGCCTGGTAGTCCTTCGGCAGCTTGGCCCACTGGTCCTTGTTGACGAAGAAATGCACGCAGGGACCCGGCTCCCACCAGCCCGGGAAGTAGTAGTTCTTGGCAACCTTGTGGAAGCCCAGCTTTTCGTCGTCGTAGGGGCCGACCCATTCGGCGGCGTCGATGGTGCCCTTCTCGAGAGCCGGATAGATGTCCGAACCCGGGATCTGCTGCGTGACCATGCCCAAGGCGGAGAACACCGTGCCGCCGAGACCGGCGATGCGCATCTTGACGCCTTTGACGTCCTTCAGCGACTTGATCTCCTTGCGGAACCAGCCGCCCATCTGCACGCCGGTGTTGCCGCCGGGGAAAGAGACGATGTTGTAGTTGCTGTAGAACTCGTCGAGCAGCTTCTGGCCATTGCCGTAGTAGATCCAGGCGTTGAGTTGGCGGGCATTCATGCCGAAGGGAATCGAGGTGCCGATGCCGAAGGTCTTGTCCTTGCCGACATAGTAGTAGGAGCAGGTGTGACAGGCTTCGACGGTGCCGTTCTGTACCACGTCCAGTGCCTGGCCGCCCGGGGCGATTTCGCCACCGGCAAAAACCTGGACCTGGAACTTGCCGCCGGTGATGGCGGCGATGCGCTTCGACAGGACTTCGGCGCCGCCGTAAATCGTGTCTAGGCTCTTGGGAAAACTGGAGGTCAAGCGCCACTTGATGGTCGGGGCCGATTGCGCGATGGCGGGGGCTGCGCCCGCGGCCAGGATGCCGGTCAGGCCGGCGTGTTGCAGAAACTTGCGTCGTTCCATGCCACTTCTCCTATTTGTGTTTGTGATCGGGTTCCGCGCCGTAGCGGGACCTGCGCGGATACTACACCCACTCTTTGCCTCGTGGCACATCGGTGCCCGCGCTGCTAACCACTCACCTCGTCGAGTGCTTGTCCCAGGTGGCTGCTGTCCGCCCAGGAGATCAAATGCCACGCACCATTGCGGTGCTCCAGCCAGTTGATTGCGGCATTGGGCAGCGCGAAATCACGCGGCGCATCCAGGGGCATTCCGGTAGCGGTACGGTAGACCATATCCAGCACGCCGCCGTGGCTGAAGGCCAGCACCTCGCCGCCCGCATGGCGGGCCGCGATATGTTCCAGGCCGGCCATTACGCGCAGCGAGAATTCGACCAGGGACTCGCCGTTTTCGAAGTCGTAGTCGGGGGTTCGCGCCAGGTGGTGGCGATGGGCATGTGGCTCCTGCTCGCTGGCCTCCTGCGAGGTAATTCCCTGCAGTACGCCGAAATGGCGCTCGCGCAGTATCGGTGCCCGCGACACAGCGAGTCCGAGCGCCGCGGTGGCGATCTGCGCGGTATGCCAGGCACGGCGCAAGTCGCTGCTGTAGGCCGCAGCGAATTTGTGGCCGGACAGGCTGCGTCCGAGCGCCCGCGCCTGCGCCTCACCGGTCGCATTGAGATCGATGTCGATGTGGCCCTGGATGCGCTTCTGGCTGTTCCAGGCGGTCTCGCCGTGGCGGACCAGGCAGAGGCGTGTGGATGTCGTGTTTGCCATGGGCGCATTCTACCGTCCCGCCCCGGGTCATCCCGACAGCGGGCACGCCACTTCCATGGAATTTTGCACGGGATGATTCAATGCATTTCGGCAGCGCGATAATCTCGCTTGACGCCGGCAACGGCAACACGAAATAGAGGAAGCCAACATGTCCCAGCATCCATTGATTGCTTCATTGCGCGGCGGCGACACCGGCAAGGTGATGAGCGCCCGCCAGGCGGTGCAATTGATCCGCGACGACGACACGATCGCCACCGCCGGCTTCGTCGGCATCGGCTTCGCCGAAAACATCGCGGTGGCCCTGGAGCAACGCTTTGTCGAAAGCCAGGAAGCGGACGCCCACGGCGTCGGCCATCCCCGCGACCTGACCCTGGTGTATGCCGCCGGCCAGGGCGACGGCAAGGAACGCGGCCTCAACCACCTCGGCCACGACGGCCTGGTGCGGCGCGTAGTCGGCGGCCACTGGGGCCTGGTGCCCAAACTGCAACAGCTCGCGGTGGCCAACCGCATCGAAGCCTGGAATTTGCCCCAGGGCGTGATCTGCCACATGTTCCGAGACATCGCCGCCGGCAAGCCCGGCACCCTGACGCGCATCGGACTCGGCACCTTCGTCGACCCGCGCCACGGTGGCGGCAAGCTGAACGACAGGACCCGTGAAAGCGGCGTGGACCTGGTGCGCGTGATGCCGATCGATGGCGAGGATTTCCTCTTCTACAAGGCCTTCCCGGTCAATGTCGGCATCATACGCGGCACCACCGCCGATTCCGAAGGCAACGTCACCATGGAACGCGAAGCCTTGACCCTGGAAGCCCAGGCGATCGCCATGGCCGCGCACAATTCCGGCGGCATCGTCATCGTCCAGGTCGAGCGCATCGCCGAGCGCAACACGCTGAACCCGCGCCAGGTCAAGATTCCGAGTGTGCTGGTGGATTGCGTGGTGGTGACGGAAAGGCCCGAATACCACATGCAGACTTTCATCGAACCCTACAGTGCCGCGTTCTCCGGCGAGATCCGGGTGCCGATGTCGGCGATCCCGCCGATGGCGATGGACGAACGCAAAATCATTGCCCGCCGCGCGGCGATGGAACTGTCGGCCAACGATGTGGTGAACCTCGGCATCGGCATGCCGGAAGGAGTCGCAAATGTCGCAACGGAAGAAAAGATCCTCGACCTGATCACGATGACCGCCGAACCCGGCGTGATCGGCGGCGTGCCGGCGGGCGGGCTCAACTTCGGCGCCGCGGTCAATACCCAGGCGATCGTCGACCAGCCCAGCCAGTTCGACTTCTACGACGGCGGCGGCCTCGACATCGCCTTTCTCGGCCTGGCCCAGGCCGATCGCGAAGGCAACCTCAATGTTTCCAAGTTCGGCCCCAAGCTGGCCGGCGCCGGCGGCTTCATCAACATCAGCCAGAGCGCAAAGAAGGTGGTGTTCGTCGGCACCTTTACCGCCGGCAATCTGGAAATCGCACTGGAAGCCGGCGTCCTGAAGATTCTTGCCGACGGCAAGGCGATGAAGTTCGTGAACGAAGTCGAACACCGCACGTTCAGCGGCCCGGTTGCCGCCGTGAGCGGGAAGACCGTGCTCTACGTCACTGAGCGCTGCGTGTTCCGCCTTTGCGCCGAGGGGCTGGAACTGATCGAGATCGCACCCGGCATCGATCTGCGGCGCGAGATTCTGGACCGCATGGAATTCGCTCCGCTCATGCGCCAGCCGCCAGCGCTGATGGACGCGCGCATTTTCAGCGCGGAGCCGATGGGCCTGCGCCCCGGCCTGCTGGAAATGCCGCTCGAACAACGCCTGAGCTACGACGCGGCGCAGAACGTGTTCTTCGTCAATTTCGAGGGCCTCTCGGTACGCTCCCGCGCCGACATCGACCGCATCCTCGCCGCCGTGGAATCACGCCTGGCGCCGATCGGCCACAAGGTGGCGGCCATCGTGAACTACGACCGCTTCAGCATCGCGCCGGAACTGATCGATGACTACACGACCATGGTCAAGGGCATCATGGACCGGCACTACACCGACGTGACGCGCTATACCTCGAGTACCTTCCTCCGCGCCAGGCTCGGCGAATCCTTCGGCAAGCGCGTCGCCGACCCGCAGATATTCGGCAGCCGCGACGAGGCGCAGGAACGCTTGAAATCCGCGGGCGGCTGACGCGCCGGCCGCGCCCTCAGGCGCGACTCTGGATTTCCTCGATGAAGCCCTGCATGCCGGTGGTGATGTTGCCGGCATTGCCTTCATCGGTGTCGATGTGCATGGCCAAACGGTAGTTGGGATTCACCCGCACCACGACGTCGCCGTAGGTCACTTCGCGCTCACCCTCGATGCGCACGCGCACCACGTAGCGATCGCGCAGGCGCAGGCGCATGGCATCCTCGGGAGACATGTGGATATGACGCTGGGCACAGATCACGCCCCGGTCGAGCTGTGCACTCCCGGCGGGACCTTCGAGGCGGATTCCCGGCGTGTTGGCAAGATCGCCGGACTCGCGTATCGGCGGTTGCACGCCGAGCTTGAACTGCTCGGTCATGGCGATCTCGACCTGGGTTTCCTTGCGCGTCGGTCCGAGCACGCGCACATTGGCGATGCGCCCCTTGGGGCCGACCAGATCCACCTTCTCGGCGCAGGCAAACTGTCCCGGCTGCGAGAGTTCATGTTCCGGCGTGAGCTGGTGGCCGGGGCCAAAGAGTTTCTCGACATCGGCCTGGGCCAGATGCACGTGGTGCGCCGAGACCTCGATCGGGATCGGCGATGCCGCCTCGTCGCGAATCGCCAGGGTGATCTGGTTGCGCTCGATGGCGCGCAGCGCCTCCCATGCCAGCAGGCGTTCGTCATTGTTGGCGACAACGATGATGGTGACCGGCGAGTCGTCGGCGGAGATGACCGCGTAGTCGCTCACCGCGCCCAGGCTGCTGTTCTTGTCCTCGTCGAGCTTGATGCCCATGTAGGCCAGGCCCTGGCAAGCCAGGCTGCGCACGGCCGGACTGGTCTCGCCGATGTCACCCGTGAAGGCCAGGACGCTGGCGCCGCCCATCGCGGCAACGTAGGCGCCGATGTTCTTGCGGATCTGGTAGCAAAAAGCCTTGTGCGCCAGCAACGCGCGATGGTGGCCCTCGGCGGCGGCGGCCTCGATCTCGTGGATGTCGCTGGAAATCCCGGAGATGCCCTTGAGGCCGCTTTCCGAGTTGATCAGCTTGTTGAGTTCGTCCGGACCCAGCTTGTAGCGCTCCATGAGCTGGATCATGATCGCCGGATCGAGGCTGCCGGATCGGCTGGGCATGATCAGTCCGTCCGAAGGCGTCATGCCCATCGTGGTGTCCACCGAGCGGCCGTGGTCGATGGCACACATCGAAGCGCCGACGCCAAGATGGCAGGAGATGATTTCCAGCTCGCCCAGTGGCCGCTTGACGACTTCCGCCGCCTTCAGCGAAACGTAGCGGTGCGAGGTGCCATGGAAGCCGTAGCGGCGTATGCCTTCCTTCTTGTACCACTCGTAGGGCAGGCCGTAGAGATAGGCATAGGTCGGCAGCGTCTGGTGGAAGGCGGTGTCGAACACGGCGACATGGGGCACGCCGGGAAAGAACTTCATCGCCTCGCGCATGCCTTCGAGGTTGTGCGGGTTGTGCAAGGGCGCGAGTTCCGCCAGGGCTTCGATGTCGGCCAGCACCTGGGGGGTTATCACCGTGGCGCTGGAGAACTTGCTGCCACCATGGACCACGCGGTGGCCGACGGCGATGACATCCAGCGGCGTAAACAGGTAGCGATTGTCGAGATCCAGCATGGACTCGAACAGCACATTGAAGAATTCGCTGAAGGCAAACGAGGATCGCTCGCGGCGCGTGGTCTTGCCCGCCGCCGTCATCGTGATGTGCACGGTCTCGCAGTCGGCGCAGTCGACCACGCCATGAACGTCGAGCGCCTCGTCGTGGGTGTCGTAGATGCCAAAGCGGATCTGGCTCAAGCCGGCGTTGATCGAAAGGATCTTGCCGTGCACCTCCTTCTTCAGGCTCAGCGCATACGGATCGTCGGATTGCGCCAGCGCGCGGGCGCGCAACTGGCTGCTGGTGACATCGACGGCCTGCGCGCGCGCGCGGTCGGCGAGCAGCTTGGAGAGATACAGGATGGCCTTGGGATTGACCAGGATGTGGCTGCTGACCACGTCCTGGGGAATCAGCAACACCAGGCAGCGATTGCCGGCGATGACGTCGGCAACCGTACGATCTCCGGTCAGCACCGACATTTCGCCGAACACGTCGCCCACTTCCAGCGGGCTCATGACGATGCGCCCACCGGTGTTGTCGGCCACCGAAATCTCGCCGTGGCCGTCGATCAGCGCGCCGATGAAACGTCCCTCCTCGCCGCACTGGATGATGGATTCATTCCCCTCGAAGGTGCGCAGTTCGGAGCCATCGACAATGGACTCGATGCCCACCGGGGTGAAGCTTTCGAACAGCGGCACCTGCTTGAGCAGAAAGGAAATCAGTTCGTCACGGGTCATGATGGTTTCTTGCCGGGAATCGGGATACTCGCCAATTATTATATTGCTGCATTGCACAAATATTAGGGTATCCGCCTAATTTCTGGCGTTTCACTGCCGGTCGGCGGATCTCCGGACTTGTCATGCCTCCAGCCGCCAGAGAGAGGTGGTCTCCCGCGAGCGCGCCGCATGAAGCGCATCGCCCGGGTCGGCGGCGCGCGAATGTACCGGTCGCGCGTCAAGCCGGCCCGCCACCCGCAGGCCGGCCCGTTCAAAGGCTGCCAGCAGCGACTCGCGCGAGCGCAGGCCGAGGTGTTCGGCGAGGTCCGACAGAATCAGCCAGGCCTCGCCTCGCGGCGCCAGATGGGCCTGTATGCCGGCGATAAAGCCTTGCAGCATGCGGCTGTCGGGATCGTATACAGCCCGCTCCAGCGGCGTGCCGGCGCGCCCCGGCAACCACGGCGGGTTGCAGACGATCAGATCTGCCTGCCCCGCCGGAAACAGATCGGCATTCACGACCTCGACCCTGCCGGCCAGGCCCAAATTCCGGATGTTCTCGGCGGCGCAAGTCATCGCCCGTGCGTCATTGTCGGTGGCCACTACCCGGCTGGCGCCGCGCCGCGCCAGCAAAGCCGCCAGCACGCCGGTACCGGTGCCGATATCGAAGGCCATCCGGCACAACGTGGGCAGCGGGGCCTTGGCTACCAGATCGATGTATTCCCCACGCACCGGCGCAAACACGCCGTAGTGCGGATGGATACGCGCCTCCAGCGCCGGGACCGGAACCCCCTTCTTGCGCCACTCGTAAGCGCCGATCAGGCCTTGCAGTTCGCGCAGCGAGGCGACGAAACCCTCGTCTACCGGCCCGTGGG
>Ga0268298_10003622_pt1 | contig 15621 bp, 15 predicted proteins | sample WWTPWeurt_MetaG_FD_194462 | JGI IMG/M metagenome (GOLD analysis project Ga0268298, IMG submission 194462) | Activated sludge microbial communities from WWTP in Nijmegen, Gelderland, Netherland - WWTP Weurt | ecosystem: Engineered > WWTP > Aerobic digester > Activated sludge | place... | reverse complement strand
TCGTGCTCGCAATCTTCCCCGTGGTCATGAACATGCCCGTGACCGACCTCTTCCTCGCTCGCCGCGCGGACCGCGGTCACGGTGCAGGTAAACACCAGGGCCATGCCGGCCAGGGGGTGGTTGCCGTCGAGCACCACCTTGCCGTCGGCGATCTCGGTCACGCGGTAGATGATGAAATCCTCGTCGTCGGACCCGGCGGGCGCCCCTTCGAATTGCATGCCCACTTGCAGCTCCTTGGGAAAATCGCTGCGGGGCTCCACCTGGACGAGGTCGGCATCATAATCGCCGAAGGCCTCGTCCGGTTGCAGTTTGACCTGGACGGACTCACCGATTCCCTTGCCCTGGAGGGCTTCTTCGATCTTGGGGAAAATGTCGTCGTAGCCGCCGTGGAGATAAACGATGGGCTCCCTGCCCTCATCCACCACCGCACCATCCGGGTCGGTAACGTGGTAGTCGAGGGTGACGACGGTATTGCGGGCGACCAGGGCATTCATGAATCGAGTTCCTTGACGAGACGGAGCACTTCCAGGGCGTGCCCCTTGAAATTGACGTTGTAGAGGGCGTGGCGGATGGTGCCGTCGCCATCGATGATGAAGGTCGAACGGGCGATGCAGTGGCGAACCTGGCCATCCACCTCCTTGGCCTGTAGAACACCGTACAGCGTGCAGACTTCGCCTTCCGTATCAGCCAGCAGCGATACCCCTATGCCCTCCTTGTCACGGAATTCGGCGTGTTTCAGGCAATCGTCCCGGCTGATGCCGAAGAGCACGCAATTGCGCTCGCCGAAGTCGGGTTCGTGATCGGAAAAATCCGTGGCTTCAAGCGTACAACCCGGGGTGCCATCCTTGGGGTAAAAAAACAGCACGATCCGCTTGCCTCTATAGTCCGTCAGGGAAACGGACTCCATGTCGGCATCGGGCAGGGTAAACCCCGGCGCCTGTTCTCCGGCCTTGAGCTGCATTGTGTTCTCCTTTTGCGCGCTCGTTTCTGTTGGGTCTTGATAGCCCTGTGCATTGGCCTACCTGCGGGGGATTCTAACCAAGCTCCCGACCGCTGACTACGGCCGGAAACGAACTTGCGGAAAACTATTTTTGCGCCGGATTTTCAGGAATGGCGACGAAGTTTTCGTCCTGCCGGATCATGCCCAGTTCGAAGCGGGCTCTTTCTTCAATGGCGTCATAGCCTTGCTTCAGGTCACGCACTTCGGCGTCGAGGCCCGCATTGCGGATTTCGAGCTTGCGGGTGCCCTCCTTCTGCTGACGCAACTCCTCCTCGGCCTCCCAGACCTTGAGCCACCCCCCCTTCCCCAGCCAGAGCGGGTACTGCAGCAGGACGATGAGGGCCAGCAGGCCCAGACTCAGCCAACGCATGGGATGGTGAAGGCCGAGCGGTGAAGGGTAAGGGGGAAAGCGCCCCTCGGACTCGTGCCCGGAACGGTGCCGTAACGCCTCACCCCTCCCTCCTCATCCCTCAACGCAATCCGCGCCTCAACGCAGATTGTAGAAGGTCTCGCGGCCCGGGTAGGACGCGGTGTCGCCCAGATCTTCCTCGATGCGGATGAGCTGGTTGTACTTGGCGATGCGGTCGGAACGGGAAAGGGAACCGGTCTTGATCTGGCCGGCGTTCAAGCCGACGGCGATGTCGGCAATGGTGGAATCCTCGGTCTCGCCGGAACGGTGGGAGATCACCGCGGTGTAGCCGGCGCGCTTGGCCATTTCGATGGCGGCGAAGGTCTCGGACAGGGTGCCGATCTGGTTGATCTTGATCAGGATGGAGTTGGCGATGCCCTTCTGGATGCCTTCCTTCAGAATCTTGGTGTTGGTGACGAAGAGGTCGTCGCCGACGATCTGCACTCGGTCGCCCAGGCGCTCGGTGAGGAGCTTCCAGCCATCCCAGTCGCCTTCGGCCATGCCGTCTTCGATGGAGACGATGGGGAACTGGTCGGCCAGGTTGGCCAGGTAGTCGGTGAACTGGGCGGAAGTCAGTTGCAGGCCCTCGCCTTCCAGGTGGTACTTGCCATCCTTGTGGAACTCGGAGGCGGCACAGTCGAGGGCCAGCAGCACGTCCTGGCCGGGCACGTAGCCGGCGACCTCGATGGCCTGGGTGATGACCTGCAGGGCCTCGGCGTGGCTGCCCAGGTTGGGGGCGAAACCGCCTTCATCGCCGACCGAGGTGGGCAGGCCCTTCTTGTCCAGCAGCTTCTTGAGGGCGTGGAAAATCTCGGCGCCGCAGCGCAGGGCGTCGCGGAAGGTGGTCTGACTGACCGGCATGATCATGAATTCCTGGATGTCCAGGCTGTTGTTGGCGTGGGCGCCGCCGTTGATGATGTTCATCATGGGCACCGGCATCTGCATGGGGCCGGAACCGCCGAAGTAGCGGTAGAGCGGCAGGCCGGATTCCTCGGCGGCGGCCTTGGCCACGGCCATGGAGACGGCCAGGATGGCATTGGCACCCAGGCGCGACTTGTTGTCGGTGCCGTCCAGGTCGATCATGGTCTGGTCGATGAAGGCCTGCTCCTGGGCGTCCAGCCCGATGATGGCTTCGGAAATCTCGGTGTTGATATTTTCCACGGCCTGCAGGACGCCCTTGCCCAGGTAGCGGCTGGCGTCACCGTCACGCAGCTCGATGGCCTCGCGAGAGCCGGTGGAGGCGCCCGACGGCACGGCGGCACGGCCCATGACGCCGCTTTCCAGCAGCACGTCCGCTTCGACCGTAGGGTTACCGCGGGAATCCAGAATTTCGCGGGCCACAACATCAACGATAGAACTCATGTCTCTTCCTTTTCAATAACTTAGAGATATAAATTAAAGTAAATGATGAACATCATGGATGCCATCAGCGATTTTCCTCGAACCCGGCCGCCTTGACCGCGCGGTCCAGAGCCACCAGGGTTGTGAGCAGACTTTCCATGCGCTCCAGGGGCCAACTGTTGGGGCCGTCGGACCAGGCCTTTTCCGGACAGGGGTGGGTTTCCATGAAGAGGCCGGAAATCCCCACCGCCACCGCCGCCCGGGCCAGCACGGGGACGAATTCCCGCTGTCCGCCGGAGGTGGTGCCTTGGCCACCGGGCAACTGCACCGAGTGGGTGGCGTCGAAAACCACCGGGCACCCCGTCTCGCGCATGATGGCCAGGCTGCGCATGTCGGAAACCAGGTTGTTGTAGCCGAAGGAGGCGCCGCGCTCGCAAACCATGAGATTGTCGGCGCCGCCGTTGACCTCCCGGGCCTTGGCGACCACGTTCTTCATGTCCCCCGGCGCCAGGAACTGCCCCTTCTTGATATTGACCGGCTTGCCGCAGGAGGCCACGGCGTGGATGAAATCGGTCTGGCGGCAGAGGAAGGCCGGGGTTTGCAGAACGTCGACCACCGCCGCCACCTCGGCGATCTGATCGATTTCGTGCACGTCGGTCAGCACCGGCACGCCGATCTGGCGCTGCACCTCGGCAAAAATACGCAGCCCCTCGTCCAGCCCCAGGCCACGCACGGAGGTACCGGAACTGCGATTGGCCTTGTCGTAGGAAGCCTTGAAAATATAGGGCACCCCCAGGCGGCTACAGACTTCCTTCATGGAGCCGGCGACATCCAGACACAGTTGCAGGGACTCGGCCGTGCACGGACCGCCGATGAGGAACAGGGGCTGGTCGAGTCCGGCTTCAAAGCCACAGAGTTTCATGCCAATTTCCTTGACCATGCGGGCATGCGATAGCTGCCGCAGGCCTTGATTTCACGGTGGAGCGTATCGGGAGCCAGGTCGATTTCTCCCGGCCAGGTTGGAACGCCCATTTCCAGCTCGGCCCGGGCGAAAAAGCCGGCATCCTTCAATGGCGCAAAGACGGTACCCATCAGGTCCCCGGCGAGAAAATCCGCCATATCGACGACACCGGCCGTCCCGTCCGCAAATTTCACGTCCAGCCGGAAATTGGGCAGAGCCTTCAGTTCGACGAGTCTCCAGGGGGCCATATTCATTCCAAGGGTTTGATTTTTCCAGGCTGCCGCAGTTGCTCGCTGAGATCCACGTCTTCGAGCAATTCGGCCTGATGCATCTCGGCCCGGTCGAGCACCAGCATCAAGGCCCGGCGGGGAAGCTTATCCTCAAGCACGTCCCAAGCCCGAATATCGATCAATGCTTCAAACCCCCCATAAACCGCATGGAAATGGAGAGGCGCAGGCTCGTTCCAGAACTCTGGATGAGAATGCCGTAATAGCGCTGATCGTCGGCACCTCAGTTCGCCTGCTTCCTAGCCAGCGCAGCCTTCACGTAGGCCGTGAACAGCGGGTGCCCGGTCCGGGGGTTGGAGGTGAATTCCGGGTGGTACTGGACGCCCACGAACCAGGGGTGCAGGGCTTGCGGCAGTTCCATCATCTCCGGCAGGTCCTCGGTGGGCGTGCGGGCGGAGATGACCATGCCGGCGGCTTCCAGCCTGGGCACGTAGATGTTGTTCACTTCGTAGCGGTGACGGTGGCGCTCGGTGACCTTCTTGCCGTAGATCTGCTCGGCCAGAGTGCCAGCCTTGATCGGGCAGGCCTGGGCACCCAGGCGCATGGTGCCGCCCAGGTCGGAACCGGCGTCGCGCTTCTCGACCTTGCCTTCGCGGTCCAGCCACTCGGTGATGAGCGCCACCACCGGGTGCGGCGTGTCTGAATCGAACTCGGTGCTGTTGGCCCCCTCCAGGCCGGCCACGTGGCGGGCGAACTCGATGGTGGCCAGCTGCATGCCGAGGCAGATGCCCAGGTAAGGCACCTTGTTCTCGCGGGCGTAGCGAATGGCGGCGATCTTGCCTTCCGTGCCGCGCCGCCCGAAGCCGCCGGGGACGAGGATGGCGTCCATGGCCTGCAGGGCGCCGATGCCGTCCTTCTCGATGTTCTCGGAATCGATGTAATGGATTTCGATGGCGCTGCGGGTCTGGATGCCGGCGTGCTTGATGGCCTCGATCAGCGACTTGTAGGACTCGGTCAGATCGACGTACTTGCCGACGAAGGCGATGTCGACCTTGTGCTCCGGGTGTTCCTGGGCGTAGATCAGCTTCTCCCACACCGACAGATCGGCCGCCTTGGCCAGGATGCCCAGCTTGTGGCAGACGATCTCGTCAATCATCTGCTCGTGCAGCATGCCGGGGATCTTGTAGATGGAATCGGCGTCCAGGCACTCGATGACGGCTTCCGGCATGACGTTGCAGAAAAGCGCGATCTTGCGCCGTTCCTCGGCGGGCATGGAGCGGTCGGCACGGCAGAGCAGGATGTCCGGCTGGATGCCGATCTCGCGCAGTTCCTTGACGGAGTGTTGGGTGGGCTTGGTCTTCAGCTCGCCGGCCGTGGGAATGTACGGCAGGAGCGTCAGGTGCATGTAGCAGACGTTGTTGCGGCCCTCCTCGATGCCCATCTGGCGGATGGCTTCGAGGAACGGCAGGGACTCGATGTCGCCCACCGTGCCACCGACTTCGACGATGGCGACGTCCGCCCCGGCGGCGCCGGCCTTGATCTTGCCCTTGATCTCGTCGGTGATGTGGGGGATGACCTGCACCGTCTTGCCCAGGTACTCGCCCCGCCGCTCCTTCCGCAGCACCGAGTCGTACACCTGGCCGGTGGTGAAGTTGTTGCGCTTGGACATCTTGGCGCTGGTGAAGCGCTCGTAATGGCCGAGGTCCAAATCGGTCTCGGCGCCATCCTCGGTGACGAAGACCTCTCCGTGCTGGAAGGGGCTCATCGTGCCGGGGTCGACGTTGATGTAGGGGTCGAGCTTGAGGTGGGTAACCTTGATGCCGCGGGATTCCAGTATGGCCCCCAGCGACGCGGCGGCGATGCCTTTGCCCAGAGAGGACACGACACCGCCCGTGACGAAGACGTATTTGGTCATGGAAAGACAGGCTGCGGGAAAGCCGAATGATAGCCGATATGCCCGCTCATTCCCAAATCGCCCACCGGAAGCGACTTTCCGGACACTCACCCGGGATGGGGCCTGCTGCCCTGCCATTCGGGGTGTCGTTTCGGTTGTGGCCGCGGCGAAAATCGATCGATAATGACGCCAATCCGGCGCGCCGAAAGGGACGCCGCCCGTCAGAGAGAGTTCAGTGACCACCACCGCGATCATCAGCCACCGGGACTGCCAGTTGCACGACATGGGCGTCCATCATCCCGAGTGTCCCCAGCGCCTCACCGCCATCAGCGACCATCTCATCGCCCAGGGCATCGACGCCTACTTCAGTTATTACGACGCGCCGCTGGCCACCTTCGAGCAACTCCTGCGGGTGCACCCCGCCGCCCACCTGGAACGGCTGAAGCGCGCCGCGCCGGAAATGGGCATCGTGCACCTGGACCCGGATACGGCCATGAACCCCCACACCTGGCAGGCCGCCCTGCGCGCCGCCGGGTCCGGCGTCATGGCGGTGGATCTGGTCATGAAGGGCGAAGTCGAAAACGCCTTCTGCGCCGTGCGTCCCCCGGGCCACCACGCCGAGCGGGCCAATGCCATGGGCTTCTGTTTCTTCGCCAATACCAGCATCGCGGCGCGCCACGCGCTGGCGGCCCACGGCCTGGAGCGTGTCGCCATCATCGACTTCGACGTCCACCACGGCAATGGCACCGAGGACTGCGTCTCCGGCGACGACCGCATCCTCATGTGCAGCATCTTCCAGCACCCCTTCTACCCCTACGGCGGCACCGACAAGCCGGCCGCCAACATGTGCAACGTGCCCCTCGCCGCCGGCGCCGGGGGCGAAGAATTCCGCGATGCCGTCACCCAGGTCTGGATTCCCCGCCTGAACGAATTCAAGCCCCAGCTCATCGTCATCTCGGCCGGTTTCGATGCCCACTACGAGGACGACATGGGCGGCCTGAAACTCCTGGAACGGGACTACGCCTGGTGCACCGGCGAACTCATGAAAGTCGCCGCGCGCTTCGCCGAAAAGCGCATCGTTTCCATGCTGGAAGGCGGCTACGTCATGACCTCGCTGGCCCGCAGCGTGGGGGCCCATTTGCGCGTTCTCGCGGAAATTTGAGCGGGTTTTCCCTTTGGACACATCCCCCGGGGGGTGGAGTAAAATCCGCCCCTCTTGCTTTTCCCCTCCACGTTAACCGGATACTTCCATGGCGTTGATTGTTCAGAAGTACGGCGGCACCTCGGTGGGCAACCCCGAGCGCATCAAGAACGTCGCCCAGCGTGTTGCCAAGTTCCAGGCCCAGGGGCACCAGGTGGTGGTCGTGGTTTCCGCCATGAGCGGCGAGACCAACCGCCTCATTGCCCTGGCCAAGGAAATCCAGACCCATCCCGACCCCCGCGAGCTGGACCAGGTCTGCTCCACCGGCGAGCAGGTCACCATAGGCCTCCTGGCCATGGCCCTGAAGGACATCGGCGTCCCGGCCCGAAGCTACACCGGCGGCCAGGTCAAGGTGCTGACCGACAGCACCTTCACCAAGGCCCGCATCCTTTCCATCGACGAAGCCAACATGCGCGCGGACCTCGACGCCGGCAAGGTCGTCGTTGTCGCCGGCTTCCAGGGTGTCGATGAGAACGGCAACATCACCACCCTCGGCCGCGGCGGTTCAGACACCTCCGGCGTGGCCCTCGCCGCGGCACTGACGGCCGACGAATGCCAGATCTACACCGATGTCGATGGCGTCTACACCACCGACCCCCGCGTCGTGCCGGAAGCGAAGAAACTCGACACCATCACGTTCGAGGAAATGCTGGAAATGGCCAGCCTCGGGTCAAAGGTGCTGCAGATCCGCTCCGTCGAGTTCGCCGGCAAGTACAAGGTCAAACTGCGCGTGCTGTCCAGCTTCCAGGACGAAGGGGAAGGCACGCTGATCACTGTTGAGGAAGACAAGCAAATGGAACAACCGATCATCTCCGGTATCGCCTTCAACCGCGACGAAGCCAAGCTCACCATCCTGGGCGTCCCGGACAAGCCCGGCATCGCCTACCAGGTGCTGGGCGCCATCGCCGACGCCAACATCGACGTGGACATGATCATCCAGAACGTCGGTCACGACGGCTCCACCGACCTCTCCTTCACGGTGAATCGCAGCGAATACCAGAAGGCCATGGGCATCCTGGAAGGCGTCAAGCAAAAGCTGAGCGCCCGCGAAGTCACCGGCGACAACAAGATCTGCAAGGTCTCCGCCGTCGGCGTCGGCATGCGCTCCCACCCAGGCGTCGCCAGCCAGATGTTCAAGGCTCTGGCCGATGACGGCATCAACATCCAGATGATCTCCACCTCCGAGATCAAGATTTCCGTCGTCCTGGATGAAAAGTACCTGGAACTCGCCGTCCGCGTCCTGCACCGCACCTTCGGACTGGATCAATAAGGCCGCCTGGTTTGACCCCGGGGCGTGGAGCCGCTATGATCCGCGCCTCGTTTGCCTGAACGACGGAGACGTGGCCGAGAGGTCGAAGGCACTCCCCTGCTAAGGGAGCATGCGGGCAAAACCTGCATCAAGGGTTCGAATCCCTTCGTCTCCGCCAATAACATTGGCAAAACCAGTCTCTGACTGGGCGATTACCCCGCCGAGCCCCGCGCCCTGCGGGGTTTTTCGTTTCTACCTGTTGACCTCGTACCACCCCATTCTCTGAGTTCTTCGTTCTTACAGGCCGTTTTTCTCGAAACCTGTTGACTACGAGCATCTCGGTGCAGGTTTTCAATCGCCCATCTGGTGCGGGTTTCAGGGCGGTCTGCGCCGAGTTTGTGTTGGCGTATGTTTTGGGCTGTTTATGCGCTACTGCAAACTATTGCAGCGTGAAGACTTCGCTGTGGCTCATGGCTGATCACACAAGCAACATTTTCAAAAAATGCCCTGCTCCAGAGACTCATTCACGAGAACAAGGAAGAAAATGCCCTGAACGGAATCGACACGGATTCCCAATAGCCATTTCCCGAGTCGGCCGGTATATGACCGGACACCTGTTCCACCGAAAGGACAGCAATCATTGGTATCGGTGCCGAGATAACCCATAGATGGAATACGTGGTTGAGAGACTCCAGAGCCGTTTCCCACTCGTTTCGCGTAAGGTGAAAAGCGGCTGACGAAAGCGGTCGCTCGCTCGCTTTAACCTCTATAGTCAGTCTGCGAGAATCAGTGGACGACATTCTCGAGAGGACGTCGTAGCCTTCAGCGGAACTATCGAGGGCCACCCACTTGGGGCACTGTCCCGTGCGGGCTGCCTCGTGGTTTACGGTCAGACGCTCTCCGCGCCTTCCGATTTCAGAGAGGAAGGCGTCCCTCGATCCCCTGGCACGCGCGGCAAGCCCGTCCCAGAAGGCGACAGTCTCCTCATCTTCGCCATAGGCAAGCCCCGCCTCCACAAGTACCTGCCTGACGCCGACGGGCGCATGAAGAAGAGTATCTCTGCGGCCCGCTGGTGCAAGGTGCAGCCATGACGGGTTTTCGGCCTCGACGTGGTCAAGCACCAGAATGCGCAACCTGCGGCGGTCGTCTGACTCGGCCATGGCGCGCTCGCCTCGCACGGTCGGTTGAAGAAGTCCATCTGGTGTCACCTCGATCCAGTGCAAATTGAAAGTGGCATCGAGCACATCTCTGGGAGATGCCGAACCAAGCGAGAGCGAAAGGATTCCAGCGGAGGTCAGGGAGTTCCTGGTCACCACTCCGAGCAGTTCAGTGCAACCGAATGCTATTCCGGGCGAAAGTGGCCTGCTCAAAGCCTCCCCCCAAGCGAAGCGATGAGCGCACGCACATCGCCCTCATCGAGGCCGCCAGCACCGAAGTCGTCATCCTCATCGTCGGGATCCATCGGGACTGGGGCGATATTCAGACCAGAGTCTTCCAATGCATCAGCCATCACACCAACCTTGAATTCGAGGCGTTGGCGTACCGTCTCATCAACGCTACCTTCGCATTCGATGATCTCGATGGTTGTTTCCTGGTCGGCGGGCAGGCCCAGACGGTGAATGCGATCCTCGCTCTGGAGGTATTGTGCAGCGTTAAAGTTTCGGTCGAGGTAGATGGCGTGATGGCAGACGGTGTGTAGGCTGATGCCTTCCCCTGCCGCAGCCGGGTTGGCAATCATCGCCATAACGGTCGGATCGTCGTGAAAGAGCCGTATCTTGCCCTCGCGGGTGTCATCGTCGCTCTCATCGCCGGCATCGACCCCGCCGTGGATATACACTGCGCCGATATCCTGCAACGCGAAGGCAAGGTGCTCCACGTTATCGACAAAGGTCGACCAAATGAGCACCTTCTTGCCCTCACGAGCAAGCTGCCTCGCCCTTTTGATCACATAGCGCATCTTGGGCCCTCGGCCTTCGGCTAGGGCGGCCGCCAGAGCGTCGGAATGGGCAAAGCCAATTTCTCTGGCCAGCAGTGCTGGGTTAGAGACGAACTGAAGTACACGTGTTACGGAGCGACCAAGCCCCCTAAAAGCCTGCCGGCTCTTGAGGGTGAGGGCCTGAGCAGCTTCACGGGCAACTTCACTCTTCATGAGCTCGTAGAGCCTCGCCTGAAGCGGATCCATGGGAAGCATCTTGCGCAAGCGAGTGACTGGTGGCAGGCCAAGCTCGGTCTTGTTGGTTCGGACGTAGATCGGTTTGACTAAATCGATGACATCGTCCTGGGTAGCTCGTATCTCTGGGAAGAGGAAGCGAAACTGGGGAAGTAGGTCCGCAGGAGACTGAGGCATGGGCGTCCCGCTCATGACTAGCTTGCTGACCGGGAGGTGCGAGAAGCCAAGTACAGCATCTGTGGAGATATTGTCAGCACCTTTGATGCGATGACTCTCGTCGAGAAAAACGTGCACGCGGCGAACGGAGAGGTGCTCTGAGATTGTCTCCCTGACACGTGCAAGTTGCTGGTAACCGATGATCATCAGCTTAGGGTTATCGCGAAGCTGGCCGGGTATCTTGTCACCCTTGCGCAGTCGCACGAACGAAGCACCGATGGAGGGCAAGCAAGACGCAATTTGCTCATCCCATGCGGCGAATGCGTTCTTGGGCGCGATTACCAAAAGCCGGTCGTCCGGTTCGGCTCGGCAGGCGAATGTGGCGAGGGCCTCTGTTGTCTTACCTGCCCCAGGCACGGAGAAGGTGGCTCCTGCAGGTAGGGCAGCCAGTAAGGAGACGTTTCGTATCTGCTGGCTGGTTAGGTTGCGGGCGAAGCCTGTAGCGTCAAGTCTTGCTTTAAGTGCCTCGGGGGTAAGCCTCTTGGCTTCAAGCGCATGTCCGTACCCCTCAGCCCTTCGGTGGGCGGCAGAGAGCAGTACGGAGGCAGCAGCCGATATGCTGAACTCTTTGCCGGAGCGCAGTTGGAAGCCGCGAATGAGGTCGAGTACCGCTGGTCGCAGGGCAAGGAAGGACCACCACGGAAGAGTAACGCTGGACGCCCCTTCACCCCGGGACTCTTTGGTTGCGGCGAAGAGCATATCCCTGGCAATGCCCAACCACGGCGACGCGGTGTCAGCCTCATCCCAGGAGACCACGGCACGCCGGTCGGATTCCCTGTAGTCGAATACGAGCACGCGTCAGGCCCTCTTCTCCGCGAGCCAGTCCTCGATCCGGGTCAGTGCAGCCCTCATAGACTCAATCTGAGATGTGATTCCTTCGCAAGCGCTTTCTGGGCGTAGCCCGTGACCCGAGGCATTCTGGACAAGAGCGTTGGCCTTCTTGAGCGTCTTGAAAAGAAAGTCGGCGGCGTCGCGCTCCCTACTTTGCTCGTCTTGCGAGCGAATGGCCTCAATGACGACTTCTCGGGACTTACGGATCGATTCGGCGTCTTTTTTCATCTCCCTGACTAAGGCCAGATCCGAGCGCGGGAGGGAGCCGCCGACGGGCTTGGCGGCCGGACCGCCAAAAGCTTCCTCTGCTTCGGCGTCGTTCTGTGCCTCCGGCAGAGGGAAAGCCTCGGCCAAACTTTCCTTTACTGCGGCCAGGTGCTCACGGACCTTGGGTATCACTGCGTATAGGCGCTCACCAGCCTGCCCAGAGTCATCGATTAGTGCAAAGGAAGACTGTTTTACGATTTCTCGGTCTCCGGGTGACGAAGTGCCACCCATGGCCTTAAGGAGCTCCTGGAAAGCGTAGCGGTCTCCCTTAACCTCTGACCAAGCATTCTCCTTGCCGCGCGAACGTAGATAATCGGCAGCAATTTCACGCATGGCGAGAAGGTCTTCGATCTCACGCTTGGTCTTGCCGTACAGCTTTGCCAATTCGGGCGTTGAGAATCCGTGCAATCTTTGCTTCTGAGCCATCATGTTGGCCTCGGAGTCCCATGTGTAGTCACTGCGGATATCACGATCGATTTGCAGTCGCGCCTCAAGTCGGTCAAGTTCGCGCTCATCACAATGCGGAAGAACGACAGCGTCAATGTGCCCGAAGTGGCCGTATGCGGTGGAGTCCTTGGCGTAGAGTTCGCGCCAGCAACATATCCGACGGTTGCCATTAACTATGAATCCGTTCTCATCGAGTAAGACTGGCTCCACCTGTTTGTTTGACGCGTCCTCAAACTTTGCCAGCAGACCTTCCTCTCGAATCATGGCCTTGAGGATGTGATGCTGGGCGATTTGGACATCCTCAAGTTCGGGATCTCCGTTGTCGAAGAAATCTGACTGAATATGCTTGTTGGCGACCCACTCCTGCTGAGCAGATGCCGTCCGGCCGTTGGATATGCGGTATTTGGGTAAGTTGATGGGGATTCGTAATATGGGGAGGGAGACTGTCTCACCCTTGAAGTCCTCAACTCGCCAGGTCTCGCCGCGCGGCTTGTCGGAGAGCTTTTTGAATTCCTCTCGACGGTCAGGCAGTGGCCATCCGAATGGGGACTGCTTCGGTGGCGGCGGAATATGGACGGTGTCAGTCATTACTGTTCCTTTATTCGAACGAGAACACGGCTATGGGCATGTGGATCACCTTGCGAAAAACGGCCAACTCTGCCTCCAGACGGTCAGCGTTGGCGACATTGTCCCCTAGGTCGCGGGCGGCCTTGGATGTCGGAAGGATGAGCGCGCCAGCCTTGATCCGATCGTCCATGTAGAGTTTTTGCAGTTTCATAAGGTCTGCATACATGCGTGACATGTTCCCTCCCGTCTGCACACACAGGCCGACGCGGTTCTTGACCGAGGTAACGGTGATCTTGGATGGCGGCTCGACCTGAAATTCGCCAGGCCATCCATTTTTCCCCATATGCCCAACTATCTTCTCGCGAATCTTCGGAGCAGCCCCCCGTGCAATGGGGATAGTGCATGCGTTAATAGCTGACTCGATCTCGGAGCGTTCCTTCTGTGGCAGTGCCTCTGCACCGCCCTGGTGGGAGAAGACTAGATGCTTCATTTTTCACTATCTTCCTGTACAGGAACTTTTGAGAGATTGCTCTTGGTGTGATCATAAAGTGGCTTGTCGTGAGGCCTATATCTTGCACCGCCAGCGGCCGTCTCATTGAGGCGCCGAAGACCTGTGGCGGCGTAGCCGGGGTCTAGTTCGCTGCCCCAGAAGCGCCGTCCATGCAGAAGGCTGGCCACGCCGGCAGAGGCAACCCCCGCGAACGGGTCGAACACCATTGCTCCTGGCTTACTCATGGACAGGACGAGTCGCTCAATCAGTCCAACGGGGAACTGGCAAGGGTGGTCTGTCTTCTCGACGTGGTTACTCTTGACGTTGGGGATACTCCAAACGTCTTCGGGGTTCTTGCCAAGCGGGTTGCCAGAGACCTGCCCCTTTTTGGGCCCCTTGAAATGCTTCTTGCCCGGATACTTCGAGGGCACACGCACTGCATCGAGGTCAAAATGGTATTCGTCACCCTTCGTGTACCACATGACCACCTCGTAGCGGCCGGAGAAGCGCCGCCTGGTGTGGAGGCCGTGGCCGAAGTGCCAAACGATGCGATTGCGGAGTTTGAGGCCGTGCTTCTTAAATATTGGGGCGAACTCGATGTCGAGAGGAGCGATCTGGCCGTTGTCGACGAAATTGCCAACTTGCCAGCACAGGGACGCGCCATCCTTTAGACGCGGAATGATTAAGTCGATGATGCGTGCCTGCCATTGAAGGTATGAGGTCAGGGCCTCCTTGGATTCGTACGACTTTCCGATGTTGTAGGGCGGGGAGGTGACGACGAGATCAAAGATCGGCTCTTCCGGTAGACCGGCCAGAAATGCCTCGGTATCCCCGCGCCAGAGAGCCGCTCCGAGATCAAGGATATCGCTCGGATTGCTGGAATCAGCATCCAGCAGGGTCGGCTGGACATGAGGAGCTTTTCCGTCGGATTCCTTGTCGTCCCCCTTTCTCCTTGTGGCCATATTTATCATCCCTGACATTTCAATTTCAACTGCCCGAAGCATTTTCACTCCCCGCTGTTACCGGGGGATCAATGCCCCGCGTCTTGTAATACTCAGCCACTAGCCATTCGAGGGTGTTAGCCATGGAACGGCTCTCGCGCCGTCCTATGTCCTTGAGAGAGGCTTTGGCTCCCGCACTGACTCGCATGTTGAGCGACTCTGTCTTCCGAGCGGCCATTTTCGGGTTGCTCATGGTTGTGTAGCATTTGTGTTGGAGAAAGCGTTATACGCCAGTCATCGCAAATTTGGAATGCGTACCACCGGGCGATATTCCCGTTTTTGCCGTTGAAAATGTCGTTAATCGCAACGACGGGCGCTAAATACAAGTTACAAGTAACGGCTCGCTTCGCCGACCGAGAGGGTGATTTCAGTGCCATGGCTGAACACGATATAGTGGGTGGCACGATATGGGTCGCTTTGTGCGGGATGCGCAGCACCACGCCATACGGGTAATGGCTCATGCGTCAAGCACCTCTGCGCGCACCTTGCGCACATGGCTGCAGTCGCCGCGCCACCCGAAACCTTCGCAGGTGCATTCCAGATGGCCTGCGCGCCCGAACGTCACGCGGTACGTTTTTGTTTTGTCGCGCGAGCTCGGGAACTCCCACATACCGGTCTCGGCGAGCGGCGTAGCGGAATCCGGTTTTAGCACGCTGGCCGCCAGTTCCTCGATGCGCTTGGCGGCGTCGCCCTCGGTGGCAAGTGCGCGGTTTTCCTGCATCAACGCGGGTGCAAGGCTAGCCAGGTTTGCGTAGAGATCATTCAGCAGACTTGAATCCGGCAGTTGGTCACTTTCGACTGCAGAAATCAGCGCCAGCTTCGCATCCATTAGTTTTCCGATATAGCCATCAAGGGTCCTGTCAGCGACAAAATATTTCACTGTCACTCGCTCCTTCTGCCCCATGCGGTAGGCCCGATCCTCAGCCTGCAAGTGGTTCGCAGGCACCCAGTCGAGGTCCTGAAAGATGACATGCGTGCCGGCCGTCAGTGTTATGCCAACGCCGCCAGCAATCAGGTTGCATAGGGCAACAGTAACGTTGGGGTCGATTTGGAAACGATCCACAGCGATTTGGCGGGCCTCCATGTTGTCGGAGCCGGTGATGGTGACCGCCGCATCGCCCAACGATTTTTTGTGACTGGTGATGCCCTCCTGGAAACAGGTGAAGACGATGACCTTTTTACCGGCGGCCACCACATCCCTGATGCGCTCGGCGACAGCTTTTTGTTTTGCCTTGTGCAGGGCAACGCGCACCTTAGGGATTCTCTGAATAACCGGCTATTTCCGCGCAGGCTGTCATAAAAAAGATGAAAAACAGGCGATTTTCGACCGTTGACCGTGAAATCCAGGGA
>Ga0268298_10003621_pt1 | contig 15621 bp, 14 predicted proteins | sample WWTPWeurt_MetaG_FD_194462 | JGI IMG/M metagenome (GOLD analysis project Ga0268298, IMG submission 194462) | Activated sludge microbial communities from WWTP in Nijmegen, Gelderland, Netherland - WWTP Weurt | ecosystem: Engineered > WWTP > Aerobic digester > Activated sludge | place... | reverse complement strand
GGCGCGTGGCCCTGCCCCTGCGCATGGACTTCGACACGGCCATCATCGTCCGCCTCCACTGGGCGGGCCTGCCCATCCTGAACGCCCCGGTGCGCGTCACCTACCCCGCCGACGGCGTGTCGCACTTCGATGTCCTGCGCGACAACCTCCGCATCACCCGGATGCACACCCGCCTGGTCTGCGGGATGCTGCTGCGCCTGCCGCGCCTCCTCGCGCGCAAAGTCCGCCCCCGCGCCGAGGATCCCGCCCACTGGTCCCGGATCCAGGAGCGGGGCACTGCCCTGGGCCTGCGCTTCGCCCTGTGGGCCTACCGCCTCCTGGGGCGCCGGGGGCTGCGCTTCATCACTGAGTTCGTGGCGGCCTATTTCTTCGTCACGGGGCGCGAGGCGCGGCGCGCCTCCCGGGACTACCTGCAGCGCCTCCACGCCAGCTCGGGCCCCCTGCCGGAGCTGCCGAGGAAACCCCGGCTCTGGGACCAATACCGCCATGTGCGCGCCTTCGCCCTGTCCTATGTGGACCGCTTCCTGGCCTGGATGGATGCGGGCGATGCCACCGTCGATTTCCCGGAGGAGGCCGCCTTCCACGCCCAGCTGGCCTCGGGCCGGGGCGCCCTGTTCCTCAGCGCCCACCTGGGCAACCTGGACATGCTGCGGGGGCTGGGCGCCCTGCGGGGCATCCAGGGCCTGAACGCCGTGGTGTACTCCGAGCACGTGGTGCGATTCCAGGACCTCCTCAAGGAGATCAACCCAGGCTACGAATCGAACCTCATCCACCTGCCCGAGGTGACCATGGGCACCGCCATGGCCCTGGCGGACAAGGTGGCCAGGGGCGAGAGCCTCTTCCTGGTGGGGGACCGGCCGCCCGCCTCCGAGAACGGTCGTACGGTCCCGGTGCCGTTCCTGGGCCGGGAGGCCCCGTTTCCCATGGGCCCCATCTTCCTGGCCCACCTGCTCCAGTGCCCGGTCTACCTGTTCTTCTGCCTCAAGGAGGGCGCCACCTACCGGGTCCACATGGCGCCCTTCGCGGACCGCATCGACCTGCCCCGGCGCGGCCGGGAGGCCGCGCTGAGGGACTGGGTGGCGCGGTATGCGGCGGCGGTGGAGGCGCACTGCCGGAGGACGCCCTTCCAGTGGTTTAATTTCTATGATTTCTGGGGCCCGGCCTCCACCCTTCCCGCCTCGCCATCCGTTCCTCCTCCCCCATCCCCGGCCGCTCCATGACGCCCCCCCTCACCGCCGCCGTGACCCTGGAAGTCCCGTTCCATGACGTGGACTCCATGGGCATCGTCTGGCACGGACACTACCTGAAGTACTTCGAGATCGCCCGGACGGCGCTGCTGCGGCGCGTGGGCATGGATCTGGCCGAGATGAACGCCTCGGGCTGCCTCTGGCCCGTGGTCACCTGCGAGGTGAAGTACCTGCGCCCCCTGCGCTACGGCCAGGCCTTTCGGGTGGAGGCCACGCTGCAGGACTACGACTGCCGGCTCAAGATCGCCTATGCCATCAGCGACGCCGCCAACGGTGAGCGGCTGACCCGCGCCACCACGGTGCAGTTCCCCGTGGACGCAGCCACCGGCGAGACGCGCTACGAGACACCGGCGGGCCTGGTCGAAGCCATCGAGCGGGCCGGGGCATGACCCACCCCGAGCGCTGCCACCTCTCGGCCCTGGGCCTGGTCACCGCCCTGGGTCGCGGCAAGGAGGCGGTGGCCTCGGGCCTATTCAACGGTGTCACCGCGGGGCTGGTGCTGGAGGAGAGCTGGCTGCCGGAAGGCCCCGCCCGGGTGGGCCGGGTGCCCGGGGTGCTGGAACCCCTCCCCGTCCGTTTCGCCAGCGATGACTCTCGCAACACGCGGCTGCTGCTGACGGCCCTGGAGGAGATCCGGGCCGAGGTGGACCGCGAGATCAGCCGCCACGGGCGCCACCGCATCGGCGTGGTGCTGGGCACCAGCACCTCGGGCATCGAGGCCTCCGAGCGGGCCGTGGCCCACCGGCTGTCCCAAGGCGCGTTCCCGCCCGAGTTCCACTACCGCCAGCAGGAGATCGGCCGCTTGGCCCCCTTCCTGGCCGAGGTCCTCGGCCTCACGGGTCCCGCCCTGACCGTGTCCACGGCCTGCACCTCCAGCGGCAAGGCCCTCGTCACCGCCCGGAACCTCCTGCGGCTCGGCCTCTGCGACGCCGTGATCACCGGAGGCTCCGATTCCCTCTGCAAGCTGACCCTCAACGGTTTCGCCTCCTTGGAATCCGTCACGGCCACCCTCTGCAACCCCCTGAGCCGCAACCGCTGCGGCATCAACGTGGGCGAGGCGGCCGTGCTGTTCCTCCTCCGCCGGGAGCCCGCCGAGGTGGCCCTGCTCGGGGCCGGGGCCTCCAGCGACGCCCACCACATCTCCTCGCCCGAGCCCTCGGGCCGCGGCGCCGAGGCCGCCATGCGCGCCGCCCTGGCCGAGGCCGGGCTGCCACCCGAGGGGATCGGCTACCTCAACCTCCACGCCACGGCCACGCCCAAGAACGACGAGATGGAGAGCCTCGCCACGGCCCGGGTCTTCCCCGATGGCGTGCCCTGCAGCGGGACCAAGCCCCTCACGGGCCACACCCTGGGCGCCTCGGCGGCGGCAGAGCTGGCCTTCGGCTGGCTCACCCTCCACCCGCGCTGGAACCCCGAGCGGCAACTGCCCCCCCACCGCTGGGATGGTGAGGCGGATCCAGCCCTGCCGGCGCTGCGGCTCACCACCGAGGCCAGCCGCCTGGACGGGCCCCAGGTCTGCATGTCCAACGCCTTCGCCTTCGGCGGCAACAACCTCAGCCTGATCCTCGGGGCGACCCCATGAGCGCCCCGCAGGTCACGGACCTCATCCTCCACCGGGGCCCCGCCGTGCTCCTGGAGCGCATCCTGGAGGTGTCCCCCACCCGCTGCATCGCCTCGGTGCGCCTCGAGCCTGGCGCCTGGTACCTCCAGGCGGACGGCACAGCCCCGGCCTGGGTGGGCCTGGAGTGGATGGCCCAGGCCGCCGCGGCCTTCAGCGGGCACCGCCACCGGGAGGCGGGCCGGGAGCCGCGCCTCGGATTCCTGCTGGGCACCCGATCCTACGAGGCCCTGGTCCCCGCCTTTCCCGTGGGACCCGGGCTGGAGGTCGAAGCGGAAGTTCTCTTCCTGGATGATTCCGGCCCCGGCGCCTTCACCTGTGAGGTGCGCCACAAAGGTGAAACCCTTGCCCGTGCTAGGTTGAAGGCGATCGAAACGCCATGACCGCCACCCCCTCCAATCCCCTCCGTCAGGTCCTCGTCACCGGCGCCAGCGGCCGCCTGGGCCGGGCCATCGCCCTTCGCCTGGCCCAGGATGGCTTCCATGTCACCGCGCACTGCCACCGCAAGGTGGACGAGGCCCAGGCGCTCTGCGCGGCCATCACGGCCGCGGGCGGCAGCGCGGACTGGCTCGCCTTCGACGTGGCGGACCGCGAGGAGGCCCAGCGCCAGCTGGAGGCCCGGGTGGCCGCCCGGGGGGCCTTCTACGGCATCGTCTGCAACGCGGGCATCACCCGGGATGGCGCCTTCCCCGCCCTCAGCGGCGAGGACTGGGACCAGGTGCTCGGCGTGGGTCTGGACGGCTTCTTCAACGTCGTGCATCCCCTGATCCTCCCCATGATCAAGACCCGCAAGGGCGGCCGCATCGTCTGCATCTCCAGCGTTTCGGGCGTGGTGGGGAACCGCGGGCAGGTGAACTACAGCGCCGCCAAGGCCGGCCTCATCGGGGCCGCCAAGGCCCTGGCCGTGGAGGTCGCCAGCCGCGGCATCACCGTCAACTGCGTCGCCCCGGGACTCATCGAATCGGAGCTGGTGGACGAGATCGTCCTGGAGCGGGCCCTGCAGGCCATCCCCATGGACCGCGTGGGACAGCCCGAGGACGTGGCCGCCGCCGTGGCCTTCCTGTGCTCGGACGGGGCGAACTACATCACCCGCCAGGTGCTCGGTGTGAACGGAGGGCTGGTCTGATGCGCCGCGTGGTCGTGACCGGCATGGGCGGCGTCACGCCCCTGGGGGACAGCTGGGAGACCATCGGCCCCGCCATGGAGGCGGGCCGCAGCGGCGTGAGGACCATGGCCGCCTGGGACCAGTTCCCCGAGATCCAGACCCGCCTCGGCGTCCCCATCGAGCACTTCGACGTGCCGGAGCACTACCCCCGCAAGATGGTGCGCTCCATGGGCCGGGTGGCCCTGCTGGGGGTGCGCGCCACCGAGCTGGCCTTGGTTGATGCGGGCCTGCTGGGCGATCCCATCCTGCGCGGCGGCCGTACCGGCGTCGCCTACGGCTCTTCCTTCGGCAGCGTGGAGCCCATGGTGGCCCTGGGGAAGAGCCTCGCCGTGGGCCGCATCAGCGGCATCGGCGCCACCGGCTACATCCAGGCCATGAGCCACACCGCCGCCGTGAACATCGGCGTGTTCTTCGGCCTCACGGGCCGCATGATCCCCACCAGCACCGCCTGCACCTCCAGCAGCCAGGCCATCGGCTACGCCTACGAGACCATCCAGCAGGGCAAGCAGACCGTGATGATCGCCGGCGGCTGCGACGAGCTCACCATCTACACGGCCGCGGTCTTCGACACCCTGTACGCCACCAGCCTCAAGAACGACACGCCCGAGGCCACCCCGCGCCCCTTCGACCGGGACCGCGACGGCCTGGTGGTGGGCGAGGGCGGCTGCACCCTCATCCTCGAGGACCGGGACCACGCCCTGGCCCGGGGCGCCCGGATCTACGCCGAGGTGCTGGGCTTCGGCACCAACTCCGACGGGGCCCACATCACCCAGCCCCAGAAGGAGACCATGGCCGAGACCATCCGCCTGGCCCTCCGGGATGCGGACCTCCGCCCGGAGGAGGTGGACTGGGTCAACGCCCACGGCACCGCCACGGAGCACGGCGACATCGCCGAGAGCCACGCGACCTTCGAAGTCTTCCAGCGCGCCATTCCCATCGTCTCGTTCAAGAGCTACTTCGGGCATCCCCTGGGCGCCTGCGGCTCCATCGAGGCCTGGGTGGGCATCCACATGACCCTGGCCAGGCGCATCGCGCCCACCCTGAACCTGGTGAACCCCGATCCCCGCTGCGCGGGCCTGGACTACCTCCAGGGCACCCCGCGCAACTTGGACGCCACCTGCTTCGTGAGCAACAACTTCGCCTTCGGTGGCATCAACACAGCCCTGGTCTTCCGATGCCCGGCCTAGGAACCTTGACGATCTGACGGAATTGAGCGGTTCGCGGCGCATTCGTGACCGAATCGTCGGCAGGCTCACTACCATGGCTGGTGGCCTGCACTGGGGCCGGAGGTGTCTTCCATGGATGCGATCACGTCTGTCCTGCGTCGCTGCGAAATCTTTTCCGGTCTCACCGACGCGGATCTCAGCCTCATCGCCCGGGCCGCCCGCCGCCGCGAGGTTCCGGCCGGGACGACTCTCTTCACCCAGGGCGAGCCCCGCCATGGCGCCACGGTCATCGCCGAAGGCCGGGTGGAGATCCTCCGCGACAACGGGGACGGCCCTGAGCCGGTCGTGATCCTGGGCCCGGGCGACGTGGCCGGTGAGCAGTCCTTCCTCGCCATCAGCACCCATACCGCCAGCGGGGTGGCCCTCACGCCCGTGGTGCTCCTCGACCTGGACCGCGAGGCGGTTCTCGCGAACCTGAGCCAGGACGGCAGCGCCGCCATCGCCGTGCTCAGCAAGGTCGCCAGCGTGCTGCACCAGCGCCTGCTCTACTCGGCCACCCCCCGCACGGGCCGGGAGCAGGCCTATGCCAGCGGCCGGGTGCGCAGGGAGTCCGACCTCATCGGCCCCATGGACGTGCCCGAGGACGCCCTCTTCGGCGTCCAGACCCTGCGGGCCGTGCACAACTTCCCCATCACCGGCACGCCCACCAGCCACTTCCCCGCCATGATCAGGGCCCTGGCCATGGTCAAGCAGGGCGCCGCCCGGGCCAACGCCAGGCTGGGCCTGCTGGAGCCCGCCATCGCCGACGCCATCGACCGCGCCTGCCAGGAGATCATCGACGGCCACTGGCACGGCCACTTCCCTACGGACATGGTGCAGGGCGGCGCGGGCACGTCGACCAACATGAACGCCAATGAGGTCATCGCCAACCGGGCCCTGGAGCTGCTGGGCCGCAAGCGCGGCGAGTACGCCTTCTGCCACCCCAACGACCACGTGAACCTGGGCCAGAGCACCAACGACGTCTATCCCACGGCCCTGCGCCTCACCACGATCTTCATGCTGAAGAGCCTCCTGGACGCCATGGACCGCCTGAAGGCCGCCCTCCACGCCAAAGGCCGGGAGTTCTCCACGGTGATCAAGATGGGCCGCACCCAGCTGCAGGACGCCGTGCCCATGACCCTGGGCCAGGAGTTCGAGGCCTACGCCGTCACCACGGGCGAGGACATCCAGCGCCTGCGGGAGACCGCCCGCCTCTTCCTGGAGGTGAACATGGGCGGCACGGCCATCGGCACGGGGATCTGCGCCGATCCCCGCTACCCCGAAGTGGTGGTCGAGGAGCTGCGCAAGGTCACGGGCCTGGACATCGTCCTGGCGGAAAACCTGGTCGAGGCCACGCCCGATACCGGCGCCTTCGTCATGTTCTCCGGCGTGGTGAAGCGTGCCGCCGTGAAGCTCAGCAAGATGTGCAATGACCTGCGCCTGCTCAGCAGCGGTCCCCGCTGCGGCTTCGGCGAGATCAACCTGCCCGCCATGCAGCCCGGCAGCAGCATCATGCCCGGCAAAGTGAACCCCGTGATCCCCGAGGTGGTGAACCAGGTGGCCTTCTCGGTCATCGGCAACGACCTCACCATCACCCTGGCGGCCGAGGCCGGCCAGCTGCAGCTCAACGTCATGGAGCCCGTGCTGGCCTACGCCCTGGCCACCAGCATGCGCACCCTGACGGCCGCCGTGAACGTGCTCACCAGCAAGTGCATCGTGGGCATCACCGCCAACCGGGAGCGCTGCCTGGACCTGGTGGAGCACAGCATCGGCATCGTCACCGCCGTCATGCCGGCCATCGGCTACAAGCGCGCCACCGAGGTGGCCAAGGAGGCCCTGGAGACCGGCGTTCCCGTGCGGGAGCTCATCCTCCGCAAGGGCTGGCTCAGCCAGGCCGAGTTGGACGAGGCCTTCAGCCTGGAGGCCATGACCCAGCCCCGGCCCATCCGGTAGTCCCGGGCGCCGGACCGGTCGCCCCGCGCTAACATGGGGGCTGATTCCCCACGATCAGCCCACTCCAGCCCCGCTCCGGGAGGCCCCATGTCCCTCGAAAAGAAGATCGAGCTGCTGAAAGCCAAGCACGCCCAGGCCCTGGCCGGCGGCGGCGAGGCCCGGGTCCAGAAGCAGCATGAGGGCGGCAAGCTCACGGCCCGGGAGCGGGTGGCGGCCTTCCTGGACGAGGGCTCCTTCGAGGAGATGGACGCCCTCATGGTCCACCGCAACTGGGGCGTGGAAAAGATCCCCGGCGACGGCGTGGTGACGGGCTTCGGCCGGGTGGACGGCCGCCCCGTGGCCGTCTTCGCCCAGGACTTCACCGTGTTCGGCGGCTCCCTGTCCGAGGCCTACGCCAAGAAGATCTGCAAGGTCATGGACCTGGCCATGAAGGTGGGCTGCCCGGTCATCGGCCTCAACGACAGCGGCGGCGCCCGCATCCAGGAGGGCGTGGTCTCCCTGGGCGGCTACGCCGACATCTTCCTGCGCAACACCCTGGCCAGCGGCGTCATCCCCCAGATCAGCCTCATCATGGGCCCCTGCGCCGGGGGCGCCGTCTACAGCCCCGCCATCACCGACTTCATCACCATGGTGAAGGGCACCAGCTACATGTTCGTGACCGGCCCCGACGTCATCAAGGCCGTCACCCACGAGGAAGTCACCAAGGAGGAGCTCGGCGGCGCCGCCACCCACAGCGCCAAGAGCGGCGTGGCCCACTTCGTGTGCCAGAGCGATCTCGCGGCCCTGGCCCACACCCGCGAGCTGCTCTCCTTCCTGCCCAGCAACAACCTGGGCGAGGCCCCCCGCCGCGCGCCGAAGTCGCCCATGCCCCTGGAGAACCCCGACCTCGACAAGATCGTGCCGGACGACTCCAGCAAGCCCTATGACATCCGGGACATCATCCGGGGCGTGGTGGACGATGCCCACTTCTTCGAGGTGCATGAGGCCTTCGCGCGCAACCTGGTGGTGGGCTTCGCCCGCATCGAGGGCCGGAGCATCGGCATCGTGGCCAACCAGCCGGCCTTCTACGCCGGCGTCCTGGACATCGCCTCCAGCGAGAAGGGCGCCCGCTTCGTGCGGTTCTGCGACGCCTTCAACATCCCGCTGATCACCTTCGAGGACGTGCCGGGCTTCCTGCCGGGCGTCACCCAGGAGCACGGTGGCATCATCCGCCACGGGGCCAAGCTGCTCTTCGCCTTCTGCGAGGCCACGGTGCCCAAGATCACCGTCATCACCCGCAAGGCCTACGGCGGCGCCTACTGCGTGATGGCCAGCAAGCACATCCGCACGGACTTCAACTTCGCCTATCCCACGGCGGAGATCGCCGTCATGGGCGCCGAGGGCGCCATGAACGTGCTGCACGGCAAGACCATCGCCATCGCCCCCGATCCCGCCGCCAAGAAGGCCGAGCTGGTGGCCGAGTACAACGAGAAGTTCGCCAACCCCTACATCGCCGCCGAGTTCGGGTTCATCGACGAGGTCATCCTGCCCCGCGAGACCCGCCAGAAGCTGGTGAAGGCCCTGGCCTTCCTCGACACCAAGCGCGACACCATGCCGCCCAAGAAGCACGGGAACATTCCGCTGTAGGAGTCTCCATGCGCGTCGCCCTCCTGGCCGTTGCCACCCTCAGCCTCGCGGCGCAGGCCCCGGCACCCCCCATCTTCGACGAGGCCTTCTTCGCGGGAGACCGGCGGGCCGTCCTCCAGGGCTGCGCCGACAAGGCCCGGGCCCTCAAGCCCAAGGATGCGAAGTATCTCGCCGAGTGCGGGCGGGCCTACCTGGCAGCCCTGGACAAGCCCAAGGCCGAGGCGGCCTTCAAGGAGGCCGAGACCCGCGAAGCCAAGGATGGCGAGGTGCTGCAGCTCATCGCCGTGGCCTGGCTGAAGCACGGCTACAAGACCGAGGCGCTGGAGACCTACGAGAAGATCGTCCAGCGGGATCCCAAAAACAAGGACGCCATCACCCAGGCCGGAGTGGATCTCGCGGAAGTGGGCCTGGTGAACGAGGCCGAGCGCTACATGGGCCTGCTGGCCACCCTCGAGAAGGGTGACTGGGAGCGCTTCCTCCAGTTCGGCCGGGCCCTGCTGGTGGCCGGCCAGCGGAAGAAGGCGGCCCTCTGGTTTGCCCGGGCCGTGGCCCTGAAGCCCAACGAGGAGAAGCTGTTCCTGGAGATCTCCCGGACCTTCGCCGAGACCCAGAGCGTGATGTAGGGCTCAACGCCCCCCGCCCAGGGCCGTAGCCAGGGCTTCCAGGAGCACCCATGCCCGAGTGGCTCGCCAACGCCTGCATCAACGAGCGGGGCTCGGTCCGCAGTGGCTGGAAGGCCCTGGGCTTCTTCCTGCTCCTCGCGGGGCTGGGGGCCATCCTCGCCGGCCTGAAGGCCCTCGGGCTGCGCCACGGCCTCGGCATCTGGATGGGCGTGCTCCTGGGCGCCCTGGCCAGCTACCTGTGCGTGCGCCTCGAAGGCCGCTCCTTCAGCAGCCTGGGCTTCCTCCCCGGGCGGCGCTGGCTGCTGGAATGCCTGGCGGGCACCATCGGCGGCATCCTCCTGATCCTGGTGACCGCGCTCCTGGTGCAGGGTCTGGGCGGCTTCCACTGGGAACGCGGGACGCAGGTGGGAGCCCGGCAGCTCCTGGCCGCCGCCTGGCTGTTCCTGGGCGTGGCCTTCAACGAGGAGATCCTCGCGCGCGGCTTCCCCTTCCAGCGGCTGGTGGAGGGCGCGGGCACCTGGGTGGGCCAGCTGGTCTTCGCGGCACTCTTCGCGCTGGGTCACTGGGGCAACCCCGGCATGCACGGGGCCACCCGGGCCTGGGCCACCCTGAACATCGGGCTGGCGGCCATCCTGCTGGGCTTCTGCTACCTGCGGACCCGGAGCCTGGCCCTGCCCATCGGCGTGCACCTGGGCTGGAACTGGGCCCAGGGGAGCCTGCTCGGCTTCGGCGTCAGCGGCACCACCGACATGCAGGGCCTGTGGAGGCCGGTCTTCCACGGCAAACCCGAGTGGCTCACCGGCGGCGCCTTCGGCCTGGAAGCCAGCCTGCTCTGCACCCTGGTCTGCGGGGCCTTCATCCTGGCGCTGTGGCGGTGGAAGGGAACCGTGCCTAGCGGCGGTGCTTCCACTGCTTCGGAGTCTTGATGCCCGCGCCCATCACCAGGCGCATCTCGCTGGTGGGCACGAAGCCCATGCGCTGATACATGCCCTCGGCTTCCAGGCTGGCGTGTAGCTCCACGATCTCGATGCCCAGGTCCCGGGCCAGGTCCAGGGCCGCGTCCGTGAGCCGGGCGGCCAGGCCCCGGCGGCGGTGGGAGGGCTCGGTGTAGACGTTGAACAGGTAGCCCCGCACGGACAGCGGCGTCACCGGAGTAGGCAGCGTGTCCTTCAGGAGCAGCAGCACGCTGGCCACGATGCGGCCCTGCTCCTCCACCACCAGGCCCCGGCACTGGCCCGTCACCAGCCAGCCGCGCAGTTGGGCTCGGAAGGCATCCGCCATGCGCTTGAGGCCCTCCTCTGAACCCATTTCCATGTCCCGGAACATGGCGATGCGATGGGCCACGTGGGTCTCGAGGTCCGCGATCTTGGAGGGGCGCAGGGTGGGGGTCGGCGTGGGGCTCATGCGGACAGTGTAAGCGCTATGCTGGGCCATGCACTATGCGGCACTCGCCTCCGGTTCCAAGGGGAACTGCCACGCTCTGACGGACGGAGATCGGACCCTGCTCATCGACGCGGGCATCTCCCTGCGCCAGATCCGCCAGCGCCTCGACGGGCTGGGCCTGCAGGGCGGCGAGGTCCGGGCCCTGGCCCTGACTCATGAGCACTCCGACCACGTGGGGGCCCTGGGGGTCATCCTCCGCCGCACGACCTGGGCCATCCTCGCCACCCCGGAGACCCGCCGGGCGGCGGAGTGGGCCCAGGGCGTCCAGATTCCCGCTGAGCGGTGGATCGAGCTGGACGCCGGCCGGGCCCTGGACTGGGAGGGCTGGCGCGTCCTGCCCTTCGCCCTGCCCCATGACGCCGCCGATCCCGTGGCCTTCCGCGTCGAGGCTGGCGGCACCGCCTGCGCCGTGGTCACGGACCTGGGCCACCCCACGGCCCTGGTGGCGGACCACCTGCAGGACCTGGATCTGCTGGTGCTGGAGGCCAACCACGACGTGGATATGCTGCGGGAGGGCGACTACCCGCCCCAGCTCAAGGCCCGCATCCTCAGCCGGGTGGGCCACCTCAGCAATGCATCCATGGCCGAGCTGCTGGCCCGGGTCTGCTCGCCCCGGTTGAAGGCCCTGGTCCTGGCCCACCTGAGCGAATCCAACAACCACCCCGACCTGGCCCGCTTCGCGGCGGAGGAGATCCTGCGGGGCAGCGCCGTGGCCCTGCACGTGGCCCACCAGCGGGAACCCCTGAGCCTGTCCGCCGCACCCGTCTGAGAGTCCCCATGGTCCGATCCGCCCTCGTCCTGCTCCTCCTGGCCCTCGCCCGGCCCCTGGCCGGCCAGGCCCCGCCCCCCCTGAAGGAGGTGGTGGAGCGCTTCGACGCGGCCCAGGCCCAGGTCCAGACCCTGCAGTGCCCCTTCACGCTCACCCTGCGCCGGGCCCTGCTGAAGACACCCTCGGTCACCAAGGGCACCATGTACCTCCAGGGTTCCGACTTCGCCCACTTCGCCTTCCAATCCCCGGAGGACCTGGTCCTGCACCTCACGCCCAAGGCCCTCATCTCGTACAGCCCCGAGGCCCGCGAGGGCGAGCTCATGAAGATCGGCCTCATCAAGAACGCTGACCGCAAGTTCCTGGGCCTGGGCCAGAAGCTCAGCTACCTCTCGGACTACTTCCAGATCGCGCTGGGGGAGGCGAAGGACGGCTCCAACACCTGGCACCTCGCCCTCGCCCCCCGCACCCTGTCCCTGCGCAAGCGGATGCAGGCCCTGAACCTCTGGGTGGACAAGGAGACCTGGCTGCCGCGCCAGATCCAGTGGATCGAGCGCAGCGGCGACTCCTGGTTCCTGGAGCTGGGCGCACTGCGGATCAACCAGGCTCTGCCTGTCGGGGTCACAGGCTTCAAGCTGCCGGAGGGCATCCCCCTGCGTAGTGAATTCAGCTTCTTCGCCACACGCAAGAAGTAGGTACACTTCAACAGCTTCACGGGGGCTCGATGATTGTGGTGTGCCCGGCCTGCCAGGCCCGCTTCCAGTACGATGACAGCCGCTTCGGGGCCGCCCGGACGAAGCGGTTCAAGTGCCCCAAGTGCAGCCATGTCTTCGAGGTGGTCAACCCAGCCCTGGCCCAGGCGCCCCTGGGCGGCACCCTCGCCCATCCCATGCCCGCACCCGCTCCCATGCCCGAGGCCGAGCCCACGCCCCCCACGCCCATCCCCGCGGCCCGCACCACCGCCAAGCGCGACCGCGAAGCCATGCTGGTGGCGGCCGGTCTCCACGTGCCGGGCATGCCCCCGGGCCTGAAGTTCACCCTGGCCTTCCTCACCGGCCCCCACGCCTCCACCGTGCAGGGGCTCGAGCAGCCCCAGATCGTCATCGGCCGCGAGGAGGGCGACGTGGTCACCCGGGATCCGGAGACCTCCCGCCGGCATGCGCTGCTGGAGATCCACCGGGACGGCACCGTGTGGATCAGCGACCAGCAGTCCACCAATGGCACCCTGGTCAACGGCGAGCGCATCACCGGCCCGGTCCAGCTCGCCAGCCAGCAGGAATTCACCTGCGGGAACAGCACCTTCATGCTCCTGGTGCGCAACACAGAAGAGTTCCCGCTGCACTGACCGCGAAAGACGCCATGACCACCGATCCCTACGCGCCCTACCTCCGCCAGGCGGATGATCTCTTCGCCAATGGCGACATCGTCAAGGCCGGCCAGATCTGGCAGGCCATCCTCAAGCAGCAGCCCGGCCACACCACGGCGCGGGAGCGTCTCCTGGCCGTGAAGCAGCACCTGCTGGCGCTCCGGGAGGCGGAGGCCGCCGCCCCGGCAGCCCTGGCCGCCCCTCCCCCCGCGCCTGAGCCCGAAGCTGCACCCGAACCGGCGGCTGCGGCCGCACCGGAGCCGCCCCCCGCTCCCGAGCCCCTGTCCCCCATTCCAATGCCGGTCCCGGCCCCGGTGGCTGCGGACCCCCGCTCCACCTCGCCGGAGGCCGCCCTGGCGGTGCCCGAACCCCCGAAGGTGACCACGGGCCACCTGGATCCCGAGCGCCTCCTGGCCGAGGGCTGCACCCTCTACGACATGGGCCAGCTCCAGGACGCCCTCAAGAAGTGGGAGCAGGTCCTGACCCTGGACCCCGACCACGCCCTGGCCCGGGGCTATGCCAACGGAGCCCGTCGGGAACTGGGCCTGGGGCCCATCCACGCGGAGCCCCCCCTGGCGCCCTTGTCCGTGGCGGCCCACCACGCCGACGAGGACATCGACAAGCTGCTGCGGGAGGCCGTCCAGCTCTACGACATGGGCCTGACCGAGGAAGCCATCACCAAGTGGGAGCGAATCCTCGCCCTGGAGCCCGAGCGGCACGAGATCGCAGGCTATCTGCGGGAGGCCCGGAAGGAGGTGGGCCAAGCCACCTCGACCGCCGCCGCGCCCACCCCCGCCGCCCCGGTGGAACCCGACAACCTCGACCTGAAGCTGCGGCAGGCCGAGCACCTGCTCGGCCTCCAGCGCCACGAGGAGGCCGCCTTCACCTTCCAGCAGGCCCTGCAGCTGGCGCCGGGCAATGCCCGGGCCCTCAACGGCTTGGAGCGGTGCCGCAAGCCCGCCAGCCCGCCCCCTGCGGAGGCGCGCCCCACCGCCCCGGTCATGACCCTGGATGCCCAGGGCCGCATCGCCATGGCCGACGAGGACCGCTCCGCCCCCGGAGAACCCCAGGGCGTCGAGCCCCCGGCCGCCCTGCAGCTGGCCACGCCCGCCCCGCGCTTGGGCCCCTCCCTGCCCGACCGCCTGCGCGAGGCCACGGAGCAGCTGCCCTGGCTGAAGGAACCGAAGTTCCTCGCGGCCATCGGGGGCGCTCTGCTGACCGTGATCGTGGTGCTGGCCCTGGTCCACGGCTACCGCAAGGACCAGGCCCTGAAGGAGGAGGTCCGCGCCGCGCGGGCCGCCGCCGTGGCCCCCGTGGCCCAGCAGGCCCAGGCCCCGGACCTGGCCGAGTCCCCCACCGCCATCCGCCAGGAGGTCGAGATCGCCCTCGGCACGGACCCCCTGCGGGCCTACCTCCGGGCCGAGGCCCTGCTCCGCCTGAACGCCAACGATGCCGCCGCCGCCCAGCTGCTGGAAAAGGCGCGGACCGGCCTGCCTGGTGGCGTCAGCGGCGCCAGCCTGCCCGAGTTCCAGAAGCACCTGCAGAACGGCGACCTCGAGGCCGCCCGCAAGGTGATGGACGCGCTGCTGCGCGCCCAGCCGGACAGCACGGACCTGCGCAGCCGGGCCGGGCGCCTGCACCTTACCCTCTGCTTCGCCCATGCCAGCCAGGCCAAGTGGGACGAGGCCGAAGAAGACCTGCTGCGGGGCCGCGCCCTCTTCCCCGGTGACAAGACCTGGCAGGTCCGCCTGAAGCTGCTGGAAAAGGTGAAGGCCCTGCCCAAGAACCAGCAGGCGGCCTGGATCCCACTGCTCAGCTGACGGAATCCACCCAGATTTCCGGCGGCACCGGATGGCTCAGGAAGTGGGTCATGCCTTCATTCAGGCCATAGGCGCCCGTGCTGCCGAAGGCCAGCAGATCGCCCGCGGCCAGCTCCGGCAGGCGCACCTCGCCCAGGCGATCCAGGCTGGTGCAGAGAGGCCCCGCCAGCGTGTACGGCACCGTGCCATCGCCCTTGCCCACGACCTTCACGGGGAAGGCCTCGCCCGTGAGCAGGGGGCGGAGCAGGTGGTTGATGCCGCCCTCGAGGATGGCGAAGTGCGCGCCGCGGCTCTCCTTGAGGCGCACCACGCGGGCCAGGTAGACGCCGGAGGGCCCCGCCAGGAAGCGACCCGGCTCCAGGATCAGCTCACCTCTGAACCAGGAGTGCTTCGCGAGTAGCTCAGCGTGGCCCCGGCCCAGGGCGGCGAGATCCAGCGGGGCCTGCTCCGGTGCGTAGGGGATGCCCAGGCCGCCGCCCAGGTCAATCTGCTCGAAGCCCAGGCCGTGGGTCTCGTGCAGGCGCTGCGCCAGGGCCAGCACCGCGCCGTGGATGGCCAGCAGCTTGGACGCGTCGCGCTGGTTGCTGGCGGCGAAGACGTGCAGGCCGCGGAGGCGCACGTGGCGCAGACGGCTGGCCTGCTGAAGCAGCGCTGGCACGTCCTCCTCGTCCACGCCGAAGGCCGAGGGCCCGGTGCCCCCGATGATGCGGTTGCCCTCATCGACCTCAAAGGTCGGGTGCACCCGCAGGTTCACGGCGGTCTCGCGGTCCACCAGCGCATCGAGACGCG
>Ga0268298_10003620_pt1 | contig 15623 bp, 10 predicted proteins | sample WWTPWeurt_MetaG_FD_194462 | JGI IMG/M metagenome (GOLD analysis project Ga0268298, IMG submission 194462) | Activated sludge microbial communities from WWTP in Nijmegen, Gelderland, Netherland - WWTP Weurt | ecosystem: Engineered > WWTP > Aerobic digester > Activated sludge | place... | reverse complement strand
CCGGCGTGCCGGTCTGGCGGGCCGCCGGGCTGCCCAGGCCCCGGCCCGTGACCACGGCGTTCACGATCGGCCTCGGCGACGTCACGGACGTGCGCCGCAAGGCCGAAGCCGCGCGCGGCCTGCCCCTGCTCAAGCTCAAGGTCGACGCCGAGCGGCACGTTGATCTCGTGCGTGTCGTGCGCGAGGTGCAGCCGCACGTGCCGCTTCTCGTCGACGCCAACCAGTCCTGGACGCGCGGGCTGCTCGAGCGGCTCATGCCGCCGCTGCGCGATCTCGGCGTCGAGCTGATCGAGCAGCCGCTGGCGCGCGGTCTGGACGGGGAACTCGACGGCCTGGCCCCGGTCGTGCCGCTCGCCGCGGACGAGTCCTGCACGGACCGTGCATCGCTCGCGGCGCTGCGGGGCCGCTACCAGTTCGCCAACGTGAAGCTGGACAAGTGTGGGGGCCTCACCGAGGCGTTCGCGCTGTGCCACGAGGCGGAGCGGCTCGGGTTCGGTCTCATGGTCGGCAACATGTGCGGCACTTCGCTGGCGATGGCGCCGGCGTTCCTCATCGCGCAGCGTTGCCGCCACGTCGATCTCGACGGGCCACTGCTGCAGCGTCGCGACCGCCCGCACGCGATCCACTACGAAGCGGGCCGCATGCACCCGCCGTCGCCGGAGCTCTGGGGCTGACGCGAGCGTGGGCGTGCTCTGCTACTATGCGCGCGCTTTTTGAACCCCAAACGAGCCGGGGACCGATCCACGCATGAGCCAGTCCTATACCGCTCGAGACATCGAAGTCCTGAGCGGCCTCGAGCCCGTCCGGCGCCGGCCGGGCATGTACACCGACACGAGCCGGCCGAACCATCTCGCGCACGAGGTCGTCGACAACAGCGTCGACGAGGCGCTCGCCGGCCACTGCAGCCGCATCGACGTGACCGTCTACAAGGACGGTTCGCTCGAGGTCGTCGACGACGGCCGCGGCATGCCGGTCGACATCCATCCGAAGGAGAAGGTGAGTGGCGTCGAGCTGATCCTCACGCGGCTGCACGCGGGCGGCAAGTTCTCGGCCGAGTCGGGCTACAAGTTCGCGGGCGGCCTGCACGGCGTGGGCGTGTCGGTTGTCAACGCGCTGTCGAAGCACCTCGAATGCTGGGTGCGCCGTGGCGGCAAGGAATACAACATCTCGTTCAAGGACGGGAAGGTGCATTCGAAGCTCGAGGTCGTGGGCGACGTGGGCAGGAGCAACACCGGCACGACGGTGCGCTTCTGGCCCGACCCTGCATTCTTCGACGCACCGGACTTCGCGACCACGAAGCTCAAGCACGTGCTCAAGGCCAAGGCGGTGCTGTGTCCGGGTCTGCGCGTGCGCTTCCATTACGAGAAGACCGGCGAGAAGGAGGAGTGGCTCTACACCGAAGGCCTCGCGCAATACCTGCGCGAGTCGGTGGCGACGGGCGAGTTCCTGCCGGACGAGCCGTACACGGGCAAGGTCGAAGGGGAGCAGGAAGGCGTCGACTGGGCCGTGGTGTGGCGCGTCGACGGCGCGACGCGGTTCGAGGAGAGCTACGTCAACCTGATCCCGACAGCCCAGGGCGGCACGCACGTCAACGGCTTCCGGCTCGGGTTGACCGAGGCCGTGCGCGAGTTTTGCGAGTTCCGCAACATCCTGCCGCGCGGCCTCAAGCTCGCACCGGAGGACGTCTGGGACGACACCAGCTACGTGCTCTCGATGAAGATGCGCGACCCGCAGTTCGCGGGCCAGACCAAGGAGCGGCTCTCCTCGCGTGAGCCGGCGGCGTTCGTCTCCGGCATCGTCAAGGACCAGTTCGGCCTGTGGCTCGCGCAGCACCCCGAGCAGGGCGAGCGCATCGCGCAGCTCGCGATCATGAACGCGCAGACCCGACTCAAGGCGAGCCAGAAGGTGGCGCGCAAGCGCGTGGTCGCGGGCCCGGCGCTGCCGGGCAAGCTGGCCGACTGCTCGAGCCAGGACCCGAAGCGCGCGGAGCTGTTCCTCGTCGAAGGCGATTCGGCGGGCGGCTCGGCCAAGCAGGCGCGCGACCGGGAATTCCAGGCCGTGATGCCGCTGCGCGGCAAGATCCTCAACACCTGGGAAGTCGAGCCCGCCGAGGTACTGTCCTCCCAGGAGGTGCACGACATCACGGTCGCGATCGGCGTCGAGCCCGGTGCCGCCGACATCTCGAACCTGCGCTACGCCAGGATCTGCATCCTCGCCGACGCCGACTCCGACGGCCTGCACATCGCGACGCTGCTCTGTGCGCTGTTCCTGCGGCATTTCCGGCCGCTCGTGCTGGCGGGGCACGTCCACGTGGCGATGCCGCCGCTCTACCGCATTGATCATGGCAAGCAGGTCGCCTACGCACTCGACGACGCCGAGCGCAACGGCATCCTCGAACGCATCCGTGCCGAGAACCCCCGCGCGAAGCCGACGGTGACGCGCTTCAAGGGCCTCGGCGAAATGAATCCGCTGCAGTTGCGCGAGACGACCATGGCGCCCGAGACGCGCCGGCTCGTGCTGCTCACGGTCGACGCCCAGGACCACGCCGATCAGGTCATGGACATGATGCTCGCCAGGAAGCGTGCGTCGGACCGGCGTGACTGGCTCGAGACCAAGGGCAACCTCGCGAGCGTCGTGACGCCCGGCATCGAGGGCGTCGCCGCCGACGCCGCCGCAACGGGCGCCGCGGCCGAGGCAGAGTGACCATGGCGAACACGAACGATCCGAACGCGACTCTGGGCTTCGAGGGCATCGAGCGGCAGCCGCTGTGCGCGTTCACCGAGCGCGCGTACCTCGAGTACTCGATGTACGTCATCCTCGACCGCGCGCTGCCGCACGTCGGCGACGGTCTCAAGCCCGTGCAGCGTCGCATCATCTACGCGATGAGCGAGCTCGGCCTCGCCGCCACCGCCAAGCCCAAGAAGTCCGCGCGCACCGTGGGCGACGTGATCGGCAAGTTCCACCCGCACGGCGACTCGGCCTGCTACGAGGCGATGGTGCTGATGGCGCAGCCGTTCTCGTACCGCTACCCGATCGTGGACGGGCAGGGCAACTTCGGCTCGCCGGACGACCCCAAGTCGTTCGCGGCCATGCGCTACACGGAGTCGAAGCTCGCGCGCTATGCCGAGGTGCTGCTCGCCGAACTCGGTCAGGGCACGGTCGACTGGACGCCGAACTTCGACGGATCGCTCGAGGAGCCGGCGCTGCTGCCGGCGCGGCTGCCGAACCTGCTGCTGAACGGCGCGATGGGCATCGCCGTCGGCATGGCGACGGACATTCCGCCGCACAACCTGCGTGAGGTCGCCGCTGCGTGCGTGCACCTGCTCGAGGACCCGAAGGCCACGACGTGGCGGCTCTGCGAACACGTGCTCGGTCCCGATTTCCCCACCGGCGCGGAAATCATCACGCCGCGCGAGGATCTGCTGAAGATCTACGAGACCGGCAACGGCACGTTCCGCGCCCGTGCGCGCTTCGAGGTCGAGGACGGCGAGATCGTGATCACCGAGCTGCCGTTCCAGGTCTCGGGCTCGAAAGTGCTCGAGCAGATCGCGGCGCAGATGCGCGCCAAAAAGCTGCCCATGGTCGAGGACCTGCGCGACGAGTCCGACCATGAGCACCCGACGCGCCTCGTGATCACACCGCGTTCGAACCGCGTCGACACCGAGCAGGTCATGACGCATCTGTTCGCCACGACGGACCTCGAGCGCAGCTACCGCGTCAACCTGAACGTGATCGCGCGCGACGGTCGCCCACGCGTGATGGGTCTCAAGCCGCTGCTTGCGGAGTGGTTGTCGTTCCGCGTCGACACGGTGACGCGCCGGCTGCAGTACCGGCTGGAGAAAGTCGACGCACGCCTGCACATCCTCGACGGACTGCTCGTCGCCTACCTGAACCTCGACGAGGTCATCCGCATCGTCCGCACCGAGGACGAGCCCAAGGCAGCGTTGATGGCGCGCTTCCAGCTGTCGGAGGCGCAGGCCGAAGCGATCCTCGAGACCAAATTGCGCCATCTCGCGCGTCTCGAGGAAATGAAGATCCGCGGCGAGCAGGCCGAGCTCGCGCAGGAGCGCGAACGGCTCCAGAAGCTGCTCGGCAGCAGGGCGAAGCTCAGGAAGCTGGTGCGCGACGAGATCCTGGCCGATGCGGCGAAGTACGGAGACGGGCGACGCAGCAAGCTGGTCGAGGGAGCCGTTGCCGCGCAGGCGATCGACGCGACCGAGCTGGTCGCAAGTGAACCGGTCACTGTGGTGCTGTCGAAGAGCGGCTGGGTCCGGCAGGCCAGGGGCCACGAGATCGATCCGCGCACGCTTTCGTACAAGACGGGCGACGAGTTTCGGGCCTGCGCCAGGGGGCGCACGACGCAATTCGCGGTGTTCCTCGACAGCACGGGCCGGTCGTACAGCCTGCTCGCGCATACGCTGCCTTCGGCGCGCGGGCAGGGCGAGCCGCTGTCCGGACGGCTCGATCCACCCGACGGCGCGACGTTCCCGGGCGTGATGATCGGCGAACCCGAGGATCGCTGGGTGCTCGCGAGCAGTGCCGGCTATGGCTTCGTCGTCAGGCTCGCGGACCTCAACAGCCGCAATCGCGCGGGCAAGGCGGTGCTCAACGTGCCCGAGGGCTACGTGGCGATCGCGCCGGCCGCGATCCCGCCCGTCGAGGATCCGAAGGCCGTGGTGCTGCTTGCGGCACTCAACTCCGAAGGCCGTCTGCTCACCTTCCCGGTCACTGACCTGCCCGAGATGCCGCGCGGCAAGGGCAACAAGATCTTTGGCGTCTCACACAGGAAGTCCCTGGTCGAGCCGGAAACACTGCTCGCGATCGCCACCGTGGCACCAGGGCAGGCGCTGCGGCTGCTCGTCGGCGAACGGCGCATGGCGCTGTCGTACAAGGAACTCGCCGACTACCGCGGAGAGCGTGGCCAGCGCGGTGCGGTGCTGCCGCGCGGCTGGCGCAAGGCCGAGGCGCTTGAGGTCGAGTAGGGTGCCGACAAGGTGCCCGGCACCTCGCTATCCGATCGTGACCGACTCGGGCGTGTTGACGAAGTAGCCCTGGATGAACTCGATGCCGAGCTGCCACAACACGGCCATGGTGTTGGCGTCCTCTACGCGCTCGGCGATCGTCGTCACGCCGTGCTTGCGGGCGACGTCGACGAGCCCCTTGACCTTCTCCTGCAACGGCCGGTCATTGGCGATCCCCTGCATCAGGGCGCCGTCGATCTTCACGTAGTTGACCGGGAGGCGGTGCAGCAAAGCACCAGGGTCGCCGCCCGAGGCGCCGAAATGCTCGATCGCGAACTCGATGCCGAGCGCCGACAGCAGGCCCTGCAGTGTGCGGGCCTCGCGCGGCTGGGCCTGCACCATTTCCTCGGTCATCTCGACGACGATGCGCTCGGCTGGCACGCCCGTCGTCTTCAGCTGCTGCTGCAGCCAGGTGCCGAGCGTCTGGTCGTGCATGGAATCGCGCGACAGCCTGACGAACACACGGTGCGGCTGCTTCGCGGCGCAGAAGGACATGGCCGCGCCGACAATCCAGCGGTCGATGTTCTTCATCAGGTCCGTGCGTTCGGCCACTGCCAGGAACTCCGACGGCAGTACTTCCTGGCCCGCCTCGTCGAGCATACGGACGAGCAGGTCGAACATGGGCCGGTCCTCGCCGACCAGACTGGCGATTGGCTGCTGCACGAGCCGGAAGCGGTTCGCCATCAGCGCGGCCTTGATCTGGTTCGCGACGGCGCGATCGGCTTCGTCGATTTCCGGCTTTGCGCCCGGGGGCGACTTGTGCACGCTGCGATTGCCGCCCGCGGCTGCGGCCGAACGCTGTGCGCTGATTGCGGCGTCGAGCGGCTTCTGCAGCAGGTCGCCCTGCGCCTGCAGCGGCGCGGAACCGATGCTGCAGGTGACCTCCAGCCTCTCGCCGCGTGCCTGGAATGGCGCTTCGGCGATGCGTTCGAGCAGCTTGGCGAGCCAGCTCTCCTGGTCGCGGGCATTGCCGCGCTCGAGCAGGATGGCGAAGCCGCGCGATGACACGCGGCTCGCCAGGTCACCGGGCTGCAGGTGTTCCTGCACGCGCCGCGCGAGCGTCTCGAGGATTTCCTCGCCAGGCAGCGGGCCGTAGTTGCGCTCGATCTCGTCGAACGCGTCCGGTGTCAGGTAGGCGATCGAGCGAAGGCCGGCCTTGAGGGGTTGCGCGGCGCGTGCCGTGGCCGCCTCCATGAAGGACGTGCGCCGCAACAGGCCCGTCTGGCTGTCGAGACGCATCGCGTCCTCAAGTTGCCGCGCCATGGTTTCGATGTCGCGCTTCTGCGTCTGCACGCACAGGCGCACGGCGGCCTCGCCCTCGAATTCGAAGCGCTCGAGCGTTAGCTCGAGCGCGAGTGTGTTGCCATTGGGTAGCGCGGCGACAGCGCTCAGTGCATGACCGGTCCATTTGCCCTGCATCGCGGCGACCACGGCACCCTTGATCGCGGCGTGGCTGCGGGCGTGGAACAGGTCCATCAGCGGCTGGCCGAGCAGATCAGTGGCGTCGGCGTGGCCGAAGAGTTCGCTCCAGGCTGGATTGACGTCGACGACGATGCCTTCCTGCACGTGCGCGATCGCGTCGATCGAGCCCGTCATGAATGCGCGCATCTGGTCGCGGTACTGCCGGGCCGAGGCCAGCGTGCCGCTCAGCGCATGGTCGAGACGCGCCGCGTCGAGCTCGCGGGCCGCGACGGCCTGCAGGCGGTGCCGGGCGGACAACGTCACGACGTCCTGAGCGCCGAGCTCGAGGCCACGAATCAGGTCCGCCTCCGTCAGCGACTCGCGGACGACCAGCACCGGTACGCGCGAAGCGGCGCGGGCGCGCTGCGCCATCGCACTCTCCAGTTCGTCGCCGTCGGCGACGCAGAAAAAGATGAGTTGCGGATCGTTGGGAGCGGCGAGCGCGTCACCCAGGTCGGCCAGGTCGCGCACCCAGCTGCAGTGCACGGCCTGTCCGGCATTGCGCAGCGTGCTGTTGATGACCTCGACCGGGTCCTGCTGGCGCGACAGGACGACGACTGGGATGGCGCTGCTTTCGGCCAAGATCCTACCCCGTGCGTGCGCGGCACCCGTGGGGGGCCGCTCGCGATGATTGTCAAATCGCGCCGGATCATAGCACCGGGTTTTCGGCCGCTAACGTGACGCAGGTGGCAGCATTGTCTTGGAAGCAGCACCTGGCACCTCGCGCACGAGCCGCGGTACGAGGTATCCAGGGTGCCGTGCCGCCAGTGCCGCGACGAGGTCGCGCGCCTCGTCGTCGGGCACTTCGAAATGCGCGGCGCCCCGCACGCGGTCGAGCACGTGGAGGTAGTAGGGCAGCACGCCGGCCGCGAACAGCGCCTCGCCGAGGTCGGCGAGCGCGTCGACCGTGTCATTGATGCCGCGCAGCAGCACCGACTGGTTGAGCAGCGTGGCCCCGTCCTCGCGCAGGGCAGCGAGCGCGGCGCGGACGTCGGCGGCATCGCGCAGTTCGTTGGCGTGGTTCGCGTGGATGACCATGACGCGTTGCAGATGCGGCGCGGCATTCCAGGCACGCAGGAAGCCGGCGTCGATGCGTTCCGGCAGCACGACCGGCAGGCGCGTATGGATGCGCAGGCGCCGCAGGTGCGGGATGTTGCCGAGCGCAGCGACGAGCTCGCCGAGCCGGCGGTCGCTGAGCGTGAGTGGGTCGCCGCCGCTCAGCAGCACCTCGTGGATGGAGGCATCGGCGCGCAGGGCCGCGAGCGCCGCGGCGAACGAGTGCCGCCCCGCGCTCTGCTCGCCGTACGGGTACTCGCGCCGGAAGCAGTAGCGGCAGTGCACGGCGCAGGCGCCCGTCGTGACCAGCAGTGCGCGCCCATGGTACTTGCGCAGCACCCCTTCGCCGGCCAGCGCATGCAGGTCGCCGACCGGGTCCGCGACGTAGCCGGGCGTTGCGCGAAGCTCGGCCCCGACCGGAAGCACCTGTCGCAGCAGCGGATCGTCGGGGTCACCGGGCCGCATGCGCGCCACGTAGCTGCGCGGCACCTTGAGTGCGAAGCCCTCCGCCGCGGCGCTCGAGGCGCCCGCCGACGAGGGGTCGAGCCCCAGCGCGGCAAACAGCTCCGCCGGGGTACGCACGCACTCCCGCAGGGCCTGCTGCCAGCGGGCGGGGGCGAGGTGACGGGGGTGGTGGGTTCCGGGTATCATGCGCGGCTTGCCGTGGGCGGCAACCGGCCATTGTCGCGGGAATCACCGCGCCTGACCACCCCGCCTGGGCCCATCGCTCCACCGCAGCATTCCCGGCACACCCAACCATGTCCAGCTACAGCACGAACGAGTTCAAGTCCGGCCTCAAGATCATGCTCGACGGCGATCCCTATGTGATCGTCGAGAACGAGTTCGTGAAGCCCGGCAAGGGCCAGGCGTTCAATCGCGTACGCATCCGCAACCTGAAGACGGGCCGCACGCTGGAACGCAACATGAAGTCCGGCGACACCGTCGAGGGCGCCGACATCGTCGAGACGGAGATGCAGTACCTCTACAACGATGGCGACTTCTGGCACTTCATGGTGCCGGAGAACTTCGAGCAGCATACTGCGGGCAAGGAAGCGATGGGCGAGTCCGCGCTGTGGCTCAAGGATGGCACGATGTGCACCGTCATGCTGTGGAACGGGGTGCCGCTGTCGGTGAATCCGCCGGCGCACGTTGAACTCAAGATCGTCGAGACGGACCCGGGCGTACGCGGCGACACGGCCACCGGTGGGCAGAAGCCCGCGAAGCTGGAGACCGGTGCCGTCGTGCGCGTGCCGCTGTTCATCAACGAAGGTGAGGTCATCCGCGTCGACACCCGGACGTCCGAATACCTGAGTCGCGCCAAGGGCTGACCGTAGCCCGAGGCACATCCCGGCCCGCCGGGTCGCCAGCGTGCGCATGCGTCGCCCGGGCGGTTGGCGGGCGCGGTGATTCAGGCGCGTTCGCAGGGGAAGGCGACGACCTCGTCGATCCGGCTGGCCCGGGCGGCGACCATGACCAGCCGGTCGAAGCCCAGCGCCACGCCGGCGCACGGCGGCAGACCATGTGCCAATGCGGCCAGGAAGCGCTGGTCCATGCATCGCCCAGGCTGGCCCCTCGCGCGTCGTTGCTCCAGGTCGGCCTCGAAGCGCGCACGCTGTTCCACGGACGAGCCGAGTTCATGAAAGCCGTTGGCGAGTTCGAGCGGACCCCAGAATGCCTCGAAGCGGGCGGCGACCTCACCGTGGACCTGCGCGAGCGCGGCCTGGCTCGCCGGAAAGTCGTACAGGAACGTCAGGCGGTCTATCGCGAACGAGCCCGCGACGACCGTACCCATCGCCAGGTCGAGCACGTCGTCGCGCGCCGGAGCGTCACGCATCGACTCCGGCAGGATCACGCCGGCGTTCGCGAGCGCCGCCACGATGCGCGCCACGGGGTCATGGAGCGGGTCGACGCCGAGCGCGCGTTCGAAGGCATCGACGTAGCTCACGCGTTCGCTCGCTGCCACCGTGCGATGTTCCTGCAGCAGCCGGTGCACGAGCGCCTCGACGTCACCCATCAGCGCGTGATGATCAATGCCGCGCCGGTACCACTCGATCATCGTGAATTCCGGATTGTGGCGCCTGCCGCGTTCGCCCGCGCGAAACACGCGACAGACCTGGTAGAGGTCGGGCGCGCCGGCGCAGAGCAGTCGCTTCATTGCGTACTCTGGTGAGGTCTGCAGGAATCCCGCGGTGGCTGCGTGTGCGGCGTCGTCCACGACCCGCAGGGCTTCGAGGTGGACGTCGGTGACCGGCGCGCGCACGAGCGCGGGCGTTTCGACCTCCAGCGTGCCGGTCTCGGCGAAATAGGCGCGCACGACGGCCAGCAGGCCGGCCCGCAGGCGCAGCCTTTCGAGCGTCGCCGCCGGTGCCCACTCCACATCCGGCGTGTGGGCCGGGCCGGGAGTGCCTTCGTCAGGGTCCGTCATGCGCCGCAGCGCGCGAGCGGCCGCCCCATGCGCACCGGCCGTCCCGGCTCGATGTCCGTGGCGAAAGAGAGCGGCCGGCCGAAGAGCGCGATGACGGTCGAGCCCATGTTGAAGCGCCCGAGTTCCTCGCCGCGGCGGAACGTGCGACCGACCCCGGCCTCGATGGCGCGCACCGCGCCGCGCCGCCCCGCGGGCGGGTTGATCTCCCCCGCGTAGACGGTTTCGATGCTGCCGACGAAGAGGGCACCGACGAGCACCAGGCAGAGCGGGCCCAGCTCGGTGTCGAAGTCGCAGACGACCCGCTCGTTGCGTGCGAACAGCCCAGGCACAACTCGGGCGGTCGAGGCATTCACGCTGAACAGGCGGCCGGGCACGTAGCGCGTCGCGCGCAGCACGCCGTCGAGCGGCATGTGGATGCGGTGATAGTTGTACGGGGCGAGGTACAGACACGCGAAACTGCCGCCGACGTAACGTGCCGACACGGCGGCGTCGGCCAGCAGCGCATCGCAGGTGTAGTCCATGCCCTTCGCCTGCAGCAGCCTGCCGGCGTCCGTGCGCCCGGCCTGGCTGACCGTACCGTCGACGGGGCATACCGCGACCCCGGGCGCGTCCGTGACCGGCCGTGCGCCGGGCCGGAGCGCGCGCGTGAAGAACGCATTGAACGACTCGTAGGCAAACGGATCGTGCTGCGCCGCCTCGCGCATGTCTATCTGCGGATAGGACCGCAGCACGGTGCGGATGAGGGCGTTGCGGACCGACGGCTGTCGGCTGCGCGCCAGCGCATGCATGCCGCGCGAGAGCCCATGCTGGGGCAGCGCCCGCTGCAGCAGCGCGAACAGTCCGTCGCCGCCGGAGCGCCCGACGACCGCGTCGGTCACTCGCTCGTCTCCGCGTAATACGTCTCGAGCTTGCGGTAGTCGCGCGCGAGCGTCTCGGCGCTGAACGGCGGCGAGGCGTACGCGATCTTCCGGCCGTCGGGACTGACGAAATGCAGGCCCGCGCCGTGGTCCATCGTGTAGCCGCCCTGCGGCAGGGATACCCTGGCGAACGGCACGCCGAACGCACTGGCGGCGGCCTGCACGCCGGCGAGCGAGCCGGTGACGCCGTGGAACGAGGGGTCGAAGAACCGCACGTACTCGCGCAGCTGCGCCGGCGTGTCGCGCTCGGGGTCGACCGTGAACAGCAACACGCGGGGCTGCCGTTGCGGCGGCAGGTCGCCCAACTGCCCGCGCAGCTGCTTCAGCACGGCCAGCGTCGTCGGACACACGTCCGGACAGTGCGTGAAGCCGAAGAACACGATCGACCATTGGCCCCGTAGCGAGGCGGCGTCGAAGGGTCGGCCGTCTTCGTCGACGAGGTCGAATGGCGCGACCGCGATGCGTGGCGCGAAGACGGTCGCACGGTCCAGGGCCGGCGGTGGTGGCGCAGCCGGGCCGATCAGCCAGCGGGCGGCAACGAGGCCGACCACAAACGCTACAATGGCGAACAGGCCGAGCCGAAGATTGAGGCGGGCGGTCATCGGCGCGATTATCCCACAATGACCGCCACGAGCACGTCCCTTCCGTTCGCACGCAAATTGCCGCGGTCCCCGACCGTCGCGCAGCTCGTGCGTTTCGGCGCGCGTGAATTCGACGCGGCGGGTCTGGCCTACGGGCATGGCACCGGCGACTCGCTGGACGATGCGGCGGCGCTCGTGTTCCACGTGCTGGGCCTGGATCACGCCGATGCGGCGGCGTACGGGCGCAAGGTCGATCCGCAGGCGTTGGAGAAAGTCGCGCAGCTCTTCGCGGAGCGGCTGCGTCGCCGGGTGCCGGCCGCCTACCTCATGGGGCGCATGTGGTTCGCCGGTCTCGAGTTCGAGGTCGACGAGCGCGTCATCGTGCCGCGCTCCCCGTTCGCCGAGCTGGTCGGTGCGGGTTTTGCACCGTGGGTTGCCCCGGGACAGGTGCACCGCATCCTCGACATCGGCACCGGCTCCGGCTGCATCGCGATCGCCTGCGCCCTGCGGTTCCCCGAGGCGCGCGTCGACGCGGTCGACCTGTCGCCGGCCGCACTGGCTGTGGCGCGGCGCAACGTCGAGCGTCACGCAGTGGCTGCGCGCGTCATGCTGCACGAGGGCGACGTCTATGCGCCGCTCGGCGCGCGTCGCTACGACCTGATCGTGTCGAATCCTCCCTACGTCAGCAACGCGGAGATGTCCGCGCTGCCGGCGGAGTACCGGCACGAGCCGGACCTCGCGCTGCGGGCGGGGATCGATGGTCTCGACGTCGTCCGGCGCATCCTGCGCGATGCCGACGCGCACCTCGAGCCGGGCGGCGTGCTCGTCGTCGAGGTCGGCGACAGCGAAGAGCGTCTGCAGCAGGCCTATCCCGCCGTGCCATTCCTCTGGCTCGAGTTCGAGCGTGGCGGTGGGGGCGTATTCGTGTTGACGAAGGACGAGGTTGGCAGGCACCGTCACGCACTGGGGAAATGAAGGGCACGCATGTCGGGCAACACCTTCGGCCGGCTGTTCACGGTGACGACCTTCGGCGAAAGCCACGGACCGGCGCTCGGCTGCGTCGTCGACGGCTGTCCGCCGGGCATGCCGCTGGCCGAGGACGACATCCAGAGCGACGTCGAGCGCCGGCGCACAGGCACGTCGAAATACACGAGTCAGCGACGCGAACCGGACCGGGTGCGCATCCTCTCCGGCGTGTTCGAGGGCATGACGACCGGGACGCCGATCGGACTGCTGGTCGAGAACACGGACCAGCGCTCGTACGACTACGAAAAGATCAAGGATCGATTCCGCCCCGGTCACGCCGACTACACCTATCAGCAGAAGTACGGCCTGCGCGATCACCGCGGCGGCGGTCGCTCGTCTGCGCGCGAGACCGTCATGCGGGTCGCGGCGGGCGCCATCGCGCGCCGGTTCCTGGCCAGACAGGGCATCGAGATCTACGGCTACCTCGCGCAGGTCGGCGCGCTGCGGCTGCGGCTCGAGGAGCGCGCCGCGATCGACGCGAATCCGTTCTTCTGCGCCGAGCCGGCGCGCGTGGCCGAGTTGGAGGCGCTGATCGAAAGCTTGCGGCGCGAGGGCGATTCGGTCGGCGCGCGCGTGAACGTCGTGGCGACGGGGACGCCACCGGGGCTCGGTGAGCCGGTCTTCGACCGGCTCGACGCCGACATCGCGCACGCGATGATGGGCATCAACGCCGTGAAGGGCGTGGAGATCGGCGCGGGGTTCGCGAGCGTGGAGCAGCGCGGCACCGAGCACCGGGACGAGCTCACCCCCGCGGGGTTCTTGTCGAACCACGCGGGCGGGACGCTCGGTGGCATCTCCTCGGGGCAGGACCTGCTCGTCAGCCTGGCGCTCAAGCCGACGTCGAGCATCACGACCCCCGGCCGGACCATCGACCTGCAGGGCCGCCCCGTCGAAGTCGTCACGACGGGCCGCCACGACCCGTGCGTCGGCATCCGCGCCGTGCCCATCGCCGAGGCGATGCTCGCGCTCGTGCTGACGGACCATTTCCTGCGGCACCGCGCCCAGAACGCCGGGGTCCAGTCAGGCACGCCGGTGATCGCCTGAAGGCCGCGCCGGCGGGCGGGGTGGGTCCGGGGTGGCGGGCCAGTCCGCGGAATTGTGCTGCACGTCCGGCATTGAGTGCACGCTCGGCGCTACAAAGGCGGTTGCGGAACCGGGCCCCGGGAGCATTCGGGTTGGGTGCGGCTGGTCAGTCCGCTATAGTTATGTCGAATTGGCAATACTTACACGAACCCGACGGTGCCCCGCGCGAGCGGCGGCACCGCGTCTCGATTCGCGACTGGTGGGAGACCCGATGAAGACTGCCGTACGCCGCGTTCTGCTCATGAGCGCGTTGATGTCCCCCGGTGCGTTGTTCGCCCTGGGTCTCGGCGAGATTCGACTGAACTCGGCGCTCAACCAGCCGTTCGATGCCGAGATCGAACTGGTCTCCGCGACGCAGGAGGACCTCGGCGCCCTGCGCGCGACGCTCGCCTCGAACGATACCTTCACCCGCTTCGGGCTCGACCGGCCGGCCTACCTTGCCGACTTCAATTTCCGCGTGACCAAGGGTCCGGGCGGCAGGGACGTGCTGCGGGTGACCTCGCCCCGGCCGGTCACCGAGCCGTTCGTGACGCTGCTCGTCGAGGCCAACTGGCCTCGCGGCCGCCTGCTGCGCGAATACACCGTGCTGCTCGACCCACCCGTCTTCACGCCCGGTCCGCCGGTGACCGAAACGGTCGCCACGCCCCGCGCCGGTTCGGGCGGCGCCACCAGCGTGCGTGCCGCGGAGCCGGTCGCCCGCGCTGCCGAGGAGCCGGCACCGTCCACCCCCCGAGCCGCGCCGGTTGCTCCCAGGTCTGCCGATGCGGCGGTCACGCCGGGTGGGACGTATCACGTCCGTCGCAACGACACGCTCTGGAAGATCGCGAGCCAGGTGAGCCCCGGCACGCGCGCGGACGTGAACCGCGCGATGGTCTCCATCTTCCAGAACAACCCGCAGGCCTTCGACGGCAACATCAACGTGCTGCGGTCCGGCAGCACGCTGCGCATCCCCGAGGCGTCGGAGATCGAGGCGATCCCGGCCTCGGCTGCCTCCGCCGAGGTTGCGCGCCAGTACGACGCCTGGCGCAGCGGCACGACGGCGGCGGCTTCCGAACCGGGCCGTCTGCGGCTCGTGACGCCGGAGCAGGGCACGGCGGCGCCTTCGACCACCGCGCCATCGGCACCGGCGTCGGCCGCGACCGGTCCCGCGGCGACACCTGTCGCCGCTGCAGCATCGGGCGCCGCGCCGGCCACGGACGTCGAAGCCCGCGTCAAGCAACTCGAGGCCGAGCTGGCGGAGGCACGCCGGCTGCTCGAGGTCCGCAATGCGGAACTCGCGACCCTGCAGGGCGGTGCGCCCGCGCCCACGGAAGGTGCCGCGCCCGGGGCGGAACCGGAGCCGGCCGCGGGCGAGGAGCCCAGGCCCGCCGAAACGGCCAAGCCACCGAAGAAGAAAGCGCCCGCCGTCGCGCCGGAAGGCCCGACGCTGCTCGAGCGTGTGCAGGACTACTGGTGGGTGCTGCTGGGCCTGCTGGCGGCGGGTCTCGGCATGGTGCTGTTGCAGCGCATGCGACGCGAACGTGGCGCGGCCGAGGAAAACCTGGAAGAGGCCCTTGGTCGGGATCTGCGCGCGACGCCACGCTATGCACCGCGCCGTGAGCCGGAAATCCTCGTCGAGGAGAAGCGACCGGTCGAGCCGGTCCGCACCGTTTCGTCAGCTGCGGCGGTCACAGCGGCTGCGGCTGCCGCGACGCCGTCGCGCGCGGCCGAGCCGGTCCGCAAGCCGGTCTCGGTGGAAGACACGCTGTCCGGCGAAGGTCCGCTCAGCACGGAGTCGAGTGACCCGCTGGCTGAAGCTGATTTCCACATGGCCTACGGCCTCTACGACCAGGCCGCCGACCTCGTCCAGCTCGCGATCAAGCGCGAACCGCAGCGCCGCGAGCTGAAGCTCAAGTTGCTCGAGATCTTCTTCGTCTGGGGCAATCGCGACCGGTTCCTCGAGCAGGCCCGTGAACTGCACGCCAGCCGCGCCCATGCGCCGGCGGGCGAGTGGGACAAGGTCCTGATCATGGGCAAGCAGATCGCGCCGGACGAGCCAATGTTCGCCGGCTCG
>Ga0268298_10003619_pt1 | contig 15623 bp, 14 predicted proteins | sample WWTPWeurt_MetaG_FD_194462 | JGI IMG/M metagenome (GOLD analysis project Ga0268298, IMG submission 194462) | Activated sludge microbial communities from WWTP in Nijmegen, Gelderland, Netherland - WWTP Weurt | ecosystem: Engineered > WWTP > Aerobic digester > Activated sludge | place... | reverse complement strand
ATGTTAGATGATGTTATGTAGTAACCCCTTTGCAATTCGTGGTTCTTCCCTGGTAGAAAAGAGGGGTTCACCAATTAAAACTCTAATTCGGTATTTAAACCCAGGCAAGCAACCGGCATCTATCAGTAAACCAAAGGCAAAAGCGGATAACCAAGTATCTCCGGCTTGAGCCTGCCCTGTGTGCCCCTCGTATGGAATTGAAAGTCGAAGCCCCGGCGCGACTTTTGCTTCCTGCCTTGGCCTGTTAATCTTCCCAAACCTGCCAGCAAACCTGGCACTTTTCCAAGAGGAACCTCCATGTCTCAATGCAAGCTGTTTATCCTTTCCCTATGTCTGCTTTTCATGGTTGGCTGCAACCCTCAGAGCTCGGTGGATGCCGCTCAGCCGGGTGGAAGCCAGAAACAGGTCGTGGATCATGACGCCGTCCTGAAACTGGAAGAGCTGACCGACGCCAATAGCGAAGAGCTTCTGCTCAAGCGCAATATGCCTTCCTTTGTGGTGGTCTATTCGAGCAAAGAGTCGAACCCGGCTCAAACTCAGCAACTGGAGCAGATTGTGCGCGATTCGCATAACTACGCCGGTGCGGTTAACTTCTACCGTCTCGACCAGGCCAAGTACCCCAACACCTGGAGCAATATCACCAATGGTCGCTCCTGGAGCCAGGGTCCCTGCTTCCTTCTCTTCAGCATCAACCCGGTCATGATCGGTACGGTGATGGAGCAGCAGAACGGCATCGATGTGCCCGTGCACAACATGTCCAGCGCTCGTATGAGCGCAGAGATTGCTCGCTTCATGAAGATCAAGCCTCTGGTTACCCACGCCAACCTCGACAACGTTGACCCTCTGGTAATCAAGCCGGCTCTGCCTACCTTCATCATGGCTTATCGCAGCAGGGGACCGCATCACGATTTCGTGCAGTTTCAGCGCTTCGTCTATGAATCGCAACTCTACGCCGGTCGGGTTAACTTCGTCTATGTCGACCTGGACCAGCCGGACCTCTCCAGCAAGCTGGGTATCGCGCTCCCAAAGCAGGACGATGTCTACTACGTGCTCTACAATCCGAAGAGCAAGACCAGCCAGACTGTTGCCGATCCTGCCTTGAGCGGGAGGCAGATGGAAACGGTGATCTCAAAGTTCTTTGGTCCGGGCCACGAACCGGCCAAGGTGATTTATTGATCACTCAACCACCAACAAACACAAGCCGGGAGCCGGGGAGTGGCATGATGCCAAGTCATGCTGTTCCCGGCTCTTGCCTTAATGCCATTTTTTTGAGCATGAAGATACTATAGAAGGTAGCAATAGGCGCTACCGGGCCGATGTTGTCGATTGTTGAGGCCGATTTTTGCAGCCTTTGTGAGACTTGTGCATGGTCGCTAAACTGATCGGGGACTGCTTTCTCAATGTGCCGTGATTGTCCTTTCTATGGCGGCTAATTATCTGCTAAGAGCATTGGTGTTTCTTACTTACTTTCTTTCCAGACACAAGCACTTGTTTTTCAACTGAACCGCACTGGCTTTACTTACACCTTGCACCGGCAGCATCAAATTGCGGCATTGCCCTGACCGAATGCCAGGCAAGGTGGAACAGTGAGCAGTGCTTTCTCGGTGAGAGTTTCGTGCGGTTCCTCAGCTTCAGCTAAATAGTTGAAGCTCTAACTAAATCAGCAATGGAAATCATATGACATGGCTTGAAGCTTTCTGGTTAGCCTTTCTGGCGCTGGTTTTTGTTCGATGGCACTACCTTGGCCATCTTGCCGAACTGGAGCGCAGAATCTCTGAGTTTGCTGAGGAAATTGATGCGCTCAAATTGGAGCCCCTCAGCCAGGAACAGTCAGAATCCCTCAATGAGGCGGTAAGGCTGTTTAACTTGTCCCGTTTGCAACAGAGCCGTTGCGAGTTGTCTGCTTCGGACCGAACAGTGCAGATGGGGCGCCTCATTACTAATGGACTGCGTTCGTCTCTATTGGAGTCGGCGAAAAATGGCAAAGGGACTTCAAAAACAGGAACGCTGCTTGCCTGAAGCGGCGCTCTTCAACCAATTCAATCAATTATTGCAACAGGAGACATCTTATGTTTATCCCAGTCATTGGTCTTTTAGTCGTGGGCTTAATCGCCATTTACATTCACAAGTCTGGTGTCAATCGCTACGAAAATGGCTCGGAAATGTTGGGCGGAGTATGTCAGGGTCTGGCTTACAGAACCGGTTTGCCGGTAGCACTGGTGCGTATCCTGACGGTACTTTTTGCCCTTGGCACCGCTGGTGAGGTCGTACTTCTGTATGTGCTTCTCTGGGCAACTCTGCCGCGTGGCTAGTAGAACGAAAAAAAATTACTCCAGATAGTGCTTCCTCGCCCGGGGGAGCACCAAAATCAAAGACAAACAAATGCTGAGGCAAATTCCAAATATGGATTCCATCCTTCACTACACCGATCCTACCTTAACCCTCGTTGCCACCTTCTCCTTCGTCGTTTGCTTCCTTCTTGGCGTATGGAGCGGCGCTCGTCAGGGTGGGCGGGTCATTCTTCCCTCCCTGATCTTGATCGCAATTTCAGTCTACATTCGCTCTCAATTTCCTCCCCTCAGTATGGCCGCCATTACCGCTGTCAGCCTGATGCATGTGGGCGCCGGGGCCTTGACTGCTCTACTGGTGGGGCGTTCCAAGTCAAAGCCATAGTAAATGCAGTCGCTCCCCTGATTGTTTGGGGGAGTTTCTGATCTCTTCTTGTTCTCATCAAGCCTTAGCTGCTTGAGTCACCTTGAACAATTCCTTCAACATCATCTGGAGATTCCATAATGGAAAAATCTCACATTCGCAAGGCCTTTGATGCCACCTTCGAAAAACCTGCCTTACCTGTCTTGGGCTTATTGTTTGCTGCCCTTGTGTTGTTCTTTTTCCGACTGCACGTACTGGCCTTGATCTTTGTTCTGGCGGCCATGCCTTTCTATGTCATGATGTTTCGCCAGGATGCTTTCAGGCGTCGGTCCATCGCTACAGAGACCAGCAAAACTGATGAGCAGTTGCATCTGGAGCTTTTGGAATTGCAGAAGCTTGCCATTGCCAAACTCGGTAATGCCGATCTTCAATTGCAGGTCCGCGTCGCCGATTTGCTGATTGATGCCGCTAAACATCTGGGCTATCCATATCTTGGCGGCAGGAGAGTGTATGCGGAAGATGCTACTTTGGTTTGGAACAAAGAAGGGCTGGCACTGTCCGCACAAGCTAGAGCGCTGATTGAAGAGTATCTGCAGAACCAGAGTGAGTCCGGAAGTGCGGCTTGAATTTGAGTAGTTCCTTCTAAAATTATTGAGATCTGCATCAGGTGCAGATTTCGCATGAGCTTTTCCGGGCTGAGGCGTGTAATTGCTTCTGCCCGGATCAGCCGTGCTCCTGTTTGCTAGCGCCTGAACTTGCTCCTTTTACTGCTGCTTTTGGTTTTCAATCGGGTCTGTGTGGGCAATTACCGTTTTTTTGTTTTTTTGCGCCAAGATATTATAAAATGTAGTATGATGCGCAAAAAGAGCCAGTGGTGGGCTCTCCGGTCGTCCTGGGGGCGGGGGTGGATTCGTAGACCGGTCGTCTGGATTTCTCCCAAAAAGAGAAGGGTTGGAGTGGAAAAGAAAGGCTTCCCTGCCTATTCTTCAGGACTAAAATTAGTGCCTCACTATCTTCAAGCTTGCTCTCGTCAAGCTTGCGAAGACTCCAGATGGGGCGTGGCGCATGACCGGTGCCGGCGAAAGTGTTTGCTGTAGCGCAAGCGCTTGCTCCATCTGCCTCTCCAGAATTCTCGACCGCGACCTACTTTCAGCAAATATCGTAGCTGTGATTTTCTTTCAGTTGTTTGGTGCAAAAGATCGCTCGAGTGCTGAATATTCGTAATCCCCAGGAAAACTAGAGCCAATTCCAGTCCCGAGGTAAGAATGTAGCCAAGACTTTCGCAGAGCTGAACAATAAGCCTTCGGCTGGGGGCATTTATTCGGGCCTTCGCTGTTGCGCTAGAATTAGACTCAGGGGTCGGGAGTGACGTTTTGCGCGAGCATCAGATTAGTATCAATTTGAAAGCTCAACAGTTTGAGCTGTTGCAGAGACTGGCCAGGGAGAAAGGCTATAAGTCCGTAAGCGCCTATGTGCGAGAGAAAATTCTGGAACTGGCCCTCTCCGTTGAACCAACGGCGCGATCCACCGGAGCGGTTGCCAATCCGATTGAACCGCGGGTCTATAAGGAACTGGCTCGTATTCACGGCGATCTCAAACTGCTCATTGAAGAGTCCCTGGGTGGTGCCGAGGCTGAGGGGAAGAGCGCCGGTACTGTCGATGCCTTTTCTCTAGTGGCCGGACTGGACGAAAATAACTTGCTCAAGCCTGCCGGGGCTGCCGGAGCCGGTTTTGCTGCCGGCGGCACAGCCGGGGCATCCGAGCCGGGCGGGGTAGAGTCGAGAGTGCCCTTCGATATCAAGTCTCTGGCTAACGATCTGGAACAGATCAGCGGCAATGATGCTGGTTCTGATCCACTCTTTGGGGCTTCCAGCCAGACTCTCAGCGATAATTCCTTAGATGTATATGAAAACCAGGCCATTCCCCGCGGTAATTTGGGGGGCTTCGGTTTCGGCCTAAATGGTTATTCCAGTTTTCTGGGTGGCGGCTATTCCAGCTACAGAGGCGGGATTAGCGGTGGAGACCGTCTGGCCGGCTATCGGGATATCCTGGATGATTTGGAAGAACTGGCGGACCGTGCTTTTGCTATCTCGCCGCGCCTGGGGTCTGTGGAGGAGGAGGCTTCTAATGCGGAGGCCATTGAGCCGGGACCCCTCTCTGTTGTGCCGCCCGTGGACGTCAGTACCCTCTCTACCGAGATTGGTTCGGATCAGTCGGACCGGAACCCCCAAAACTTTTCAAGCCTTGCAGCCGATGTGGATATATCAGAGCCGTTGATGGTTGTGCCGCCGGTAGATGTTTCCAAACTGTTAGTGGAGGAACCGCAGAGTGTAAGCGAGCAGGCCGCTAAGGCAGACCCCGGACAGACCTCCTCCGGAGGCAGACGTCTGCGTCCAGGCCGGGCCATTCCGGCTATAGAAGATCCTGGTCTGGTGGAAGCCCTCAACGGTGATAGCCGGTCGGCAACGGCAGCGGTCGTCCCGGAGCCGGCCCAGGAATCAACCGCGCAAGCGGCTCCGATACCAACTCCTGCTTTGGGCGCGGAACCAGTTCCTGAGTTAGGCTCGGAACCGGAAGCGGAGCATCTTGCACCTGATGATGAGGAAGCTATCAATGATTTTTCCGCCCCGGTGCCGGAGGCATTGCCGCCGCCTCTGGTTGATGTAGAAGAGGAGGATGAACTGCTCAGCGAGCTTTTGGATAGTGAGCTGATCGCCCAGACCCAGGCACCCAGAGAGGACAATCCGTTTGCCATAGGCTTTGCCTTTGAAGTTTCCCTGGAGACGTTGCCCGCCCAGGGCGATACCGGTAACTCTGGGGTTAGTGTAGAGCAAGCCTCCGCTGAACAGCCCTCAGCCGGAGCGGAAGCAAGCCTCGGCCTGAATGAGTCGCCGATTGCGTCGCCGGAAGAGATGCCAACGGAGTTGACCAGCCAGGAGGAGACTTCTTCAGGTGCGTCTGCCCAGGCACCGGTGTCTGTGCCAGCGCCGGTCTCTGAGAGTCAGGCTCAGACTCTTTCTGCAACCACTTTCCCTGCTCAAGCCTCCCAGCCGGCTGAATCGGGTGGCTCCGGCCAGACCCTGGATAGGACTTCTTCCGACCAGACGGGGCAAATTGAGGACCAGCCTGCTTCTCAAACCGGCAATCTAGATAAAGGTCCGGAAACCTCCGGTGGGGTTGCCAGGGGGCAAGGTGCTGGGGGAGAATCCCAGGAGTCAAGTGGTATGGGAGTTTCCGGTTTCAGTGGTGGTCCTCCCCCAAAGAGGCGTCGAACATGAGACGCGTTGAATTGACGCTAGCCCCTTGACCACATAACATGCTACTTGGGTCCGCTGGAGTGTGCGATGAAGACCGGTTCATGCAGGTCAGAGTGCCTCCGGGGCGACTCGATAGTGAGCGTAAGCTCATCCCCCCGGGTAGATGTCAACAATTCTCAGTACGGCGTGGTATATAGGGAAATAGGCAGGTAAATCATGGCTCGAAATTTTATGGAAACTGAACAACCAAAAGAAGTTCAAATTGCAAACGAGGCGGTCGAAAATCGACTATTGCCGCGTCAAAGTCAGTTTGAGGCCCTCGGTATTCCCGAACCCAAGGTAAGTGTGGAACCGGAAGCCTACAAAGTGCTTTTCGATCCAAAGTATGCGTTGCAGCCGGAGAACTATCCTCAAGGTGGTATCCAGGGCTTCTACAATACTTGCTTCGATAGGCTCAACTATCAGCAGAAAGAATTGCCCAATGCATCGGCTCAGAATATCCTCGATTGGATGCATAACAACACCGTTCTTGGTGCCTGCACCGAATACCGTTGCGGTAAGGTGGTGCAGCGGCATATTGCTGATCAGAACATGAAGAAGGATGGCTATTTAGAAGTCTAATAGCCCGGAGCACGCCGCTTCGAATTGTTGAATCCAAACCTATGTAAAGTAATAGCCGCCTCTTTGAAGGCGGCTATTGTCTTAACGGGAATTCCATCTGCAGTGGGGGCTTCCGGACTGATTCTGGAAGGATTCTAGAAGCCTTTGATCAAGCCGGTGAAGGCTTTGATGCGATCGAGATTGATAGCGGCTTCTTCTTGCGATACAAGCAGCACCACCATGCGGTTTTGATTCGGTGGCATCACCACTCCGATGAAGGAGGCTGCCGGCTGAGCGGAAGAAGCGCTACCGGCGCTGTTTTGAGCCTGACCATAGACATAGGGCATCTTGAGAGTGCCAACGTCGAGAGAACCTTCCCCTTCTACCTTCAGCTTGCTCTTGCCGCCGGCCGCACCGGCTGCCGGGTTGGCCGGCATGGCCTGTCCGCCTTTCAAGCTTTCAATAAACTGCTCTTCAGTAATTTTGGTTTCGCCGCTTGATCCCTGAGTGCTTGTGGACATCAGCACGAAGGTATCTTTGGACTTATCATCTTTAATGGCTGCAAATTGAAACTTGCCGAAGATATCTTTGCCGGCTGAGTATTTCAGGTTGGGCGGCAAGGGCTCGATCTTGGCAATTATTTGGGCTGTCTTTTCCACGGCCTGGGGATTGGCAACGTCGCCGAAAATGGCCCAGAGCACTCCGCCCATGGCCAGCACTCCGATGACGCAGAGCACACCAAGACCAATGAGAATCTTGGCCCAGAGAGCAAGACCCTTTGCGTTTCTGCGCCGGTAATTCCGGGCGGCATAATCTTTTTGAGGCATGGAATAGAGGTTACCCTGGTGTTTTGCGATTTTGCTCATTGCAATCATCTTTCTTATGCTCATGGGAACGAAGACTCGCTCAGTCTAGCATCTTGACCTGAGAGAAGGGCGGCCTAGTTGTCCCGGCCGCCCTTACTTTACCTGCAGTACAAATTGCTTAGATGTAGCCGAGATTTTTTTGCGTTCCGGCCGGTGGCAGAATGCGCAATCTTCTCTGGGGTTCATCGCCCACTGAACGGCTGGAGAGGTTGAAGCGTTCCACAAGCTGATGCTGCAAGCGGCGTATGTAAGCTTTACGCGGCGTCAGCTCAGTGGGTTCAAGGCGATCCATGACCCGGCTGATAGCCTGTCTGGCTTCTTCCAGGGCGATTTCGGTTTCGTCTATGTCGCCTTCGATATCCACCGAGCCGATAGAGCTCTCTTCCAGATGGAGGGCTTCTCTCAAGGCCTTTTGAATCTGAGGCAGGTTGTTGCTTTTCACCACATAAACCGGCACTCCTTGCGCTTCAGCCAGGGAGAAGATTTTGGCACCGGCGCGGGCATAACTACGCAGTGCCAGAATGGCATCGGCTTCATCGATGGCCTTCACTACTTCCACGGGCAGTTGCAGGGTCTTTACCACCCGCTCCAGAAGCCCCTTACTGACGGCATAGGGATAGACCTTGAGGTGGGTTTCTTTGGGAGAGGCCCAGTCTGAGGCGAAGGGCTCCAGACCTTCCATCATAGTGACGGTAACGGTCGGCTCCGGCTTCTGCACCACGGCGAAGTCGCCGGTGGACTCGTCTCTCTTGCGGATTTCCGGATGAATCTGCCAGCCTCTCAGGAGCTGGTCCACAGCTTCTCCCACGTTTCTATGCACCGCCAGGGTCTGGCGATCGAGGATCTCGACGCAGATGTCGAAGGTCGGCTGGTTGGAACGCTCCAGAACCGTTTTCTGGGTGCCGCGGCGCCGTGCTTCGTCGTCGCCCAGGGTGACTGTTTGAATGCCTCCTACCAGGTCTACCAGGGTGGGGTTCTTCAATAAGTTGTCGAGGGCGTTACCGTGAGCCGTGCCGATAAGCATCACGCCTCTTTCGGCAATGGTTCTGGCGGCCTGCGCTTCTTCTTCGGTGCCTATCTCGTCAATGATGATTACTTCCGGCGTATGGTTTTCTACAGCCTCAATCATCGTGGCATGCTGTTCTTCCGGACGGGCTACCTGCATGCGTCTGGCTCTACCTATGGCCGGATGCGGTACGTCGCCGTCGCCGGCGATTTCATTGCTGGTGTCGATGACGATGACGCGCTTACTCAGCTCGTCGGAGAGCACTCTCGCCATTTCTCTCAGCTTGGTGGTTTTGCCCACTCCGGGGGGACCGAGGAAGAGAATGGATTTGCCGGACTCGACCAGGTCGCGGATGACATTGATGGTGCCGGAAATAGCACGGCCGACCCGACAGGTAAGACCGATTATTTTGCCGGAACGGTTGCGCAAAGCGGAAATTCTGTGCAGGGTGCGCTCGATACCGGCACGGTTGTCGCCTGAGAATTGACCGACCAGGGCGATGGCTGCCTCCAGGTCTTGAGCAGTGATGGGCTCGTCGGAGAGATTGACAGTATGCCTGTCGAGATAACGCGCTTCCGGCAGGCGGCCCAGGTCGAGAACTACCTCGTAGAGACCGGTAGTGTCATTGCCGAGAGTCTGGCGTATATTGGGCGGTAGGATTGCCAGGAAGGAGGACAGATCATCGGCTGGCGCGACTTGATCCATTGGTTTTCTCCGTAGGGGACGAGCTTCTATTTCTGGGCACAGTTTTTTCACAGGCTGCTCTTCTCGATTTGTACCGGCTGAGCCGTTAGGTTGGGAGATAGCAGTAGATGAGGATTATAAAGGTTTCCTCAGGCTACTACTAGAAACCGTTCGCGATTCGTGCTTTCCAAGACCTCCGTAGTGATTTCTTGACCGGGGATCAAGATAGGGATTCCGGGCGGGCAGGGTGCCAGAAATTCGGCAGCGGTGCGACCGAGGGCTGCACCTCTAGCGATGGATATCTTTCTAGCCTGGCTGGTTTGAAAGGGAGTGAGGGGACACACCATGGCACTGGGCTTCAGTGCAGAGTTTTGGATTGGGGGCTCAAGCCGGGGCGTTTGGCTTGAAGCAGGTTTGTAGGTTTTGAGGGCGGTGATTAAAGCTTCCAGGTCCTTAGTTTGGGACCCGATTCCAAGCAAGAGGAGCAGTCCGTTGCCCAGTAAGCTCTCCGGGTAGATGCCCTGGCTGAGCAAATGTTGTTGCAATTGTTCGCAGCTACCCTCAGTCGGCTTTATAAAAATGTGACTGGCGCTGGTTTCTATTCTAGTGTCGCGGGCGGTGCCTGCCTGTCTGTAGATGCTGTAGCAATCAATTTGTTCTATTGCTCCCCGGGCCTTGCTTCCCAGTTCTTCTAATTCCAGTAAGAGGTGCTGACCGCGGGCGCTTTCCACTAGATCGAGAGCGGCCTCTATGGAAGCCAGTAACAGGTAGCTGGGGCTGGAGGAAGTCAGGCGCAGTAATTGCTCTCTTACTTGCTCGGCGGCAAAGATGCTGTCCTTGCCTATGTGCAAGAGACCGGTTTGCGTGAGGCCGGATAAGGTTTTATGCAGCGAATGGGCTACTAAATCGGCTCCGGCTGCCAGTGCTGATAGTGTCACAGGCGGTGCCTGACCTGATGTCTGGGTGGTGCTTCTGCCGGGGTGAACGCATGCCAGATGGGCGCCGTGTGCCTCGTCGACCAGCAAACTCAAGCCTCTTGCCCTGGTCAGTTTGCAAATCGCTTCAAGATCGCTGCGGGCGCCGGCGTAGGTGGGCGATACCACTACGACCACGGCTACTTTGCTCGTTTTCTGAGCCTCGTCAAGCACACTTTCCAGCGTTTCCGGACTGACCTTGGAGTAGACTTGCCAGTCTTCATCGAATTCAGGCTCGTACCAGATTGGTCTTAAATCGGTAAAACAGAGGGCTTCAATGACACTGCGGTGAGCATTGCGCGGCACTACGATGGAATCACCAAGTTCCCGCGCACTGTGGATGGCGGCCATAATGGCGGTGGAAGCACCGCCCAGAGAAAGCAAACTGGCGCCGCTGCCAAATATAGCGGCTGCTCTTTGTTCCAGTCGGCGCAGCACGCCTTGCGGATTGGAGAAATCATCCAGCCCCGGCAACTCGGTCAGGTCGCCCCTGGCGCAGAGGGAAAGTGAAGGCGAAAGCTCGGAAAGACGGCCTTTGTGGCCGGGTGTATGGAAGGAGGCGCGTTCTTTCTTTATATGTTCCGAAACCGCTTGAGCCAGGCTGAGATCATGAGCGGCATTGCCGGCTGGATTACTAGACTCAGGTGCGGACGCACACGCTCTTGGGGCGGATAAGAAGTCAGAAGCAGTGCTGTTTTCTTCCAATTAGTGGAGCCCGAAACGGTCGCAGTGTTAAATTGGACAAGGGTTTCAAGGGGCGTAACATTATCAGTATATCACGCAATATTACAGGTCAAAACATGCAAGAAGCCTATTGCTTGCCGGTGTTGAGCATATACGCCGGGTTGAGTGTGGCTATGGATTGACCATGGATCTGGGGCAGCTTTGGGCGAGCCAGTTCCGGTAGAAATTGTAGAAAGGAAGACGCTTGCGGTTTTCTCACAACGGTTGCAGTTGTGAGTCTATGGATCTTATGTCTTTCCGTGCCGATTCTGGTGGGTATCGTGTATACCCTGGCGATTGGGGCTACAGGGAGGTGGTTTCAGGGTCGAGGCTTGATCGCTTGTCACTTGTTCCTTGTCCCCGTTGCTTAGAGTGTCGGTTGGCTTTCCACTTCAGGTTGTTCACGAGAAGTTCATAGAGCCCGGCGTATCTTATTAGTGGTAAGGCTAAAGTTCGGTCAACTTTGTGAATTGATGAATTTACTCCGCTCAGCATGGCTCGGAGTAGAAGAGCGTGGTGGCGGTGGTGGTATTGCAGGCAGTGGCGTTTCGGCGCCACTGCCTGCGCTATCTTAACCGCTATTTTGAGTCCGATTGCGGGATGCTATAACGCGTAGTAAAGCTGTGGAAAAATGAAAAAACAGAAGATGGCAGGCTGGTCTTGCTCGGTGTGAGGATGCGGAGAGAGTATGCACACTGCTTGTTTGAAAAAAGCGGGGAAGAGGATGGCTCCGTCTTCCCCACGTGGAACGGGGTCAGATTAGACCTGGGCAAGAGGACTTGAGGGCGGCAGAGATCTGCTCGTCCAGCTCAAGCCACGGTGCCTGGTCTAGTTCTTCTTGTCGGCGTCCGGCGCAGAATCCGCAGCGGGCGGGTTGGACGCAGGGTCAGCCGGCTTCGCTTCGGGAGCTTGCAGCTCCTTGGGTGCCTCCACAACCTCCGCGTCGATGACGGTGCCTGTGTCGGCTTGCTGTTGGGCGGCTTGTTTTTCGGCCATCGCTTTCTTGTAGGCGGCGAAGTCCGCCATGAGGGGCTCGGCGATGGTCATGACGCCTTCGTAGTTACCGCTCTTGAAGGCAGCGCGTGCTTTCTCGTCGCCCTCTTCGAAGCGGGCGATGAGGTCGGCGAGCTGAGTGTCACCGGCATTCTCGGGCTTGGCCTGGTGAGTCTTCATGCTCTGCAGGGCAGCGCTGACAGCGGTGGCAGCCAGAAGGGCAAGGCCCTTTTGTGCTTTGGCTTTGACCCACATCAGGCCGAAGACGATCAGTCCACCGATGACCAGGATGACTGACAGAAGGATCATGAGGAAAGTGCTCATTGTTTGCTCCAGGGATGGAATGCGGTCTTTTGACCGCGGGTGGCAAGAGTGCTGTGACTCCTACCGTTTGAGAGGCTGAACGCCTCAGGGACATAGCTTTCGCCTTGCCCTGGAAAGGTTTCAGGCGAAAGAAAAGAGCAGCGACCGGCTTGAAGGGTGCAGGTCGCTGCTCAAGGTAGTCAGCTTTTATTGTTGTCCTATCCGGCCGCTCAGGTCACATGGTGAATCGACCTGGATGCCGGCCGGCAGGGTTCAGACGAAGCGCTCGCAGATCGAGACGATCTTGGCGGCGATTTCGCTTTCGTTGGCTCCCTTGACCAGCTTGCCGGTCATGGTGCGATTGCCGTTCTGCTCGTTCTTGGGGTTTTCCCACTTAACGCCGGCGACGGCCTCGAGGCGAGGACGCAGACCGTTGTTGCCCTTGAACTCGCTGCCGGAGAGGCCCTTGGTGCGAACCACGAGCACCTTGATTGCGTCTTCGCCGGTTTCCACCGAGACCTGCAGGCGACCGCGGCTGAAGAGCGGACCGTTGTTGAGAACGGCAGGGGCGCTGGTGGCAGGCTTGGTGGTGTTGGGTGCAACCATGGTGCGCACGGGGCGCGCTTTGCCGAGCTGGACGGGGCGATCCTGTCTCAGTTCGGCGCCGCGAGCCATGTGCATGCACTCTTCCGTGAACTGGAACTTGCTGCGCGCAGCGAACCAGGTGATGGCACCGGCGGCGCAACCGCTCAGAACTTCAGTGCCGCCAGGCAGTTCGACACCGAAGTGTTTGGCGACCATGTAGGCTCCGAAGCCGGTTACAAGACCTACGCAGGCTGAGAGCAGACCGCGCAGAGAGAGAAGCGTGAGGCGTTGACGTTGGCATTTGTCCATCAGAAACTCCAATTCTTGATGATTTGTTTGGCGAGATCAGAGCACCTGCTATTCTTCCGCCTGGAGAGCGGAGGTTTGGTGGCTTAGATGGTGTTGCAGTAGCGGGGTGAACTGATTTCGCGTTAAGAGAAGGGGGGGTTAGGAAAAACATCTGGAGCCTATTAACTGAGACCTTCTTGCTCATAGATAAATGGCATTAGGAAGTACTCATAGAAAAAGCTTGATTGAGTTTCCGAACCTCTGCGCGTCCTGGTTCGAACTTGGAGCGCCGGTCTCGATGCCGGTTTGGAGTGCGCCGGAACGAATGAGACGGATCTTCATGAAGTCTATCTCTACTAGCGCGGTTTGCGCTATGGCTGAATTTTGACAAAATAAGGCAGGGGGTCAGGGGCTTAAAATGCCGCGCCTGGTGAGATTGTCAAGAAGATCCTGGCCGGACTGAAAATGTATGGTCTGGATGCCGATGGACTGTGCTGCTTTCACATTCGCTTCCAGGTCATCGATGAACAGGCATTGTTCCGGCTCTTTCTTGGCCCGGCGCAGCACTTCCTTGTAAATTTCAACCTGGGGCTTGGCGTAGCCGATTTCAAAAGATAGAACCAGGTCGTCGAAGTGCCTGCTCACTTGAAAGGTTTCTTCCAGAAAGTTCCAGTGTGACTCGTTTGTGTTCGATAGGAGATAGAGCGGATAGTTGCCCTTCAGATGGTGCAGAATGTTCGATACCAGTTCGTTTTCTCTGAAGGTGGCATTCCAGAGCGTGTGAAACCGGTCTTCTTCCAAGCTGATGCGAGTAACTTTCTCGACTTCTTTCAGGAGTCCGACAGTGTCTATATGACCGGTTTCATAGCCGAGTGTACTGATGTGTTTCAGTATGGGTTTGAATTCATCCAGGCTGATGCCGAAGGTCTGGCAGAAACCAAGGCAAACCTGCTCCCATTCAAAGTCGACAAAGACATGACCCATGTCAAAAATTAGCGCTTCGATTTTCTTTTCTTCAGTCATGTCTGGAACTTGCTTCTTTGCGTCGGTGAGAACTGAGCCTGCTGCTCAAAAGCGCTCAGTCCATGATGATAGCAGAAAAGGACAGGGGAACCGGGAACTGGGCAAAGGATTGGAAGCGCAGTAACGGAATGGCCGATTTGGCCGCTTAGCAGTGTCTGCTGATTCAAACAGGTTCGCCGGCGTTGGCAAAATAATCCTTACTTCTCTGCCAGGGTCTTCAGCACGGTGTTGGCCAGCAAGGCGGCGCCGACATATAGGCTTGTTTCGTCGATGGAGAAGTCCGGCGAGTGATGACTTGCGAATTTCCCCGGTATACCCACTCCCAGATATACGAGTGAGCCTGGAACCTTTTCCAGGTAGCGACTGAAGTCGCATCCATAGGTGGTTCTTGTTACGAGGCTGACCTGACTTTTTCCTAAAAGTTCTACGGCTGACTGTTGCATGATTTCTCGAAAATGCTGATGAGTGCTGCTGTTTAATACAGGCTCCACTACCGCCGCCCTGCCGCTTCGAATAGTTGAATCTACGTGAATGCCAAAAACGGCGCTGCAATTATCCAGGGCTCCGGCCTCGATCATCTGGTAGGCAGCGGCATTGGAGGCGTGGCTGGAGAGTTCTGCTGCCGGCTGGAAGATCAGGCGCAAGGTGCCGGAAGTTTGTCCTCGCAGTCGCCTCGCTATGATACGAGCTGCTCCTATGACGCAAGCCATATTGGCGTCATGTCCGCAGCCGTGAAAGGCTGCCTGTTTATCGCTTGCCGGCAGAGCATCCATGGCCGTGTGGATAGCCACCACTTTGCCTGCGCCGGTGTCGGCCAGAAGCCCTGTTTCAGCGATTCCCATTTTCAGCTGGAAGCCGCAAGCCTTCAAGGCGTTGGCTACTGTCTCAGCTGTTGCGGCTTCCTGAAAGGCCGGCTCCGGTGTGGTCTGGAGCCGACGGCGCAGGGAAAGAATGTCGCTCTGGAGATCTCTGGCTTCATCCAACAAATTGATCACTATGGATCTTGTCCTTAAGGTTGAGTGCGGCGTGAGGTGCCGTTCCTTACTTCACCCAAGTATAAACGGAAGAGTGTCGGTGCACCGGCAGGGGTTCATATAATTTGCGCCAAACGACAGAATCCTAGTTCGAGCCGGCCGCCCTGTCCTGCTGGAACACCCTGAGAATTTCTTGCTCCGCTCTCCGAAATATGGCGAATTTTGCCATATTTGGCGGCTCTGTCAGTTAGTTCAACTGCGGTACCTGACGCTACCTGGTGCGAGGGTTATAAATTACCTATCCTGCCCTTACAGCCTTGTATGAAGCGCTTGGGGTCGGTTAGGAATTGGAATCACTCCCTCCCTATCCACCCAGGTCAATCTACCTAGCTGAAGCAAATTACAAAGCCGCCAGACAACTCCGATTGCATCCGATTCCGGATGCGCGATAGAAGTCTGGAGAAGTCTGGGGCAGTCTGGGGCGGAAGGGGATCAGTGAGTAAAGACCGCACAGCGTGGAAGTGCCCGCGCACTCTTCGCCCTGTGTCCTGCAACGGCAATCGAGTCTGCCTGACCTGATCTGAATGGATTACTGGTTGGCAGCCGATTAAAGACAAGGAAGCAAAATGAACCTCGATCAAGTCAAACCCGGCCTGAAAGTTCGCATCGTCGCCCTCAACTCTACCCAGGGATTT
>Ga0268298_10003618_pt1 | contig 15628 bp, 11 predicted proteins | sample WWTPWeurt_MetaG_FD_194462 | JGI IMG/M metagenome (GOLD analysis project Ga0268298, IMG submission 194462) | Activated sludge microbial communities from WWTP in Nijmegen, Gelderland, Netherland - WWTP Weurt | ecosystem: Engineered > WWTP > Aerobic digester > Activated sludge | place... | reverse complement strand
TAATCAGCTGGGGACGAGCGTCACCCAGGCCACCGGGAGCGGAGATTTCGATCGCAACGAGGCGGCCCTGAGCCTGGGCTATGCGCTGTTCGAGAACGCCGCCATCTACGCCGGTTACAAATGGGCGCAGAGCGAATTCGACGGCAAGCTGAGCAAATGGGACGCCTCCAGCCCGGAGCTGAAATTCCGCTTCGCCCAGAAGGAAGAACTCGAATATGACGGCCCCTTCATCGGTGGGACCTATGTATTCCGTTTTCCGGATCTCAAAGCCGGCCTATCGCTCAATGCCGCCGTGGCCTGGCTGGATGGCACGGTGACGGATAAAACCCGGCAAATTTCCCCGGTTGCGACCGGCACCACCAAGACCAGTTATGACGGCGACTCTCTGGGTCTCACCCTCGGCGTGGCCTGGAATGGGAAGACCAGTGTCCAGGGTCTGGGCTATTCCCTGGGTATCAGCGGCTATCAATATAACTTCGATGCCGACACCAAACAGGGAGAGTATCGCCCCGACTTTACCGAGACCAATCTGATCTTCAAAGGCGGGTTGTCCTACCAGTTCTAAAGCTATTTCCGAAAAAGGTACTACCAACTTGTAGATCGGCATTCCATGCCGACGACTGAATTCTTCACCCGATGGCGGCAAAGGGTTGCCGCCCTACAGTTGGTATGACGGTTTCTGAAATTCACCTAATCTTCCCATCCGAGGCACCGCCTGCCGCCGCAGGCGGGCCCCCGTTCACTCCGCCACCTCTTCCAGAAGCCGCCATCCGAGTCGTTCACCGGCCCGTAAAGGCACCACCCTATCCGATCCCAGGGGATAGCATTCAGGCACCTCCCAAGGGATCCGCGCCAGGGTGACCTGTCGCTGGTTGCGTGGCAGACGATAGAAATCCGCCCCGAAGCCGCTGGCGAAATCCGCCAGACGATCCAGCGCCCCGGCCTGCTCGAAGGCCTCGGCATAGAGTTCCAGGGCGGCAAAGGCGGTATAGCAACCCGCGCAACCACAGGGAGATTCTTTGGCAATTTGAGGATGGGGGGCGCTGTCGGTGCCGAGAAAGAATTTCGGCTGACCGCTGGTAGCCGCCTTGAGCAGGGCCTGTCGGTGGGACTCGCGTTTGAGTACCGGCAGGCAATAGAAATGGGGCCGCATACCGCCGACGAGCATGGCATTGCGGTTGTAAAGCAGATGATGGGCGGTCAGGGTGGCGGCGACCCGGTCTGAAGCGGCCAGCACGAAGTCGACGCCATCCTTGGTCGTCAGGTGCTCGACCACCACCCGCAACCCCTGGAAGCGTTGCAGGATGGGCATCAATTGATGGTCGAGAAACCTGACCTCGCGATCGAAGATATCCACCTCCGGATCCGTGACCTCGGCATGGACCAAGAGAGGTAGATCGACCTCCTCCATGACCTCCAGCAGCGGATAGATCCCTTCGAGGCGGCTCACCCCACTGTCCGAATTGGTGGTCGCGCCAGCGGGATAGAGTTTGACGCCATGGACGATATCCCCCGCCCTGGCCAGGCGGATCTCGGCGGGAGAGAGAGAATCGGTCAGATAGAGCGTCATCAGGGGCTGGAACCGATGACCCTCGGGAAGGGCGCGGAGAATGCGTTCGCGATAGGATCCGGCCTGTGCTACTTTTATGATCGGTGGTTTCAGATTGGGCATCACAATGGCGCGGGCGAATTGCGCCGCGGAATGGGGTACCAGGGAGGCCAATGTATCCCCGTCTCGAAGGTGCAGATGCCAATCGTCGGGCTGAGGGAGGCTGAGTCTGTCGTTGGCGGAGACAACCTGGGTTTGGAGGGAGTTTGATAGGGAATTCATAACAAGGCCCTCGATTTTGATAAAAAATACAAATGTGCGTTATTTATAATTTTCTAATATACTTTTTCACCATGAGCAGTGCCTGAACTGCCCACCAATAAGAGTCTGATGTTCGATCCTAATGAGGAGATTGTGCATGAACAAGTTGGTTAAAGCCGCCGCCCTGGTCGCCCTGATCGGCGCCTCTGCCTCCGCTTCCGCTTGGTGGGGTGGTGGTCCTTGGGGAGGTGGTGGTCCCTGGGGTGGGTATCCCGGTGGCTGGGGCAACAACTGGAATGACTGGATGGGCGACGGTTGGGGCGATTTCAACATGAACATGAGCGCCTCCGGCTCGGGTCGCGGTTATAACAGATATCACGACTACTATGGTTACGGCCCCTACGGTTGGGGTGGCGGCCCCTGGGGGTATCCGGGGTATGGTGCTCCCTACGGCGCCTACGGCTATCCCTACGGTGCGGTAGCCCCCGTGGCTCCAGCCGCGCCTGCCGCCGCTCCGAGCAAGTAAGACCGGCAACGGACCTCCCGAGGCGGCTGGAGATCCAGCTCCAAGCGACTTCGAGACCCAGAGTTCGCTGTTATAAGAACAAGGCGTACCCCGCAAGGTGCGCCTTGTTTGTTTATGACCTTTCCTCCCCGCTCCACAATGGCGGCTACCGCCTTTCGGCGCCGTGGGGCCGACCGCCAAGCCACACCCGGCCCGCTTGGCGGAAAAGCCTTTGGATTGACCCCATAGGATTCAGGCCGACTCAAGGCTCTGAATAGCCGGAGGGAGGAGGTCTATAATGGGCGCCGCTATTCCTTCAACACGCAGTCGGAGCCGTACCCATGAGCGATGCACTGGATTACCTGATCAAGGCACGGGGCGATGCCATCCTTCCCTATTTCAAGTTCCTCAAAGAGTCCGGGAAACATCTGGATCCCCGCACTCGCGATCTCATCTCGGTCATAACCAAGGTGGCCGTGCAAACGGAAAAAGGATTCAAGCAGTATCTGTCGCGGGCCTTGCGCAACGGCGCCAGCGCCCATGAGGTGCTCGATGCCCTGCTCATGGCTTTTCCGGTGCTTGGCCTGGCCAAGATCGTCTGGGCAGTGGACATCCTGTTGGAGATGGATATCCCCGAATTCCGCCCCGAGGTGCTCAACGGCACCGCCGCATGGCGCTCCATCGCCCCAGTCGCCGAGCTGCCCGATGGGGAAATCAGCTATCGCCAATGCGACGGTCGCAATGTCTTCATCTACCGCGAAGGAGATGGCTTCAAGGTCTATAACAGCCGTTGCCCGCATCAGGTGACCGACATCCCGGATCTGGCGCTGGAAGGGGAGCGTCTGACCTGCCCCAAACACGGCTGGGTGTTCGACATCCGCTCCGGGCACTGCGTCGATAAGGGGGACCATCCCCTCAAGGCCTTCGACACCAAGATCGAGGGCGAGGTGCTCTACGCCTTCTGGTGATCCAGCGCGGTAGGGGCGAAAAATTTTTCGCCCCTACTCAGGTAACCCGATCCATCCATGGACCCCTACGACCTGCTTCCCTATCAGAGCCAGAGTTTCCCCGAGACCCATCCGGAACATCTGGCGGTGCTTGGCCGCCTATACGGGATCCCCGGCGCCCCGCCGGAGTCTTGCCGCGTGCTCGAACTCGGTTGCGCCTCCGGCGGTAACCTCATTCCCATGGCTTGGCGTCTCCCAGGCTCATATTTTCTCGGTGTCGATCTGTCCGCCCGTCAGATCAAGGACGGTCGGGCGCTGATTGAACGCTTGGGGATCGACAACATCGAGCTTCGCCAGGGGGATATCCTGGACCTGGAACTGGAAGCCCGATCCTTCGATTACATCATCGCCCATGGCATCTATTCCTGGGTGCCGGAGGCGGTACGCGCCCGCCTGCTCGCCCTGGCGGCCCGATCCCTGGCGCCGAATGGTTTGTTATATCTCAGTTATAACGTCCTCCCCGGCTGGCGCCTGCGTGGCACTCTGCGGGATATCCTGCTCGATGCCTGCCGCGAGGAACCCCACCCCCCCCTGCGGCTGGGGCTGGCCTACGCGGCTCTCCATCGGCTCGACACCGCCCTCTCCGGACTGGAGGCCTTGAGCGCCCGTCTGCTGCGGGAAGAGATCGCCCGGGTACAGGCCGCCCATCCGAGTTATCTCTATTTCGAGTACCTCGACACCCACAACCAGGCCTTTCTCTTCCGTGACATCATGGCCCAGGTCGAAACTCAGGGTCTGGCCTATCTCTGTGACACCGAGCTGCACATGACTTATGGCGCCAGTTATGGCGATAAGGTAGAAGCGGCGCTCGCCGATCTGCAGGATCCAGTGGAATGGGAGCAGTGGTTGGATTTCGTCAGCAACCGGAACTTCCGCCAGAGCCTTTTCCATCTCTCCAGCACCCCCGCCTGGACGGAAATCTCCATAGACGAATTCGATCAACTGGCCTTCAGCTCGGATCTGCAACCGCTCCCCAGGGTCGACCTGCGGCGGCCCAAGCCCACCCCCTTTGCCTCCGCGGATGGCTGCCGCTACCAGGTGGAACATCCGCTCACCAAGGCCGCGCTGATTCTGCTCCATCAGCATTTTCCCGCCGCCTTCAGGCTGGAGGAGTTACTGCCCATGGCTCAACGCCAAGTGACCGCCGCCGGTGGCGGCCAGGCGGCGAGCGAGACCTCGGACTGTATCGACGAACTCTTCAGCCTCTTTGTCCACCGCGCCATCTCCGCCTCTCTGGCCCCGCGTCGCTACGATCTCAGGATCGCGGAACGCCCCCGGGCCTCGGCCCTCGCCCTGGCCCAGGTCGCCAATGGAAACACCCAGGTGACCACCATCCAGCATCGCGTCATGGAACTCGACAGCCTCTCCGCCGCCTGCCTGAGACATCTCGACGGCCAGCGAGGGCGACAAGAGGTCATCGAGGCCTTGATCCAGGATCTGGAGCAGGGTGAGCTCGAGCCACCCAGGGAGATCGCCTGGCGTCAGCTCCAGATCAATCGCTTGCGGGAACGCCTGGGGCGAGTGGTGGATGATCTGCTCCCGACCTTGCAACGTCACGGGTTGCTCACCACAGCGGACTGAGGCCCATATCCGGTGAGAAAAGGACGGCATGCGGTGCGGAACACCAGCGATCGGTTGCTCCAATCCCCGGCGCGGGCCTAGCCTCGCCTCAGAGGCTGACTGCCGCCCGGGCAACCCGGATTTCGAAGGGGAAACAAGAAAGAAACTAATGGATAACTCTTATAACACATATAAATCTTATTCTTCATGCCATTTTAGCCTCATGCCCGGAGCTGCTTCGGCTTGGAAGCTCTAGGCTGGGATCAAAACGCTGGGCGTCGACACCCAGCGCCTTGCAACCACCTGCCCGCTGGAATCGCGTGGTGCCGCATCCATCGTAGGGTCAAGAACCAAAATCCAACGGGAATCGGTACGTCCTGAAGTCTCAATAACTCCATCTTGGTCCGAGTGAGAAAAGAACCTTCCTTGGGGTGTGACCTTTTGTTATTGAGCGTTGCCTCGCGCCATCAGTTATTCATTTTATATTTTAAGTGGTTAGCCTGAAATACCGTAGGCTAGTCGGTGTTTCAGGCGGCGTTCTCGCACACCAGCACTCTTTGCGCCATCCAGACGAACATCTCAACCATATGAAATAGAAAGATATTTTCGTTTTCAGACTTGGTCCGGTTCTTGCGTCCATGCTGTTGTCCTGGGCTGCTCCCGTCATGTGACGGGATGCCTGCAGATAACCCGGCTTACCTAAGCGGAGGAAACAATGAGCGCATTCTTCATGGCCTTCAAGTACTGGATCCTTGCCAGTGTCTCATTCTTGGCCGCTGTCGCCAGCTATCTGATACACCCACTGATTCTGGCTGTCCTTGGCCCGATCCTGCTGGGAGTGTTGTTGGTTTGGTGGCATACGGGCCATCAGATACGCGACAAGCAACTGCGTCAGTATCAGTTGTGGTGGGGGAATTGGGGGGTATGCAGACACGGGCATTAATAGGTGAATTGCAGAAAACGTCATACCAGTCGTAGGGCGGCAACCCTTTGCCGCCATTGGTTGCAAAATCAGTCGTCGGCATGGGGATGCCGACCTACAAGTTGGTAGTACATTTTTCGGAATCTGAATACGCTCTCCGATGGAGTGACATCCTTCGGTGCGGGCGTCAAATCCTACCTGGAGAACAGATCGGTCGGCGCCGATTTTGCGGTCAAACAAAAGCAAATCGTCGATCTGGAGCACCAGGAAGACGGGCTGCGGCGTCATCGAGTTCCAACTCCACACCCTGGCCTTCATTCCCGACTTTCGAGGCGACGTGTTGAGCATGCTGGAGAATCTCGACTTCGTGCTCAACGTGATGAAGGAAAACATGGTGTCGATGGGCATTGAAGCCCCGAACTTCCCCGGCGACATACATACCGACATCCTGCATCTGACGGAAGCTGCCCGTATGGCGGTGGAGCGCGCGGTGCTCGCTTCGCGCGCCTGCCTACGGGACATTCAAGCGGTGAAGGATCACCTGGCCAAGATGATGTTTTGCGAAAAAGAAGCGGACGGACACGCGGACAAGCTCAAACGCGCCTTCTTCGCTTCGGTAGTGTGGTCGGGCGGCCTGTGCCTGGGTGCAGACATACATCGTTTCGGCGCTCGTCTGTTACATCTTTCTGTGCTTTTTGCAGAACGTCTTCAGCCAGATGGTGTCGTTAACATGGGGAATACCGCCTTTCCGAGCAAGTGCTCGCCCGCCACATCGGCAAGGTGGATGTCAAGGCCCTCTCGGCCTGAACGGCAAGCCCTTCGCTACTTCCAGCAAGCTCAAAAGCGCGATCGATGCGGCCCTACCCGACATCGACTTCAAGACCGAATTGAAGCTGATCGACAACACCCTGGTAGAGGGGATTAGGGTGGATCCTACCAAGTTCAAGGACCTGGAGAAGATGCATGTGCTCGACCCCGAGCCATTGAGGCGGTGCGGAAACTGGCCGGAAAGACTTCACCTACCCTAGAGAACTGGTTGAGGCGTTAGCCTAAAGCCCCCCCAAGTGGCATCTCAAGGAATATACAGTGCCCAACAAGCCCTACAACTCAAACATCCAGCAGAACCTGGAGATCGTGAGAGATCTTTTATACGCACAGGATGAAGTAAGGATGTCGGTGGCCCGCGCTGGGAGCGTTGGCCGGATAGCGGTGGGGCGAGCTCAAAAGCAGCATCACTTCTTGACGACACGGGAAGGGCAGGCGCACTGCAATACCGGGACCACGGCGGCATTACTCCTCGCGGACCGGAACTCAGTCGTTACACGGGAGACAGGCATGCAGGCGAAGATCCTTGTGCTTTTCTCGGTTTTGGTTTGTCAGCAGGGCTTCATCCGATCAACGGCAGGGATCAGACTGGTAAGAGTCCGACGTTTATGAGACTCGGGCAGGCCGAACACAACCTCCTGTCCGACCTGCCCGGCTGGGTGGTTCCCGGAGGCGGGGGCTGGCCATGGCGATATCCCTACAAGAGAGGGCGATGAATACGGCACTCCCAACTGGGCGATTAGGCAATATGGCGGCGCGCGAGAAGTCCCTGCGGGACCTTCGGCTCGTCGCTCGGCGTCAAAGGATGTGTACCGATCAGCACCTATGCTTTACCGAAGTCGAATAGTGGATTGGGTCCGGCGCCTTGGCTATTTAGCCAGGGATTCCCTCATCATCTGGCCGGTAGCTCTGTTGGGGGTGACGAGTTCGCTGGCTGTTTTCGATCATCTCACCCAGCAGATCCAGTCGCGACAGGTGGCCGAGTTTGGCTGGCTGACTCGCGAGCGGAACCGGGCACTCCAACACGGGATAGAGCGAGCGCTGGAGACGGTCAAGACCACCGGCGCGTTGTTTCTGGTATACGAACAGGCCAGCCCCGAGGTTTTCCAAGTCTTCGCCAATTCCTTTTTGACGCGTATTCCAGGTATCCAGGCCTTGGCCTGGGTACCCGAGGTCCCCGAGGAACAACGTCCCGCCTTCGAGAATAGCGCCAAGCTCATCATCCCGGAATTTCAGATCCAGGAGTTATCTCCCGAAAGGGCGATGGTGATCGCCTCCGGGCGTCCCAATTACTACCCCATTCTCTACGAAGCCCTGGCGTCGGATGTGAAACCCACTTTCGGCTTCGACCTGGGCTCGATTCCCCAGATACTCGCCGTCATCGAAGGTGCCAGAGACAGCGGCGCCATGGCCTTGACCCAGCGGGTGCAATTGCCACGGGCTTCGGGCACTGAACACTATGGATTTTTTGCTTTTCTGCCGATTTACCGCACGGGCACGGATATCCGCCTCCCCGAACAGCGGTGCCGCCATCTGCGCGGCTTCGTGGTCGGGATGTTCGATATCCAGAAAATCGCCGATGCCGCCATCACCCTGCTCGAGCCCAGGGGCGTCGAACTCCTGATCGAGGACGAAACCGCCCCGGAGAATGGGCGTTTCCTCGATCTCTACTCCAGCCGCCTCACCACGGAAGCGACTCCAAACACCAAATCAAGACAGCTGTCGCTCACAGCCAAGGGACCTCATATCAAACAGGTCTTCCCTGTGGTGGATCGGACTTGGTCGGTTACCAGCGCCCAGGTGCCGGAATATCGAAGCGGCGAGGCCTTCGCTGAGGGCCCCTGGTTCGTTCTGATCGGTGGCCTTTTGCTTACCGCCCTCCTCTGTTCCTATCTTTACGCCGTTCGACGCGCGATGCTGGATCGGATACGCATGGAAGGGGCGATTCGCGAACGCGAAGAGATCTTTTCACAAATGACGGAAACGGTCGACGAGGTGTTTTGGGCGGCGCCGGTGGACTGCAGCCGTTTTCTTTACATCAGCCCAGGTTTCGAACGCATCTGGAACATCCCCCGTGATGAGGTGTACACCCGGCCGGAGGCTTTCGTCGAGGGCATACACCCGGACGATCGGCCCAGCTACGAACAGAGAATGGGCTACCTCCAGCAATCCCGGGAACCCGTCGAGATGTTGTACCGGGTCATGAGGCAGCATAACGGTGTGCGTTGGGTACGCCATTCCGCCTTCCCGGTGCAAGATACCGCTGGTCGGCTGTATCGAATCGTTGGTTTCACCGAGGATGTGACGGAGAAGGTGCTGATGGAGCAGGCCTTGCGCGAGTCGGAGCAGAAGTTGCGGACGATCTTTAATCAGTCGCCAGACATCTTGATGATGGTCGACCAAAGTGACCGCATTCTCATGCTCAATCGTTCCCTGCCGCAGCTCTCCGCAGACAAGGCGGTAGGCCAGGATTCCGGACTCCTGTTCCCACCGGAACTGCGGGATTGGTACCGCCATACCCTGCAGCAGGTGCAGCAAAGCGGCGAGATCGATCACATCCAGTATTCATTGCCCGATGGCTCCTGGTGGGAAGCCCGTATCGTCCCCATTATTCAGGCAGAGGATATGACGGCCACCATGATTATCGCCGCGGATATAACTGAAAACCGCAGACTCCAGTTCCTCGCCATGCATAACGCACGCCTCGCTACCCTGGGGGTTCTGGCCGCCGGCGTGGCCCATGAAATTAACAACCCGAACAATGCCATTATGTTCAACGCCTCCATCCTGGCCCGGGTGTGGCAAGACGTCACCCCCATCTTGCGGACATTCGCTAGGGAGAATGGGGAGTTTTCTTTGGCTGGGTTGTCCTCCACCGAGGCTTGCTCCACCCTGTCCCAGTTGATCTCCGATATCCGCGGCAATTCTGACCGTATCACCAAGATCGTTGAAAACCTCAAGCATCTGGGGAGACAGGACAATACCGGGCTGACCGAAACGCTGAACCTAAACAAGATCTTGGCAGCCACTATCATGATCCTGCACAGCGAGATCAAGAAACGGACCGATCACTTCACCCTGGTGGTGGATGAGGACCTCCCCCCCGTACTGGGCAACCCCCAGCAACTCGAACAGGTGTTCATCAATATTCTGCTCAATGCCTTGCAGGCCCTTCCGGACCGCTCGCGATCGGTAGAAGTCAGCGCACATCCATCTTCAGACGGGAAGCAGAACATCATCAGCTTCCACGACCAGGGTACGGGCATCCCGGTCGAAAATTTTGACCGACTAAAAGACCCCTTTTTCACCACCAGGATCGACTCGGGCGGGACCGGCCTCGGCCTCTTCATCTCCAACGACATCATCTTACGTCACCGCGGTTCCATCGAATTCTCATCGGAGTTCGGGGTTGGAACCAGCGTCAGCGTCCGCCTACCGATCGCAACGATGGCACAAAAAGGAGAAAACTGATGCCTCTCCAGGCTTCTACACTTCCCGTGGTCGTCCTCGACGACGATCGTTCGCTGCTGTTAAGCATCAAAACCCTGCTTGGTGACAGTGGCATCCACCATGTGCTCACCCTGGAGGACAGCAATGATCTGTTACCGCTACTGGAGACCCAGGAGGTGGGGCTCATCCTTTTGGATCTGATCATGCCCCATATCTCCGGGCTACAGCTCCTGCCCGAACTGGTAGAGCGATTTCCCGAGATACCCACCATCGTCCTCACCGCAGTAGACGAGGTGGACACCGCCGTTTCCAGCATGAAGGTGGGGGCGTTCGATTATCTGGTGAAGCCGGTAGAGGAAAACCGCCTCATCTCCTCGGTACAGCAGGGTTTGGAGGTGCGGCGGCTTCGTCAGGAGTTGGGTTCCATCAAACGCCACCTGCTGTCAGATAGCCTGGAGAACCCAGAGGCTTTCATTCCTATCGTCGCCGGCAACCGCAAAATACGCTCGATCTTCCAATATATCGAGGCTATCGCCCGCTCCAGCGAGCCGGTGCTCATCTGCGGCGAGACCGGTGTGGGCAAGGAACTCTTTTCCGAAGCCGTCCACCGTTTGAGTGGGCGTAAAGGGCAATTCGTGCAGATCAATGTCGCCGGATTGGACGACACCCTGTTCTCGGACACCCTGTTCGGCCACCACAAAGGGGCCTTCACCGGGGCACTGGAGGCACGAGACGGCCTGATTGCCCAAGCCTCGGAAGGAACGCTCCTGCTTGATGAGATCGGCGACCTCAAACCGGCGTCACAGGTAAAGCTGCTGCGTTTACTGCAGGAACATAGCTACTATCCGCTGGGTTCGGACCTAGCTCGCACGACTGACGTCAGGATCATCTGCGCCACAAGCCGGGAATTGGGAAAATTCATCAAAAAAGATCGTTTTCGCTCCGATTTGTATTTCCGCCTGTCGGTGCACCAGATCGAGATCCCGCCGTTACGACAACGCCAGGACGATATCCCTCTGCTGGTAGCCCACTTCATCGAAAAGGCGGCGATGGACATGCATAAACCCATACCCAAGGCGGCCCCCGAGCTTTTCACCCTGCTCGCGAACTATGAGTTTCCCGGCAATGTCCGCGAGTTACGCGCCATGGTATACAACGCCGTGGCCATACATCACCGAGGCACGGTATTGTCCATGGAGAGTTTTCGCGCCGCGATAGAAAAACGCCATAAGATGGATTCCGCCCTGTTCTCAGGCAATACCCAGAAGAGAAGTCTGGCCATCCATATAGCGGATCGCTTCCCGACCCTGAAGACCGCGGAAAACTTCTTGATCCAGGAGGCGCTTCGCCGAGCCAACCAGAACCAGGGCATCGCGGCCAGCCTGCTCGGTATCTCGCGACTGGCGCTGAACCGCCGTCTCTCCCGCATAGGCAATCCGGACGAGGAACAATCGAGCCTAAGGGGTGTTACATCCAGCGCTTGAGTCTAACTCACATGGCGGATCTTTATTTAAGAAAATCATTATCATGCGCCGCCTGACCAGAAAATTTATCACCCCGCTACGATTTTCCGCACACCTCAGGGGAATCTGAAGCGACCTCCACACTAGACATTTTGTCATTATAAACAAAGCGATTCGTTTCGCTCCCAGGGGATGGCCCGAATCCTGCATATTTATAACCAAGCGTGAAGCTTTCTAGATCATGGGAGTTCACGCAGAGGTTGCCCGAAGATATCGCCGGCGTAGCCGCCACCATTGGCCAGAGATGGCGCGAAAGCTTCACGGCTTTCCGCGGCAGACACGTCTCCAGCACGGTGATTTTAGATAGCTTCAGAGTGGCTGCGTGGTAGCGGACATGGATTGGGATGGCCACCGTTCACCGGGTTGGTCTCCTCGTCAGCTGGGCGCGACTATGGCTTCAGAGGACTCTTTTCCGAGGAAATAAATCATGCGCTATTTCTTATATGCATTTAAGTATTGGTTGGCAGCTGGCCTGTTCATGTTTGTAGTCATTGCCCTGATGGAATTCAACACAGCTTTGGCGGGTACCTTCATCAGCCTGCTGATCAGTCTGTTCCTGGTTTGGCGTCTGATCAAAGCGGCGCTGGGCATTCGCGGTCTTACATACGAAGTCCGCCGGTATCTAAGTGGCTCGGCCCTGTTCGGAAATCAGAGAGCGGCTCGCTGAGTCGGCGCGTACGCGGATGAACGCATGTTCGAGAAGTCGGGGTGGGTTGTGTTGTGTCCGAGCGCGCGGTCCCTTGATTTCGAGGTTGATACTCGCTTAGGAGCCGAGATATCAACCTGGCCAGGGATGGTCGTTTAGAAGACGCCCGAGGGGTAACAGTTATTGTAAACCTATTCAGAGAGCCTTCCTGTATTCAAGACTCGGGCCTCGGGCGTCTTTGCTTTTTACCTGTGTGCGCTAGCCCTGCACTTTTTCCGCCATGCTGGAAAGGGCGCAGACCATGTTTGACGTTTCCCGATGGCCATCGATTGCATCCAGGGATCGCGGCCATGAGGAAGAATTACCACTTGTCGGACCGGCCTCCCCCGATCAGACGCCCGGGCCTCTGCGAACTGCTCGGGGAAGTGATCGGTTGGGTATCATCCAGCGGGACAACACCAAGCGTCCGTTGACCGGTCCGCCTCTTACCCGAAGATTCAAGAGACCGACGACTATGGAAAATCACAAAGTTGCTACCGTAAAACTTCTACCTGTTACGGCGTTCATCATGAACATGCTGAGCACAATGAGATTCAGCTCTGGCACGCTGGCCGGGGACTTTTGGGGCGGACTGGCGGCTATGCTGGTGGCCTTGCCGTCGGCGATTGCCTTCGGCGTCACCATCTATGCGGCCGTCGGCCCCACCTATGTTGGACTCGGAGCGCTGGCCGGCATTCTCGGCACTACCGCCCTGGGTCTGATTGCCTCCACCTTTGGCGGCACTAACCGTCTGATCACCGCGCCCTGCGCCCCGGCCGCCGCCATCCTCTCGGCTTTCGCTATCCATCAGGTTCAGCAAGGCACTTCTTCCACCTCCATCATCCTGATGTTGACCATGCTCGGCCTGCTCGCCGGAATCATCCAGTTGCTATTCGGCAACGCCCGCATCGGCACCTTTATCAAGTTCATACCTTACCCGGTGGTCAGCGGCTATCTGAGCGGAGTAGGCCTTATCATCATCGGCAGCCAGATACCCAAGCTGCTTGGGGTTCCCTCGGGTGGCAACTGGTGGCAGGCCATATTTGCGCCGGAGTTGTGGAACTGGCATGGTCTAGTGATAGGTATCGCCACAGCAGTGGTGATGCTGGTCGCCCCCAAGTTCACCAGGGTGGTACCGGCGGCCATCCTCGGTCTGATGGCCGGTGTCCTCGCCTATTTCGGGCTGGCCTTGACCAATACAAGCCTTTTGGTAGTCGACGGCAATCCATTGGTGATCGGCCCCATGGGGGGTGATGCCGGAGGACTGGTTCAAGCCGTTGTCGGTCGCTGGCAGGATATTGGCGAACTCAAACTTGGGGAGATCGGACGGCTCTTTGGTACAGCCCTGACGCTGGCGGTGCTGCTCTCCATCGATACCCTGAAAACCTGTGTTGTCCTCGATGCCCTCACCCGTAGCCGGCATGATTCCAACCGGGAGTTAACCGCGCAGGGGCTCGGCAACATCCTTTCCGCCTGTGTCGGCGGGATGCCGGGGGCCGGGCAGATGGGGGCCACCCTGGTCAATTTTTCGAGCGGCGGTCAGTCCAAGATCTCCGGGGTCATCGAGGGGATGCTGGCACTCATCGCCTTTATCCTCTTGGGCACCCTGATTGCCTGGATCCCGGTGGCCTCCCTGGCAGGTATTCTGATCATCGTCGGAATTCGTATGATCGACCTGCACAGTTTTCGTCTCCTCACCTCGCGGTGGACAGTTTTCGATTTTGTCGTCGTCGTCACCGTGGTGGCCACCGCCCTTACCATAAGCTTGATCGCCGCCTCCGGCATCGGCATCGTGCTAGCCATGCTGCTGTTTATTCGCGAGCAACTCAGCAGCACGGTGATCCGTCATAAGGGGTATGGCCATGATACGTTTTCGAAAAAGAGGCGCCCACAGGCGGAAATGAAGACCATCGAAAAGAGCGGCGACAGCGTCGTCATTGTGCAACTGCAAGGCAGTCTGTTCTTCGGCACCAAGGACCAACTCTACACCGCGCTTGAACCCGAGTTGAGTAGAAGAGCCTATGTCATCCTCGATTTCAGGTGGGTGCAAGCGGTCGATATTTCAGCCGTCCATGTGCTCACCCAGATACGGGATACCCTGATGGAGCGCGATGCCTATCTCATCTTCAGCAATCTACCGCAGAGCCTGCCCAATGGTTGCAACGTCGTCGAATACTTCGACCAGATGGAACTCACCACCTTCACCCCCTACGTCAAGGTTTTTCCTCAGATCGACGACGCCCTGGAGTGGGTCGAGGACCGGACATTGGGCAAAACGACGCCCGAGCCGGTGGATGAAACACCGCTCGAGTTGATGGAGATGGAGATTTTCAAGGAACGGAAAGACGAAACCCTCTCGGCACTGGAAGCCATTCTGGAAAAGCGCTCCTATAAAGCGAGTGAAAAGGTCTATGCCCTGGGTGATTCTGGAGGTGAGTTGTTCCTGATCAGACGCGGGTTGGTCCGCATCCTGGTGCCGGCGGGAGACAACGGCTCAGAATACCACTTGATGACCTGCGGGCGCGGTGACTTCTTCGGCGCCCTGTCCTATCTCGATCAGCAAGAGCGGGGCAATGAGGCCATTGCGGTGATGGATACCGACGTATTCGTGCTGCGCAGAGACCAACTTGAGCACTTGATAGAGGATCACAAGCGTCTGGTGATCAACCTGCTTGAGGCTATTTCGCTGATTCTGGCCAACCGGTTGCGCTATGCGGAAACTGAGTTGGCGGCGCTTCAAAGCTAATACCATCTCTAAGAAACTGTTTGGAACCCCTCGCCTCGATCCGTCGGTTGGCTAGGATCTTGATCATCGCCGGAGAGATCCGGGTTTCCCTGGGTGGAAAGCCCGCCTGTGGGAGGCCCGCCCTCGGGCCGATTCCTGGCTGATCGCGGCGAGGGCGCCGCTCCCACCTGCGGGCTGATCTTCCTCGCCTCCCTGGCTTCGCGCTTGAAGGCCCCGGGCATCGACCGGAAAGGCCCGATGTTGTTCTCTTATTGGGAACAAAGAAAGACATCAAGAACAGAGTGTTCTTTTAACGAGAACAATACCCGCAGGCATGGACCTTGGCCCCGAGGCTCGGAAGCGGTTTGGCAAGGCTTACTCCAAGCCTGTCGAGGCTCATTGGCTGGTGGTGGCCGAAGCGATCCGGCTACTTTCATACTCATCGGGCGTTCCTGAGACGTGCCGGGGTGCCCTGAGTGGTCGAAGCGAGGATTGCCAAACAGCTTCTCAGTGGTAGTCAGTGCAAAATCAACCGCAACGGAAACCGGGATGAGGCGGGTATCGACAGATACCAATAAGACCTATCGACAAAGGCTGTCAGCCGAACCCTTCACCG
>Ga0268298_10003617_pt1 | contig 15635 bp, 26 predicted proteins | sample WWTPWeurt_MetaG_FD_194462 | JGI IMG/M metagenome (GOLD analysis project Ga0268298, IMG submission 194462) | Activated sludge microbial communities from WWTP in Nijmegen, Gelderland, Netherland - WWTP Weurt | ecosystem: Engineered > WWTP > Aerobic digester > Activated sludge | place... | reverse complement strand
ATCTAGCCTTGGAAACAAAAAGGAACAGGACGCGCTCGTCACGGATCATCACGTTCACCTATATGGGTTGGTGGAGGAGTCACACACGGACCACTTGCAGAAAAGAACTACAAGAAAAAGATCAACAAGAAAATGCGTATTGCTGCACTCTTCACGGTACTTTCAAAGAAATTCAAAGATGAAGAAATCATTTTTGTTGACTCACTCGCTCAATCAGCTATCAAGACAAAGACTGCTATGGACGTAATAACAAATATTTCAAAAGGCGCTGGTATCAAAGACCTTGCAAGTGCAAAGAAAGCTCGTGCATTGGTTGCTCTATCAGAAAAAAATACAAATATACAAAAGAGTTTCAGAAATATTCCTTCTCTTGAAATGGCTGTTATACAAAATATAAACCCAATGCAATTATTGAATCAAAAATATTTGATAATAGAAAATCCAGAAGTCGCTATTGCATTTTTAACATCAAAATTAGAGAAATAATTTTATGGCAGATATAAAAATAATCAAAAAACCAAGAATCACAGAAAAAGCAGCAATCTTTGCAGAAAAGGGTGTATATACTTTCGAAGTTTCTCCACGCGCTACAAAAAATGAAGTAGCAAAAGAAATCGAAAAGATATACAAAGTAAAACCTGTAAAAGTAAATATGTTGAAAATTCCAGTAAAGAAGACTTTTGTCCATGGTAAAGAAGGTACAAAAAATGGTGGAAAGAAAGCGGTCGTGTATTTAAAAAAGGGCGACAAAATAGAATTGATTTAATTTTTTAAAATAAATGAAAACATACAAACCGACAAGTAAATCAAGAAGACAAATGACAAACATCAATTATCGTGATGTTTTGACTAAGACTACACCTGAAAAATCTCTTACTTATGGCTTCAAAAGAAGTGTAGGAAGAAATAATCTTGGACGTATTACTACTCGTCACAAAGGTGCTGGACACAAGCGCTTATTTAGAGATGTTGATTTCTTGTATAACAAAAAAGATATTCCTGCAAAAATAACAAGTATAGAATACGATCCAAACCGTTCATCATTCATCGGACTTGTTGTTTATAAAGATGGAGAGAAGAGATATGTCATCTTGCCTCAAACTGTAAAACCAGGAGACACTTTCGTTGTTTCAGAAAATGCTGAGCTCAAAGTAGGTAATCGTTTAATGCTTAAGAATATACCTGTTGGTACTTTTGTATACAACATAGAAATGAAAGCAGGATCTGGTGCAAAAATCGCTCGTTCTGCGGGAATATTTGCTCAAGTTGTTGCTAACGCTGATGGATATACAAATATAAAAATGCCTTCATCTGAAGTTCGTAAAGTTTCTGAACTCGCTTGGGCATCTGTCGGTTCTGTTTCAAATGAGGAACACCATCTTGAAAACTACGGTAAAGCAGGACGTTCACGTTGGAAGGGTATAAGACCAACTGTTCGTGGTACTGCTATGAACCCAGTAGACCACCCATACGGAGGAGGAGAAGGACGCCAAGGACGCGGAACACGCCGACCAAAGACTATGTGGGGTAAGGTTACAGGAGGAAGAAAGACAAGAACTCCAAAGAAATACTCAAACGTATTCATCGTATCACGCAGAAAGACAGGAAAAAACAAATAATATTAAATTTAAACAAAAAACGCCAAGAAATAAGGCGTTTTTTGTTATTTAAAGTTACTTGACTTTTATATTTATATATGCTATACTTTTATTAGATATAAATATTCTTTAAACAATTTAAACTAAAACAAATGAAAAAACTTGTTCTATTACCTATTTTTGCTTTATTTATTGGAAGTATTATGACCTCTTGTGGTTCTAAATCCGGCCAAAAACTTATGTATGAAGTAACTGTAATTGCAAAAGACAGTAGTTTCTTCAATACTATTTCCGGACTACCGAAAGTAATTGTTGTTACTAAAGGTGGTGATACTTTGGAAGCATATATTTCAGAGGACATTGCCTTAAATAACAGAATGCCGTTTAAAGCAACCATGAAAAAAACAAGTCTTGAAAGATTTGGAAGAGTACTGAGTGCTCAATAACACAGAAAAGTAAAATTGATTTTGTTAAAACACCTACAAATATTCGTAGGTGTTTTTATTTTGGTATATAATGGTTATATGGAAAAAATGTCAGAAAAGAAACGGTTTTCGATTGTAGCTCGAGCAAAGAGTTTTACTCATGCTGTGCGAGGTGTTTTTGTTTTTCTGAGGAGTACACACAATGCATGGGTTCATTTATTTGTTACTTTTATAGTTTTATTTCTCGGTTTCTTTTTCAATATTTCTGCGACAGAATGGATAGAAATAATCTTTGCTATTGGTTTTGTTTTTGTTGCGGAAGCCTTCAATACAGCGATAGAAATAGATATAGATCTAACAAGCCCAGAATATCATCCTTATGCTCGTGATACGAAAGATGTAGCTGCTGGGGCAGTGCTTATGGCTGTGAAAGTTGCAGTACTCGTAGGTCTCATTATTTTTGTTCCTAAAATCATTACCTTTTTTAAATAAAATTTATTTTATTCTTTGACATATTTCTTGTTTAGGTGTATAAATGTATTGAAAAATAATTCTTTTACAAACCTTCTAAAAACAAAAGACTATGGTAGTACAGACAAGCACGATTAGCTCTGCGACAAATCATCAGAAAAAATTACCTTTAAACAAAAATTGCTTAATAGCAACAAAACATTCACTCGAGCCGGAAAATCCAAATGAGTTACCTTTTTTGAGTAGTAAAAACAAAGATGTTGTTATTGTTTCTCATGCAAGGTCACGAAAAAATCTTTTCAAATCCCATGTGGATGGCTATTTTCGAAGTGATTTTATTTCACATTCTACGGAAGAAAAAACTAGGGAAATTGTTTTGGAAACTGAATTTTTGAATGGTTCCAAAGACCTTAAGTTCATTGAAGAGATGAGTAGTCCATTTGACCAATTATCAAAAGATGAGGTTTTGGAAATCATTTCTCAAATGCCAATTATTCAAGGAAGATGGACCTTTATCTATTACAAAGATATTTTAATCCAAATCCCACCTAATGTGAAAAAAATTTATCTTCCAAAAGCTCAAATCTTAAAAGACGGCTCCCGTGTTTTTAGAATCAAATCAATCGAAGAAATTTAAAATAAACCGAAAAAGACCCTCAAAATAAAGGGTCTTTTTTATTTGACACAGTCATTTTGATATGCTAATATATATACGAAATAGTTATTTAATAATAAAAACAATAAAAACAAACGACTCATGGAAATTACGATTGAAGCACCAAAAGTAAAAAAAGAAGAAAAAACATTTACGAAAGAAAATGGGTTATGGACAATTTACCCCTATCAAAAACAATCAGAAATAATTAAGTCTTACAAAGATTTAAATGTTTTTGAGACAGCAAAAAAGGATTTTTCAGAAGAATTTGTTTTTAATTCCAATCATGTTGGATTTGGACCAATTTCCTTTGAAGAAACAAAAACAGAATCTCTTGTTTCTAAACAAATTGTTGAACGGCTTCATGATTTTGGATTTTATCCAAAAATTGAAATCGTAAAAATTGTAAATCATCTTTTCCTAGAAGGTGAAAACAATGCATCGTATTATTTTCGTTACCAAAATCAACTTCTTGGTTTGTTTAAAGCAGAAAACATTAAACGTAACTTTTTAAGAAAAGAAGAAATTACGAGAAAGACCGTTGTTGCTGCTGGTGGAATTATTTTGGATTTAGTAAACAAAAATTAAAGTTCATTTTGATTGGAATTAATGTTCAAGTGAAAAGCCCCACACATTTAGTGGGGCTTTTTTATTTACCTTAAGTAGAATTTGACTTTATTTTGTATTTTGCTATTATGTATCTGAGCTCAGAAGGGCTCGTTTTATTATTATTTTTTATGACAAGATCACTCAAAAAAGGAATATTCGTAGATGAAAAGCTTCTTGCAAAGATTGCAGGCAAGAGTCCTTTGCAGACTCCAATGATCAAGACTTGGAAAAGAGCTTCAACTATCTCACCAGAAATGGTTGGTTTCACTTTTGGTGTTCATAATGGTAAAACACACGTAGAAGTCCTTGTTACAGAAGATATGGTTGGCCATAGACTTGGTGAATTCTCTCCTACAAAGAAATTCAACAAACACGGAGGTAAAATGCAGAAAGAATTAGAGCAAAAGAAGAAAGAAACTGAAATAGCTCAAGCTAAATCAGCAAATGCTGCTGCTGATGCGAAAAAGAAATAATTTTAAATATAAACTACAATGAAAGCATTTTTAAAAAACTACAGACAATCACCACGTAAAGTTCGCCTCGTTGCGAATCTAATCAAAGGTAAAAGTGTTCCTCAAGCTATAGTAGAGCTTGATTATTTGGCGAAACGCGCAGGCGAGCCAATAGCAAAACTTTTAATGTCTGCTGTTTCAAATGCAAAAACAAATTTTAATATTGAAAAAGAAGATTTGATGGTTAAAGAACTCCGCGTAGACAAAGGTATTGTTATGAAAAGAATGATGCCAGCTGCGATGGGTACTGGTCACCGTATAAACAAGCGTACAAGTCACATCACAATACTTCTATCAGAAAAGGGTGCAATGAAAGACAAGTCTGAAAACGAAAAGAATAATAAGGCAAATAAATCAAAGAATACAGAAGAAAAGAAAGAAGTAAAAGAAAAAACAGTTAAAAAAGCTCCCGCAAAAAAGGCCGTAGCTAAAAAAGCAAAAAAATAATTTTATGTCAAAAATAGTACACCCATATGCACATAGATTGATAATCCTCCGAGACTGGAAATCTCGCTGGTTTGCTGATGACAAAAAATATGTAGAATTCCTAAAAGGGGATGTACTTTTGCGTGAATTCTTAGAAAAGAAACTTCGTGGTTTTTATGTTTCTTCTATCGAAATAGAAAGAAGTCAAAAATCTACACGTTTCATAATCCGTACATCACGCCCAGGTCTTATTATCGGCCGTACAGGTGAAGGTGCAGTAAAGCTAAAAGCTGAAATAGTAAAGAAAATGCAAAAGCTAAATCTTACTAAATCAGAAGAATTGAAACTCGATATAGTAGAAATACCAAATCCAGAAGCTGATGCTGCTATCGTTGCTTATATGATCGCTGAAGGTATGGAAAAGAGAATGCCTTACCGTCGTGTTATCAAACAAGTTATAGAAAAAGTTATGGGTACAAGAGGAGTAGAAGGAGCACGTGTTGTTCTTTCAGGTAGACTCGGTGGTGCTGAAATCGCTCGTACAGAAGAACTCAAGAAAGGTTCAATTCCACTTCAAACTTTCCGTGCAGATATCGATTTCAAGAGAGAAAAAGCACATTTACCATACGGAGATGTCGGTATAAAAGTTTGGATTTACCGTGGAGAAATTTTTAATGATAAAAAGAAAGTAGAAGTTAAATAATTTTAAATATATGTTAGTACCAAAAAAAGTAAAATTTAGAAAGTGGCATACAATGCGCCTAAACCCAAAGGCGATGACTTCTGATACGCGTGGCACAAAGCTTGCTTTCGGATCTTTTGGTTTGAAATCAGAAACTCAAGGAAGAGTAAAATCAAATCAAATCGAATCTGCTCGTAAAGCAATGACTCGTACACTTACTAAAGCTGGAAAATCATGGATTCGTATTTTCCCAGACAGACCTTTCACTGCAAAAGCTGCAGAAGTAGGTATGGGAAAGGGAAAAGGTGATCCACAAGGTTATTTCTTTGAAGTTTTCCCTGGACGTATTATATTTGAAGTAGATGGAGTAGATGAAAAAATAGCCCGTGAAGCACTTCGTAAAGCAGGTACAAAGCTTCCTTTAAAAACAAGAATTATTTCAAGAGTTCACAAAAAATAAAATTTTATGGCAAAAAAGAAAGAAAATTTAAAAGAAATGAGTGTAGCAGATTTGAACAAAAGTGTATCTGCATTACATGAAGAGCTCCGTACTATACGCTTCAAAGCACAAGGTACAAAAGCAAAGAATGTAAAACATGAAGCTACAACAAAGAAACAAATCGCTCGTCTTATGACAGAGATAACTGCAAAAAGTAAAAAATAATTTTAAATTATAAAGTATTATGAAAACAACAAAAAACACAAAAGAAAAAGTAGAGAACGGCAAATCCTTACAAGGGGTGGTTGTTTCTGATAAGATGGACAAGACTGTTGTTGTTTCTGTTTCACGTTTCGTTAAACACCCAAAATATGGAAAATTCTACAAAGTAAGTAAGAAATACAAAGCACATGATGCAGAAAATGCATTTCATACTGGAGACAAAGTAGAAATAATAGAAACAAGACCAATATCAAAAGATAAGAAGTTTAAAGTCGTTAAGTAATATATCGAAGTAAAATAATTTTATGATACAAACAGAAACATTAGTAAAAATAACAGATAACGGAGGAGGAACAGTTGGAAAAGTTTTCAAGGTTCTTGGCTCTGCACACAAAAGATACGCACGTCTCGGTGAGATCGTTATTATTTCTGTGAAAGTAGCAACACCAAGAAAGGCTATAAAGAAGAAAGACGTTCACCAAGCTGTAGTTGTCCGTACTCGTAGTGCTTTCCGTAGAAAAGATGGTTCATATATTCGCTTTGATGATAACGCTGTTGTTATATTAGAAAAAGGAAAGAAAGATCCAAAAGCAGGACGTGTTTTCGGACCAATACCAAGAGAGCTTGCTGAGAAAGGTTTCCAAAAGATTATTTCTCTAGCACCGGAAGTTATATAATATTTTAAATACAAAGATATGAAATTAAAAAAAGGAGACAATGTAATAGTTATCGCAGGAAAAGACAAAGGCAAGAAAGGTAAAATTGCTCGTGTTTTGACTGCAGAAAATCGTGTAGTTGTTGAAGGTATCAACATGATGAAGAAACATCAACGTCCACGAAAGTCTGGAGAAAAAGGACAAGTTATTTCTATTGCATCACCTATCAATGCTTCAAATGTAATGTTTTCTGATCCAAAAAGTGGAAAGCCTACAAAGATCGGTAAGAAAAAAGTAGGGGACAAGATTGTCCGCATTGCAAAAAAGAGTGGTCAAGAAATTTAATTTTTTAAATAAATATATATGAAACACATAACTGTAAAAGAAAAAGACGCTATGGCATTCGAAAAGATGAAAGGTCTTTTTGGCTACAAAAACAAAATGGCTGCTCCAAGACTTCAAAAAGTTGTTATCAATGTTGGTACTGGTACAGGTATCAAGAAAGATAAGAACCGCAATGAATTCATCTCTGGAAGATTAGAAAAAATCACAGGACAAAAAGCAGCATTACGTGGTGCAAAGAAATCTATTGCATCTTTCAAAGTTCGCCAAGGTGACCCTATCGGTGTTATGACTACTCTACGTGGAAAGAGAATGTTTGCTTTCGTTGAAAAACTTGTGAATGTTACTCTTCCTCGTACAAAAGACTTCCGTGGTATTTCTCGTAGAGTTGTAGATGATATCGGAAATATGACTATCGGTGTCAAAGAACATACAATCTTCCCTGAAACAGCTGATGAAGATATCAAAGACGTCTTCGGTTTCGCTATCACTATCGTTTCTTCTGCTAAAACTAAAAAAGAAGGTACAACTTTCTTCGAACTCCTTGGTATTCCATTCAAGACTGAAGAAGACAGTAAAAAGAAGAAATAAAAACTTTAAACTTAAAAAACACTCTTAGAAATAAGGGTGTTTTTGTTTGCTTGTATTTTGTTATTTTGTATAGTATTGTGTGGTTAAACCAATTAAACTATAGTTCTATGAAAATACCTAAGGATATCTTTCCACTGCAAATAAATGGGGAAAAGCTTCTGATCGTACCCAATTCAATTCCTCTTGAAGACATTTTCGAGCCTCTAATACAATTTGCCTGCGGATTCTTTGGATTAACAAGGCAAGAATTGTTTTCAAAAACTAGAAAGAGAGAAATAGTAAAAGTAAGGCAATACTGCCATTATCTTTGTCTCAGTATTCACAATAATCCTACGAAAGTAAGCTTGCATCTTGGAGGGCAAGACCATGCTACCGCATTACATTCAAAAGATGTTATTCTGGAACTCCTCGAAACTGATAGAGCTACAAAAAAAGAGTTTTTTATGTTTAATAATTTTTTTGTAAAGGAGCTTATTAAGAAGTTTCCGTTTATTGAAGCGGCACAGGAATTTATTACTTGCATGGAGATAGAAATTATCCTTACAGGAAAAGGTAAATCTATTGAAGAAATTTCGGAAATTAAGAACAAAATCCTTGATGAATTATTGGCTAAGATCTACCGCCATCCGGACTATGTTTATCCAATTTTAAAAGATGTACTTTTCTAATTCTAAAGCCTTGCTGCTTATTTTATGTAGCAAGGCTTTTTATTTGACTATTTTTATAGCTTCTGCTAGTATAGAGGAGTTCCTCATTTAGGTTGATCTGTGTTTCTCCTTAAGGCTTTTTAAAAGGTTTTAAGAAAAAATACAAGATATCACTTAGAAAAAGGACGATATTTTAATTATGGCAAAAACATCAGTCGTCGCGAGAGCGGCAAAAAAGCAAAAGTTTTCTACACGGGTTAAGAACCGATGTTTTCGTTGTGGTCGTGGAAACGGTTTTATGAGAGATTTCGGTATTTGTCGTATCTGCTTCAGAGAACTAGCAAACGAAGGTATGCTTCCAGGTATCCGCAAGTCATCTTGGTAATATTTAAATAAATTTATGGATCAAATCGCAAACATGATAATAATGATGAAGAATGCAAGTTTGGCAAAGCGCCCAACTACTGTATTTCCTCATTCAAAAATGAAACAAGCTATTTTGGAATGTTTAAAGAAAGAAGGCTACATCGTAGGATTTTCAAAGAAATTAAGAAAAGGTTTCCCAGTGCTCGAAGTAGAGCTTTTATATGTTGACGGAAAGGCAAAAATCACAGACGTAGACAGAGTTTCAAAACAATCACGCCGTACATATTTTGGAGTAAAAGACATCAGACCTGTTAGAAATGGTTTCGGTTCTGTAATTCTTTCAACTCCAAAAGGAATAATGTCTGGAAAAGAAGCAAAGAAAGAAATGGTCGGAGGTGAAGCATTGTTTAAAATTTGGTAGTTCTAAGGTGTCACTATAAATAATAAAATTATATGAGTAGAATTGGAAAACAAGAAATCATAATACCAGCAGGAGTAGAAGTCACAAAGAATGGCCCTGTTTTGACAGTGAAAGGTTCAAAGGGAACTTTGACTAAGAACTTCCGTGACGATGTTACTATAAACATTGCAGACAAAATGATCACTCTCTCTATACAAAGAAATGATAAATTCTCAAAATCACTTTGGGGTACTTATGCTTCTCATATCAAAAATATGATAGCAGGAGTAGAAACTCCATACTCAAAGAAATTGATTCTTGAAGGAGTTGGTTTCAAATCAGAAGTAAAAGGAAAAGAACTTCACCTCGCACTTGGTTTTTCTCATCCAGTTATCGTAAAAATCCCAGAAAATCTTACAGTTACAGCAGAAAAGAATAATATTACAGTTACAGGTATCGACAAAGAAGTAGTTGGTAGTTTTACAGCAGAACTTCGTTCAATGAAGAAACCAGAACCTTACAAAGGTAAAGGTTTCCGTTATGAAGATGAAGTTATTAGAAGAAAACAAGGTAAGAAAACAGCATAATACATTAAGATAACTTAAATTTTATGATTAAAAAAACAGAAAAAAGAATACGTTTGAAAGCAAAGATCAGAGCTAAAATCTCAGGTACTAGAGAACGCCCACGTCTTTCTATTTTTAGATCAAATAAATTTATCTATGCTCAAATCATAGACGACACTACAGCAAAGACTATAGTTTCTGCAAATGATGTTAAAATGACAAAGGGTACAAAAACAGAACACGCAAAGCAAATCGGTGCAGAAATAGCAAAACTTGCAATGGATAACAAAATTTCACAAGTTGTTTTTGATAGAAATGGTTTCAAATATACAGGACGCATAAAAGTCGTAGCGGATAGTGCTCGTGAAGCAGGATTAAAGCTTTAATAAAATTTAGCTGAATAAAAAATTATGGATAAAGATAATCAACAAAAAAATACTAACGACAATAGAGGAGGAGACAGAAGAGGAGGTCGCAGACCAGCTTCTTTCGACAGACCAAAGCCAGAATTTGATCAAAAGATCATCGACATCCGTCGTGTGACTCGTGTTGTAGCAGGAGGACGTAGATTCTCTTTCTCTGTTGCACTAGTAGCAGGAGACAAAAAAGGTTCTGTTGGTCTTGGACTTGGTAAATCAGGAGATACTTCACTTGCTATCACAAAAGCTCTTCGCAATGCAAAGAAAAATATGATCAAGTTGAAACTTACAAAGAATAATTCTATTCCTCACGAAGTTGATGCAAAATTCGCAAGTTCAAAAGTGTTTATTTCTCCAAACCGTGGACGTGGACTTGTAGCAGGTTCTGCTCTTCGTGATATATTGGTTTTAGCTGGAGTAAAAGATGTAACTGCAAAGATACATTCAGGTAGTAAAAATAAATTAAACAATGCAAAAGCTACAATCGAAGCATTGTCATTAGTTGCTACTAAACTTTCAAAAGTAAACCTTGATATAGTTGCACCAGTAGCGCCTGAAATAAAAGAATAATTTTAATACAATTTTATGCAAATACATAATTTAAAAAGAATACATAAGAATAAAAAAGACCGTATGGTAGGACGTGGTGGTAAACACGCGAAGACTTCTGGCCGTGGTACAAAAGGTCAAAGTGCTCGTGCTGGTAACAAAAAGCGCCCAGAACTTCGAGACATAATCAAGAAACTTCCAAAACAAAGAGGTTACCGTACAAATTCTTACGAAATCAAACCAGCTACTATTTCTCTCGATGCTATAGCAAAATTTTTCCCAACAGGAGGAGCTATAACACCAACTATCTTGATAGAGAAAAAAGCTATCAAGACTTACAAAGGTTTTACTCCAAAAGTAAAAATCTTAAGTGGTAAAGCAGACTTCAAAGTAAAAATAGAAGTCACTAAGTGTATCGTTTCAAAAGGTTCTAAAGAAAAGATCGAAAAGGCAGGGGGAAGTGTAACAGCTTAAATAATAAAAATATATGCAAAATTTTTGGAATAAAGTAAAAATAGTTTTCCAAGATAAGACTCTAAGAAGAAGAATATACTTCGTTATTTTCGCATTGTTTATTTTCCGTTTACTCGCTGCTATACCAATACCAGGTATCGATACAATAGAACTCAATCGTTTCTTATCAAATAACCAATTCTTTGGTATTTTAAATATTTTCTCTGGAGGTGGACTTTCAAATCTTTCAATAATAATGCTTGGAGTTGGTCCATTTATTACTGCAAGTATCATAATGCAACTTCTTACTATAATGGTTCCAAGATTTAAAGCTTTGTACCAAGAAGAAGGTGAAATAGGTAGAAGAAAATTTACTCAATACTCACGCCTCCTCGCTGTTCCTCTTGCTTTAGTTCAAGGTTTTTCTTTGCTTACAATTCTTGCTCGTCAAAATATTTTAGGAGCTCTTACTCCTTTTGAAATGGCTTCAAATCTTATTTTGATTACTGCAGGATCAATGTTACTTATGTGGATTGGTGAGCTTATGTCTGAATTTGGTATTGGTAATGGTGTTTCACTTATTATCTTTGCTGGTATTATCGCAAATATTCCAAGTCACATCAGTCAACTTCTTTTCTCTTTTGATGTTTCACAAATTCCTCTATTTTTAGTATTTACTGTTGTTGGTCTTCTTGTTGTGGCTGGAGTTATCGTTGTCACAGAAGCAGAACGTCCAATCCCTGTAACTTATGCAAAACAAGTTCGTGGAAGTAAAATGTTTGGAGGAGGAAGTACATATCTTCCACTTCGCGTGAACCAAGCTGGAGTTATCCCAATAATCTTTGCTCTTTCAATATTACTTTTCCCTCAAATGATCGGTAATTTCTTGGCTACTTCAAGTCACGTCTGGGTTGTGAAGATTTCTAGTTTCTTACTTCTTTTCGCACAAGGCACATGGCTTTACACAATCGTTTACTTTATATTTGTTTTCCTTTTCACTTATTTCTACACTGCTGTTACTTTCGATCCAGAAGCTTTGTCTACAAATCTTCAAAAGAATGGTGCATTTATCCCAGGCATTCGCCCAGGAGCAAGTACTTCAGAATATATTTCTAAAGTTTTAAATCGTATCACTCTTCTCGGAGCTGTATTCCTCGGTCTTATTGCTGTGCTTCCACTCGTGATGCGTTCTATTACAGGTATTACAGCTATTGCTCTCGGTGGTACTGCACTCCTTATCGTTGTCTCTGTAGTCCTCGACCTTATCAAGAAAGTCGATGCACAGATCTCAATGAGAGAATACTAATTATATATTTTTACTTAATAAAAAATTCTCAACAAAAGTTGGGAATTTTTTGATTTATACAGAGTTATACACAGAATAATCTTGCTAAAGATGGTCGGGGGGGGGTACACTTACTTTATTATAAGTTTAAATAAAAATAATTACAATTCAATGAAAAAAATTATATCAAGTTTTTTTGTCTTAGCTTTAGTTTTTAGTTTCTTTATTAATATTCAAAAAGCTAGTGCAGACAATATATTTACTCGCTTCCTCTCTTTTGGTTCAAAGGGGGAAGATGTAAAAGTATTACAGCAAGTTTTACAGAATGAAGGTTTACTCGGTATGGCTGCTACTGGATATTATGGAACAGCTACAAAAGAAGCTGTTACACAACTTCAAGCTAAAAACAATCTAGAACCTGTTGGTGTTGTTGGACCAAAGACTCTTGCTCTTGTTACTACAAAGGTATCAACTGTTGTGCCTACAACTACTACTACAGCAAAAGCTGTTGCAACAATAGTTCCTGTTTGTTCTGCAACTTCACCCACTTCAATAACTGTCACTTCTCCAAACGGAGGGGAAGTATATTATTCTGGGCAATTGGTGAATATAAAATGGAAAAGTTGTAATGTACCCGCAACAACTAATTTAGAAATTATGCTTGAAAGTAATGCCGGTGCTATAAATGTGTCTCCTACTGGAAATTATATTCAAAATGATGGAAATGAAACAGTAACACTACAAACTACTCTTCCTTATGGGTTAAATTTTAAAATTGGTATTTATTATACAAGCGGTAATCTTGCTGATCGTTCTGATAATCTATTTACTATAAATGGATCAGGAGTAACTGCACAACTTTGTAATCCTATTATTCAAATGATACCATTGAATCCTCCACAAGTTCTTACAAACGGAACTACTAATATGTATAGAGTTATGGTTTTAAATACTTCTAACACAAATGGATGCAAGGTGAATACTATGTCTTTTAATAGTGCTTATTCATCTACTATTGGGTTAAGCGGATATCAATTGATAGATAGTAATGGTGTAATTTACACCAATGGAAATGGAGTAGGTAGTAGTAATGGAACTCAATCTATCTCTATGAGTTTAGGTAATAATTTAATTATAAACCCTCTTTCATTAAATATATTTACTTTAAGAGGTTTAACTTCCGGTATTTCTGGTTCAACTGGAACCCAATCTATTTCTACTCGTATGACTGGAATAACAGTAAATGATATTTCCGGATTAAATATTTCACCTATTGGAATTTCTAATACTTCACAAGTTATTACTAATTAAATAATTATTAATACTAAAAAACTCCCGAGAGGGAGTTTTTTATTTTTAGCTGATCCAGTTTTTATATTCTGAAACGATTTTTCCTGCTACTTCTTCAAGATTGTTTTTATCAGTATCGATCACTAAATCAAAATTATTTTTGTCTGTATGTTCTACGCCATACATTTCTTTAAATCTTTTCTTTTCACTTTCTAATCTATGAGTTATTTTTTCATAAATCTCTTCTTCTGTTAGTGATTCTTCACTTTGTCTACGAAGGGGATTTTCTTTTAGATTATTAAGGATTCTACTTTTTGATATTTCAGGTGGAAGGTCAAGATAGACTTTGAAAGACTCTGGTATCCAATGAAAAGCAAGACGAGAATCAATAACCACTTCATTCATTTCTCCAGCCTTTTTTACTTCTGTGTCTATTTTTGTATCGATACTTGGATCACTTTCTGCTTTTGTAGAGAGTTCATTTAAAGTCATATTCATATCGATAGCGACTTGTCGCATGAAATCTCCAGATGAAAATCTTTTATATCCGAGCTTTTTGGCAACCATATCTGCAGTACTAGATTTTCCACTTCCTATCCCTCCTGCTATTGTGATGATATGTTTTTTATTCATAAGTGAGTTAATTAAAGCATATTTGATTTTAAAGCTCAAATCTTGTATTCTATCTACATATGTCACACACTTTTGTATTTTTTGGTATCGTTGGTTCAGGCAAGGGAACACAGGTAAAGCTTTTAATGGATTTCTTGAAAGGGAAAGACGGAGCCGATTGTGTATATGTTTCTCCAGGGCATGAGTATAGGAGATTAGCAGAAAATAATGATTTTACAGGCTCTTTGATAAAAGGGCCTCTTTTAAGAGGTGAACTTTTGCCTGGTGTTATGACAGATGCAATAGTGACTAATATTTTTATGAATTCTTTGGATGATAAGAAGAATTTGATAATGGATGGATATCCTCGTGCTGTAAGCCAAGCGATAAGTTTCGAATCAATGATGAAATTCTACAAAAGAGATAATGTAAAAATTATTTATATAGAATTATCAAAAGAAGAATCAGTAAAAAGATTGCAATTACGTTCACGACCAGATGATACAAAAGAAGGCATAGAAACAAGATTTAGAGAATATGAAGAAAATGTTCTTCCTGCTATGAATTATTATAAAGATAAATATGAAATTTTCCATATAAAAGGTGAGCAGAGTATAGAAGATGTTCATAAAGACATTTTAAAAGCATTAGGTTTTTAAAAAATGATAATAATAAAAACTACAGAACAAATAGATATAATTCGTGAGGGAGGCAAAAGACTCGCTACTATTTTATATAAAGTAAAAGATAAAGTAGCACCTGGAATCTCTACAAAAGATCTCGATATGTATGCAGAAAAATTAATCCGTGAAGGAGGTGATACTCCAGCTTTTTTGAATTATCGACCTAGTGGAGTACGTGTTGCATATCCTGCTTCACTTTGTACTTCAGTGAATGAAGAAGTTGTACACGGTATTCCAAATAAAAATAAAATTCTTAAAGAAGGAGATATTATTTCTATTGATCTCGGCCTCAAACATAAAGGACTTTTTACAGATATGGCTCTGACTGTACCCGTAGGAAAAATAAATAAAGAAGACGCAAAGCTTTTAGAAATTACAGAGAAAGCAATGTATGCTGGTATTTCTGCTGCACGTGCTGGATACACAGTAGGAGATATTGGTTTTACTATTGAGAGTTTTGTAAAGTCTCAAGGTAAATACGGTATTGTTGATATTTTATCTGGTCATGGAGTCGGAGTAGAAATACACGAAGATCCATATATACCAAACTTTGGAAAAGCGGGAACTGGAGTGAAATTAAAAAAGGGAATGGTTATAGCAATAGAACCAATGCTAAATCTTGGTACGAAAAATGTTACTCTGGATGATGATGAATATACTTTCCGTACAAAAGATGGAAAAAGAAGTGCTCATTTTGAATGTACAATAGCTATTACTGAAGACGAGCCTGAAATTCT
>Ga0268298_10003616_pt1 | contig 15635 bp, 12 predicted proteins | sample WWTPWeurt_MetaG_FD_194462 | JGI IMG/M metagenome (GOLD analysis project Ga0268298, IMG submission 194462) | Activated sludge microbial communities from WWTP in Nijmegen, Gelderland, Netherland - WWTP Weurt | ecosystem: Engineered > WWTP > Aerobic digester > Activated sludge | place... | reverse complement strand
GTCCCCTCGGGGAACATGCCCAGCGTCTGGCCGTGCTCCAGGACTTTCAGCGCGTGGTTGTAAGCCCACGGATCTTTTTTATCGCGTGAAACAGGGAACGCGCCCATGCGGCGGATGACAGCGTCCACAATCGGATTCTTGAAAAGTTCAGCCTTGCCCATATAAAAGATTGGACGCGGCAATGACAACTGCATGGGGAAGACATCAAAATTCGTGACGTGGTTGCACGCCACGATCACGCCTCCATCCGACGGGAAGTGGGCGAGGCCTTCGACGCGCATCTCCATCACGATACGGAACGCCGCGCGCAAAATCCCCACGATGCTTTTGCGTAAAAGCGTATCATGAAAAAAGAACGGCTTGCGATCGCGCGAGTCGGGTTCAAAGGTTGATTCCGTCATGGCGAATGGGATTATACTTGGCAGAGTACACTGAAAACAACCCCAGGAGTTCAACATGGACACAACGATTGAAAGCATCTCCGCGCTCGAAATTCTCGATTCGCGCGGCAACCCCACCGTGGAAGTGGAAGTAGTTTTGATGGATGGCGCGTGGGGACGCGCGGCTGTCCCATCTGGCGCGTCGACGGGCGATCACGAGGCCCTCGAAATGCGCGACGGCGACAAGAAGCGCTATCTCGGCAAGGGCGTGCTAAACGCCGTCGCCAACGTGAATGGCATCATCGCCGAGGAACTCTTCGGCATGGACGCGTCGGAGCAGCGCGCTATCGACGCCGCGTTGCTCGAGTTGGACGGAACCCCCAACAAGTCGAAGTTGGGTGCGAACGCCATTTTGGGAGTCAGTCTCGCAGTAGCGAAGGCCGCGGCCAATTCAGTTGGGCTTCCGCTCTATCGCTATCTCGGCGGCGTACACGCGCATGTGCTGCCCGTCCCGATGATGAACATTCTCAACGGCGGCGCGCACACAGGCTGGCAAAGCACCGACATGCAGGAATTCATGGTGATGCCCTTCGGCGCGGAAAGTTTCACCGAGGGCGTTCGCTGGGGCGCGGAAATTTATCACGCGCTGAAATCGGTCTTAAAAGAAAAGGGCTATCCTACCCTGGTCGGCGACGAGGGCGGTTACGCGCCCGCGCTGAAAGCCAATGAAGAAGCGCTGGAAGTCATCCTGGCGGCCATTGCCAAGGCAGGCTTCAAAGCGGGCCGCGGTCAGCAAGTGGCTATCGCGCTCGACCCTGCCGCCTCAGAATTTTACGAAGAGGAATCAAAAACCTACAACCTTCGCAAAGAAGGTAAAAAATTCAGCGGCGAACAGATGGTGGAATTCTGGGCCAAGTGGGTGAAGGACTATCCCATCGTCTCCATCGAAGACGGCCTCGCCCAGGACGATTGGGCTTCGTGGAAACTGATGAACCAGAAACTGGGCGACAAGTTGCAGATCGTGGGCGATGACCTACTCGTCACCAACCCCGAGCGCGTCCGCCGCGCCATCGAAGAGAACGCCGCCAACGCCCTGCTCGTCAAGGTCAACCAGATTGGCTCGCTGACGGAAACCATCGAAGCCGTGGAACTCTGCCACCGCGCGGGCTGGCGCGCCGTCACCAGTCACCGCTCTGGCGAGACCGAAGACGCCACCATCGCCGACCTGGCCGTGGCGCTCAACACAGGCCAGATCAAAACAGGCGCTCCCGCGCGTTCAGACCGCGTGGCAAAATACAACCAGTTGATCCGCATCGAGGCCGAGTTGGGCGATGCCGCCCACTACGCTGGCTGGGACGCCCTGCGAAAGTAAACCAACCAACACCCGCCTGGTCGAAGTTCAACCAGGCGGGATTTTTTTACCCAGCCACTTTGTTAATATACTTGACAAAGTAAAAATTAGCGCTATCATATTCGCAAGTTCTGTAGCCGTAAGGAGCAATAATAGGCCGTGTTTAGTTCTTACATTCGCTTTCTCCCTGATCAGAATGTAAAGTACATTAACAAACATGCCGCCTTGGATCTAATTCGCTTCACGCCGGGGGGCATTTCGCGAGTAGCGCTGGCCCAAAGGCTGGCGATTACGCGTGCCGCGGTTACATCCATCGTCAGCGATCTCATCCACACGGGCCTCATCCTTGAAAGAAGAAGCGCGGCCGCGACCAATGGGCGTCCGCCGATCATTTTGGAGATCAACCAGGAGCGCGGATACGTGGCTGGCGTAGACATGGGGTCATCGCACCTGACGGTGATCGTCGCCAACTTTGGCATGCAGGTGCTGGCCGAGCAGGAACAACCATTCAAAATCGGCGACGGACCCGAAGAATGCATTCGTCAGGCCGACGAGGCGCTTCGCTCGCTTCTCGCGACGCTGGGGCTGGGTCTCTCCGACCTGAGCGCGATCGGCGTCGGCGTGCCTGGCCCGACCATTGCCAGCGAAGGCATGGTGCTCGCGCCGCCCATCATGCCAGGCTGGGATCGCTTCCCGATTCGCGATACGCTCGAAAAACGCTGGGGATGTCCCGTCTCGCTCAACAACGACGCCGAACTGGGCGTGCTGGGCGAATGGGCTTGCGGTGCGGGACGCGGCGAGCAAAACCTGGCCTACATCAAAGTTGGCACGGGCATTGGCGCAGGGCTGTTGGTAAATGGACAGATCTACCGCGGCGCCACTGGCGCGGCAGGTGAAATCGGTCACATGATTATTGACGAGAACGGTCCGCTGTGTGCCTGCGGCAACCACGGCTGTCTCGAAGCGCTGGCCGGGGGCCGCGCCATCGTCAGCATGGCGCGAACCGCCATCCAGTCTGGACGGAGAACCGAGCTGGCCGAACATCCAAACCCAGAGTCGCTCACCGCGATGGACATCTCCAACGCGGCCGCCCGCGGCGATCTGGTAGCCCAGGAAATCCTGGCTGAGGCTGGCAACCAGCTTGGAATTGCCCTCACCAGTCTCGTGAACCTTTTTAACCCGAATATTGTCGTTGTTGGCGGCGGCGTGGCGCAGACGGGAGACCTTTTTCTGGAACCCATCCGAAAAGTTGTCTTGAAGCGAAGCCTGCCCGCGGCCGCGCACGTTGTCCGCATCACCACCTCCCTGCTCGGAAAACGTTCCACAGGCATGGGAGCGGTGGTGCAAGCCCTTTCGATAGCCCTTCATAAAATTGCCTCTTGAAATCGAGGCTGGCGGTCGTATAATCTAGCTACCATACCCGCTACGAAACGGAGGAACACACAATGGCAAGCGTAACCTATAAGAACGTCGTCAAAAAATTTGGCGACTCGACCGCCGTGGACAACATGAATTTCCACGTCGAAGACAAGGAATTCCTTGTTTTGGTCGGCCCATCGGGCTGTGGCAAGACCACTGCTTTGCGCCTGTTAGCCGGCCTGGAGGAAATCACCAGCGGTGAGATCCTGATCGGCGACAGGGCCGTGAACGACGTCGCGCCAAAGGATCGAGACATCGCCATGGTGTTCCAATCCTACGCTCTCTATCCCCATCTTTCTGTTTATGACAATATGGCCTTTGGGTTGAAGCTCAAGAAAACGCCCAAAGACGAGATCAAACGCCGCGTATCCGAGGCCGCCGAAGTGCTCGGCATCACCGACCTGCTTCAACGCAAGCCGCGCCAGCTTTCGGGCGGTCAGCGCCAGCGTGTGGCGGTGGGACGCGCCATCGTGCGCGAGCCGAAGGTCTTCCTGTTCGACGAGCCGCTCTCCAACCTGGACGCGAAATTGAGAGTCCAGATGCGCGCCGAGATCAGCAAACTGCACCAGCGTTTGCAGACCACCTTCATCTACGTGACGCACGATCAGGTGGAAGCCATGACAATGGCTACCCGCATCGCAGTGATTAACCGCGGCAAACTCCAGCAGATCGATTCACCGCAGAACCTGTACGATCACCCGAACAATTTGTTTGTGGCAGGCTTCATTGGTTCGCCCGCCATGAACTTCTTCCCCGCCAAACTCCGCAAGGATGGCGGCAAACTGGTGGTAGATTCTGGCGATTTCGTGGTTGCCATCCCCGCCGAAGCAGCGCCACAATACGAAAAATATGCCGGGCGCGAGGTGGTCTTTGGTATTCGCCCCGAAAACATCCACGACGTTCACTTCACCCCGCCCAACATCCACGGCGAGACGATCAGCGTCAAAGTGGATGTGACCGAGTTGATGGGTAATGAGATTTTCCTGTACCTGGTGAGCGGTAAGAACACCTTCGTGGCCCGCGTAGACCCGCGTTCGCGAATGCGCGTTGGCGAGCAGGCTCAGGTGATGTTCGATATGGATCATTTCCATATATTCGACGCGCAGACCGAAGAAGCGCTACATTAACCCGAAAGGAGGCGATGCCCCAAACCAACGCCCTTTGAACGCTGTATTACGACATCAATCACTGTAAACTCTTCAAGGAGAAGAATATGAAATCCAAACTGATGCTTCTTATTAGCATCCTTGTCATTGCTACCATGGTCCTCACCGCTTGCGGTGGTGGCGCTTCCAAAGAACCTGTCACCATTACCTTCTGGGAACAGGAAGGCGAGGATGTGGACGTTTTCATCGACGCGTTGATCGCTGAATTCCAGACGGCCAACCCCAACATCACCGTGGAACGCACTCACTATGAGAACGAAGCGCTCCGCGACCAGTTCCAGACCGCCTCGCTGGCCAACTCGGCTCCCGATGTCGTGCGCGTCCCGAACGACTTTGCTGGTCCGTTCAGCGAACTGCAGATTGTTGCCCCCGTCAGCGACCTGTTTGACGACAAATTCCTCGGCCAGTTCTTCCCTGGCGCTCTCGACCCCGCGAAAGTCGGCGGAACCCTCTGGGGCGTCCCCGATAACTACGGCAACCACCTCATGTTGATCTACAACAAAGACCTGATTGCCGAACCGCCCGCCACCTTTGAAGAACTGATCACCAAGGCCAAGGAATTGACCACGGGTGATGTTCAGGGCTTCGCTTACAACCTGAATGAGCCGTTCTGGGGCGCTGGTTTCTACGGCGCTTTCGGCGGTTGGCCGCTTGATGGAAGCGACAAACCCCAGTTCAACAACGATTCCTTCAAGAATTACCTGACCTTCGTTGCCAGCCTCAAGACCGACGGCGTTGTCCCCGCGGAATGCGATTACAACTGCGCCGACACCCTGATGAAAGACGGCAAGGCCGCTATGATCATCAACGGCGACTGGTCGCTCGGCGATTACACCAAGGCCCTCGGCGATAAGATGGGCGTTGCCCCCGTCCCGACCATCAACGGCAAGCCGTACACCGAAATGACCGCTGGCAAGTATTTCATGGTCTCCACCGCCGCCGCTGCAGACGATGCCAAGAAAGCCGCCATCGTTAAGTTCATCACCTTCATGACGTCCAAGGATGTCCAGAAGAAGTGGCTCGATGAATTCAAGCGCCTGCCCTCCAACTCCGAAGTTGCCAAGGATCCCTCCATTTCCAGCGACCCGATCCTCGCTGGCTCCATGGCGGCCCTCTCGGTCGGCCGCGGTCAACCCGCCGCCCCCGAAATGCGCTGCGCTTGGGATGCCTGGCGCCCGAACCTCGAAGGCGTGATGGCTGGAACACTCTCCCCAGCTGACGCCGCTGCCGCTGCGCAGACCTCCGCCGACGAGTGCATCGCCACCCTCGGCACCACACCCTAATTCTAGTTTTCAGCGCTAACGAAATGGGGGAGGCCTAGAGGCCTCCCCCACATCTATTTTTCTGTATTGATTGCGAGGCCTGGCATGGAAGAAAACAACCCAAAAACGCGTCAAGTCCGCCCATATGTATATTGGATAGGCGGCCTGATCGTTCTTTATTTCGTCCTTAACCTTCTCCTCAGTCCGTACTCGGATGGGATTACGCTCAACCTTGGCGTCATTGCCGAACGGCTCGGAGGCATTGCGTCTTTTCTGTTGGGTATCTTTGGCGGGCTTGCGCTGATTGAGATCTACTTCTATCAAATCTTCTTCCGCCAACCAAAAGACGCCAGGGCGCGGACAATCACGCGTGGATTACAGATCCTTTTGGGCGTATTGATGGGGCTGGCGATCCTTGCATTCTTCGAGATCACCGATCTCTACCGTCTCGGCAATAACATCATCGGCGAGATCATTCGCCTGCCAATTACGATCGTTGGAGGATTACGAAACATCCTTTTATCCACTGGTCTAACAAAAGGCGGCGCGGGGTTAATTAGCGGGATTATTGTTGCCACCTTCATCTGTGGCATTTTCTATCTCATTCAAAAAATAAGCGAGCCGCGCAACAGCAAACTTGGATTGCCCTATCTGCTGGTCCTCCCTGCGCTGATCGGCATTCTATTCCTCATCATCTACCCCTTCTTATTCGAGATCAAACTGGCATTTTCAAACGCATCGCTAGGAACGCAGGCCACCAAGAATGCTGAGTATGGCTTGCAACACGGGTGGGACAATCTCGTCACGCTCTTCACTGGAAAGGTAGCCAAAGACGCAAAATTCTTTGAAGTGTTTGGCCGCACAATCCTCTGGACGCTGATCAACGTCACCTTCCATATCGCGGGGGGCATGGGACTCGCCCTGCTCCTCCATCGCCCGATGAAAATGCAGGGCGTCTATCGCACACTCCTCATCTTTCCGTGGGCCATTCCTACCACGATCGCGGCCATGGCTCTTCGCAACGAATTCGACAGCCGTTATGGGCTCTTCAATATCCTGCTCACCGATCTGAACACCTGGCTTACAGGCATCAGCCACGGAACGGTCAACATTCCTCTCATTGGTGATACCTTCGGCTGGCTGGCCGCGCACATCGGTCCCGTGAGTTGGAAGCAGGACCCATTCTGGGCCTTCGTTTCCATCCTCATATCCAACATCTGGCTCGGCATCCCGTTCATGTCAGTCATCATCCTGGGCGGGTTGCAAAGCATCTCGCAAGAATATTATGAAGCGGCTGAAATTGATGGCGCGAGCAAATTTCAACAATTCCGAAATATCACACTACCGCTTCTGCGCCCTGTGCTCACGCCGGCCATCATCCTCGGAGTGGTGTGGACCTTCAACAAATTCGACGTCATCTACCTCATCACACAAGGAGGCCCGCAAGAGAAGACCGACATCCTCGTCTCCTCCATGTACAAAGCCGCCTTCAGTTTTTACCGTTACGGCTTTACGGCCATGTTCGCGCTGGTCATTTTTGTCATTCTTCTGATATTCACGCTCTTTTACCTGCGCGTTTCAGGCGGGTTGAAATCTGCCACCGAGTAACAAGGTATTAAATCATGCAAAATAAACCCGTTTCCCCCATCACTAAAGCCCTGCGCTGGTTCTTCGTCCGCGGTCGAGGCGACAGCCCTTTCAAATCCCTGCTCATCCACGCCACCCTCATCATAGCCTCGATTATCGCCGTGTATCCCGTGCTGCGCGTCGTCACCATCTCCCTGCGTCCCAACGACACCCTGCTCACCACCGACTTGCGCATCATCCCCGAAAACGCCACGCTCGACAACTACAAGGAAGTGCTCTTCGGTTCGCCAGAGAAAAACCGCCAATCCGATTTCTTCCTGTGGATCTGGAACTCCTTCTCCGTCGTCGCGGTGACATCCGTCATCAGCATGATCCTGGCCGCGGTCAGCGCGTACGCTTTTTCAAGATTCAAATTTCCAGGGCGCGCCGCAGGACTGGTCTTCCTTCTCACCACACAGATGATCCCCGCGGGTATGTTGCTTTTACCTCTCTTTATCATGCTGGCACAACTCAGGATGATCAATACTACGGTTGGCCTCATTATCGCCTACTCGGTCAGTTCCGTCCCGCTCACCATCTGGACCCTCAAAGGCTACTACGACACCATCCCCGTGGATCTCGAGGAAGCCGCGCTGATCGACGGAGCAAACCGCTTCACGGTCTTCACAAAGATCATCCTGCCGCTCTCCACGCCAGCCCTCGCTATCGCCTTCCTCTTCAGTTTCATGGGCGGTTGGAGCGAGTACCTCGTGGCGCGCGTCGTCCTCCAAAAGAATGACCTGTTCACCTGGCCGCTCGGCATCTTCACCTACGCCCAACAGTTCACCGTATCATGGGGACAATTCTCCGCCGCCTCGGTGCTCATCGCCATCCCTGTCATGGCGCTATTCCTCTACTCGTCGAAGTGGCTGATCTCTGGCCTAACGCTCGGAAGCGTAAAAGGCTAGGAAGCCGAAACACCTCGGGGCGGTCCAGGAAGCGACCGCCCCTTTTTTATAGGGATGTGAACCATGCGTAAGACGTTGATACTCCTCCTGCTCCTCGCCTCTATCCTGACCTCCTGCCAACCCGCCGCGGAGACAGAGACTCCCCCCGCCCACGTGTGGTGGAACGACGCGGTCTTCTACGAGATATTCGTCCGCAGTTTCAATGACAGCAACGGCGACGGCATCGGCGATTTCAACGGCATCACCGAAAAATTGGATTACCTCAACGACGGCGATCCCAATACCGCTACCGACCTCGGCGTGACTGGCATCTGGCTCATGCCCATCTTCCCCTCCCCCTCCTACCACGGCTACGATGTGACCGATTACTACGGCGTCAACCCGCAATACGGCACGATGGATGATTTCAAACACCTGCTCGCCGAAGCCAACAAACGCGGCATCCGCGTCATCATTGACCTGGTCATCAACCACACATCCGACCAGCATCCCTGGTTCAAAGACGCGAAACGCAATAAGAAGTCGGAATACCGCGATTGGTATATCTGGAGCGAAACCGACCTGGGCTACAAAGGCCCGTGGAACCAGCGCGTCTGGCATTCATCCACAACAGGTTTCTACTACGGCATCTTCACCTCAAACATGCCCGACTTGAATTTCGAGAATCGGCAAGTGACCAAAGAGATCGAAAAAATAATGGACTTCTGGCTCACCGATGTCGGCGTGGACGGCTTCCGCATGGATGCCATCAAACACCTGGTCGAAGAAGGGAAAGTTCAAGAGAACACCCAAGCTACGCACGAGTGGCTCCAAAAGAATTTCTACCCAACGTATAAGGGAATCAATCCCGAGGCCCTTGCGGTAGGCGAACTCTTTGGCAACGACATGAACTCCATCAGCAAATACGTGGACAACCAGCAATTCGACATGGCCTTCAACTTCCAACTGGCAAGCGCCTTCATCAGCTCCGCCAACTCCCGAAGCGCCTCCTACACCAGCCGCACCCTCGAACTAAGCAGTAAAGTTCTCGACAACAGCCAATACGCCCCCTTCCTCACCAACCACGACCAGGACCGTGTGATGTCCGAACTGCGCGGGGATGTGGACAAGGCAAAAGTGGCCGCGTCCCTTTTGCTCACCTCGCCAGGCACGCCATTCCTCTACTACGGCGAGGAGATCGGCATGCAAGGCCGCAAACCCGACGAAAACATCCGCCTGCCTATGCAATGGTCAGACGCCGAAAACGCGGGCTTCACAACGGGCAAACCCTGGCGCGCCCCCAACAGCGACTACACCGCCATCAACGTCGCGGCCCAAAACGAAGACGTCAACTCCCTGCTCAATCACTACCGCGCCCTCGTCAACCTCCGCAATGCTCATCCCGCCCTGCGCGTTGGGAATTACGCCGCCATCAAAACTGATAACGACCGATTGTTCGCCAGCCTGCGCGTAAGCGCAGACGAAGCGGTCATAGTCCTCATCAATACAGGCGAAGAGCCCATCAAGGGATTCTCACTCGAACTAGCCAACTCGACTCTCCCCGCGGGCGACTATTTCCTCACCAGCCTGTTCGGTTCACCACTGACTTTGAGCGCGCTCGCCAACCAACAGGGCGGATTCACCCTTCAAGCGGATTCTGCCATCCCCGCCTACAGCGCCATCATCCTTCAACTGGATTTGAAATAAGCCATGACCAACCGATACCAACCTATCCCCTATGTCAAATTGACACACCCCGAATGGACGAAGAACGCCGTCATCTACCAGATCAACACGCGGCAATTCACCGCCGAAGGGACATTCCGCGCCGCCCAATCGCACCTGCCGCGCCTCAAAGAGTTAGGCGTAGACATCCTCTGGCTGATGCCCGTCCACGAGATCGGGATTCAGAATCGCAAAGGCCGCCTCGGTAGTCCGTATTCGGTGCGAGATTATTACAGCGTCAATTCCGAATTTGGCACGCTTGACGACCTCAAGGATTTTGTCAACGCAGCCCACGCGCAAGGCATGTACGTCATCCTCGATTGGGTGGCAAACCATACCGCCTGGGATAACAACCTCGTCAACGAACACCCCGACTGGTACGCGCGCGATTGGAAAGGCGACTTCCACCCCACGCCCTGGTGGGACTGGGAGGATGTGATTGACCTGGACTACCAGAACCCCAACCTCCGCAAGTACATGACCGAAGCCCTCAAATACTGGGTGAAAGAAGCAGACATTGACGGCTACCGCTGTGACGTGGCGGGCTTCCTCCCCACCGATTTTTGGAACAACGTCCGCAAAGAACTGGATGCTATCAAACCTGTCTTCATGCTGGCCGAATGGGAAGCGCGCGACCTGCACGAATACGCCTTCGACATGACCTACGCCTGGACATGGAACTATGCCGTTCGCGATCTGGTCAACGGAAGAGTGGGTCTGAATGAGTTGTACGTCTATTACTCCTGGAACGATAAAGCCTATACTCAGGACATGCTGCGGATGACGCACATCAGCAACCACGACCTGAACTCGTGGCACGGAACACAGTCCGAAACATTCGGCGACGGCCTTGAACCCGCCATCGTCCTCTCTGTTGTGGGCGAGGGCCTGCCCCTGCTATACAACGGACAGGAAGCGGGCGACAGTAAACGCCTTAAATTCTTCGAGAAAGATTCCATCGAATGGCGCGAGCATCCCATTGGAGAACTTTACAAAAAACTCTTCACGCTCAAGAAATCCAACACCGCGTTGTGGAATGCCCGCTGGGGCGCAAAGATGATCCATGTTCCCAACAGCGCGCCAGAGAGAGTCTTCAGTTTCGTCCGCCAGAACGATCGAAACAAAGTATTTGCCGTGTTCAACTTCTCCTCAGAACCGCAGACTGTCACTTTCAGAGAGACCCTCTGCCACGGAACATACACCGAGTATTTCAACGCGGTGAGAGTAGAATTTTCTGACAACAACTCCCTTGCATTAAAACCCTGGGATTATCGCATCTATATTCGATAACCGTTTATTTTCTGATGGGATGAGCGAATTCCCGTCCTGATGCAAATTCATCAGGACGGGAATTTTTTGAGTTGACATTTTCTCGGGGATGGCTATAATGAAATTAGTTTGTTGCCCCAACATACTAACTATGGTCACCAACGCCCTTGATCAGGCATTTCTACGCGAAACCAACCTGTCCGCCGTGTTGCGGCTGATACAGGCACAAGCCCCCATATCACGGGCGCAACTTGCCGTAGTGACGGGATTGAATAAGTCCACCGTGTCCAGCCTGGTGGACGATTTGATCGAGAGGCGGCTGGTTCACGAGATCGGGCTGAATTCGGCAGGGACGGGTCGTCCCGCCACCCTGTTGGAGATTGACCCGCACGGAGGCCACATCGTCGGCCTCGAGCTGGGCGTGGACTTTGTCGCGGTGGGCATCGCGGATTTCAGCGGTAACCTCGTCTGGCAACGCAAAGAGGACGCCGATCCTACGCAGGGTCAGGATCGCATGTTGGAGCAGGCTCTGCATCTCGTGAAAGACGCGATCGCAGTGGGAAAGAAAAAGAGCTATCGCTTTTTGGGCATGGGCTTGGCCACGCCAGGCACCGTGGACTTGAACGAAGGAGTGCTCATCTTTGCCCCCAACCTGCATTGGAAAGATGTGCCATTTCGGAAAATTTTTTCAGACGCCACAAAACTCAAAGTCAACATTGATAACGACGCCAACGCGGCCGCCATCGGCGAACACCTTTTCGGAAACGCCCGTTTTACACGCGATTTTATCTTCGTCTTCGCGGGCGTGGGCATCGGCGGCGGACTCTTCTTGAACGGCAAGTTGTATCGCGGCAAGAACGGATACGCGGGCGAGATCGGCCACTCCCCCATCATCGCCGATCAATCACAGGCGCCCTGTCACTGCGGAAATCGCGGCTGCTGGGAAACGCACGCCAACCAGTTCTCGATCATCCAGCGCGTGCGAGCGCGGCTCGAAGTCAAACGCGATAGCATCATCCCCAAACTGATGGCGGACTCGAACGCCCCGCTCTCGATCGCGTTGATCAAACAGGCCGCGGACGCGGGGGACCAGGAAGCCGCCGCCTCGTTCGCGGAAGCGGGTCGCGCGATGGGACAGGGGTTCGCGGGCCTCATCAACATTTTCAATCCCGACAAGATCATCCTTGGCGGGCCGCTCAGTCTCGCGGGCGAATATCTCCTGCCCGCCATCCGCGAAGTTCTCCCGCGTCATACCCTACCAGAAATTGACCAGCAGGCCGAAGTGATTCTGTCCTCGTTTGGACCGAACGCCAGCCTGATTGGAGCAATCGGCATCGTCGTGGACGATGTGCTATCTCATCCCACCCAGGTTGAAAGGAGGTGAGGTTCCTCGTAACAGTTTCCTTCCCAACACTTCACGGTCCATTTTATTCAATTCACATCAACCTTTCCTAGGAGAGAAGAATGAACAAGAAGATTTTTGCTCTGTTGAGCGTTCTGATGATCGCCTCGCTCGCGCTTTCAGCGTGCGGCGGCGGCGCCAAGAAAGTGGAAGTGTTCTCGTGGTGGACGGGCGGCGGCGAAGCGGCTGGCCTCGAAGCCATGATCAAGGTCTTCAATGCCAAGTATGCTGGCGTTGAATTCGTCAATGCGGCCGTGGCTGGTGGCGCTGGAACCAACGCGCGCGCCGTGTTGGCCACCCGCCTTCAGGCTGGCGACCCGCCCGATAGCTGGCAGGGACACGCTGGTCAGGAATTGATCGGAACCTACGTGGCTGGCAAGCAGATCGAGCCGTTGAACGATCTCTACGACTCTGAAGGCTGGCTCGACGTCATGCCCGAGACCCTGATCCCGCTCATCTCGGATGGCGGCAACATCTACTCGGTGCCCGTGAACATCCACCGCGCCAACGTGATGTGGTACAACCCGAAAGTCCTCGCGGACAACGGCGTGGCTGTCCCCACCACCATGGATGAGTGGTTCGCGGCCATGGACACCCTCAAGGCTGCTGGCGTCACCCCGCTCGCCCTCGGCGAACAGTGGACGAAGATGCACCTGATGGAAACCGTCCTGCTTGGCACCCTCGGCGCCGATAAGTACAACGGTCTGTGGGATGGCTCCACCGATTGGGCCTCCGCTGAAGTGACCGCCGCGCTGGAGAACTACCAGAAGGCGTTGACCTACACCAACAGCGACTCCACCTCCCTTTCGTGGCAGGATGCCGCCCAACTCGTCATCAATGGCGATGCGGCTTTCAACGTCATGGGCGACTGGGCAGAAGGGTACTTCCGCGAGCTCGGCAAGACCCCCGAAACCGACTATGGTTGGGCTCCTGTTCCAGGCAGCGTTGGCGTCTTCCAGTTCCTGTCCGACTCCTTCGTTCTGGCCGTTGGCGCTCCTGACAAGGAAGCCGCGACCGACTGGCTGAAGGTGGCTGGCTCCAAGGAAGGTCAGGAAGCCTTCAACCCCGTCAAGGGCTCCATCTGCGCCCGCACCGACTGCGACAAGGCCCTCTTTGGCGTCTACCTGCAGTCTGCCATGGACGATTGGGCCAGCAACGTGGTCGTCGGCTCGCTGACCCACGGCGTGGTTGCCAACGACTCCTGGAAGTCCGAGATCGACACTGCTCTCGGCCTCTTCATCCAGGATGGCGATCTGGCCGCCTTCCAGGCCGCGCTCGTTTCCGCGTGCGCCGCTTCTGGTCCTTGCAAGTAAAAGGCTAGTACAATATGGAGGCTCCGTCGAGGTTTGACGGAGCCTCCATTCGTTTTGAAAAGAAAGAGGCCAGGCATGTTTAAAGACAAGGATCGCTATCTTTCTATTGTTCTCATTTCTCCATCCATCATTGCCGTTCTGATCTTCATTTATGGATTCATCGCCTGGTCGGTACGCGTCTCGTTAAGTGAGTGGAAGGGACTGGCTCCCGACTACACCTTTGCCAAACTGAACAACTACATCAACCTGTTCTCCGATCCGCGCTTTCAGGTGGATATTCGCAACACAATGATCTTCACGGGCGTGTTCGTGATCGGAAGCATCGTACTCGGATTTTTCATGGCGGTGATGCTCGATCAGGGACTGAAAGGCGAGGGTTTCTTCCGCAGTCTCTTCCTCTTCCCGATGGCGATCTCCTACATTGTGACGGGCGTGGTCTGGCGCTGGTTGATGAATCCCGCCGAGGGCGATCGCATCAGCGGCCTGAACCTGCTGTTCGCCAACCTCCACCTGGATTTTCTCATCAACAAATGGCACACCACCGAGACGTGGGGCATCGCGGCCATCGCGCTGGCGGCTATCTGGCAGATGTCTGGTTACACCATGGCGCTATATCTGGCTGGCCTGCGCTCCATTCCCATCGAGTTGCGCGAAGCCGCCCAAATTGACGGCGCGACCGAATTTGACATCTATCGCTACATCATGCTTCCGCTCCTCTCCCCCGTCACGCTATCGGCGCTCATCATCCTCGGACACATGTCGCTCAAGGTCTTCGACCTGATCGTGGCGGTGGCAGGCAAGCAACTTCCGCTGGATGTGCCCGCCATCTATATGTGGCAGACCACCTTCGACGGTCTCTTCTACGGGCGCGGCGCAGCCATCGGCATCCTCCTACTCATCAGCGTGGCCGTCCTCATCATCCCCTACATCCGCTACACCCTCAAGACGGAGACACAGTCATGAAGATCAAACTCCGCATCGGCAAAAATTGGCTCTACATCCCGTTGATCGCGCTGGCGATCTTCTACCTGCTCCCCATGTACGTAATGCTGGTGACGGGCTTCAAGAGTTTTGAAGAGATCGACCTGCAAACCATGTGGAACCTGCCACGCGGCCTCGCCCTCGATAACTACATCGAAGCCTACGGCTCGCTGGCTCCCTCGCTGTGGAACAGTTTTCTCATGGTCATCCCCGCTGCGCTCATCTCCTCCATGCTTGGCTCGTTGAACGGCTTCATCCTCGCCAAGTGGAAGTTCCGTGGGGCAGACACCATTTTCCCGCTCATCCTATTTGGGATGTTCATCCCTTACCAATCCATTCTCATCCCGCTCGTGGTCTTCATGCGTAGTGTAACTACACCAGTCGAGCACTTTTTCAATACCCTAGGAATAGATGTGTCTCTTGGTCTGGCAAGTCTCGCACTGGTTCACATCATCTACGGCATCCCCATCACCACGCTTACCTTCCGCAACTATTACGCCTCGCTTCCGCAGGAACTGCTCGAAGCCGCGAAGATCGATGGCGCCGATATGATGGGCATCTATCGCTGGATCCTCCTGCCGATATCCATCCCAAGTTTTGTCGTCGTGCTCATCTGGCAATTCACCTCGGCCTGGAACGACTTCCTGTTCGCGGTGGTGCTCACGGGCAACCGCTCGTGGCCGATCACGGTGGCGCTCAATAACATGGCAGGGAGTCAGATCATCTCGTGGAACGTGCAGATGGCAGGCTCGCTCCTCGCCGCGCTGCCCACCCTGCTGGTCTACATCTTCCTCGGCCGCTACTTCCTACGCGGACTTTTGGCTGGCTCGCTCAAGGGATAGATTGAATCTCGC